>Ga0222427_100424_pt1 | contig 67343 bp, 55 predicted proteins | sample 2B20Ametagenome_FD_182890 | JGI IMG/M metagenome (GOLD analysis project Ga0222427, IMG submission 182890) | Enriched microbial communities from leaf-cutter ant dump, University of Wisconsin, Madison, United States - 2B20A (version 2) | ecosystem: Environmental > Terrestrial > Nest > Insects nest... | reverse complement strand
CCAGGCGCACCACGACCGGGACCTTGACGCCCACTTCCTTGACCGCGGCGATGATGCCCTCGGCGATCATGTCGCAGCGGACGATGCCGCCGAAGATGTTGACGAAGATGCCCTCGACCTTGTCGCTGGACAGGATCAGCTTGAACGCCTCGATCACGCGCTGCTTGTTCGCGCCGCCGCCCACGTCGAGGAAGTTCGCCGGCTCGCCACCGTTGAGCTTGATCACGTCCATCGTCGCCATCGCCAGGCCGGCGCCGTTGACCATGCAGCCGATGTTGCCGTCCATGGTGACGTAGTTGATGTCCAGCTCCGAAGCGGTCACTTCGGTTTCGTCTTCCTGGCTCTTGTCGCGCATGGCGACCAGGTCCTTGTGGCGGAAGCTGGCGTTGTCGTCGCTGTTGAACTTGCCGTCCAGCGCGTACAGGTTGCCGTCATCCAGGATCGCCAGCGGGTTGATCTCGACCAGCGCCAGGTCCTTCTCGTTGAAGATGCGGTACAGGTTGACCATGATGTTGGCGAACTGACCGGCCTGCTTGGCGGTCAGGCCCATCTTGAAGCCGATGTCGCGGCCGTGATAGCCCTGCACGCCCTCGACGAAGTCCACGTTCAGGGTGTGGATCTTGTCCGGGGTCTCGGCGGCGACCTGCTCGATCTCCATGCCGCCTTCGCTCGAAGCGATGAAGCTGATGGTGCGGGTGCCACGGTCGACCAGCACCGACAGGTACAACTCCTTGACGATCTCGCCGGCGGTGGTCACCAGCACCAGGTTGATCGGCAGCTCGACGCCGGCGGTCTGGTAGGTGGCCATGCGCTTGCCGAGCATGCCGGCCGCAGCGGCCTTCACGTCTTCGACGGTCTTGCAGAACTTGACGCCGCCGGCCTTGCCGCGGCCGCCCGCGTGGATCTGCGCCTTGACCATCCAGGGGCCCTGGCCCAAGGACTGGGCGACGGCAACCGCCTCGTCCGGGGTAGCCGCGACCTTGCCGGCCGGCACGGGGATGCCGTATTCGGCCAGCAGTTGTTTTGCCTGGTATTCGTGGAAATTCATGTGTCACCGTGGGAATGGGAACAACCGCCACAGGTCCTCGGGGCCAGGAACTGGCCTTCCGGCAGGGCGGGCGGGCCCGCCATTGTCGCCGACCGCGGCCCGTGGCGCAAAGCAACATCATTGGGAACAATCCGTTTCGGAAAATTTCCCAAGCATTTTCAGCCATTTGCAAAAGCACTCCGAATGATGGCCATAGTGCGATTGCTGCCACGACCCGCACCTATACTGAGTGCCGTCCGCCGCAGGAGTCCCGCGCTTGCACTCCCGTTCCTCGCTCATCGACCGCATCGAGTCGCTGCCACGGCGCGAGCTGTATTTCTTCGCCCTGTTCCGGGTGCTGATCGCCAGCCTGATCGCGGCGCTGGTATTCAGCCCGCTCAGCGCGTTGATGGAGGAGGCACACCACCCGGGACTGGCCGAGGCGGTGTCGGTCGTCTACCTGCTGGCCTCGACCTGCCTGCTGGCCTGGGGCCGCAACGAGCGCTGGCTGCAGCCGCTGGTGTTCTGGAGCGCGGTGCTGGACATCCTTGCCGCCACCCTGCTGACCCACGCCCTGCCCGGGGCCAGCGCCGGCATCTCGATGACCTTGCTGTTCAACATCGCCGCCGCCGCCACCTTGCTGCCGCTGTCGCGCGGCATGCTGCTGGCACTGGTGGCCAGCAGTGCGGCAGTGGCCGAATACACTTGGCGCGAGTTCGAAGGTGGCAGCAGCACCCGCAACATCGCCGAACTGGCGATGTTCGCCGCCAGCTACCTGGCCCTGGCCTGGATCAGCCACCAGATCGGCAGCCGTGCCCGGCGCAACCAGCAACTGGCCGAGCAGCGCGGTGCCGAGGTGGCCAACCTGTTCGAGGTCAACGAACTGATCATCCGCCGCATGCGCACCGGCGTGCTGCTGGTGGACGGCAGTGGCCGTATCACCGTCGCCAACGAGGCGGCCACCGTGCTGATGGGTGAAAGCGGCGACCAACTGGCCGGCGGCGAGGTACGGCTGGCGCAGGTCGTGCCGGAACTGGCGCGACGCCTGCAGCGCTGGCGCAACGGCATCGATGAAGAAGAACTGCCACTGCAGCTGGCCGCCGACCTGCCCGAAGTATTGCCACGCTTTGCCAGGCTGCTGGCCGACAGCGACCAGGCCCTGGTATTCCTGGACGACACCACCGTGGCCTCGCGCCGTGCCGAATCGCTGACCCTGTCCACGCTCGGGCGCTTCTCGGCCAGCCTCGCCCACGAGATCCGCAACCCGCTGGCGGCGATCAACTACGCCTCGCAACTGCTGGAGGAATCAACCGACCTGGGCGAGGCCGACCGCCGCCTGCTGCAGATCATCCACCAGCAGTGCCAGCGCACCAACGGCATCGTCGAGAGCGTGCTGGCGCTGGCGCGGCGCGAGCGCGCCAACCCGGAACACCTGGACCTGGCCGCCTGCGTGCGCCGCTTCGTGCTGGAGTACCGGCAGATGCTGTCGACCGAGGCCGGCAGCGTGGAGACCCTGATCCACGAATCTTCGGTGCCGGGGCTGTTCGACCCGCGCCACCTGCACCAGATACTGACCGCGCTGGTGCACAACGGGCTCAAGTACGGCCGTAGCGGCGAGGCGCCGGCGCAGGTGCGCATCCGCGTCGCATCAAGCGGGCGCAACGCCGTGATCGAAGTGACCGACCGCGGCCCCGGCATTCCCGACGCCGTGGCCACCCAGCTGTTCCGGCCGTTCTACACCACCTCCGAGCACGGCACCGGGTTGGGCCTGTACATCGCCCGCGAGCTGTGCCGCGCCAACCAGGCGCAGCTGGACTACGTGCCCGTCGCCACCGGCGGCGCCTGCTTCCGCCTCACCCTCGCCACGCCGCGCAGCACCTTCGCCGGCCACTGAATGCGCGTATCGCCCGCGGCCCGGAAAGGGGAAAACCGGAGGGAACAGCCGGCCACAGCGTGAAAACCGGGTGACGATCCGCGTCATCCTCGGCTATCGTTCCAGCATGAATGTGACGCATAGCGCCCTGGTCGTCGACGACGAACGCGACATCCGCGAACTGCTGGTGCTCACCCTCGGCCGCATGGGGCTGCGCATCAGCACCGCCGCCAACCTGGCCGAAGCCCGCGAACTGCTGGCCAACAACCGCTTCGACCTGTGCCTGACCGACATGCGCCTGCCCGATGGCAACGGCATCGAGCTGGTCACCGAGATCGCCCGCGACCACCCGTGCACGCCGGTGGCGATGATCACCGCCTTCGGCAGCATGGACCTGGCGGTGGAGGCACTGAAGGCCGGCGCCTTCGATTTCGTCAGCAAGCCGGTGGACATCGGCGTGCTGCGCGGCATGGTCCGCCACGCGCTGGAACTGAACAACACCGAGCGCCCGGCCAGGGCGGAACCGGCCGAGAGCGCCTCGCGCCTGCTCGGCGACTCGCCGGCGATGGACGCGCTGCGCGCCACCATCGCCAAGGTCGCGCGCAGCCAGGCACCGGTCTATATCGTCGGCGAATCCGGCGTCGGCAAGGAGCTGGTGGCGCGCACCATCCATGACCAGGGCGCACGCGCGGCCGGGCCGTTCGTGCCGGTCAACTGCGGCGCCATCCCCGGCGAACTGATGGAGAGCGAGTTCTTCGGCCACAAGAAGGGCAGCTTCACCGGCGCCCATGCCGACAAGCCGGGGTTGTTCCAGGCCGCGCACGGCGGCACGCTGTTCCTCGACGAAGTGGCCGAGCTGCCGCTGCAGATGCAGGTCAAGCTGCTGCGCGCGATCCAGGAAAAATCCGTGCGCCCGGTCGGTGCGGCCAGCGAGGTGCCGGTGGACGTGCGCATCCTCTCGGCCACCCACAAGGACCTGTCCGAACTGGTGCAGGACGGCCGTTTCCGCCACGACCTGTACTACCGCATCAACGTCATCGAGCTGCGCGTGCCGCCGCTGCGCGAACGCCGCGAGGACCTGCCGCAGCTGGCCGCCGCCATCCTGCGCCGCCTGGCCCGCTCGCAGCAGCTGCCGACACCGCTGCTGTCGCCCTCGGCGCTGGACACCCTGGCCGGCTATGCCTTCCCCGGTAACGTGCGCGAGCTGGAGAACATCCTCGAACGCGCCCTCGCCCTGGCCGAAGGCGACAGCATCGGCGCCGCCGACCTGCACCTGCCTGCCCCGCGCCACGAAACCGCCGCCGTGCAGGCCGAAGCGTTGGCCGACCCAGACCCGGCCAACGCCGCGTTGCCGTCCTACATCGAACAGATGGAACGCGCCGCGATCCAGAAGGCGCTGGAAGAAAACCGCTGGAACCGCACCCGCACCGCCGCCCAGCTGGGCATCACCTTCCGGGCGCTGCGCTACAAGCTGAAGAAGCTGGGGATGGACTGAAGCCACCTATCGTAAGTACCGGGCTTCACCGGGAAAACCCCATGCGGGGCAAGCCCCGCATCTACGAGGCTTCGGTCGTGCGGTCCGGGCCCTGACAGGGCAGGTACACGCTGAAACGCGTCCCCGCCGGCCCGTCACCGGGGTCGCCGGCACGGCGGCTGTGCACCTCGATGCGCCCGCCCAGCACTTCGGTCACGATCTGGTGCACGATGTGCAGCCCCAACCCGGTGCCCCCGCGGTTGCGGCGGGTGGTGAAGAACGGCTCGAAGATGCGCGGCAGGTCGTCGGCCGCGATGCCCTGCCCATCATCGGCCACGTCGATACGCACCTGCCCTGGGTCGTCCGCACGCGCCGACAGGGTGATGCAGCCCGGGCCACCCGCAGGGCAACCATGCAACAAGGCATTGGCGAACAAGTTGGCCACCACCTGCCCCAGCGGTCCCGGATAGCTGTCCATCGCCACTCCTGGTTCCAGTTCCAGCACCAGTTCCACGCCATCCACCGGCGCGCCCTTGCGCAGCCGCGGGTCGGCATCCAGCAGCACCTCGGCCAGATCGAAGCGCCGCCGTTCCAGCGAAGCCCGGTCCACCGCCACCTGCTTGAACCGCTGCACCAGCGCCGCGCTGCGCCGCAGCTCGTTGCCGGCCAGGGTGCAGGCGCTGGTCGCATTGGCAAGGAAGGCGTCCATCTCCGAACGCCGCAGTCCCGTGCGCAATTGCTCCTGCAGGGCGGTGATGGCATCGCCCAGGCTGCCCAGCGCCAACTGCGCGCTGGCCAGCGGCGTATTCATTTCATGCGCGACACCGGCCACCATCAGCCCCAGCGAGGACAGCCGCTCGGCGCGCGCCAGTTCCTGCTGCGCCATCAGCAGGCGCTCGTTGGCCAACGCCAGCGCCGCGTTGCCGTCGCGCAGGCGCTGCACGTAGGCCGTCTCGCGCGCCAACCCGCGCGCCTGCCCGAGCACCACCCACGCCACCATGCACAGGCCGAGCACCGCGAACACGGCCAGGATCAGCTGCCAACGCGCTCCCTGCGGCGGCACGCGGTGCACGAGGATGCGCAGTTGGGCCAGCGTCGGGTCGGCATGCGCCAGCAGGCGGCCCTCGCCCTGCCCCCATGCGGCTTCCAGCGTGGAGAAACTCCACCCCTGCCAGTAACCGGCCGGATGCCGCTGCAGCTCGCGCCACAGCGCCGGGTCGAATGCGGCCACGTTGCGCTCGCGGTGCCCCAGTTGCCAGCCCCACGCATCGGACGCCTGCGGGCCGATCAGCCAATAGCCCCCGGGGTGCACCAGATACAGGGTGAAGCCGGATTGCTGCGCCTGTTCGCGCAGCCGCTCCAACAGCATGCGGCCATGCAGGTTGAGCACCACCACGCCGCTGCTGCCGTCGGCCAGCACGAAGGGCGAGGACGCACGCAGCGTGGGCCGTAGCGGCTGCTCGATGCCGCCGTTCTCGACGTTCAGGTCCAGCGGCGAAAGATGCACCTGCCCCGGCTGCAGCAGCAGCGCTTTCTCGAAGAACGGGCGTCCCTGCTTGTCCTGCAAGGACGGCACCGGCACCCGCCGGATGTCGCCGCCGTCCTGGTCCAGGCGCAGACGCTCGTGGCCGGCGGCATCCAGCCAGCGCACCTTGTGGTAATCGCTGCCGGCGCGCAGGAAGCTGCTGTAGGTTTCCACCAGCGAAGCCTGCGAGCCGTCCTCAAGCAGGCGCGGCGTCAGCAACGCGAGGAAGCGGGCATCGTCGCTCAGCCGCTCCATCCAGCGCAGCATGGATTGCGCGGCATACTGCACCGCGTCGTGGCTGGCCTGACGCTCGGGCACGCGCAGCACCCGGTCGGTTTCGTACCAGAGCAGTGGCAGCGCGGTCAGCAGGCCCAGCAGCCACGGCGCGGCGATCAGCGTCACCCGCCACGGCTGCAGGCGCACGCCCGCCCAGGCCTCCTGCCAGCGCCGCCGGAGGAAACCCGTCGCGCGCGTCACCTCAGTCACGGCCCGTCCGCTGCCGGTGCAAGCGGGCGATGAAATCCTCCAGCGGTTCGGGCCGCGCGAACAGGTAACCCTGGGCGCAGGGGCAGTCGTGCTCGCGCAACCAGTCGGCCTGCACCCGGGTTTCCACGCCTTCGGCCACCACGTCCAGCCCCAGCCGGCGCCCCAGCGCGAGGATCATGTCGGCCACGCTGCGCTCGCCGTGGGTTTCGCCGATTTCCGAAGTGAAATGGCGATCCAGTTTGAGCCGCGTCACCGGCAGCGAATGCACGTAGCGCAGCGAAGAATAACCGGTGCCGAAATCGTCCACGGCGATGCCGAAACCCAGCCGTCGCAGCCGCGCCAGCAGTTCGCGCCCGGCCTGGTAGTCGTTCATCACCGCACCCTCGGTGATTTCCAGCTCCATCCGCCGCGGTTCGATGCCCTGCTTCTCCAGCGTGGCCGCGAGTTCATCGATGAATTCGCGTCGGTGCAGTTGCAGCGGCGACACGTTCACCGACAGCGGCACCTCGGGGAACCCAGCCATTTCCAGCGCGCGCAGCGCGTCGCAGGTCAGTTCGATCACGCGCTGGCCCAACGGCACGATCAGGCCGCTGGCCTCGGCCACCGGGATGAACTCCGCCGGCGATACCGGCTGGCCGTTCTCGTTCCAGCGCGCCAGCACCTCGGCGCCGACGACGGCGCCACTGTCCATGTCCACCTGCGCCTGCAGCGCGACACCGATGCGGTCCTCGCGCAGCGCGCGGTACAGCGCCCGTGACTGCAGGAAACGCTGCAGGTTCTCCTGCTCGCCCTCGGCACGGTAGTCGGCCACGCCATGCCCGCCATCGGCGCGGATGCGGTTCACCAGCAGCAGGCCGGCGGCGACCGCGCCGCCGGCACCGCCACGGTAATGGTCCAGGTCCACCCGTGCCGCATCCACCCGCAGGAATGGCAGCTCGCCTGTGTCTTCGCTCTGTTCCAGCGCGCTGACCGGGTCCAGCGCCAGCCACGTCGTCGGGCCCAGCACCGCGAACGTGCCCTCGTGCAGCCGCGCCACCTTGCATGGCGGGGGATACAGCTGCGCCAGCCGCTCGGCCATGCGCTGCAGCAGCAGGTCGCCCTGCTCCGGGCCGAGCGCCAGGCTGCCGTCGGTGTATTGCCCCAGGTCCACCACCAGCAGGCTCTGCCCGCTGGGCCAGGGCTGCTCCAGCACCTGCTGCAGCTCCAGCCGCAGCGCATTGCCGTTGGGAATGTCGAGCAGGCTGTCGCGGTAGGCCACCCGGTCCAGCCGCGAGGTCAGGTCGACATTGACCAGGCTGGCGTTGGCATGGGCGGTGAACACCTGCAGCAGTTCGTGTTCCTCGGCATCGAGCGAACGCTCGCTGGCCAGGTACGCCACCAGCGGCGGCACCCGCCCATCGCCATCCAGGTACAGCATCTGGCAGGCCGGCATGCCGACGCTGGCGCGGCTGGCGAACGCCTCGGCCAGCAGGTCGCGCGCCATCGCATCGTCGATATCCGCCAGCCAGCGCCCCTGCTGCATCGCGAAGGCACCATCAGCGGCAATCACGCGCACGCCCTCGGGCGGCGTGCCATTCCCGTCCTCGCGTACGCATACCAGGCCATCGGCGGGCATTTCCAGCAGCGTGGCCAGTTCATGCAACAACTGTCGCGAAAAACCATCCAGGTCGCGCTGCCCGGTCAGGCGGTTGCCCATCTGCACGATGTGCTGCAGGCCACGCTTGGCCCGTGCCAGCGCATGGATCTCGCTCCAGGTACGCAGCGAGCCGGTGACGATGCCCTGCAGGCGCTCGCGGTACAGGTCGGTCTTCAGCCAGTAATCGCTGACGTCCAGCTGCTGCAGCGTCTTGCGCATCGGCGCCATGCCCGGCTGGCCGGTGATCAGCACGATGCGCACCTCGGCATTACCCAATTGCTCGCGCACCGTGCGCACCAGCTGCAGGCCGGCATCGTCGCTCTCCATCACCACGTCCAGCAGGATGGCCGAGACATCAGGGTGGGCGACCATCACCTCCTGCGCTTCGCTGGAGGAGGACGCGGTCAGCAGCCGCAGCGGGCTGTCGTTGAAGCGGAAGTCGGACAGCGCCATGCGCAGCGACTGCTGGAACGCGGGGTCGTCGTCCACGCTCAACACGGTAAAAGCGACACCGTCGGCAGGCGGACCATCGTCAGCCTGCTCCTGGCGGAACTCGAACATCCTGTCATCGCCCGACCGAACGCTACCGCTCATGCACTCTTCCCCCCAGACACCGCTGCGTGGACCGACACGTGCCGCGCCAGCCTACCGCAACCCCGCGCAGCGGTCGAACCACCCTGCCAGCCCCTGTCCCAAGGGTATCGACCGGGCGCCAACCGGCTTGAGGAGCATGTCCCGCGTAGGTGTCGGGCTCGCCCGGCACGGGCGTTCCCGGGAAAGCCCCATGCGGGGCATGCCCCGCATCCACAACACGCATCTTCGCGGCGGCACCCCGCAGGTGCCGGGCTTGCCCGGCACGGGAGGCCGGCTCAGTCCTTGGTGACGCGGTTGATCTCGGCCAGGCTGGTGGTGCCCTGTGCCGCCTTGAGCAGGGCCGACTGGCGCAGGTCGTTGACGCCGATCTGCTGCGCGGCCTCGGCGATGTCCAGCGCGTTGCCGCCGCGCAGCACGATGGTGGCGATCTCGTCGGTCATCGGCATCACCTGGTAGATGCCAGTACGGCCCTTGTAGCCCTCGGTGCAATCGTCGCAGCCGACCGGCTCGTACAACTGGATGCCCTGGCTGATCTGCGCCGGGGTGAAGCCCTCGGCGAGCAGCGCGTTTTCCGGCAGGTCCGCCGGCCGCTTGCAATGGCTGCACAGCCGCCGCGCCAGGCGCTGGGCGATCACCAGCGTCACCGACGAGGTGATGTTGTACGGCGCGATGCCCATGTTCATCAGGCGCGCGATGGTCTGCGGGGCGTCGTTGGTGTGCAGCGTGGACAGCACCATGTGGCCGGTCTGCGCCGCCTTGATCGCGATCTCGGCGGTTTCCAGGTCGCGGATTTCGCCGACCATGATCACGTCCGGGTCCTGGCGCAGGAACGAGCGCAGCGCCGCGGCGAAGGTCATGCCGCGCTTGTTGTTCTGCTGCACCTGGTTCACGCCCGGCAGGCGGATTTCCACCGGATCCTCGGCCGTGGAGATGTTGCGGGTCTCATCGTTGAGGATGCCCAGCGCGGTATACAGCGACACCGTCTTGCCCGAGCCGGTGGGGCCGGTGACCAGCACCATGCCGTAGGGCTTGTGGATGGCCTCCAGGAACAGTTTCTGCTGCTCCGGCTCGTAGCCGAGCTTGTCGATGCCCAGCTTGGCCGCGCTGCCGTCGAGGATACGCAGCACGATCTTCTCGCCGAACAGCGTCGGCAAGGTGCTGACGCGGAAGTCGATCTGCTTGGTCTTGGACAGGTTGAGCTTGATGCGGCCGTCCTGCGGCACGCGCTTCTCGGCGATGTCCAGCTGCGCCATCACCTTCAGGCGCGCGGCGATGCGCTCGCGCAGCTTCACCGGCGCCTTGGCCACGGTCTTGAGCAGGCCGTCGATGCGGAAACGCACGCGGTAGTCGTCTTCGTACGGCTCGAAGTGGATGTCCGAACCGCCCTTGCGGATGGCGTCCACCAGCACCTTGTTGACGAACTTCACCACCGGGGTGTCATCGCCCTTGGCATCAACGCCGGAGTCGCTGCCACCGCCCATGTCCTCGTCGCCGGCGCTGACCTCCAGGTCGCCCATATCTTCGTCGCCGCCGCCCAGCGAATCGCCCAGCGAATCGTTGCTGGCCATCCACAGTTCCAGGGTGCGGCGGATCTGGTCCTCGTCCACCAGGATCGGTTCGACCACCAGGTTGGTGTGGAACTTGATCTCGTCCAGCGGCTGGGTGGGGTGGCTGGTACCGATGAAGAGCTTGCCGCCGCGCTTGAACAGCGGCAGCACGTTGTGCTTGCGCAGCAGTTCCTCGCTGACCAGCTTCATCGCATTGTGGCTGGCGTCGAACACCGACGCATCCAGCAACGGCATGCCGAATTCCACGGCGTTGGCCGCGGCCAGCTGCGCCGCAGTGGCCAGGCGCTTTTCCGCCAACCATTGCGCCAGCGGCACCTTGGCCTCCCCGGCCTGTGCCATTGCATTGCGGGCGACGGCCTCGTCCAGCGCCCCGTCCTGCACCAAGCGGCGCGCAATACCGGTGATGCCCACGAGATTGGCGGCTGCGTTCATTCAGTTTTCCCCAGAGCAGACAGCTATGGGGCGATTGTACGGGCAAGTGGCTCTGCCGCAGGCAACATCCTGCCCTGAATTCCCCCCGCACCGCCCGTGTCCTCAGTACCTCATCGGGTTGTGCCCCTCGCTTCATGCGCATACGATGCGCATGCAATCAGCGGGATAACGCCAATGCACACCTCCTACGACATCACGGCCCCCAAACGCCCGGTCAACCTGTCCATCAATCAGGACTTGATAGCCCAAGCTCGCGGCCTGACCCGGAACCTGTCGGCAGAAGTGGAAGTCATGCTGGCAGCCTTCGTCGAGCAGAAGACCCTCGAACTACGCAACGACCGCGAACGCCTGAAGAAGGCCACCGACGCCTGGAATGACTTCAACAGCCGCCACGGCTCGATCGCAGACGAGTTTTCAACGCTCTGATGGCCCAGTACGACGTCTTCAGGAACCCGGGCAAAAACCCGGCAATTCCCTATGTCGTGGATGTCCAGTCTCCCTCGCTGGATGGGTATTACCGACGGATGGTAATCCCCCTTGTATTGCGCTCGGAACTCGGGGACTCCCATCACCCGGCCTTGAACCCCGGCTTCGTGATCGAACGAAAGCATTGCATCCTGCATCCGCTGGAAATGGTGTCCGTGCCGGCCAACAAGCTGGGCAAGCCCCTCCTGTCATTGTCCGAACACGCCAACACGATCATCAACGCGATCGACATGCTGATTTCCCGAGCATAGCGCCACGCGATACGGCGTCTTCAGCCCTCATGATCGCACCGGGCATGAAGTAACCGGAGGGGGAAATGCCGGAAATGCGGCCCGCCGGTCAAGCTCTGCTGCCCATGCCCCCGAATTGACAACCAGCCTCCCCACGGCAGGCTCGCGGCCGCTACCATGTGCACGGGGAGAATCAACAGGTACACCACGTGCAACAACTGAGCATCATCCTGCCGGCCAAGAACGAGGCCGAAGGCCTGCAACGCACCTTGCCGGCGCTGCGCCAGGCCTATCCGCAGGCCGAAATCATCGTCGTCAACGACGGCTCGACCGACGACACCGCCGCCATCGCCACCAGCCACGGTGCACAGGTGGTCAGCAACCCGTATTCGATGGGCAACGGTGCGGCGATCAAGCGCGGCACCCGCGCCGCCAGCGGCGACGTGCTGGTGTTCATGGATGCCGACGGCCAGCACAGCGCCCAGCACATCGCCACGCTGCTGGCCAAGCTGGAAGAAGGCTACGACATGGTGGTGGGCGCGCGCGACGCCAGCGGCCAGGCCAACCTGCACCGCGGCCTGGCCAACGGCTTCTACAACCGCCTGGCCAGCCACATGACCGGCCATCGCATCGATGATTTGACCTCCGGCTTCCGCGCCGTGCGCGCAACGAAGTTCCGCGAGTTCCTGCACTTGCTGCCCAACGGCTTCAGCTACCCCACCACCAGCACGATGGCCTTCTTCCGCAGTGCCTACCCGGTGGCCTATGTGCCAATTCCCGTGGCCAAGCGCGTGGGCACCGGCAGCCATATCCGCCCGATCAAGGACGGCATCCGCTTCCTGCTGATCATTTTCAAGATTGCCACGCTGTATTCGCCGCTGAAACTGTTTGCGCCCATTGCCGCCGCATTCTTCCTCACCGGACTGGGGTATTACGGCTATACCTTCGCCACCATGCACCGCTTCACCAACATGACCACCCTATTGTTCAGTGCGGCGGTAATCATTTTTCTGATTGGGCTGATTTCCGAGCAGATTACCAACCTTACCTACCGCAGGGACAGTTGACCCCCATCCAGACAACTATCCTGCTTTATCAGCACGACGACGGAACACTCAGCCCCTCATGAGCCAACTCAGGAAGCTTGCCCGCATTGCAGCCCGTACTCCTCTGCACCCGCAGTGGCTGCTAGGGCGCAGAAAGGCCCCCGAAGGCATCACCCAGCTGACCGGCAAGCTGCTCGACATAGGTGCTGCTGATCGCTGGATCAAACCTTTGCTTCCCGAACATGTGCAATACATAGCATTGGATTACCCAGCTACCGGACACGGTATGTATGCCGCCAGGCCGGATGTTTTCGCCGATGCGGCATATCTTCCTTTCCCTGATGACAGCTTCGAAGGCGTGACCTGCCTTGAAGTGCTCGAACACGTGCCTGACCCCGCCACCGTGATGTGCGAAATCGGACGAGTACTCAAGCCTGGAGGGCATGCATGGATATCCATGCCATTCCTCTATCCACTGCACGACGCACCGTTCGATTTCCAACGATACACGCGCTACGGCCTGCAACGCGATGCAAAGCAGGCCGCTTTGGAAATCGTGGGCATGCGCAAAACCGGCCATGCCATGCGCACTGCAGGCCTGCTGGTGTGTCTTGCCCTTGCCGGTGGCATACACGCACAGAAGGGATGGCGCCAATGGCTCCTGCTGCCCTTGGCTTTGCCAGCCATCCCGATGATCAATCTCTCGGCGTGGCTCCTGAGCCACCTCTGGCCTGATTGGTCACATATGGCACAGGGGCATGAACTCAAGGTCACCAAACCGTGAATAGATCCGCCCTTGTTCTTGTCACATCATCCTACCCCATCGCCGGTGATGGCAGCGAAGCAGCTGGCTCCTTTGTGGCGGACCTGGTGGAAGAAATAGCCAAACATGTCCCGGTTCGCGTCGTTGCGCCCGGCCCCATATCCACACGCGAACAATGGGCCGAACGTATCGAGATTTACCGATACCCCGCTCCATCACGCCCTTTATCCACACTCCGGCTCTGGCACCCCGCAGATCAACTACGCATCGCCAAGGTTCTGCATGCAGGCATGCAAGCCACTCGCGAGGCCTCCACCCAGGGGGCGGGGCACATATTGGCATTGTGGGGCCTGCCATGTGGCCAATGGGCGCGCAAAGCCGCCAAAGAAACAGGGCTGGCCTATTCGGTATGGATGTTGGGCAGCGATGTATGGTCGCTGGGCCGCATCCCATTGCTGCGTGGCATTCTCAGCCGCGTGATCCGAGATGCCCATCGTGCATATGCAGATGGATACCAATTAGCCGAGGATGCGCGACGTATCGGCGATTCTTCCGTTCATTTCCTGCCAAGCACCCGGCGAATCAACTTGAAAGACCCGGCCAAACCACGGGAAACCCCACCCTATCGAATGTTGTTCCTTGGTCGCTGGCACCCCAACAAGGGCATCGACATTCTGCTCGATGCCCTTGCCAAATTTGATACCGATACCTGGAAAAAAATCGAGAAAATAGAGATCAACGGCGGAGGGCCATTGGAACCCCTAGTGCATGAGCGAGCGAATGCACTCCGAAACATGGGGCACCCGATTTCCGTCGGTGGCTATCTCACCAAGTCGGAGGCCGAAGCAGCCATTGCCCGGGCTGATTGGCTACTGATTCCCTCCCGCATCGAAAGCATCCCGGTAGTCTTTTCGGATGCCATGAAACTGGGGAGGCCGGTGGTGGCAATGCCTGTCGGGGACTTACCCATACTCCTTCACCGTGCACCGTGTGGCGTATTGGCGTCTCGAGCAAATGCCGCCGCTTACTGTGACGCCCTCCGCACCGCACTGGCAACCCCTCCCTCCCTATTGGTTGATGGCGTAAAGACTACCTCCAGCCATTTCGACCTTCCGACCATCGCCAAACAGATCACTCAGCAAGTCTCAGACCATGACTGAACGAATCTGGCGCCAACGTTGGCGTTGGCTGCTTTTGCCACTGACTCTCATGGCACTGGCCTGGACAGGCTGGCTACTCTGGGATTCCTTGCCGGCACTGATGGGCAGCCTGCCACAATTGAAGATCGGCTGGCTGGCTTTCACTCTGCTGGGATGCTGCGTTTCCTCTTATTTTGGCTTTGAAGGCTTCTTGTTGCTGTTCAACAAACTCCGGCCGGGCCTGTATCGCCGCCTACCATTGGCGCATTTCTACTTCACTGGGCAACTGATGAAGCATATGCCCGGCCGCATTTGGGGCGTAGCTTACCAGTCCGCCGCAGGACACCGCGCAACTACAACCGAATGGATTGGCATTACATTGGTCCACATGGCGCTGACTACTGCATTTGCGGTTTGGATATCCGCAATTGCACTTTTTGGGACATACGGATGGAGGCCCGGCCTCATCGCTCTCGCCTGTGGCGCGGGGTGCTACATATTTCTCTGGAACCGCCGCCTGCTGCTACCACTACTTCAATTTGTCCAAAAAATTCGAGCTCGGAGCATCAACCTACTTTGCTTAGCACTTCACCCTTTTGCAAATGCAAATAGCCGCTTCAAAATCGACATATTCCTGTGGTTTTCGGCCAGTTGGCTCGTATACTTTCTGGCATGGGCGTGCTTTGGAATGGCTTGGCCCGGCCTTGACGCGGCAGATGGCATCTGGCTGTGCGCTTTGTACACAGCCGCTTGGCTGGCAGGATACCTCAGCATGGTTTCCCCATCCGGCATCGGTGTTCGAGAACTTGTCTTTGTTGGCCTGGCACATAACTTTCCGACAGACGCCGTTGCGGGCCTAGCAATCTTTGGGCGAGTGATGCTGCTACTGGTGGACATTGTACTTGGAATGGCGTTCATGCCCTGCAGAGATTCCGCACATGACTGATCACGACACACTCCCCATATTTGATGACAATGGCGTCAATATCGCCGACCCGCACGATACGTTAGGATTAAAAACAAAATATATCTCCCTGCTACAAGCAAAAGCCTTGCAAAAATATGTCGGACAAGGCGACGGCAAAACCCTAGACGTAGGTTGCGGGTATGGCCGAATGTGCGACGTCCTAGCCGAACTAGGCTATGACGTCACGGGAGTAGATCCATCTGAGCGAGTTCTAAAAATAGCTGCGGCCAGACGGCCGCAATACCAATGGCAGGTTGGAAGCATGCCAGACTTGCCATTCGAGGATGCGAGCTTTGACCTCGTGTGCCTCTTCAACGTCATCACGCGCCCGCTACATCTACTCAAGATTGCTGATGTCTGTACATCGCTACCACGCTTAGTTAAGCCAGGAGGATACCTTGTTGTCATTGACAACCTACGCCAACAGGATCCCCGCTACCTTCCCGCGGAATGGTTCGACCAGACATTCACGATCAATGGACTTCGCCCACTCCATAGAATCCCCATTCGCTCCAGCCGCTGGCCGATAATCTACCTAATCCGTTATGGCCTGATCCCGACAAGCTGGTTCGACACCATCGCCAATTGGGAACTGAAGCGAATGGCAAAGAAAATAAAAATTCCAAGACTCAGCTATCACAGCTACCTTTTCATTTACGAAAGACCATGTCAAAACGCCAGCCAGAGCTAATCATTATCAGTGGTGGGTCTGAAGTAGTAGGTTTGGCACTTGCCGATGCAGCCAATCGAGCCGCCATCCCCTACGCCGTACTTTCACTGGTGCCGCACAGCCTCCTGCGATCTGCACCAGGGTGCGTAGCATGGACAGATCTATCCCCTTTCCTTGGCAATCAGCATCAACTGCGCGATAGATTTCTTCATGCACTGGCCGAATCATCAACCCAGCGAAACCACTCCATCCCTATCCTACCCACCGAGGATGGCAGCCTGCGCCTGCTCAACGAATATCGTGACGATGTATTGCCCTATGGGGAATTTTCACGAGCACGGTCTCTACGCATGGGGGGGGCAGACAAGGCCGAGGTCGTCGAATTGACCCATCGCATGCAGATCGTTGATGGCCTTACACCCTCTCTTATTCTGCATGAACCAAGCGATGCACTCGAAGCACTTCATGCCTATGGCCAAGATACGATCTTCAAGCCTGCACTCAAGCCCTTGGATATGGACTTGTCCGACATGGGGGTCAAAGGCACAAAAGTCGTAACCCGGAGCAACACATACGAAAATCCAGAACAACTCCTCGCTCGTCTGCGCAAAGCATGGCCTCTGAGCGAGCGTTGGATCGCTCAACCACGGTTGACAACCGGGGCTGACATGGAAAGAAGTGTATGTGCTGTCCGCAACGAATCCATTCGCGCATGCCAAGTAGTGGAACGCGCCAAGTATCCTTACATGGGAGGGACCGCGTACTGGGTTTCAATTGATCAAAGCAGGGATCTAGTACCCACAGCCACACACCTGCTGGACGCGCTCGACGTCGTTGGCATTTGTGAACTTTCGTATCTTCCGGATGCCATAGGCGTCAACCGGATGATCGAATTCAACCCGCGCCCATGGTTGCAAGTCGATTTGGTGGAACGCGCAGGGTTTCCCATCGTCTCCGACGCCATTGCTGCACTATCCAAGCGCTCCATCAGTAACCAGCCCTTACAGATCATTCCATTCGACTGGATACAACCCGAACGAGCACTGCTTTCCACCTTCTCAGGGAAAAATTCCCTGCATCAAACTAGAGCAGTATTGGCATGCAGTCTTCGCCAATCAACAACCTGGGGAGGTTACAGCAGTAAAATTCCCGGAGCCAGGGGAAAGCTCGTTTCACGCCTGCTCCGTAAAGCATTTCACAGTCGATAGCCTTCAAAGGAAATCAGCCCCCTGTCAACTTGTGCACCGCAAAGATCACCCTCTCCACATCCTTGTCACTCAGCCCTGGCGACAACGGCAGACTCACCGTCTGTCGCCCAATGCACATTGCATTGGGCCATCGCTCCGGCCGCCAGCCAAAGTGCTGCTGGTAATAGGGGTGCTCCGGAATAGCAAGGTAGTGCACGCCCGTTCCTATCCGATGCTCATTCATTGCATCAAGAAAAGCATCCCGCGAAATACCGCAGTGTTGCTGGTCGAGCATCACCGTAAACAGATGGTATGCATGCCGAGTGTCCGTTGCAGGCGGCGCTGGCAGTCCAATGGGCAAGTCCGCCAAACCTTCCATGTACCTGCTCCATATTTGCTTCCTGCGTGTCCAGTTATGCTCGACCCTGGCTAACTGATGAATGCCAATGGCCGCCTGCAAATCCATCATATTGTACTTGAAGCCAGCCTCCACTACCTGATAGTGCTTGTAGCCTTTGTCGCCAAAACGATGCCAAGCGTCCTTACTCATGCCATGCAGAGCCAGCATCTTCGCTCTTGCAATGCGCTGTTCGTCACGGCCGACGATCATGCCGCCTTCGCCAGTGACCACATTCTTGGTGGCATAGAAGCTATAGCAACCAAAGTCGCCGAAGGTGCCGGCCTTCTGCCCGCGCCATTCGGTTTCGATGGCGTGGGCACAATCCTCGATGACAACCAGACCATGCCGGTTGGCAATGGCCATAATTGCTTCCATGTCGCATGGTCGGCCCGCAAAATGCACCGGCAAGATTGCGCTGGTTCGTGGCGTGATTGCGGCCTCGATGGCTGCTGGGTCGATACATTGTGAGATCGACTCGACATCGGCCAGAACAGGTGTCAAACCAGCATGAATGATGGCGTTGACACTGGCGCAGAAAGTCAAAGGCGTGGTGATGACCTCACTTCCGGGCTCCAGTCCAGCAGCCACCATGCTGACATGCAATGCTGCGGTACACGAATTAACCGCAGCTACCCGCTCTGCGGGAAGCACCTGATACTTAGCGAAATCACGCTCGAACTGCGCAACACGCGGCCCGGTTCCCAGCCAAGCAGATTGCATGCAGGCCACGACCTCGTTGATCTCAGCCTGTTCAATCAAGGGGGCGCCAAAAACTATGAATTTTTCTTCAGTATCTGGAAGCATGTAATCCGCAATATCAAGAATGGCTGGTGATCCTTCGCCATGTTAGAAGAGTGCAAAAGCCCCTCCCTCGCTGCATCATGTCCTATTTAAGTTCGCACTGTGCGCTACCAGTATTGCATTCGACATCCTGCTTCACCCCAATATTCCCCTTGACCTGACTAGTGAACGTCACAGGTCGCGGCGTGGCAAAGTCACTGGTTTGCAACGCAAGATTGGTGGCCGCATCACAAGCCACCGGCGCGAAAACCGGTGGCAACACGTAGTTCGCCAATTCGGCCACTGCTGTACTCATATACGCCCGAGCCTCTGCAAGACACGCAGCATTGGCAGAGCGTTGGGTGTAATTGCGATACTGCGGCAAGGCAATGGCCGCCAGAATCGCAATGATGGCCACCACAATCATCAGCTCAATCAAGGTGAAGCCCTTGGCATGATGTTTCATTTTCCCCTCCTGCTTGTGATCACGGTTCTGACCATGTGGAGAAAGCACGAATCGTGCCAACCATACCGACACTTACTAGACGCACCTCTCAGTTCTCCCTGTTGCCTAGCTTACTCGCCTCGTTGTACCGAGCCAGGCCCAACTGCTCAACGGCTTCCGCCAGCTCCGATTTACCCATGGCGCGCAGGTCGGCCCCAAGCTCCCATGGAAGTGGATCATCTGGCGGGACAGTTTCAACAGCCCTGAGAAAATAAGGCAGAGCCTGAACGGGCTCGTTGAGTTCACTCATGATGGCACCACCGATCGCGATGAACGTGGATTGTTCAGGCGCACTTCTTTCTGCCAAAGTAGCGAGCGCATCAAGTACCTGCTGCTTGTCCAACCTAACACCCAGACCTGCGTAATGCGTGAGAATCAATGGCGCGCGACCGTTGTCCCAATTCATACGGGCAGTGCCCAGCCGGGCTTGAAACGCCTTCCAATCTTGAGCACTCACATCACCCCGAAGGGTCTTCAGAACCAACAAAAGCGCAAAGCTGTTTAGCGTATCAGGGGAAGAAGCAATACCTGAAGAACAGGCCCGAATGGCTTCATCCAGTCGCGGATTATCTGGCACGACCTCACCACCAGCCCTGAATAGCGATGAACATAATTGGACCCAGGCACGCGGTGATTGTGGAGCCGCTTCCGTAGCTGCTTGGGCCATCGACAATGTACTGCGCCATTCATGGGCACGAAACATCGTGGCCGCCCCCATAGTCACTAACAAAATGGAACACAACGCGGCCTGTGTGGCAAAGGCAATCCGCAAGCGATCAACAGCACCAGCGAGCAGGCTACCCACTGCCAATATCGCGCCAATGAGAGCAAAATGGTTGCGATGCTCATAAGCCAACTCCAGCCCCACCACATTACTGGCAACGAAGTGGGCACTGAAAAAGAGAAACACCCCCAAAGCAAACAAAGGTCGGCGATGACGCAAGCGCCAAGCCAAAGCCAACAAGATGACAATGAGTGCGATGGCGGGCAACGTCGTCCACGGCTGCAATAAGCCACGAGACGGATGCACCCAATCATAGTAGAACGGCATGTGCTGCGGCAATGGCAGCACGATTTGCCACAAATACAGACACAGCAGCCTTGACTGAGTCAACAAGCGTTCCGTAGTGGAAAAATCGCGACCAGGATATGCATCCCAGGACCAGTACCGGGGAATAACCAGAAACAGGTACGCCGCAATACCCGACAATGCCGCAATGAAATAGCCGCGCCGCAAGAGATTGGTCAAGCGCGCATCAGCAGCAGCGAAACGCAATACTGTCAACTCCAGGGCAAGCGTGTAGGCGGGCAGAAGGATGGAATCCTCCTTGCAGCCCATTGCAATCACCCACAACAGTGCAGCCAGCAACATGCCCGTTCGGCCGGGCCGACCTTCGATTTGTGCCTGTCGCGCTCTCAGGTAGGCCAGCAGCGCAAGCACCAGAAACAGCGTCCCCATGATCTGAAGCCGTTGCACCACGTACAACACCGAAGATACCTGCATAGGGTGAGCGGCCCATGCCAAGGCAAAGGCCGGCGCAATCCACGCCACCCGTTTAGCGGGAATATCCAAGGCCAGCAGCAGGCTCCGGAAAAACCACGCCAATACACAGGCAGTAATTGCATGTATGACGATGTTGGTGACCTTGAAGGCTGCTGGGTCTGCTCCGCCGGCACGCCAGAAATCCAATGCAAATGTAAGAGTAGGCAACCCACGCATATAACCTGAAATTTGGGGCGTGGCAATGATTTCAAGCAAGGCCGCAGTACTGAACCGGGACAGGTGAATATCACTGTTGTTGACGATGTTCGGAAAGTCGTCGAACACGAACTCACCCGGAAGACCCGGCGTGAACAGCAGCCCGGCAAGCAAGGCAATAATCAGGCTGACAAGCACGAACCGACCAGTGGTTGCAGGCATGCGTATCACTCCTTCCGCGCCGTGGTTCCAACCTGCCCCTTGCCACGCTCAATTTGTTGCAACTGCCGTACCCAGCCCTCTTGACCCGCTCGATTCAATTGATTGAAAGCATCAATGATTTCCGGATCGTCCGGCGGAGCAATTATCACAGCGCGACGCAGGAACAGAAGTGCTTTTTCCTGCTGTTGCGTTCTGTTATGAATATACGCGGCCATACGCAAATACTGATTGGAAGTGAAGTCAACTCGATCTACCACGATCTCCAACGTTTCCACCACACCCGCCTCGTCCAGCGGCAGGCCATTCTCGGCATTTTCGAGCATTGCGAAAGCTGCATTTTTGTTCTGCGGGCTCATGGGCACCTGCGGTAGACGTGCCAAGAATCGCCCCCAATCCACCGGTGTGACGTCACCCCGGATAGTTTTATAGGTGACGAGGTTGGATAACATCACCGCAGACCGGGTGATTTCCGCGCCACGCTCGTTGGTAGCGATTGCCTGATCCAACCACACGCTTCCCGCCTTGAAGCCACTCCTGTCCGCCAGGGTTCCTCCCAGCAACAACCATGCCCGCTCCGACTGTGGCAGTAGCCGCAAGGTTTCCGCGGCAAAGCGCAATGGTTCACCCCACATATACGCCCGCCATACGGTTCCTGCCCCCACAGCCAGCAACGCCATCGCCGCCAGCGCAATACCCATCTGCGGGCGCAGGGCCAAACGCCACCATGCAGCTGTACACAGATCGGCCACTGTCAGCAACACACCCACCAGCGGCAACTGGTTACGGTGCTCGAACGCCAACTCCAGATTGAGCACGTTGCTGGTCAGGAAATGTCCTGCAAAAAAAAGCAACACCCCCAATGCAAACAATGGACGGCGCTGCCTCCATCGCCATGCCCATACCAGCAGCGCAACCAATAGTAACAGCGCAGGCAAGGTGGTAACCGGCTGCAATAATCCGCGCGAAATGGCCAAATTGTCGTAGAAGAACGGCAAGCGACCTGGCAGCGGCAGCAATATCTGCCCCAAGTACATCACCAATACCCGTCCCTGCGTCAGCAGCCGTTCGTAGCTGGAAAAATCGCGGCCCGGGTAAGCTTCCCAATGCCAATAATGCGGAACCACAGCCAGCAGATACACCGCCGCGCCAGCGACCGCCATCAACAGGTATCCCCTTCGCCAGAAAGTTGCCAATCGTGGCGAAGCAGCAGCAAAGCGCAATACAGTCAATTCCAGTACCAGTGCATAGAGTGGAAACAGCACTGCATCTTCCTTGCTGGCAAAGCCCAACACCCAGAACAACCCCACCAGCACACCATATTGCCGGCTGCGCAAGCCAGCCATCTGTGCCTGTCGCATTCCCATATAGGCCCACAGCGCCAGAACCATGAACAAGGTGACCAACGCCTGCATTCGTTGCACCACATACAACACAGTTGACACCTGCAGGGGATGCAACGCCCACAAGGTCGCCAACACGACCGCCCCCACCGCCGCACGCCGGGAGGACCATTGCACCACCACCAGCAATCGGCGCAGGAACAACGCCAGCGCCAGCGTGGTCAAGCCATGAATCAGTAGATTGGTTGTCTTGAATACCGAGGCATCCATGCCACCACGCCAGTAATCCAGCGCGAAGCTGAGCATGGAAAGCATCCGTGAGCCACCACCCGGCTGGAAACTGTAAGCCGCGTACAGCAGGTTTTTACCACCCAACTGACCGATATGCAGCGCTGCATTCTGCATGATATTCGCACGGTCATCGAAGATAAAATCTCCGCTCAACCCGGGCACAAAGCACGCCCCAGCCAGCACCGCACCCAGCAGGGCAAGCAACAAGAACGTGACAAATGATTTTTTCATCAGCTCGAAGCAGTCTCTAGCAAATCAGACCGGGAAAACCGCTCTTGCATCTTTCCCCTCCCATTCCATGCAACATATCAATTAGCGGGAACAGACCCTGGAAAAAAAGAAACCCGGCTTTCGCCGGGCTCCTTTCGTATCGCACAAAAGCAGCGCTTACTTCTTCTCAAGCGAGCAGGTACCGCTGCCGGTATCGCACTTGGTCGCTGCCACCAAGCTCGTATTGCCCTTGGTCTGCGGGGTGAAAGTAACCGTCACCGGAGTGTTGTACATGGCAGTCGTGAGCTGGCTCTGGTCGGCACCCGTACACGCCTTGCCAACGAAGACCGTGGAAGGACGACCATCGGCAATATCGGCCACAGCCGTATTGATGAACGCCTTGGCTTCTGCCTCGCAAGCGCCATTGGACGAACGCTGGGTGTAGTTGCGGTACTGCGGCAGCGCGATGGCGGCCAGGATGGCGATGATCGCAACCACGATCATCAGTTCGATCAGGGTAAAGCCCTGCTGCATCTTCTTCATGTGTACATCCCCTAGAGGTCTGGATTGTAGGTACGAATGGGCCGTCGCCCAGCCGGTACGGGTATGCAAAGCAGGTTGCGTGCCAAGTGCCAGCCCCCTGCCAACTCCCCGGTGCGCATGATGGCAGCATCCAACGGAAAGAAAAGCCCCTTGTGCCAATTCTGGGACGAAGCCACCAAGGTGACGCATTGCGTCACTTTTCGGCAAATTGCTGTCTGCACCCTCATCAAGACCCTGACGGGCACTGCCGGGCAAGCCCGGCAGCTACGGTGCTGCCTTGTTGCCGCGCTGGCAGGCATTCGCGGTGAGGTTGGGTTCCTGCGGTGAACTCCACGCCGGACAAGCCGGGCGCCCATGCCCTCCTGCCAGAGAACGTGATGCAAACCACGCTTGTTGCCACCCCGGATGTCGAATGGCCCCGGACCGGCTAACATGCGGGAATCGTCCGGCCCGGGGAGTGGCCGGCTGGGGAGAAGATCGATGTCCGTTACCCGTAGCGCAATGAAAAAAGAGCCGGTGTCCCGCAGCACCAGCCAGATGCAGCCGTTTGTCTGGGAAGGCACCGACAAGCGTGGTGCAAAGATGAAGGGCGAGCAGGACGCCCGCAATGCCAACATGTTGCGTGCGGAGCTACGCAAGCTGGGCATCACCCCCACGGTGGTCAAGCCCAAACCCAAGCCGCTGTTCGGCTCCTCCGGCAAACCCATCAAACCCAAGGACATCGCCTTCTTCAGCCGCCAGATGGCAACGATGATGAAGTCCGGCGTGCCTATCGTGACTTCGCTGGAAATCATCGGCGGCGGCCACAAGAATCCGCGCATGGCCAAGATGATCGGGCAGATTCGTTCCGATTTGGAAGGGGGCTCCTCGTTGTACGAGGCCATCAGCAAGCATCCGGTGCAATTCGATGAGCTGTATCGCAATCTGGTCAAGGCCGGCGAAGGCGCCGGTGTGCTGGAAACGGTGTTGGAAACCATTGCCAGCTACCAGGAAAATCTGGAGTCATTGAAAGGCAAGATCAAGAAGGCATTGTTCTACCCCACCATGACCATCGCAGTTGCACTGCTGGTCAGTGCGGTATTGCTGGTATTTGTGGTGCCACAGTTTGAAGAAGTGTTCAGCAGCTTCGGCGCCGATCTGCCGGTGTTCACGAAAATGATCGTAGCCGCCTCGCGCTTCATGGTGGGCTGGTGGTGGCTAATCTTGCTGATCACCATCGGCGCAATTGGCGGCTTCATCTTTGCTTACAAACGCTCGCCCAGAATGCAACATGGCATGGATCGCTTGATCCTGAGGGTGCCGGTGATCGGCCAGATCATGCACAACAGCGCCATCGCCCGCTTCTCCCGCACCACGGCGGTGACCTTCCGCGCCGGCGTGCCGCTGGTGGAGGCACTGGGCATCGTGTCCGGCGCCACCGGCAACAAGGTCTATGAGGAAGCCGTGCTGCACATGCGCGACGACGTAGCCGTGGGCTACCCGATGAACATGGCAATGAAGCAGGTGAACGTCTTCCCGCACATGGTCATCCAGATGACCGCCATCGGCGAGGAAGCCGGTGCGCTGGACACCATGCTGTTCAAGGTGGCCGAATACTTCGAGCAGGAAGTGAACAATGCGGTGGATGCGCTGAGCAGCCTGATCGAACCGATGATCATGGTGTTCATCGGCGTGGTCGTCGGCGGCATGGTCGTCGGCATGTACCTGCCCATCTTCAAGCTCGCCTCCGTTGTCGGATAACTGATACATGGCATTTCTCGACCAGCATCCCGGCATCGGTTACCCCGCCGCGGCCGGGCTGGGACTGCTGATCGGCAGCTTCCTCAACGTGGTGATCCTGCGCCTGCCCCGGCGCATGGAGTGGCAGTGGAAGCGCGACGCGCGCGAAATCCTGGAAGAGCCGGACCTCTACGAGCCGCCGCCGCCGGGCATCGTGGTGGAGCCGTCGCATTGCCCCCACTGCAAGCACAAGCTGAGCTGGTACGAGAACATCCCGTTGTTCAGCTGGCTGCTCCAGCGCGGCAAGTGCCGCCATTGCCAGGCCCCCATCTCCATCCAGTACCCGCTGGTGGAACTGCTGACCTCGTTGATGGTGCTGGCCTGCGTATGGCAGTTCGGCTTCGGCTGGCAGGGCTTCGGCGCCATTGTGCTGACCTGCTTCCTGATAGCCCTGTCCGGCATCGACCTGCGCACGCAGTTGCTACCCGATCAGTTGACCCTGCCGCTGATGTGGCTGGGGCTGGTCGGCAGCATGGACAACCTCTACATGCCGGCCAAGCCGGCGTTGCTGGGCGCGGCGGTGGGTTACCTGTCGCTGTGGACGGTGTGGTGGCTGTTCAAGCAGATCACCGGCAAGGAAGGCATGGGCCACGGCGACTTCAAGCTGCTGGCCGCACTGGGCGCGTGGTGCGGGCTGAAAGGCATCCTGCCGATCATCCTGCTGTCCTCGCTGGTGGGCGCCATCATCGGCTCGATCTGGCTGTACTCGCGCGGTCGCGACCGCGCCACGCCGATCCCGTTCGGCCCTTATCTCGCCATCGCCGGCTGGCTGGTGTTCATGTGGGGCGAGCAGATGATTGCCGGCTACAGGCAGCTGGCAGGCTTCTGACGCAGGTGCGGGGCACGCCCCGCACAACGCATTACCGGGAGAACTCCCATGCGGGGCCACCCCCGCCATCCACGCCGGCATCACGGGTATTCCGCGCATGAGCACCTTCATCATCGGCCTCACCGGCGGCATTGCCTCGGGCAAGAGTGAAGTCACCCGACGCTTCGAGGCGCTGGGTATCGCCGTGGCCGATGCGGACGTGGCCGCGCGCGAAGTGGTTGCCCCCGGCAGCCCCGCGCTGCAGCGGATTGCCGAGCGCTTCGGTGCGGACATGCTGCAGGCCGATGGCACGCTCCATCGTGCGCGGCTCCGCGAGCACGTATTCGCGGACGAGGGGGAGCGCAGGGCATTGGAGGCCATCACCCATCCTGCCATCCGTGCATGGGTAAGGGATGCCTGCGAATCCGCCGACAGTCCCTACGCCATCGCCGCGATTCCGCTATTGGTCGAAGCCGGTGGCCGCGCCACTTACCCCTGGTTGCAAAGGGTGCTGGTTATCGATGCACCGCAAGCGGTGCAGCATGTCCGGTTGCTGCGCCGTGACAGCATCGACGAAGCCCTGGCCATGCGCATGATCGAGGCGCAGGCCAGCCGCGAGCAGCGGCTGGCGCTGGCCGACGATGTGATCGTCAACGATGGGCATCCGGAGCAGTTGCAGCCGCAGGTGGAGGCCTTGGATCGCCTGTATCGGCAATTGGCTGCCGAAGCAACTGCAGGAGCGACGTAAGTCGCGACCGGAGCATTACAGGAAAGCCCGGTCGCGACTTACGTCGCTCCTGCGGGCACCGCATCGAGGCTGGGGTCAATCAGGCTGCCGGCGCAAACGTCAGCGTCGCCACTACACCGCACTCTTCGCCCGGGCGGATGCCAACCTGCCAGCCATACAGCGCACACAGCCGGCTGACGATGGACAGGCCGATGCCGCCACCCTGCGAGTGCCCGGCATGGGTACCGCGATAGCCACGCTGGAACAGGCTGGCCGCATCCTTTTCGCTCAGGCCTGGGCCCGTATCGACCACTTCCACCGCATTGTCAAGCACGCGTACTCGTACCTGCCCTTCCTGCGTGTACTTGACCGCATTGCCTATCAGGTTGCCGAGCGCCACCGACAATGCCGCCTCCGGCGCGTCCACGACCAGTTCGCGACCGCCTTCCAGCACCAGCTCCAGTGGCTTGCCGCCAAGCTGTGCACGGTGGGCCTCCAGTAGTTGCTCGGCCACCTTCGCCACGTTGCTGCTGCCCTGCCCCCGCTCGTTGCGCGAAAGCAGCAGCAACGAGCCGATCAGGTCGCTGCATTGCTGCTCTGCTCTCTGGATGCGCTGCAGGCGTTGCTGCATCTTGTCGTCCAGCCCCGGGCGGGCCAGCAACAGTTCGGTGGCGCCGCGGATCACCGCCAACGGCGTACGCAGTTCGTGGCTGACGTCGGCATTGAACTCGCGGTCGCGCTGCACCACTTCGGTCAGCCGTGCCGAGTAGTTGTCCAGCGCCTCGGCCAACTGGCCGACTTCGTCATCGGTGAAACGCGACGCCAGCGGCTCCGGATGACTGGTGCCGCCACGATAGGCACGCAACCGCGCTGCCAGATCCGACACCGGCCGCATCACGCGCGAGGCGGACCACCAGCCCAGCACCCACGACAGCAGGCTGAACACGATTACCGACAGAAACAGCGCGCGCTTGAGCTGCTGCTCCACGCGAATGCTCTCGGTCATGTCGTAGGCCAGGAAGAACCACGCATCGTCGGCCTTGCGCACCGCCAGTTTGTAGGCGAATGGATGCCCCTGGTCATCCACGCCGCTGACATTGTGGTTGCCGTTGGGCAACGCCGCCCATTCGGGGCGCTCTTCACGCACCCGTTCGAACTTGTCCGCGGGGTAGTAGTAGGCACGCAGCTGCTGGAACGGCACTTCCGGCTTGCGGGTGGGGTCGACGTAGTAACGGCGCGCGTATTCGTCGACATTGCGGTTCATCACGTCCTCGACCAACTGGTTTTCCACGCGCATGCGCGCCCAGTTGGTGGCGAACGCGAACAGCGCCGTCAGGCAGAAACCCAGCAGCACGAACGAGACGATGATGCGGCTGCGCAGGCGGCGGCGGTAACGCCCCCGCTTGCGTGCATTGCCCTGCGCCGTGGTTTCAGGCATCGGGTGCGGCGATCCGGTAGCCGATGCCGTGGCGGGTCTGGATCATCGGTGCATTGAACGGCTTGTCCACCACCGCGCGCAGGCCGTGGATGTGCACGCGCAGGGAATCCGAGTCGGGCAGCTCTTCGCCCCATACGCGGGTTTCCAGCTCCTGCCGGGTGACCACCGCCGGCGAGGCTTCCATCAGCGCCTGCAGGATCTTCAACGCGGTGGGGTTGAGCTGCAGCAGCTTGCCCTGGCGGCGCACTTCCAGCGTGTCCAGGTTGTATTCCAGATCGCCGGTTTCCAGCACGCGGGTATGGCCGCCCTTGCCGCGCCGCGACAGCGCATTGAGCCGCACCTCCACTTCCTGCAGGGCGAACGGTTTGATCAGGTAGTCGTCGGCGCCGGAATCGAAGCCGGCCAGCTTGTTCTCCAGCGAGTCACGCGCGGTCAGCATCAGTACCGGCGTCTGCTTGCGCGCGTCGTTGCGCAGCTTGCGGCAGACCTCGATGCCGTCCATGCCGGGCAGGTTGAGGTCGAGCACGATGGCATCGAAATCGTGCACCACGGCCAGGTGCAGGCCGGTCACGCCGTCGGCGGCGAAATCCACCGTGTGCCCGCGGTCTTCGAGGTAGTCGCCCAGGTTGGCCGCGATATCGCTGTTGTCTTCGATTACGAGAATGCGCACGTTGGCCTCTGTTGTCCTTGCCGGTGGGAATCGCAGGCGCCGGGCAAGCGATGCCGGCTCATCGCTGCCGCGTACTTTGACGGGAATCAGGGCGCAAAGTTCAGTGCATGCCTTGTTGCGCCCCGTGATTTTCTACCTCACCACGCCACACCCGCATGTGAACCCCGCCATTGCAGCACTTGCTCTCGATGGCATGTTCCGCATGCTTTCCCCGACGAAGCGTTGCTCCGACTTTAACGGCCCGGTTTTTCCGCAACAAGTGATAAAACGAGGCCCCGGCGAACCCGCCGGGGCCTGAAGATTCCCGATCACCGGACCCGCCGAGGAGAGCGAGGGTACAGTGCCTTCAGCCTATGCGTGGCGGAATTAAAGTGTCGTTAAAAAGATGGGAGCAAAACGCAAGCCCGGCGTCAGCGCTTCAGGCCTGCGACGTAGTCGATCATCCGCCCGGCGACGTCGCCGCCGGAAACGGCCTCGATACCCTCCAGCCCGGGCGTCGAATTCACTTCCAGCACCAGCGGGCCGCGCGCCGAGCGGATCATGTCCACGCCGGCGATGCCCAGCCCCAGGGCCTTGGCCGAGCGCACCGCCACCTGCTGTTCGGCCCTGCTGCATACCACCGGTTCGGCGCTGCCGCCGGCATGCAGGTTGGAGCGGAAGTCCCCTTCCGGCGCTTTCCGGCGCATGGTCGCCACCACCTGGTCGCCCACCACCAGGCAGCGCAGGTCGGTGCCCTGCGCTTCGGCGATGAATTCCTGCACCAGGAAATTGGCGTACAGGCCGCGCAGCGCCTCCACCGTGCCGCGCGATGCGCTGAGCTTTTCGGTCAGGATCACCCCCCTGCCCTGCGTGCCTTCGCTGAGCTTCACCACATGCGGCGGCGGGCCGAGCATGGACAGCAGGTCGTTGGTGTCGTCGGGGTTGTCGCCGAACACCGTCACCGGCATGTCGATGCCCTTGGCCGCCAGCACCTGGTGCGCGCGCAGCTTGTCGCGCGCGCGCAGGATCGCATCGGAAGGATTGGGCGTGCGTGCGCCCATCATCTCGAATTGCCGCAATACCGCGGTACCGTAGCGGGTGATGGATGCGCCGATGCGCGGGATCACCGCGTCCACCCCGGTCAGCGGCCTGCCCTTGTAGTGCATGGCGAAGCCGTCCGGCGCGATGCGCATGTAGCAGCGTAACGGGTCGAGCACGCGCACCACGTGCCCGCGCGCGCGCGCGGCCTCGATCAGGCGGCGGGTGGAATAGAGCTTGCTGTTGCGGGAAAGGATTGCGAGCTTCATCGCAGGCGTGCCGGGCAGGAAGCGCGGCAGCATACGCACCGTTTGCGTATCTGGAGCGGGCGATGGGAATCGAACCCACGTCAGTAGCTTGGGAAGCTACAGCTCTACCATTGAGCTACGCCCGCGTGGCGCGGGGTGAAGTCTATGCGGTGGCGGGTGCACAGTGCAACGGCCCCGACCTCGTAACTGCCGGGCTTGCCCGGGTGGATCGGGGTTACGCCCCGACGCTCCGCGTACCCGGACATCAAGCGTCGGGGGCATAGCTTCGACCTACCGGCAAAAGGCGGTGCCGTGTGTCGGCACCGCCTGCTTTCATTGGATCAGAAGCTGCCGCCGAAGCTGGCGAACAGGGTCGCGTCACGGGCCGACTTCTGCGCGGTGGTGGTGCTCAGGCCGATGTTGCTGTCCAGCCCCCACAGCGTGATGCGCGCACCCAGCACGGCGCTGGCGTAGTTGCGGTCGAACTGCAGCCCCGGCACCTTGTAGGCGCCCACGTCGGCCATCGTCTGCAGCCAGGCACTGGCCTGCTGGCCGTCCTCGAACTCGTGGTCATAGGTGACCTGCACGTAAGGACGGACGCTGCCGCCATCGAAACGCGCCTGCCAGCCGATGCGGCCCACGGTGGAGTCCAGCTCCTGGTCGCCGTAACCCAGCGCGGTGGCGCTGGCATTGCTTTCGACGTAACCATCGAGCTTGACCTTCTGCCAGGTGACGCCCGCCACCGGGCCGTGGCGGAAGCCGCCTTCCTGGCCGAACTCGTAGCCGGCGTTGAGCGCGGCGGTCAGGTTGCTGCCATCCGGCGAGCCCTTGTGCACGCGGGTGGCCGGGCCCAGCTGCACTTTGCGAGTGACGTCATAGTCCAGCCAGCTGTAGCTGACCTGCCCATTGACCCAGGTGCGCTCGCCATACCAGCCGGCGAACAGGCCCAGGGTGGTATCGGACTGGGTGAAGTCGCCCTGGCTGTTGCCGAAGTCGGCATCCATGCGGCCATAGCCGGCAAAGCCGCCGAACACCGTGCCGTTGCGCGCCCAGTCGATGCCGAACAGGCCGGCCGGGGCCATGCCGTCGTACAGGTCGGCGTGGTCATAGCGCTGCATGTCGCCGCGCACGTTGCCCCACCAGCTCAGGCCGTCGGCCTTCGCCCCGGCCAGATGGCCGCTCACCTGGTCGGCGCGGGCGCGGCCGGTGGTCTGCGCCGAGTGGGTCAGGACCTGCTGCAGGCGCGGCGCTTCGAGGATCGAGATGGCGTACTGGCCCAGGATACGGTGCGCGGCGGTGCTCGGGTGCACGCCGTCGGCGAACACGTAGGCATCCGCTGCGCCGGGGCTGGCGTAGCTCAGCGGGCTGCAGGTCAGCGACGACGCCGAGGTGCAGGCCATGTCGCTGACGTTGCTGAAGCCGTAGCTGCCGGGGGTGGCGACGATTTCCTGCAGGATGCTGAAGGTATCGACCGGGATCACCTGCAGGCCGGCCTGCTTCAGCCCGCCGAACAACGCGTCGTTATAGGCCTTGGCCAGCGCGGTGCCCTGCGCCATCGCCACCGCGCCACCGGCGCGCGAGGACGGGGTCAGGCCGATGTCGGGCAGGTTCGGCACCATCACGTACTGCGCGCCGGCGCCTTCGAGCGTGGCGACCATGCCCACCTGGTCGGCCACCGCCGCGCCGATGGTAGCCTGCGCCGGCGCGCCGGCGGCCACCGCGAACAGGTCGTTGGCGCCGCCCCATACGGTGTAGAGCGCATTGGCATCGGCCTTGCCGCCATTGGCGGTCAGGTAGGCATTCAGCTGGGTCTTGAGCGACGGGGTGGCCGGCAGCATCGGATTGAGCGGATTGGTGTTGTCCACGCCCACCCGCGCACCGCCGGCGGCGTAGTTGTCACCGGTCTGGCCATTGCCGTTGGGCATGGCATTGGTGCCGTAGTAATCGGCGAGATAGTCGGACCAGACCCAGCCGGGGTTGGTGGTGAAACGGCCGACGATGGAAGCGCTGGGGTCAAGCTGCACCAGGACCGGGCGGTAATAGCCGGTGTCGGTCAGGCTGTCGCCGAAGAACACCGTCTTCGAGAACGGGGACTGCGCCAGTGCCGGCACGGCGGCAAGGGCAAGCGCCGCGGCGAGGGCCGAGCGCAACGGACGGGACGGGAAACGCATGGGAGAGCTCCTGGCGAATGGGAAAAGCGGCAGCGTACGCTGCCGCACGGTGTTAGTTTTTCATTACCCCACGGCAGGCTCACGCTGCACCGCGGCATCGGGCTGGGATTTTCCTCCCCCGCTGGCGAGAATGGCCGCATGGACATCCAGCTCAACGGCGAACCCCGCCGGTTTTCCGCTCCCCTGACCCTGGCCGCGCTGCTGGCCGCCGAAGGCCTGGCCGAACGCCGCGTGGCCGCTGAGGTCAACGGCGAGATCGTGCCACGTGGCCGGCATGGCGAACACCAGTTGAACGAGGGCGACGTGGTCGAGATCGTGCATGCACTGGGCGGCGGCTGATTTCTCCCGCCAATCACGGGTGTGACGGCGTCTTGCCGGGAAAGCCCCAGCTCCTCGTAGGTGCCGGGCTCGCCCGGCACAGCGCTTCACCGGGAAAGCCCCATGCGGGGCAAGCTCCGCATCCACGAGGTGGTGCCACGCAACGCAGCGTTTGGCACGATCGGCGATAATCCCCTGATGAATGCACACGCCCCCACCGATTCGCTGGTCATCGCCGGCAAGACCTATGCATCCCGGCTGCTGACCGGCACCGGCAAGTTCAAGGATCTGGAAGAAACCCGCCTGGCCACCGAGGCCGCCGGCGCACAGATCGTCACCGTCGCCATCCGCCGCAGCAACATCGGCCAGAACCCGGGCGAACCCAACCTGCTCGACGTGCTGCCGCCGGAGCGCTACACCATCCTGCCCAACACCGCCGGCTGCTACACCGCCGAGGACGCGGTGCGCACCTGCCGGCTGGCACGCGAGCTGCTCGATGGCCACAACCTGACCAAGCTGGAAGTGCTGGGCGATACGAAGACCCTGTACCCGGACGTGGTGCAGACCCTCAAGGCCGCCGAGCAACTGGTCGCCGATGGTTTCGACGTCATGGTCTACACCTCCGACGACCCGATCCTGTGCAAGCGCCTGGAGGAAATCGGCTGCGCCGCGGTGATGCCGCTGGCCGCGCCAATCGGCTCCGGGCTGGGTATCCAGAACAAGTACAACCTGATCGAGATCATCGAAAACGCCAAGGTGCCGATCATCGTCGACGCTGGCGTCGGCACCGCATCCGACGCCGCCATCGCGATGGAGCTGGGCTGCGATGGCGTGCTGATGAACACCGCCATCGCCGGCGCGCGCAACCCGGTGCTGATGGCTGCCGCGATGCGCAAGGCGGTTCAGGCCGGGCGCGAGGCGTTCCTGGCCGGACGCATCCCGCGCAAGCGCCATGCCAGCGCCTCCTCGCCGGTGGACGGGTTGATCGGCTGATGACCAATCCGTTCGACAGCGCAGGCGCCAAGGCGCCACCCAAGCCCTTCACCATCACCGAGGGCCGCCGCGAGGTGCGCAGCTTCGTGCTGCGCCAGGGCCGCTTCACCCCGGCCCAGCAGCGCGCGTTCGACGAGCGCTGGCCACGCTTCGGCATCGACTTCGACGGCCGGCCGCGCGACCTCGACATCACCTTCGGTCGCAACGCGCCCAAGGTGCTGGAGATCGGCTTCGGCAACGGCGCCGCGCTGCGCCATGCCGCACGGTTCGACCCGTCCAAGGACTACATCGGCATCGAGGTCCATGCCCCCGGCGTCGGCCGCCTGCTCAACGCGCTGGCCGAGGACGATGCAGGCAACGTCCGGCTCTACCACCACGACGCGGTGGAGGTGCTGGAGAAGGAAATCGCCGACGGTGCGCTGGACGAGGTGCGCATCTACTTCCCCGACCCGTGGCACAAGAAGCGCCACAACAAGCGCCGCCTTGTGCAGCCGGCATTCGCCGCGCTGCTGGTGCGCAAGCTGCGCCCCGGCGGGCTGTTGCACTGCGCCACCGATTGGGAGAATTATGCCGAGCAGATGTGGGACGTGCTCGACGCCACCCCGGGGCTGGTCAACCGCGCCGGCCCGCGCGGCAGCGTGCCGCGCCCGGACTGGCGGCCGCAGACCCACTTCGAGACCCGCGGGCAGAAGCTGGGCCACGGCGTCTGGGACCTGTTGTATGACAGGCAGGGAACAGGAAACGGGGACTAAGGGAATGACACCGCCATGACGCTTTCACGTTCCAGCCGAACCCTCCTCAGCGCCGGAAGCGGCGCGCGGGTGAAAGCGCCCGCCCTCTCCCATTCCCCGTTCCCCATTCCCCGTTCCCTGCCGTAATGGATACCGCGCTGACGCTGACCACCGACATGAAGCTCGTGCTCGGGCTGGTCGGTTTCACGATGGCGATGTTCCTGTTCGAGCGCATCCGCTCCGACGTGGTGGCGCTGGTGGTGATGGTGGTGCTGGGCGTGACCGGGCTGATCGCGCCGGAAGAGATCTTCGCCGGCTTCTCCGGCAACGCGGTGATGAGCATCATCGCCACCACCATCCTCGGTGCAGGGCTGGACCGCACCGGCGCGTTGAACCGGCTGGCCACCTGGCTGTTGCGGCGCTCGCGCGGCATCGAGCAGCGCCTGCTGCTGCTGGCCAGCGCCACCGCCGGCATCAATTCGGCGTTCATGCAGAACACCTCGGTGATGGCGCTGTACCTGCCGGTGGCCGCGCGGCTGGCCTCGCACAGCGGGCTCACCCTCAAGCGCCTGCTGCTGCCGATCACCGCCGCCATCGTGATGGGCGGCGGATTGACGATGGTCGGCAACTCGCCGCTGATCCTGCTCAACGACCTGCTGATCTCGGCCAACAACAACCTGCCCTCGGGCAGCGCCACCATCGAGCCGCTGCGGATGTTCGCGCCGCTGCCGATCGGCGTGGCGCTGCTGGTCGCCTCGCTGCTGTATTTCCGTTTCTACGGCGACCGCAAATCGCAGGCCGGAGAAAGCGGTGACGGCGACAGCCAGGCCCCGGCGCGCACCGAGAGCTATTTCGCCAAGGCCTATGGCATCGAGGGCGACGTGTTCGAACTGACCGTCTCCACCGAAAGCCCACTGGTCGGCATGACCGTCAGCGAAGCCGAGAACCTGTTCGACGCGCCGCTGCTGCTGGCGCTGAAGACCGGCAACGACACCCGCCTGGCACCACCGGCGGACATGCGCATCTGGGTCGGCAGCGTGATCGGCGCGATGGGTCCGCGCCAGCAGGTGACCGACTTCGCGCAGAACCAGTTCCTGCGCATGTCCTCGCGCCTGCGCCAGCTCGGCGACCTGTTCAACCCCAGCCGCGCCGGCATTTCCGAGGCGGTGGTGCCGCCGACCTCGAAGCTGATCGGCAAGACCGCCGGCCAGTTGCGCCTGCGCAAGGAGCGCGGCATCAGCTTGCTGGCGATCAACCGCGACAAGCAGGTGATCCGCGAGGACGTGCGCAACGTGGCGCTGCGCGCCGGCGACATGCTGGTGTTCCACAGCATCTGGCAGGACCTGTCCGCCGCCGCGGAAAGCCGCGACTTCGTCGTGGTCACCGATTACCCGAAGGGCGAACAACGCCCGCACAAGTTCAAGATCGCGATGGTCATCTTCGCCATCACCATCGTCATCGCCCTGACCTCGAAGTTGCCGGTGGCGCTGACCCTGCTCACCGGCGTGGCCGGCATGCTGCTCACCGGCGTGTTGCGCATGGACGAGGCCTACGCGGCCATCAGCTGGAAGACCATCTTCATGATGGCCGGCCTGATCCCGCTGGGCTGGGCGATGGATTCCAGCGGCGCGGCGGCTTGGGTGGCCGGGCACACCATCGACCAGTTGCCCACCGGCATCCCGATATGGGTGCTGGAACTGGCGCTGGCCTTGTTGACCACCGCGTTTTCGCTGGTGATCAGCCACGTCGGCGCCACCATCGTCACCGTGCCCATCGCGGTCAACCTGGCACTGGCGGTGGGCGGCAATCCGACCGCGTTCGCACTGATCGTGGCGCTGTCGGCCTCCAACAACCTGATGACCGCGTCCAACCCGGTGATCTCGATGGTGGCCGGCCCGGCCAAGTACACCCCGCGCGAGATGTGGCGCATCGGCGCGCCGCTGTCGCTGCTCTATACGGTGATCCTGGTGGTGATGATCAACATCATGTTCTAGGAAATCCGTGGATGCGGGGCTTGTGCTTGCATCCCGTGTTCGGGACAGCATGGGCATTACCGGGAAAGCCAAATGCCGGGCAAGCCCGGCAGCGGCGGCGACCACTCAGCCCAGCACCACCTTGCCGTCCTCCACCCGCACCGGCACCGTGCACAGCGCATCGCCCTTGCACGGGCCCGACACGCAGCACCCGCCCTGCAGTTCGAACGCGGCGCCATGCACCGCGCAGACCAGATGCCCGTCACGGCTCTTCAGGAACTGGCCCGGCGCCCAGTCGAGGTTGCGGCCGGCGTGCGGGCAGACATTGAGCCACGCCCGTACCTGCCCACCGTCGCGGTAGAGGATCAGTGGCTCGGCGTCGCCGTCGATCACCGCCTCGGTGGCATGGAAACCCTGGTCGGGCAAGGCATCGAGCGGAACCAGCTCGACCGGCGTGGAGGCGTTGGCTGACATGGCGATACGCGCGGAAAACAGGGCGCGATTGTCGCATGGGCCGGCAACGGGCGCGGTGCGCGGGGCTTTCCGCAAGGGCCGACGGGACGCCAGTGCACGCCCGCGCGCCGATTGGATTTAACGACAACTTCACGCAACACCCCTCCCCAGCGCCGATACTGCCCTTTGCCACACCGTCATCCGTCCGTCATGCAGACCCGTTACTTCCAGTTCGCCCATCTCCGCAACCTGTTCGCGCCGCGCAAGCCGCGCAACCCGTTGCTGCGGGTCGTGCTGGGCCTGCTGGGCCTGGCGATCCTCGCGGTGCTGGTGGTGGCCGGCGTGTTCGTCGGCGCGGCGATGATCCTGATCGGGCTGGCGTGGAAACTGCTGGCCGCGCGCAAGGCCCGCAAGGCCGCCGGCAACGTGATGGATGGCGAATACCGGGTGGTGCGCAAGCCGGCGCTGCCCGGCACGCATTGAGGTAGTGCCGGAACCGTTGACCGGCACTACCTGCACGGTTCCATCGTCCGGCATCATGGGCTCTGCCCCGAAGCCTCCCGGACGAACCATGACCGACCTGATCCCCGCCCCGCCCGTACCGCGCATCCCAGTGGCCGGCGGCGGCACCTTCCCGGTGCGCCGCATCTACTGCGTGGGCCGCAACTTCGCCGACCATGCACGCGAGATGGGCGCCAGCGCCCCAGCCTCGGTGGCCGAGCGCGGCCAGCCGATGTTCTTCATGAAGCCGGCCGACGCCATCGTCACCGGCGGCGCGGCGGTCCCCTACCCGTCCGCCACTTCCGAGCTGCACCACGAGGTCGAACTGGTGATCGCGCTGGGCAGCGATGCACCGGCCGGCGTGCTGCCGGTCGATGAAGCCATGCCGCTGGTGCTGGCCTGCGGCGTCGGCCTGGACCTGACCCGCCGCGACCTGCAGGCCGCGGCCAAGGCCAAGGGCGGGCCGTGGGACGTCGCCAAGGGTTTCGACCATTCCGCGCCGGTCGGCGAACTGGTGCCGATCGCACAGGCAGGCGAACTTGCACCGCTGGAACTGTCGTTGCAGGTCAATGGCGAGCCGCGCCAGCGCTCCACCCTCGACAACCTGATCTGGGACGTGCCGGAAATCCTGCACGAGCTGTCGAAACTCTACGCGCTGCGCGCAGGCGACCTGGTGTTCATGGGCACGCCCGCCGGCGTGGCCGCGCTGCGGCCGGGCGACCGCTTCAGCGCGCGCTTGGGCGACGTCGCCCGCTGCGATGGCGTGATCGCCGGATGAACCCATGCCGGGGTAGTCTGTGCCGGCTCCCCTTCATGCATGCCTACAGGAGAAACACATGGGAATGATTGCTGAGTTCAAGGAATTCGCGATGCGCGGCAACGTCATCGACCTGGCGGTCGGTGTCGTGATCGGCGGCGCGTTCGGCAAGATCGTCAGCTCGCTGGTGGACAAGGTGATCATGCCGCCGATCGGCTGGCTGATCGGCAACGTCGACTTCTCCGACCTGGCCTGGACGCTGGCCCCGGCCAAGGTGGCCGCCGATGGCAGCGAGATCCCGGCGGTGATGATCGGCTACGGCGATTTCATCAACACCCTGATCCAGTTCGTCATCGTCGCCTTCGCCATCTTCATGCTGGTCAAGGTGGTCAACAAGCTCTCGCGCAAGAAGGAAGAAGCCCCCGCCGCGCCGGCCGAGCCGAGCGAGGAAGTGCTGCTGCTGCGCGAAATCCGCGACAACCTGAAGAAGTGACGTTGCACGCCCCCTCTCCCATCAGGGCGATACCGCACGGCTTGCGCGCCACGGCGCGCGTGCGGTTGAGCGCCCACGCCGCTGGCGTGGGCCGGGGCGCGGAGCGAGGGGTTGGGGAGAGGGGCAAGCGAAGTCCAGATGGTTAACCATCATGGACTCCGTTCGCCCTCATCCGCCCTTCGGGCACCTTCTCCCGGAGGGAGAAGGAAACAAGCAAAGCCGGTGACCTCCAGCACGTTTCACCTCGAAGCCGCGGGCGTATGCTCGCGGCTTTGTCGTCTGCGAATCCCTCGCAAGAGCACCGCACACTCCTTGTGCGGGAATCCAACTTGATCCGGAGCCGCCCATGCGCCGTCTTGCCTTCGCCATCGCCACCGTGCTCGCCTGCGCCAACGCGCAGGCCGCGCCCACCCATATCCCCGAGCAGGCACTGGCGCAGGCCGCGCAGCTGCGCGAGCAGGCGCTGGCCGACGATACCGGCTGGAAGGTGGTCGAAGCGCTGACCACCGAGGTCGGCCCGCGCCTGGCCGGCAGCGAAGCCGATGCGCGCGCGGTGGAATGGGCCAAGGCGCGGTTCAAGGCACTGGGCTTCGACAAGGTGTGGACCGAGCCGGTCACCTTCCCCAAGTGGGAACGCCGCAGTGAACATGCGCAGGTGCTGGGCGCGCATGCGCAGCCGTTGTCCCTCACCGCACTGGGCGGCAGCCCCGGCGGCAGCGCCGAGGGCGAGGTCGTGCGCTTCGACAGCCTCGATGCCCTGAAGGCCGCGCCGGCAGGCTCGCTGGCCGGCAAGATCGCCTTCATCGACTACCAGATGACCCGCAGCCGCAACGGCATGGACTACGGCATCGGCGGCACCGTGCGCAGCCAGGGGCCATCCGAGGCGATCCGCAAGGGTGCGGTGGGCTACATCATGCGCTCGGCCGGCACCGATTCGCACCGCGTACCGCATACCGGCATCACCCATTTCGACGACGGCCTGACGCCGGTGCCGTCGGCGGCGCTGGCGATGCCCGACGCCGACCAGCTGGCGCGGCTGGTCGCGCGCGGCCCAACCCGCATCCGCATGGCGCTGGACTGCGGCTGGGACGGCAGCTACACCTCGCAGAACGTGATCGGCGAGATCACCGGCCGCGAGTTGCCGCAGGAAGTGGTGGTGATCGGCGGCCACCTCGACTCGTGGGACCTGGGTACCGGCGCGATCGACGATGCCGCCGGCGTCGGCATCACCATGGCCGCCGGCCACCTGATCGGCCAGCTCGAGCAGGCGCCCAGGCGCACCATCCGGGTGATCGCCTTCGCCAACGAGGAACAGGGCCTGCGCGGCGGCTTCGCCTATGCGGCCGCGCGGGCGCAGGCCGGGGAGATCCCGTTGCAGCATATCGGCGCGGAAAGCGACTTCGGCGCCGGGCGCATCTATGCCTTCAATACCGGCTCGGGCAACCCGGACGGCTCACGCGAGGCCACCGCGCAGATCGCCGAAGCGCTGGCGCCGCTGGGTATCGAATACCGCCCTGACGAGGGCGGACCGGGGCCGGACATCATTCCGCTGGCGTCCAAGGGCGGCGCCTGGGCATGGCTGGCGCAGGACGGCACCGACTATTTCGACCTGCACCACACCGCCGACGACACGCTGGACAAGATCGACCCGAAGGCGCTGGCGCAGAACGTGGCCGCCTACACCGTGTTCGCCTACCTGGCCGCCGAGGCCGAGGGCGGCTTCGGCAGCGAGGCGAAGGACGTGGTGCCGCCGCAGGAATGATGCCTGGGTGCGGGGCATGCCCCGCATGCCCTTCGATTGCGGGGAACGCCCCTGCCCCGCGATGCATGGAGCGCGCCGTTTCCGCCACGGCCGCTCCACGTTTCACTCACGCCTGCCGCGCCTTGCTGGGATAATGCCGCCACCGCACAGCAAGGCAGCCGCTTCATGTCCCGATCCCTCCGCATCGCCCTGGCGCAGCTCGACTTCCCGGTCGGCGACGTCGCCGGCAACAGCGCGCGCATCATCGAGTCGATGCAGGTCGCGCGCGATGAATACGGTGCCGACGTGGTGCTGTTCCCCGAGCTGGCGATCAGCGGCTATCCGCCGGAGGACCTGCTGCTGCGCCCGTCCTTCCTGCGCGACTGCGAACAGGCGCTGGCGCGCATCGCCGCGCAGGCGCAGGGCATCGTCGCCGTGGTCGGCTGGCCGCAGGATGCCGGTGCGGTGGTTTACAACGCCGCCAGCGTGCTGCGCGACGGCGCCATCGCCGCCACCTACCGCAAGCGCGAGCTGCCCAACTACGCGGTGTTCGACGAACGCCGCTATTTCGACGTCGATCCGGACGGGGGCAACTGCGTGTTCGAGGTCGCCGGGGTGAAGCTCGGGCTGCTGGTCTGCGAGGACCTGTGGTTCGCCGAGCCGCTGGCCGCCACCGTCGCCGAAGGCGCCGAGCTGGTGCTGGTGGCCAATGCCTCGCCCTACGAGCGCGGCAAGCATGCCCAGCGCGACGCGCTGCTGGCCGAGCGCAGCCGCGACGGCGGCGTCGGCATCGCCTACGTCAACAACGTCGGCGGGCAGGATGCGCTGGTGTTCGACGGCTCGTCGGTGGTCGCCGATGGCGACGGCACCGTGCACCCGGCGGCGGTGGCGTTCGCCGAGGAAATGCTGGTGGTCGAGTACGACGCCGATGCGCGCGCGTTCACCCCGCTGCGCTGGATCGACGACGGCGACGAGAGCATGGACGCGCTGGCCTGGCGCGCGGTGACCCGCGGCATCGCCGACTACTGCCGCAAGAACGGTTTCGGCAAGGTCTGGCTGGGCCTGTCCGGTGGCATCGACTCGGCGCTGGTGCTGGCACTGGCGGTCGACGCGCTGGGTGCGGACAAGGTCACCGCCGTCGCCCTGCCCTCGCGCTATACCGCCGGCCTGTCCAACGACCTGGCCGCCGAGCAGTGCCGCGCCCTGGGCGTGAAGCTGGAGACGGTACCGATCGAGCCGGCGTTCCAGGGGCTGATGCAGTCGCTGTCGGCGCTGTTCGACGGCCAGCCGGCCGACGTGACCGAGGAGAACCTGCAGTCGCGCAGCCGCGGCGTGATCCTGATGGCGCTGGCCAACAAGTTCGGCGGGCTGCTGCTGACCACCGGCAACAAGAGCGAGTACGCGGTCGGCTACGCCACCATCTACGGCGACATGTGCGGCGGCTACGCGCCGCTCAAGGATCTGTACAAGACCGAGGTCTACGGCCTGGCGAAGTGGCGCAACACGGTGGGCGGCGCACCGGTGATCCCGCCGGCGGTGATCGCGCGCGCGCCCTCGGCCGAACTGCGCGAGAACCAGACCGACCAGGATTCGCTGCCGGCCTACGACGTGCTCGACGGCATCCTCTACCGCTACGTCGACCAGGAGCAGTCGCGCGAGGACATCGTCGCCGCCGGCTATGCGCCGGACGTGGTGGAGCGGGTGTTGCGGCTGGTGCGCACCAGCGAGTGGAAGCGCCATCAGGCTGCGCCGGGGCCGAAGGTGTCGCGCAGGGCCTTCGGCCGCGAGCGCCGCTACCCGATCAGCAACGGCTACCGGGGATAAGCGCCCACGGGATCGTGGCTCCCGGCCCGGCACTACTCAGCGCGTGGCCCGGAACACCCATTGCCCCTGCGGCAACCCCGCCCCGGGGTCGTAGACGCGCAGTACCCGGGCATCGGCAAAACCGGCCTCTCGCAGCATTGCCAGCAGATCCCAGCCGAAGTGATGGAAGCATGGCACGCCCCCGGAAACCGGATCGCCGTGGTATTCCGGCTCGCCATCGAATACCGGTTGTCCGTCATCCCGCAACCGGGCTATCTGCCTGCTGCGGGCCTTGTCCTGATAGAACGGCACGGTGAACACGAACACACCGCCCGGGCGCAGCACGCGCGCGACTTCGCGCAAGGCGGCCGCGGTACCGGCAATGTGTTCGAGCACATCTAAACTGATCACCGCATCAAGGCCGGCATCGGCGAAATCCAGCGCGGTCAGGTCGCGCAAGGCGACACGCTCGAACAGGCCATGCCGCCACATCCACAGCTGCAGCCTCAACCGGCGCAGCAGGCCCACGCCATATTCGCCCCCGTGCAGTCTTCCGACACGGCTGCGCAGCGTGCGATAGAACAGACTGGCCTGTTCCGTGGCATATACCCGGGCCGTGCCGGCAGCTTCCAGCGCATCCAGCAGCACGCAGGCGGCAGCCCTCTGGCGCGCATTGGAGCCACAGTTGCCGCAGTACAGCCGCTCACGGATGTTGCCCAGCGGGTCACCATGGAAATCCGTTGTTGCCAGACAAAGTGGGCAGCGGCCTCGCAGCGGCTGCGTCGGCACCAACGCCCTCTCATCGGCCAGCCAGCGGGCCTTCAGCAGCTGCCACTGCTGGATATCGTGCAGCCCGCGAATGTTCATCCCGCAAGGCTGCGATTGGCCGCGACAGACAGGAACACCGCGGTGGCCGCAGCCACGTTAAGGCTCTCCACCGCGCCGGTGCCGGGGATCGACAGGCGCAGCTCGCAGTGCTGGGCCAGCGTGCGGTCCATGCCCTCGCCCTCGGCGCCCATCACGTAGGCCATGCGCGCCGGCAGCGGCGTGGCGAACAGGTCGTCGCCACCTTCGACCAGGGTGGCCGCCAGCGCGAAGCCGGCCTCGCGCAGTTGCGCCAATGCCTGCGGCAGCAGCGGCAGGCGTACCAGCGGCACGTGCTCGGCGCCGCCTTCGGCCACGCGCGCGGCGGCGCCGGACAGGCTCAATGACGACTCGGCCGGCAGCAGGATGCCGGCCACGCCGAAGTGCGCGGCCGAGCGCAGGATCGCGCCGAAGTTGTGTGGGTTGCCGACCCCGTCCAGCCACAGCGCCAGCGCCGGGCCCTCGCCCAGCGTGGCCAGCCATGCCGCCAGCGACAGTGGCTCGGTGCGCAGCACGTCGGCCACCACGCCTTCGTGGTGGGTGGTGGCGGCGAGCTTGTTGAGGTCGCCCTCGCCGACCACGCGGTAGCCGACGCGGTTGGCCACGCACCACTTGAGCATCGGCTGCAGGCGCGGGATCAGCGCCTCGGCCAGGTACAGCTTGCGCAGTGCCTGTGGGCGCCGGGCGAACATCGCCCGCACCGCGTTGACGCCGTACAGGCGCAACTCGTCGCTGCCGCGCAACGGCACCCCGGCCGCGGTCGTCGGCGCGCCGGGCGCTGCCGACGGCGTGGCGCGCGGCGGGCGCGCGGACGGGCGCCGGTTGTTCCAGGGGTTATTCACCGCGCGCCACCTCGCGCTTGCGCTCGATCCAGTAGTCCGCGTTGCGGATGCCCGCCGCGTCCGGGTCGAACACCGGGTCCAGGCCCAGCTTCTTCTGCCGCTCGTAGTCGCGCAGCGCCAGCATCGCCGGCTTCTGCAGGATGAAGATCGCGATGACGTTCAGCCACGCCATCAGGCCGACGCCGATGTCGCCCAGCGCCCATGCCATCTTGGCGTTGTGGAAGGCACCGAACACCACCATGCCGATGATGCCCAGCCGCAGCAGCAGGGTCGCCAGCGGGTGGGTGCGGCGGGTGCCGGCGATGTAGGTCAGGTTGGTCTCGGCCATGTAGTAGTAGGCCATGATCGTGGTGAAGGCGAAGAAGAACAGCGCCAGCGCGACGAAGCCCGCGCCCCAGCCCGGCAGCACCGACTCCACCGCCGCCTGGGTGTACTGCGCGCCGTCGGAGGGCTGCAGGCCCGGTACGCCGGTGACGATGGCCTCCAGCGTCTCCTTGCCGCTTTCCCTGACGACCCGGAAGGTGTTGTACATGCCCGTGGACAACACCAGGAACGCGGTGGAGGTGCACACCAGCATGGTGTCGAAGTAGATCGCGAAGGCCTGCACGTAGCCCTGCTTGGCCGGGTGCGAGACCTCGGCCGCGGCGGCCGCGTGCGGGCCGGTGCCCTGGCCGGCCTCGTTGGCGTAGACGCCGCGCTTGACGCCCCAGGCGATGGCCTGGCCGATGATCGCGCCGAACGCGGCGTGCGCGCCGAACGCGCTGCCGAAGATGTCGGAGAACATCTTCGGCACCTTGTCGGCGTTGAGCACCATCACCGTGACCGCCATCAGGATGAAGGCCAGCGCCATGAACGGCACCACCACCTCGGCGAAGGTGGCGATGCGCTTGATGCCGCCGAAGATGATCGCCCCCAGCAGCAGCGCCACGGCGATGCCCACCCACAGCTTGAACATCCCGGTGCCGCCGACCGCGGCGCAACCGTCGGTGCCGCACAATACGTTGGCTGCGCTGTCGGCGATGGCATTGGCCTGCACGCCCGGCATCAGGAACCCGGCGGCGATGATCGTGGCGATGGCGAAGGCGATGGCGTACCACTTCAGGCCCATCGCCTTCTCGATGTAGTAGGCCGGGCCGCCGCGGTAGCGTCCCTCGGCGTCCTTGACCTTGTAGATCTGTGCCAGCGTGCACTCCACGTAGGAGGTGGCCGCGCCGAGGAAGCCCATCACCCACATCCAGAAGATCGCGCCGGGGCCGCCATAGGCGATGGCGGTGGCGACGCCGGCGATGTTGCCGATGCCCATGCGCCCGGCCATCGACACGGCCAGTGCCTGGAACGAGGACACGCCGGCGTCGGATTTCTCGCCCTTCACGGTGAGCCGGCACATTTCGGCGAAGCCGCGCACCTGCATGAAACGCGTGCGCAGGCTGAACCACAGCGCCGCGCCCAGGCACATGAAGATGAGCGCATTGCTCCAGATGATGTCGTTGACGAACTGGACGATGGATTCCACGTATTTCCCCGGATGGTCTGACGGCGATGGTTGCCGATGTCAGGAAGCGGCGATTCTTCCACGATTCAGCATGGATGTGCACCCGAATGGCGTAGGTGCGGGGCATCTAGTCGTAGGTACCGGGCTTGCCCGGCACGAAGTTTTCTCGGCAATGCCCCATGCGGGGCAAGCCTCGCATCTACGCCCGACCAACGGTCGGGCACCACCTCAAACGTGATGATCGCGCATCACTTCACGCATGCCCGCCCACCAATGGCGTCTCCCGTTCCTGCCTGGCCAGTTCGTTGGCCACCGTTTCCGGCGAGCGTGTGTACGGCGCCAGCAACGCGTAGAACGCCGGCACCACGAACAACGACAGGAAGGTGGACACGGCAACACCGAAGATCACCACGATGCCGATGGTGCCGCGGCTGGCCGAGCCAGGGCCGCCGGCCAGCACCAGCGGCACCGCACCGACGATGGTGGCGATGGAAGTCATCAGGATCGGGCGCAGGCGCACCGTGGCCGATTCGACGATGGCCCGGTGCACGTCGCGGCCCTCGTCGCGCAGCTGGTTGGCGAACTCGACGATCAGGATGCCGTTCTTGGCCGCCAGGCCCACCAGCATGACGATGCCGATCTGGCTGAACAGGTTGAGCGTGCCGCCGCTGAGGTACAGGCCGACGAAGGCGCCGAGCACCCCCAGCGGCACGGTGAGCATGATCACCAGCGGGTGGATGAAGCTCTCGAACTGCGCGGCCAGCACCAGGTACACCACCAGCAGCGCCATCGCGAAGGTCAGCAGCACCGCGCCACCGGCCTTCTGGTATTCGCGCGACTCGCCCTTCCAGTCGATCTGCGCATACTCGGGCAGTTCCTCGCGCGCGACCTGCTGCACCCAGTCGATGGTTTCGCCCAGGGTGTGGCCGGGGGCGATGCCGGCGCTGATGGTGATCGAACGCAGCCGGTTGAAGCGGTTCAGGGTGCCGGCCTCGGCCACCTCGCTGAGCGTGACCAGGTTGGACAGCGGCACCAGCTCGCCCGAGCGCGCGCGCACCTGGATGGCCGACAGGTCGGCCGGCGAGGCGCGGCCGTCGCGGCTGGCCTGCACCAGTACGTCGTACTCCTCGCCGTTGTCGACGAAGGTGGTGACGCGGCGCGAGCCCATCATCGTCTCCAGCGCACGGCCGATGTCGGTAACGCTGATGCCGAGGTCGGCGGCGCGCTGGCGGTCGATGTTCACCCGCATCTGCGGGCGGGTTTCCTTGTAGTCCGAGTCGGCGCCGACCAGGCCGGGGTAGTCGGCCATGCGCGCCAGCAGGCGGTCGCGCCACTGCGCGATCTCGGCGTATTCCGGCCCGCCCAGCACGATCTGGAACGGCTGGCCGAAGCTGCGCACCAGCCCGCCGCCCACCTGGGTGCGCACGCGCACGCCGCTCAGGCCGTTGAGCTCGCCCTGCAGCGCGTTGGCGACGTCGGCGGTGGCCTGGTGGCGCTGCCGCCACGGTTGCAGGAACACGCTGATGCGGCCGGTGTGCATTTCCTCGCTGTTGCCCCAGCCGCCGGGCACCCGCGGGTTGGCGCGCACGATCGGCTCGTCGGGGCCGACGAAGCGGCCGACGATCTGCTCCACCTGCTGCACCTGGCCGACGGTGTAGTCGAAGCCGGCGCCCTCGGGGCCGTCGATCATGATCTGGAACGAGCCGCGGTCCTCGGCCGGCGCCAGTTCCGAGGGCAGCTGCGTGAACAGGCCCCAGCTGGCGCCCAGCGCGGCCAGCATCACCAGCCCGAACACCCAGCTGCGCTGCACGTGGCGGTCGAGCACGCGCCCGTAGGCCGCGGCCAGCCGCGCCAGCTGGCGGTTGATGAAGCCGTTGAGGCGGTTGCCCTTCTGCTCGCTGTGCGGCTTGAGCAGCTTGGAGGCCATCATCGGCGTCAGCGTCAGCGCGACGAACGCCGACAGCGCCACCGCCGCGGCCAGCGCGACGGCCAGCTCGCGGAACAGGCGGCCGGTGTTGCCTTCGAGGAAGCCCACCGGCAGGAACACCGCCACCAGCACCGCGGTGGTGGCGATCACCGCGAACGCCACCTGCGCGGTGCCGCGGCGGGCGGCCACCAGCGGCGGCTCGCCCAGGTCGATGCGGCGCTGCACGTTCTCGACCACGACGATGGCGTCGTCGACCACCAGGCCGATGCACAGCACCAGCGCCAGCAGGGTGAACAGGTTGATCGAGAAGCCGAAGGCGAACAGCGCGATGAACGCGGCCACCAGGCACACCGGCACCGTCACCGCCGGGATCAGCGCCGCGCGCAGGCTGCCCAGGAACAGCCAGATCACCACCAGCACCAGCACCATCGCCTCGATCAGGGTGGCGTAGACGCGCTCGACCGCCGCCTCGATGAAGGTGGTGTTGTCGAAGGCGACGAAGATGCTGGTGCCCTGCGGCAGAGTCGCGGCGATGCGCTCGGCCTCGGCGCGGGTGGCGCGGGCCACGTCCAGCGCATTGGCGGTGGAGGTCTTGACGATGCCCAGGCCGATGCCCGGCTCACCGTTGCTGCGGTAGTAGGCGCGGCGCTCGGCCGAGGCCAGCTCGACCTTGGCCACGTCGCCCAGCCGCACCACGTAGCCGTCGGCACCCTTGCCCAACGGGACGCTGGCGAAGTCGGCCGGGGCCACGTAGCTGCGCTCCACACGCAGGGTGAAGTCACGGTCGGCCGACTCGATGCGCCCGGCCGGCAGCTCCACGTTCTCGTTGCGCAGTGCGGTTTCCACCTCGGCCACGGTCAGCCCGCGCGCGGCCAGCTGGTCGCGGTCCAGCCAGATGCGCATGGCGTAGCGCTGGCGGCCGCCGATGCGCACCTGGGCCACGCCGTCGATGCTGGAGAAGCGGTCCACCACGTAACGCTCGGCGTAGTCGCTCAGCTCCAGCGTGTCCATCGCCGAGGACGCCATGTTGAACCAGATGATCGCGTCGGCGTCGCTCTCGACCTTGGCAATCTCCGGCGGACGCGCCTCCTCGGGCATGCGGTCGGCGACGCGGCTGACCGCGTCGCGCACGTCGTTGGCGGCGGCCTCGATATCGCGGGTGGCGGTGAACTCGATGCTCACCGAGGCGCGGCCGTTGGTGCTGCGCGCGTTGATGGTGTCGATGCCCTCGATGCCGGCCAGCGCATCCTCCAGTACCTGGGTAATGCGGCTTTCGATCACCGCCGCCGAGGCGCCGGTATAGTCCACCGACACCGAGACGATCGGCGGGTCGATGGCCGGCAGCTCGCGCAGGGTGAGCCGGTTGAACGACATCACCCCCAGCACCACCAGCAGCAGGCTCATCACCACGGCCAGCACCGGCCGCTTGATCGACAGGTCCGACAGCTTCATCCGGCGCTGGCCTCCGTGGCCGGTGCGACCGCGGCATCCTCGATGCGCAGGCCCGGGCGCAGCTTGCCGGTGCCGTCGACGACGATGCGGTCACCGGCCTCCAGTCCCTCGACGATCTCGACCACGCCGGCACGACGGGTACCGGTCCTCACGTCAACCCGCTCGACCGTGTCCTCCTCCCCGACCCGATAGACGAACGAATCGCGCCCGACCTGCACCACCGCGATCTCGGGAATCACCAGTGCCTGCCGTTCCGGGCGGAACACGCGCACGTCCAGCAGCATGCCCGGGCGCAGCGCATGGTCCGGGTTGGGGAAATCGGCGCGCACGGTGACCGCGCGGCTGCCCGGATCGACCCGCGCATCGACGGTACTGACTTCGCCGTCAAAATGGCGCCCAGGCCAAGCAATGCTGCTGCCACTGACCTTGTCGCCGGGCTTGAGCGAGGCCAGCTCGGCCTCCGGCACCTGGAAATCGACGTGCATGCGCGACAGGTCGTCCAGCGTGGCGATCACCGTGGTTGGGGTAACCAGCGAGCCGGGGCTGACCTGGCGGATGCCGAGCACGCCGGCAAACGGCGCCCTCACTTCACGATCGGTGACATCGGCGCGCATCTGCCGCACCCTTGCCTCGGCGGCATCGCGGATCGACTTCTGGGTATCCAGCGTCGAGCTGGCCACCAGTTGCTGGGTGGCCAATTCACTCTGCCGGCGGTACAGACGGTCGGCTTCGTCGAAGGTGGCCTGCGCCTGCGCCAGCGCAGCCTGCTGCGCGTCCACCCTCAACGTCACCAGCAGCTCCCCGGCGGCCACCTCCTGGCCGCTGCGGAAATGCACCTTGTCGATGATTTCGCTGACCTTGGCGGTGACGACCACCGACTCGTTGGCCTTGGTCGTGCCGATGGCCTGCAGGGTGTCGTTCCAGGCCGAGGCCCGGACCATCTGGGTAGTGACCGGTACCGCGCCCGCCTGCGCGCGCGGCGCTTCGTTCCCACCCTTGCCGCAACCGGCCAATGCCAGCGCCAGCGCCATGCCACCTGTCATGGTGGCGGCAAAACGTCGCAACATGCCTAATCCCATCAGATACCCGATCCGGCAGTCTAGCCGGGCCATGTGACGGCCGGATGTGCCATTGGGTGGGGCGCTCCATTCCCCCTTCCTGATGAACCCGGTGAGTGCCGACCGTCCGTTGATCGGCGGTCCCGGCATCGGCAGTCCCGGCAGGTAGGTCGGGGTTACATCCCCGATGCACGGGATAGGGGAGGGAAAATGCCCCGCAGGGGCGGATGCGGGGCGAACGCAGCCAGTGACGGTGAACCCTCTGGACTCCGTTTGCCCCTCACCCCACCCCCTCTCCCGGGGGGAGAGCGGCTTGCAAAGCCTCAGCGCAGCACCAACCGCACTACCTGGTCGACCATCGCATCCAGTGCCTCGCCATCGGCGTACAGGTGCAGCTCCGGGTCCTCCGGGGCCTCGTAGGGCGAATCGATGCCGGTGAAGTTGGGGATCTGCCCGGCGCGCGCCTTGCGGTACAGGCCCTTCACGTCGCGCGATTCGGCCACCTCCAGCGGCACGTCGACGAACACCTCGATGAATTCGCCCTCGCCGAAGCGCTCGCGCGCCATCTGCCGCTCGGCTCGGAACGGGGAGATGAAGCTGACCAGCACGATCAGCCCGGCGTCGGCCATCAACCGCGCCACCTCGGCGACGCGGCGGATGTTCTCCACCCGGTCCTCGTCGGTGAAGCCGAGGTCTCGGTTCAGGCCGTGGCGGACGTTGTCGCCGTCGAGGATGAAGGTATGGCAACCGCGTGCATGCAGGCGCTTTTCCACCTGATTGGCGATGGTGGACTTGCCGGCGCCGGACAGGCCGGTGAACCACAGCACCTTCGGCGTCTGCCCCTTGATCCGCGCGCGCGCGGCCTTGTCCACGTCCAGGTGCTGCCAATGCACGTTGCCGGCGCGGCGCAGGGCGAAGTCCAGGGTGCCGGCGGCGACGGTGGCGTTGCTCTGGCGGTCGATCAGGATGAAGCCGCCCAGCGCGCGGTTGCGCACGTAGGGCTCGAAGGCGATGGGTTCGTCCAGCGACAGGTTGCAATAGCCGACCTCGTTCAGCTCCAGCCGCTTGGCCGCCAGCTTCTCCTGCGTGTTCACGTCGACGCGATGCTTGATCTCGCTGACGCTCACCGCCACGGTGCGGCTGCCGATCTGCAGCCAGTACGGGCGGCCGGGCAGCAGCGCGGCATCGTCCATCCACAATACGTGCGCGGCGAACTGGTCGGCCACTTCCGGCGGGTCGCCGGCAGCGGCGATGACGTCGCCACGGCTGACGTCGATCTCGTCGGCCAGGGTCAGCGTCACCGCCTGCCCGGCGACGGCCGTGTCCAGCGGGCCGTCCGGCCCCAGCACCTGCCTGACCGTGGAACGGCGCGCCGATGGCAGCACCACCACCGCGTCGCCGGCGCGTACCTGCCCGGCGGCGAGGGTACCGGCGAAACCGCGGAAATCCTGATTCGGGCGGTTGACCCACTGCACCGGCAGGCGCAGGCCGCTGGCCGCGTCGTGGTCGGCGATCGTCACCGCGTCCAGGTGTTCGAGCAGGCTGGGACCGGCGTACCACGGCATCAGCGTCGAACGCGTGGACAGGTTCTGCCCTTCCAGCGCCGACAGCGGGATGACCTGCACGTGGGCGATGCCCAGTTGCGCGGCCAGCGCGCGGTATTCGTCGGCGATGCGCTCGAACACGTTCTGGTCGTAATCGACCAGGTCCATCTTGTTGACCGCCAGCACCACCTGGCCGATGCCCAGCAGCGAAATGATGTAGCTGTGGCGGCGGGTCTGCTGCAGCAGGCCCTTGCGCGCGTCCACCAGCACCACCGCCAGGTCGGCGGTGGAGGCGCCGGTGGCCATGTTGCGGGTGTACTGCTCGTGGCCGGGGCAGTCGGCGACGATGTACTTGCGGCGGTCGGTGTCGAAGTAGCGGTAGGCCACGTCGATGGTGATGCCCTGCTCGCGCTCGGCGGCCAGCCCGTCCAGCAGCAGCGCGTAGTCGATGCGCTCGCCCTGGGTGCCGTGGCGGCGGCTGTCGGCCTCCAGCGCGGCCAGCTGGTCGTCGAACAGGCGCTTGCTCTCGTACAGCAGCCGCCCGATCAGCGTGCTCTTGCCGTCGTCGACGCTGCCGCAGGTGATGAAGCGCAGCAGCGGCTTGGATTCATGCTGGTGCAGATAGGCCGCGACTTCGTCACTGGCGGGAACGGGGAACGGGGAACGGGGAACGGCCGTATCCCGATCCGTCGCCACAGCCGCGCCCGGGTTGGCCTCGCCCACCTGCTCCATTCCCTGCTCCCCGTTCCCCGTTCCCGGCTTCATCAGAAATAGCCCTCCAGCTTCTTCTTCTCCATCGAGGCGGACTGGTCGTGGTCGATCAGCCGGCCCTGCCGCTCGGAACTGGTGGACACCAGCATCTCGGCGATGATCTTCTCCAGCGTGTCGGCCTCGGACTCGATGGCACCGGTCAGCGGGTAGCAGCCCAGCGTGCGGAAGCGCACCTTGCGCAACTGCGGTACTTCGCCCGGGCGCAGCGGCAGGCGCTCGTCGTCGACCATGATCAGGCTGCCGTCGCGCTCCACCACCGGCCGCTCGGCGGCGAAGTACAGCGGCACCACCGGGATGTTCTCGCGGTAGATGTAGAGCCAGATGTCCAGCTCGGTCCAATTGGACAACGGGAACACGCGCACGCTCTCGCCGGCGTGGATGCGCGCGTTGTACAGGTTCCACAGCTCCGGGCGCTGGTTCTTGGGGTCCCAGCGATGGCGGTCATTGCGGAACGAGAACACCCGCTCCTTGGCCCGCGACTTTTCCTCGTCACGGCGCGCGCCACCGATGGCCGCGTCGAACTTCCATGTGTCCAGCGCCTGCTTCAGGCCCTGGGTCTTCATCACGTCGGTGTGCACGGACGCGCCGTGGGTGACCGGGCCGATGTCCTGGGCGACGCCGTCCGGGTTGATGTGCACACGCAGGTCCACGCCGGTCTCGGCGGCGCGGCGGTCGCGGAAGGCGATCATCTCGCGGAACTTCCAGCGCGTGTCCACATGCAGCAGCGGGATCGGCGGCAGCCCCGGCGCGAACGCCTTGAGCAGCAGGTGCAGCAGCACCGAGCTGTCCTTGCCCACCGAATACAGCAGCACCGGGTTGGCGAAGCCGGCTGCGACCTCGCGCAGGATGTGGATGCTCTCGGCTTCCAGCCGGTCCAGGTGCGACAGCGGTGCGGTAACGGTCATTGCGGGTGGGCGATCTGCACGAAATGGGAAAGAGGGTAGCAGCGTGGCCGGGCGCTCCCCCGGCAGGGCGGCCAGTGTGGGCATTGGCCGGCAGCGGCAGAAATAAACGCATGGCATGAAGCGATAACCGTCCATCCTTTCCGCCACGCGCGACGGCTGCCTAGCATCGGCCATCCACCTCCAGACCGGACAGGACATGACCGCCGCCGCTGCCACCGTGCCACCCAGCCCCCTGCCCGAAGACCGTCGGGTCCTGCTGACGCGCCTGGTGGACGGCCTGGACGGCAACAGCCTGTGGTGGCTGTCCGGCTTCGCCGCCGGCCTGGCACAAGGCCACCCGCCGCCGTCGCTGGCGCTGGTCCAGCCCGCCCAACCGGCCACGCAGGCTGCCGGGCGGCTGACCATCGTCTACGGCAGCCAGACCGGCAACGCGCGCCGCAGCGCCGAACAGCTGGCCGCCGAGAGCGAGGCTGCCGGCCTGTCGGTGCGCCTGCTGCGCGCCGATGCCTACCCGACCCGCGAGCTGGCCGGCGAGCGCCTGTTGTACATCGTCATCAGCACCCAGGGCGAAGGCGACCCGCCGGACGATGCCATCGGCTTCGTCGAGTTCCTCAACGGCCGCCGCGCGCCCAAGCTGCCGGAGCTGAAATACGCGGTGCTGGGCCTGGGCGATTCCAGCTATGCCGATTTCTGCGGCATCGGCCGCAAGCTGGACGCGCGGCTGGCCGAACTCGGCGCCCAGCGCCTGCAAGCGCTGGGTGAAGCCGACCTCGACATCGACACCGTGGCCACGCCGTGGCGCGCCAAGGCATTGGCCGACGCCCGCGACGCACTGGGCAGCGCGGCCACGCCCGCCGCCAGCAACGTCACCCCGCTGCGCCACGGCCAGGCCAGCGCGTGGAGCGCGCAGCACCCGTTCAACGCCGAACTGCTGTCACGGCAACTGGTCAGCGGCCGCGACTTCAAGGGCCCGGCCTTCGCCGTGCAGGCCGGCATCGACAAGCGCGTGCACCATATCGAGCTGTCGCTGGAAGGCAGCGGCCTGCAGTACGAACCGGGCGATGCGCTGGGCATCATCCACCGCAACCCGGCGCCACTCGTTGATTCGATCCTCACTGCCACCGGGTTGGATGGCGACGCCACGGTCGAACACGACGGCCATTCGCGCCCGCTGGCGCAATGGCTGGCCGAACACCGCGAACTGACCCGCATCTCGCGCCCGCTGCTGGCCACGGTGGCCGAGCGCGGCGGCAACGCCGGGCTGGCCGCGCTGCTGGAGCCGGCGCGCGCCGGCGAGCTGGCCGCGGTATTCGGCGACCACCAGCTGGTCGACGTGCTGCACCGCTGGCCGGCCGACTGGGACGCCGCCGCGCTGGTCACGGCACTGCGCCCGGCCGCGCACCGGCTGTATTCCATCGCCTCCAGCCGCAAGCGGGTGGGCGAGGAAGTGCACCTGACCGTGGACGAGCTGGCCTACGCCGCGCACGGCCGCGAGCACCTCGGCGCCGCCAGCGGTTTCCTCGCCACACTGGAAGAAGGCGCACCGGTGCCGGTGTTCATCGAGCCGAACGAACGCTTCCGGGTACCGGCCGACACCAGCCGCGACATCATCATGGTCGGCCCCGGCACCGGCGTGGCACCGTTCCGCGGCTTCGTGCAGGAGCGCGCCGAGAGCGGCGCGACAGGCCGCAACTGGCTGTTCTTCGGCGCGCGCCACTTCAACAGCGAGTTCCTCTATCAGGTCGAGTGGCAGGAAGCCCTGCAGAAGAAGGAGCTGCACCGCCTCGACCTGGCCTTCTCCCGCGACCAGGCCGAGAAGATCTACGTGCAGCAGCGCCTGCGCGAGCAGGGCCGCGAGCTGTACGACTGGCTGCAGAACGGCGCGCACTTCTACGTGTGCGGCGCCATCGGCATGGGCAAGGACGTGCACGCCGCGCTGCTGGAGATCGTCGCCAGCCACAACGGCGGCGACGCCGAGGCGGCGGCCGAGTACCTCTCCGCCCTGCAGCGCGAAGGCCGCTACGCCCGCGACGTGTATTGAAAGCCGGGATAGGTGATTCGGGATGGGTGATTCGTGAAAGCAGATCACCGCGAGCTTCCCGCTCTTTCGAATCACCAATCACCCACCACCAATAACGAGATTTCCATGTCCCACCCGTCCGTAGAAAAGATCAAGCTCGACAGCCGGCGCCTGCGTGGCACCCTCGCCGAAGGGCTGCTCGACGCCACCACCGGCTCGCTGAACTTCGAGGACCAGCGCACCATCAAGTTCCACGGCAGCTACCAGCAGGACGACCGCGACCTGCGCGACGAGCGCCGCCGGCAGAAGCTGGAACCGGCACACCAGTTCATGATCCGCATCCGCGCGCCGGGCGGGGTATTCACCCCGCAGCAGTGGCTGGGGCTGGATGCGATCGCCACCCGATACGCCAGCCACTCGCTGCGCGTGACCACGCGGCAGACCTTCCAGATCCACGGTGTCATCAAGCGCGAGTTGAAGGCGACGATGCAGGCGATCAACGCCGCGGCGATGGACACCATTTCCGCCTGCGGCGACGTCAACCGCAACGTGCTCGGTGCCAGCAATCCGCTGCAATCGGCACTGCACGCACAGGTGCACGACTGGGCACAGCGACTGTCGCAACACTTCAAGCCGGCCACCCGCGCCTATTACGAAATCTGGCTGGACGAGGAAAAAGTCGCCGAGAGCGGCGTCGAGCACGAGCCGATCTACGGCGACGCCTACCTGCCGCGCAAGTTCAAGATCGCCGTGGCGGTGCCGCCGTACAACGACGTGGACGTGTTCGCCAACGACCTCGGGCTGGTGGCCATCGTCGACGACGCCGGCCAGCTCGCCGGCTTCAACGTCGCCATCGGCGGCAGCATGGGCGCCAGCCACGGCATCGCCGCGCACTACCCGCGGGTCGGCAACGTGATCGGCTTCGTCACCCCGGACCAGGTATTCGCCATCGCCGAGGCGGCGGTGACGGTGCAGCGCGACCTCGGCGACCGCGAGGACCGCAAGCACGCGCGCTTCAAGTACACCATCGACGACCACGGCTCGGACAGGATCGTGGCGATGATGGAAGAGCGCGCCGGCTTCAAGCTGCAACCGGCACGGCCGTTCCATTTCGAGCACAACGGCGACCGATTCGGCTGGGTCGAGGGCGACAACGGCCTGTGGCACCTGACCCTGTCGCTGCCCAGCGGGCGCATCGCCGACACCCCCGGCCGGCCGCTGCTGACCGGCCTGCGCGAGATCGCCAAAGTGCACGAAGGCGAGTTCCGCATGACCTGCAACCAGAACGTCATCATCGCCGGCGTGCCGGCCGCGCAGCGCGCGCGGATCGACGCACTGGTGACGCAGCACGGGCTGGACCGCGAGAACAACGCACCCACCGCGATCGCACGCAGCGCCGTGTCGTGCGTGGCCCTGCCCACCTGCGCACTGGCGATGGCCGAGGCCGAGCGCTACCTGCCCGGCTTCCTCGCCGCGCTGGAGCCGTTGCTGGACAAGCACGGCCTGCGCGAGGCACCGATCCTGCTGCGCATCTCCGGCTGTCCCAACGGCTGCTCGCGGCCCTACCTGGCCGAGATCGCCCTGGTCGGCAAGGCAGTGGGCCGCTACAACCTGTTCCTCGGCGGCGACCACCGCGGCATGCGCATGAACACGCTGTACCGCGAAAACATCACCGAACCGCAGATCCTCGAAGCGCTGGACCCGCTGCTGGGCCGCTATGCCGCCGAGTGCGAAACCGACGAACGCTTCGGCGACTTCCTGCACCGCGCCGGCATCGTCGAACTGCCGCCCTACCCGACCAACCGCGAGATTGCACTGGAACTGCACGCATGAGCGCCCTGTCCGCTACCTCCTTCGCCGAAACCGCCGCCGCACTGCCCGACGACCTCGCCGGGCCCAACGCGCAGTTGGAGACGATGGACGCCGCCGGGCGCGTGCAATGGGCGTTGCAGCACCTGCCCGGCACCCACGTGCTGTCGTCGAGCTTCGGCGCACAATCTGCCGTGGCCCTGCACCTGCTGACCCGCCAGCGCGCGGACATCCCGGTGATCCTGGTCGACACCGGCTACCTGTTCCCGGAAACCTATCGCTTCGTGGACGAACTGACCGACCGGCTCGGCCTGAACCTGAAGGTCTACCGCCCACTGGTCAGCCGCGCCTGGATGGAGGCGCGCCACGGCCGGCTGTGGGAGCAGGGGCTGGTCGGCATCGAGCAGTACAACAACCTGCGCAAGGTCGAGCCGATGAAGCGCGCGCTGGAAGAACTGCAGGCCGGCACCTGGTTCACCGGCCTGCGCCGCGGCCAGTCGGCCAGCCGCGCCGACACGCCGATCCTGCAGAAGCGCGGCGAGCGCTGGAAGTTCAACCCGATCGCCGACTGGAACGACCGCGACGTGTGGAAATACCTCAAGCAGCACGAGCTGCCCTACCATCCGCTGTGGGAGCAGGGCTACGTCTCCATCGGCGACACCCACACCACCCGCCGCTGGGAGCCGGGCATGCGCGAGGAGGACACCCGCTTCTTCGGCCTGAAGCGCGAGTGCGGGCTGCACGAGGAAATCTGAAGCATCTGCACGGGCGCGTAGCGCCCCTTCCCTTGCCGGAACCAGCCATTCGGATGGGCGAAGAACCGCTCCTTCGTTCCGGCTCTCCATGAGCGTGCCCTCGTCCAGTCGTCAAGCGCCCAAAGCATCGCTTCAACCTGTCCCCCTCCGTCGCGCATCGGGAAGCGGCACGCCCCGCCACGCCCCTGAACGTCGGCCGGCCCGAGCCGCTTGACCCATCAATTATCGTACATACATTAATTGTATGGAGATCAGCTACGACCCGGCGAAGGACGCCCGCAACATTGCCGAACGCGGGCTGTCCTTCGCGTTGGTTTCCGGCTTCGATTTCTGGGCGGCAGTGTTCTGGATTGACGAACGCAGGGACTACGGCGAAATCCGCTACAGGGGGCTGGGGCTGATGGATGGCCGCGTGCATGCCCTTGTGTTCACGGAAACTCCCGGCGGCATTCGGGTCATCAACTTCCGCAAGGCGAACAAACGCGAGGTACGCAATTATGAGCAAGCACCCAAACCCCGAGTTGATTGATGCGGAAAACCCGGAGTGGACCGAGGAAAGGGTCCGGAACGCCGTACCGTTTTCCGCACTGCCCGCATCACTGCAAGCCAAGCTGCGCAGTCCCGGCCGGCCCAAGGCCGAGGTGACCAAGGAGCGCATCACCATTCGCCTGTCGCCGGACGTACTGGCCTCGTTCCGGGCCACCGGCGACGGCTGGCAGACACGGATGGATGCGGCCTTGCGCGACTGGCTCAAGCAGCATCCGCAAGCGCAGGCATGAACGCCGGGAGCGAGTGAAGGCACGGCGTTGCGCCTTCACTCATTCTCCGTTTCCTGCTCCTGCCTCAGTAGCGATAGTCCAGCTTCAACCACAGCGTGCGGCCGGGCTCGTTGATCCGCACCGGGTCGGCGGGGAAGCCGAAGTCGGCGCTGCCGGCCAGGTTCAGGTGCTCGGCGTAGGCGCGATCGAACAGGTTGTCGACGCCGGCACTGGCGCGCAGGTGGTCGTTGATGCGGTAGGTGGCGTTGAGCGCGAAGGTGGCGAAGCCGGCGGTGGGGCCCAGGTCGCGGGCGACGACGTTGCCCGCGTCCAGCGCCACCCGGTCCTGCCGGGCCACCACGCGCAGCAGTGCGCCGGCCGACCAGCGTTCGCGCTCGTAGGCCGCGCTCAGGCGCGCTTCCAGCGGCGGGATCTGCGGCATCGCGCCGCCGTCGCTGCGGTTTTCGCCCCACGCATAGGCCAGCGTGCCGCCCAGCTTCCATGCCTGCCGCAGGCGCCATTCCACGCCGGCCTCGGCGCCGGCGATGCGCGCATCGACATTGGCCGCGCGGGTGCTGTCGCCCATCATGCCGCCGCTGGAATAGGTGAACAGGATGTAGTCCTGCACGTACCCGGCATAGGCCGACACCCAGGCGTTGGTGCGCTTGCCGCGGAACTGCGCGCCGACGTCCAGCTGCGTGGTCTTCTCCGGCTTGACCCCGGCAAAGGCGTTGGTGGCGCCGGCCGGGCCGGCATCAGCGGAGAACAGTTCCCAGTAGTCGGGCATGCGTTCGGCATGGCCGAGGCCGGCGTACCAGGTCCAGTCCTTGCCGTGGTCGCGCTCGTAGCGCAGGAAGCCGCTGCCGAGGTTTTCGCTGCGGGTCCGGCCGGCGGTCGGGTTGGGCATGGCCATCATGCCGCTGGTCTGGCGCAGGTCGGTGGCTTCGGCATGGTCGATGCGCAGGCCGCCGATCCAGCGCGCCGGGCGCTCTTCACCCAGGGTCAGTTCGGCGAACACGCCGCGGTTGTCGAGATCGGCATCGCGCGTCCACGCCTTCTGCTGCCACATCCCGCGCATGCCGCTGCGCTTGCGGTGGCGGCTGTCCTGCGCGTCGATGCCGGCGACGATGGCCACGTCCTGCCAGCGCCATTCCGAGGCGATGCGGCCACCGCTGGTGCGCCGCTCGACATTGGAGGCCATCGCCATCGGCATGCTGCCATGCGGGTTGGGTTCGCGCAGACTGTAGTTGTCCATCACGTGGTCGGCGGTGTTGGCGTACAGGTTGGCCTGCAGCTTGTCCCATGCGCCGGGCAGGTTGCCGCGCTCGAAACGCAGGCCGTAGCTGCTGCGCTTGAACGCCGCGCCATCCATGCCGCGGCCGGCATAGCGCGCCAGCGCATCGCCGGTACCGGCGCTCAGCTCCAGCACGGTGTCGGCGTCGGGCGTCCAGCCGATGGCGGCATCGGCGTTCCACTTGCGCCAGCGCGAAGGCACCACGTCGCCGTTGCCATCGCGGTAGTCATCGGATTCGGAACGGTTGCCGTTCACCCGCACGTAGCCGGGGGCGCTGCCGAAGGTGGCGTCGAGCACCTGGTCGTTGCGGTTGTTGGAGCCGGCCAGCGCGCTGGCCTCCAGCTCCATGCCCGGCTCGCTGAAGCGCGGGGTGTCGCGCTCGAAGCGCACCGTGCCGGCCGAGGCACCGGCACCCCAGCGCACGCTTTGCGGGCCCTTGATGACGGTGAGCCGGTCGAAGGTTTCCGGGGCGACGTAGGACAAGGGGTTGTCCATCCGCGACGGGCAGGCGCCCATCAGGTTGCCGTCGTTGGTGAGGATGTTCAGGCGCGAACCGGACATGCCGCGCAGCACCGGGTCGCCATTGGTGCCGCCGTTGCGGATCGCGGAAAAGCCGGGGACGGTCTTCAGGTAGTCGGCACCGTCGCTGGCCGGCACCGGCTGCCGCGGCAGGCTCGGGTCGGTGACCCATTGCAACGGCGAGGACGGCGCGCTGGCGGTGACGACCACCGTCTCCAGGGTGATCGGGGAGCCCAGCGCGTCGGCATGGGCCGCGACCGGGAACAGGGCAAGCAACAGGCAGGAGGACAGGCATGCCGGTACGACCGGCTTGCGGGGGGAAGCGGGCAACATGGGATTCTCCGTGGGACACGGCCGCGCCACGCCATCGGGGGCGTGCAACATGCGGCATGGAAGTCGTGGGGGTGTCGTCAGGAGAAACGCGGCGGCCCGCGGGCCAGGTGCGCGGACCAGCGCAGGCTGGCGGGAACATCGACCCGGCGCGGCGAAAACGGCGCCAGCCGGTACGGCAGCGGCGCCAGCACCAGCAGCAGCGCCATCCACGGCAGCAGGCGCATGGCCAGCACGCAGTATTCACAGGCCTCGGCGTGGTTGGCATGGGAGCCGGCGGACGCATCGTGCCCATGCTCCGGCATCAACGGCGCGTGGCCGGCGTGATCCATGCCCGGCATCCCGTGCGACAGGTGCTCGGTCATCACCACGGCCATCATCATCGGCTGCACTTGCAGCGCGCGGCTGACCAGCGGCGCAAGCACCATCAGCAGCGTCGCCACCACGGCGAGCCGGGACATCCAACGGTGCAGGGGCAGTGAGCGGATCACGCCGCGATTTTAAGCTGCCGCTCCATTCACCCACGTGCGACACATCGCCGCAGTGGGAGGCGGGGAACGAATGGAGAGGAACGGGGAACGAGAGAAGGAAGAAGCAGGAACATCGCGCAAGCGCTTCAATCTACGGCTTTTTCTTCCACTCGTTGCTGGCTTCAACTGGTGATGGCCTGGGTCAGTTCTTCCCAGCTCGGCGGCGGCGGCCAGCCGGCTTCTTGATTTCCGTCAAGTACCCGGCGCAGGTCGCGCTTGTCGATCTGCGGGGCGAGCACGTGCACCCGTTCCAGCGCGTAGTCGCGCAGCGCGCGCTCGCGCGGCAACACCGCCCAGGTGATGCACCCGGGCGTGGCTTCCTGACCACCGGCACGGCGATGCCGATGATCAGGAGCCGGGCCGGGCAATGGAGAAATGCCCCTCCATTGCCTGGATGGGGCATCGCACATCACCTGATACCGGCGGCGCTGGTGTTGCTGCTCTGGCGATAGACCGGTGCTGACTGATAGTTGTTGGCCGGCGGGTTGTAAGTGTTTGCCGGTGGGTAATAGGTGTTGTTCTGACGGGGGGCCGGAGTGCTGGAACTCCTGTAGGCCGCCGTGGCACTGCACTCCCACTGCCCCGTACTGTGCTGCGAGCATGAATTGGTGCGCGATGCGATCACATCGTCACCGCTTACGTACTGAAGCGCCTTGCCTTCCGCTTCGGCACGCGTATCACCCACCGCACTGAGCGTGCGCTCCTGCGCACTGGCCTGCATTGCCAGTGTGCTGGCAACCAGTGCCAGCCCCCACATCAATTTCCGGTTGCCCGACATGACCTTCTCCTTATTCATGGAATCGTGATGACGCGTATCCACAGGCGCCACAAGGCGGCTGCGCGCGAACTCTCGCCGCTTGCATCCAATCCATGAAACTCCCATTCAGGGCTTGACAAAGCCAACACATCGAAAATTCGTCATCTCTGGAGGCATTCGTGTGCCGGGCACCAAGGGTGCCAAGGCGATGACCGAGGCCAGTGAACGACACCAAATTGCCGGACATGGCGAGGCCTCCGGCTGCACCCCGCCGCACCGCACATCGCGGTAGCGATAGCGGCTCTTCAACTGGTAATGGTCTGGGTCAGCTCTTCCCAGCTCGGCGGAACCGGCCAGTTCGCGTCCTGGTTGCCGTCGAGCACGCGGCGCAGGTCACGCTTGTCGATCTGCGGGGCGAGCACGTGCACCAGTTCCAGCGCGTAGTCGCGCAGCACGCGCTCGCGCGGCAGCACCGCCCAGGCGATGCACTCGGGCACGGCGTCCGGTGCCGGCCATGCGCGCAGGTCGGCATCGTTGCTGTTGACCGCCATTTCCGCCAGCAGGCCCACGCCCAGGCCGGTGCGCACGTAGGTCTTGATCAGGTCGGCGTCGAGCGCGGTCAGGGCCAGGTCCGGTTCCAGCCGTTTCGCGGCGAAGGCGCGGCGCAGCGAGGAGTTGGGACGGGTGGAGGATTCGTAGCTGATCAGCGGATGCGCGGCCAGCGCGGCCATGTCCGGCACCTGGCCGGCGCGGTCGAGCGGGTGGCCCTTGGGCACCACCACCAGCCGCCGCCAGCGGTACAGCGGCACGGCGATGCCGGTGGTCGGCTCGCTGCCGGCGGTGCTGACGATGGCCATGTCGGCGTCGCCCTGGCCGAGCAGGTCCAGCGCGTCGCTTTCGGCGGCCTGCTGCAGGTGCACGCTGACCTGCGGGTAGGCCTGCTTGATCCGCGCCACCGCCGGCGGCAGCACGAAGCGCGCCTGGGTGTGGGTGGTGGTCAGCACCAGCTGGCCGTGGCTCTCGCGGCGCTGGTTGGCGGCATAGGTGCGGATGTTGTTGGCCTCGGCCAGCACCGCGCGGGCGCGGCCGATGACCTCCTCGCCAGCCGGCGTCACCGACTCCAGACTGCGGCCCTTGCGCACGAACAGCAGGAAGCCCAACTCGTCCTCCAACTGCTTGAGCTGCTTGGACAGCCCCGGCTGGGTGGCGTGCACGCGGGTGGCCGCCAGCGTGATGTTCAGCTCGGCGTCGGCAATGGCGACCAGGTAGCGCAGTTGGGTGAGGGTCATCGCAGGGTCGGGGGACAAGGCCGCTCGAAAAGAATGATGAATGTAGGCCAGATTGCCTCCACCACTTATAACCGAAAGGAATCTGAATGGCGGCGCAAGTCATTTCCGGGCGTTCCGGTGCAGGGCTACGGTCATCGTCCCTTCCACCTACCCTTCCCTTGCCGCCTTGAACGCCCCCCTGTTTCCGTTGTTCGCCGATCTGAACGGCCGCGCCGTGCTGGTGGTCGGCGGGGGGGCGGTGGCCGCACGCAAGGTCGAGGCGCTGCTGCATGCCGGCGCGCGGCCGCGGGTGGGCGCACCGGAACTGGCGCCGGCGCTGCGTGCACTGGCCGACGCCGGGCGCATCGAATGGTTGCCCGGGCGTTTCACCCCGGACTGGCTGGCCGAGGACATCTGGCTGGTGGTCGCCGCCACCGACGACGTCGCGGTCAACCAGATCACCGCCAGCGCCGCCGAGCAGCGGCGGCTGTTCGTCAACGTGGTCGACGACGCGCAGCTGTCGCGCTTCCACCTGCCGGCGGTGGTCGAGCGCGGGCCGCTGCAGATCGCCATTTCCAGCGGTGGCGGCGCGCCGATGGTGGCGCGCCACGTGCGCCGCCGCATCGAGGAATTGTTCGACGACAGCTGGGGCCGGCTGACCGAGCTGCTCGGCCGCAAGCGCGCGCACATCCGCGCCCGCTTCCCCGATACCGCCGCACGCCGCCGCTTCTTCGACCGCCTGCTCGAAGGCCCGCTGCCGGGTCTGCTGCGCCGTGGCCAGCGCGCCGCGGCGGAAGACACGCTGCGCCACGCACTGGCCGGCGAAGCCCCTGCCGCCGCCGGCTCGGTGGTGCTGGTGGGCGCCGGTTCCGGCGACCCCGGCCTGCTGACGCTGGCCGCGCTGCGCGCGCTGAACCAGGCCGACGTGATCCTGCACGACCGGCTGGTCAGCGCCGAGGTGCTGCAACTGGCGCGGCGCGACGCCGAGCGCATCGAGGTCGGCAAGTCCGCGCGCGGCCACAGTACCCGGCAGGAACACATCCACGCGCTGATGCTGGAGTACGCCCGCGCCGGCAGGCGCGTGGTGCGGCTCAAGGGCGGCGACGCCTTCGTGTTCGGCCGCGGCGGCGAGGAACTGCAGTTCCTGCGCGCCCACGGCATCCCCTATGAAGTGGTGCCCGGCATCACCGCGGCACTGGCCTGCGCCGCCCACGCCGGCATCCCGTTGACCCACCGCGACCACGCCCAGCAACTGCGGCTGGTCACCGCGCACTGCAGGGATTCGCTGGACACGCTGGACTGGCCAGCGCTGGCCGCGCCGCGGCAGACGCTGGTGTTCTACATGGGCGTGGCCGCGCTGGCGCACATCCGCACGCAACTGCTCGACGCCGGCCTGCCTGCCGCCACCCCGTTCGCGCTGGTGGAGAACGGCTCACGCGCAGAGCAACGCGTGGTCACCGGGCAACTACGGCAACTGGCCGAAGCGGCCGCGCGGCACCGGGTGCAATCGCCGGCGCTGCTGGTCGTTGGCGACGTGGCCGCGCTGGCCGACGAACTGCACTGGTTCGGCGACGCCCCGCTGCACGCGGCCGCCCCCTCACTTTCCGCACCCACGACGCCGCCGACACTGGCCGACGCCGCCTGATCCCATCCCCAGGAGAACTTCATGGCCATCTACAACAGCATCCTCGACACCATCGGCAACACCCCGGTCATCAAGCTCAACCGGCTGGCACCGGCCGGCGTCGATGTCTACGTCAAGGCCGAATCCTTCAATCCCGGCGGCTCGGTCAAGGACCGCCTGGCGCTGGCGATCGTGCTCGACGCCGAAAAGCGCGGCGTGCTCAAGCCCGGCGACACCATCGTCGAGGCCACCTCCGGCAACACCGGCGTGGCGCTGGCGATGGTCGCCGCCGCCCGCGGCTACAAGTTCGTCGCGGTGATGACCGAGACCTTCTCGATCGAGCGCCGCAAGGCGATGCGCGCCTATGGCGCCAAGGTCATCCTGACCCCGGCCGCCGCACGCGGCACCGGCATGGTCGAAAAAGCGAAAGAACTGGCCGACAAGCACGGCTGGTTCCTCGCCAGCCAGTTCGCCAACCCGGCCAACCCGGCCTACCACCGCAACACCACTGCGGCCGAGATCCTGCGCGACTTCGCCGGCAAGCGGCTGGACTGGTTCGTCAGCGGCTGGGGCACCGGCGGCACCCTGACCGGCGTCGGCGAAGTGCTGAAGCTGGCCCGCCCGGACACCCGCATCATCGCCACCGAACCGGCCGGCGCCTCGCTGCTCAAGGGCGACGAATGGAAGCCGCACAAGATCCAGGGCTGGACCCCGGACTTCGTGCCGCAAGTGCTCAACCGTGCCGCCTACGACGAATTGCGCGCCGTGGCCGATGAGCGCGCCATCGAGACCTCGCGCCGGCTGGCCGCCGAGGAAGGCATCTTCGTCGGCATCTCCGCCGGCGCCACCGCCGCCACCGCGCTGGAATTGGCCGCGAGCGCTCCGGCCGGCAGCGTGATCCTGGCGATGCTGCCCGATACCGGAGAGCGCTACTTCTCCACCCCGCTGTTCGCCGACGTCAACGAAGGCTCGGACGACGACTGGCTGGCCGGCCTGCCGTAAGCCACGGTTCCGACCACCGGGGATTCCCCGGTGGGCCGCACCGCGACCGGGGGACGCCCCGGTCATCCCCGGTGCCCGCGGCCGTTCCATCCCCTGCATCTTCTGCTGCATCCCGTGTTCCTCCCCCGGTACGAAGGCCGCCCCGTGCGGCCTTCGTGCTGTCCGTCGCGCGGAAATCCGCAGGTGCCGGCGACTGCTCTCCGTCGCAGTTGCCGAGACCCGGAGCGGACAGACTTGCCGCCCGCGAAGGGCGCCCCTGCCCTCACGCTCCGCTCACCTCACGGCACGGGAAGATCACCGCCATGAACATCGACATCCGGCAAGGCGACATCACCACCCTGGCCGTGGACGCCATCGTCAACGCCGCCAACGAAAGCCTGCTCGGCGGCGGTGGCGTCGACGGCGCCATCCACCACGCCGCCGGGCCGGGCCTGCTGGCCGAATGCGCGCGCCTGCCGGAACTGCGCCCGGGCGTGCGCTGTCCCACCGGCGAGGTGCGCGCCACCGCCGGCCACGCGCTGCCCGCGCGCCACGTGTTCCATACCGTCGGCCCGGTCTGGCACGGCGGCGGGCGCGACGAGGCCGCTTTGCTGGCCAACTGCTACTGGAATTCGCTGCAACTGGCCGAACGGATGCAGTTGGAGTCGATTGCCTTCCCCGCGATCAGCTGCGGCGTCTACGGCTATCCATTGCACCAGGCCGCCAGCATCGCCGTCACCGAGACCGTCACCTGGCGCAGGAGCCATGCCCGCCCGCTGCAGATCATCCTGGTGGCCTGGAATACGGCCACCTTCAAGGCCACCCGGCAGGCACTAGCCGCGTTCGGCCACAGCGGGGACGACGCCCTGCCGCTGCCCATCACTATCGCCTTCTGAAGCCGGGGCCAGCCCTTTTGCCGCGGGAGCGACTCTGGGTAACCTTGGGCCATCAGCCACGTGAAACTTTACCGAGAGAACCCGTCGCTACCGAGATCGCTCCTGACGGAATGCAACTCCCAGAACATACACGTAAGCATGCGATCCCTCGCTGTACCCCAGCCGTCTCTTCTAGCTCATGTGAGGCGCATGAACTTCGTACGGCACCATCCAAGCTGGAGGGTCATACGCACGTGCAGTGACTACCTGATATTGCCCGGGCGATCGCCTTATCGGCCCCAAGCGCTCATGTGGAATATCTACAACTGGCAAAATAAAAACTCGCACATCACACGGATAAAGCGCGACAAAAGCAATATGCGAGCAATATTCAAGCTTTATGTTTTGCCAAGACAGTGACGGATAGCCATTAATACGACTCAGTGTCGAAACTCGCACCTCGACTGCCATATCGCCAGACAATATCTTATATCCAGCAGACGGGTCTTCGACCCGACTACCGCCAACAATCAAATGAACCAATTGCGCAGCTACATCTGAAAGATGACGCGCATTCAAATTCCTCACCCATGAATTAGGCTTATTTAACCAATCCGGGTCACTATAGGTATCTTGAAGCCCTAACAACAAACTTTGACAAGACATTTTACCCCCAGCACATAAAGAACATACAATTCCATACTGAATTGTATGCATCAACACCCGCAGCACCTCACTCATTTCCTGCCCAAAATGGAAACGCCGGCGCAAGGCCGGCGTTTCCACGATCAGCAAGGGCAGTCGGCGATCAGCCTTCCCACTTACCCAGCGCGGCCAAGCCATTCTCCTTGGCGCGCTCGTACACAGTCTTCTGCGCGGCGTCGTAGTTGCCCTTCATGTCCTTGGCCCACAGCTTCAGCGCGGCCTGCTGCATCGCGCGGCCATAGGAGAAGCTCAGCGGCCACGGCAGCCTGTCGAGCTGGTTCATGGCGTTCAGGTGCGCGGTGGACTGCTCGTCGCTCTGCCCGCCGGACAGGAACACCACGCCCGGCAGGATCGCCGGCACGGTGCTCTTCAGGCACATCACCGTGGCCTCGGCCACCTCTTCGACATCGGCCTGCTCGTCGCAGTCCTTGCCGGAGACGACCATCGAGGCCTTCAGGATGGTGCCTTCCAGCAGCACGTTCTGCTGGTACAGCGCGTCGAACAGCGAGCGCAGGGTGGCTTCGGTGACTTCGTAGCAGGTCTCGATGT
>Ga0222427_100423_pt1 | contig 67526 bp, 55 predicted proteins | sample 2B20Ametagenome_FD_182890 | JGI IMG/M metagenome (GOLD analysis project Ga0222427, IMG submission 182890) | Enriched microbial communities from leaf-cutter ant dump, University of Wisconsin, Madison, United States - 2B20A (version 2) | ecosystem: Environmental > Terrestrial > Nest > Insects nest... | reverse complement strand
TCCTTGCGCAGGTTGCTGTCGACGTTGTCGAGGGAGCTTTCCACCAGCTCGAAACCTTCCAGGTAAGCGGCTACCGAGAGGTCATAGGCCTGTTCGTGGTCGCCGTTGCGGTAGGCCGCAAGGCTCTGGTCGAGGGTATTGGCGGTGTAGTCGAGCAGTTGTCCCGGACCACGCTTGACCTGTGGCGGCTGGGCACGCTGGGCGCGGAAGGTCTGCACGGCATCCGCGCCTTGGGCGGCTTCCACCTCGGCCGGGGTCTGCCGGGCCAGGTCGCCAAGGCTGAACGGTTTTTCGCTGGCCGCTTTCGACGGATCGGCGGTGAAACTGGCGATGTAGGTCGCCAGGTCCCAACGCTGGCGTTCATCGAGCTGGTCGGCGAACGACGGCATGTCGGTGCCTTCGATACCCAGGCCGAGGGTGTTGTACAGGTCGTAGAGGCTCAGGCGGTCGAGGCGTGAAGTGTCGCGCAGGTTCGCCGGCGCCGGCTCCAGGCCAACGCCCGCAGGACCGTCGCCCGCCCCGGTATCGCCATGGCAAACCGAACAATGCTGGGCATACAGCGGCGCACCACGGCTCGGGTCGGGGGTGATCAGCGGCGCCAGGGCGACCTCGTAGGCCAGCGCCAGTTCGGCTCCAAGCTGCCGTGCCTGGCGGGCCACACCCGGGCCATCCTGGCGCTCGCCGATGGCCTGGCGCAAAGCCACAACCCCATCTTGCAGGGCCTTGCGCTGCGGGCGCGCAGGCAGGTCGGCGAGCAACCCTTGCAGGGTGCCGACGAACTCCAGTTGCTCACGGTATTCGGACTCGTCCACGACCTTGCCGGCATCGACCGTCTGCGGGTAGTCGGCACCGATGTAGTCCAGCAGATGCAGGGCTTTCGCCGCCCCCTCGACAGGTTCGGCGAGTGCCATGGCACTGCCAAGGGCCAGCACCGGCCATAGCAGCCAGGCGATCAAGCGGGAACGGGAAATCATGGGGCCAGTCTCGGAGGTCAGCGATGAAGCGATATTGTTCACCGCCCTCCGGAGCGGCTCAAGGCGAATCGTAAAAATTAGCAACAATTTCATTAATTGCCATCTTCATCACGGTGAAAGTTACCGTTCATCCGGTGCTTCGGGGATAATGGCACCCGTAATGGCACTTACCGGCTGTAACAAACGGCACCTCCCCCACCCAGAGGGAAATGGCGCCTAATACGTTGCGCTTTTCTATATAGCCATTCGGAATCTATACCTGACTCATAAGAACAATCCGGACTCAAAGATCCGGAAAACATTCGCCAACACTCAGGGAAGAAGTAATGAAACCCCGCGTACTTACGCTGGCCACGCTGTTCGTGGCGACTCAATTGACGGGTTGCGCCGTATTCCGCAGTTATGACAACGAGCTCAAGGAAACCAACCAGCACCTGACTACCGGTAACGTCGACGCCGCGCTCGCCGTGCTGGAAAAGAACAACAAGGGCGAGGACAAGGACCTCCTCTACTGGTTCGAAAAGGGCGAGCTGCTGCGCTCCAAGGGCGACCTGAGCGGTAGCCAGACCGCCTGGCGCGAAGCCGACGGCATGGTTTTCAAGTGGGAAGAGTCGGTCAAGCTCGACACCGAGAAGTACCTCAGCCAGTTCGGCAGCTACCTGGTCAACGACAAGGTGCGCCGCTACGAAGGTTATGACTACGAGAAAGTCATGCTGACCACGCAGATGGCCCTCAACCTGCTGGCCCAGAACGACTTCGACGGCGCCCGTACCGAGATCAAGAAGACCCACGAACGCGAGGCAGTGATCGCCGAGCTGCGCGACAAGGAATACCTCAAGCGCGAAGAAGAAGCCGGGAAGGAAGGGGTCAAGACCGAGTACAAGGACCTCCAGGGCTACCCGGTGGCCGCCCTCGACGCGCCCGAGGTCATCAACCTCAAGAACAGCTACCAGAGCGCCTTCAGCCACTACCTGTCCGGCTACGTCTACGAGGCCCTCGGCGAACAGGGCCTGGCCGCACCGGGCTACCGCAAGGCCGCCGAGCTGCTGCCCAATACCCCGCTGCTGGAACAGGCACTGCTCGACCTCGACAAGAGCGCCGGCAAGGACAAGAGCAAGGACAGCGACGTGCTGATCGTGGTGCAGAGCGGCCTGGCCCCGGCCCGTGACTCGATCCGCATTCCCCTGCCGCTGGTGATCAGCGGCAACCTGGTGATCACCCCGCTGTCGTTCCCGATCATCCGTGAGGACACCTCCACCGCGCACATCGGCCAGATCAACCTGGACGACAAGGCGCTGAACCTCACCGCCCTCAACAGCACCTCGGCCATGTCCCGCCGCGCCCTGCGCGACGACATGCCCGGCATCATCCTGCGCACGACGGTACGGGCCGTCACCCGCGGCGTGGCGCAAAAGCAGATCAACGACGTCAACCCGATGGCCGGCCTGGTCATGGGCATCGCCTCGGCAGTCACCGAGGGTGCCGATACCCGTACCTGGCGCACCCTGCCCAACGAAACCCTGGTCACCCGCCTGCGCCTGAGCCAGGGCGAGCACCAGCTGAGCCTGCCCTCGGGCCTGGGCGGCAGCAAGATCTCCGTGAAGGTCGACCGCCCGTACCAGGTCGTTGCCCTGCGCGTGGTCGGCAACCAGGTCTACACCGCCGGCCAGGCCGCCCACCTCGTGAATCCTCCCGCGCCGGCAGCCGCCGTCGCCAGCCTCAAGTAAACGAAGGACTCGTCATGCGTTTCAAACTGACCCTCGCCCTCGCCGCCGCGCTCCTCGCCGGCTGCGCCACGCCACCACCACCCGCGCCGGGCAGCGCCGCCAGCAAGGTAGTGGTCATGGGCAAGCTGAAGAACATCGAGACCGGACCGATGCGGGTCGCCCGCGAGAACGGCTTCCTCACCGTCAAGGTGGCCCTGAACAACACCAGCAGCAGCAACAAGACCCTGTTCTATCGCTTTGCCTGGCTGGGCAACGACGGTTTCCCGGTAGCCGACGAGGAGAGCTGGAAGACCCTGAGCCTGTATGGCTCGCAGTCCACCGTGCTGCCAGCTATCGCACCGGTGCCGCAGGCCACCGATTTCCGTCTCGAAGTCCAGTCCCAGTAATTCTTTCCAGGAGTTTTCCATGAAGTTCGTCCAACTCTCCCTGCTCGCCGCCGTCGTTGCCCTGGCCGGCTGCTCCTCGCCATCCCCGGTACTGGGCGGCAAGAACATCAGCTACGGCGACAGCAAGGCCGTCGAACTGGTGACCAACGAGTTCGGTTCCACCGACCTGCAGATGATCGCCGAGAGCATGACCCGCTCCCTGGCCCAGTCCGGCGTGCTGCAAGGCCGTCCGGTGGTGCAGGTCTACGACGTGAAGAACAAGACCAGCGAGTACATCGATACCCGCGAGATCACCACCTCGATCAAGACCCAGCTGATGAAGTCCGGCACCGCCCGCTTCGCCAGCGACAACAACCAGATGGACAGCCAGGTCGACCAGCTCAAGCTGCAGAACCAGAGCGGCCTGTACAAGAAGAGCACCGTCGCCAAGACCGGCAACATGATCGCTGCCAAGTACCGCCTGGAAGGCTCGATCAGCTCCATCGTCAAGCGCAGCAGCGACTACAAGGACGTGTTCTACAAGTTCAGCCTGCAGTTGATCGACGTCGAAAGCGGCCTGGCCGAATGGATGGACGAAAAAGAAATCCGCAAGACTACGGAGCGTTAAGCGATGCGCGCATGGATGGGCATTCTCGGTCTCGCCTGCGCCTTCGGCGCGCAGGCAGCCCCAAAAGTGGCGGTCACCGACCTGGCTTACCAGGAGCGTGTGGAGCAGTACATTCACATCGTCTCGGCGCAGAACAACGCGTCGGCGAGCCTGTACCACGCCAACAGTTCGTCGAGCTACAACGAGTTCGAGAGCAGCGAGAGCTACATCGAGCAGACTGAACTGCGCAAGTTCAGCGGTGACATCAAGGGCGAGATCCTCAAGTCCGGGATGTTCCAGCTGGTCCAGGGCACGCCCTACATCACCGGTGCCAAGACCGATGTCTACGACATCATCAAGCGCATCAAGGCCGGCGACTTCAAGGGCGCCGACTACGTGCTGTTCGGCACCCTCTCGGACATCGACTTCCAACGCGACATCAACGCCCTGGACCACACCAGCAGCTACTCGGCGGTGCTGGGCCTGACCCTGGTGGCGGACTTCAGCCTGATCAACACCCGCACCTATGAAATCACCTCGGCGTTCACCGCCATGGGTGAAGGGCAGGACACCAAGCTGGTGGGCTCGCGGGACATCAAGGTCAGCCTGAACCGGCCGCGGGTGGTGAGGGAAGTGTCGAAGGAACTGGGCATCGATGTCGCCCGGCAGATGGCCGAGCAACTGGGTGGCGGGGTTCCGGGGCATGGGGGTCATGCCCCGCGCAATAACCTGCCGCCGGATGAGCCGGCGCAGATCCTGCGCTGAGTCCATCGCCTGGCTCCCACAGGTTCAGCACCACCTTGAGGCTGGTGGTGAACCTGTGGGAGCCGGCTTGCCGGCGATAGGGCCGGTACTATCTCAGACCGGCGCCCGCCGAATGGTGGCCAACAAGGTCGCCGCACCGAGGAACAGTCCAGCGAAAGTACGGTTCATGCGCCGCTGCTGCTTCGGCGTACGCAGCAGACGCAGCACCTTGGCCGCCAGGCCGGTATAGCCCGCCATCACCAGCAGGTCGACGCTGATCATGGTCACGGTGATCGCCACGTACTGTGGCAGCAGCGCTTCATGTGGATTGATGAACTGCGGCAGCACCGCCAGCATGAACACCAGTGCCTTGGGGTTGCTGACATTGACCAGGAATCCGCGGAACACCAGGCTCAACGGCTTGCCGATCGGGCGCACGGCGGATTCGTCGGAAAGGTCCGAAGGCAAGGCTCGCCATTGCTTCACCGCCAGGTAGACCAGGTAGGCGACACCGAACCATTTGATGATCTGGAACGCCGTGGCGGAGGCAGCGAGGATTGCACCGACACCTGCGGCAATGATCGCGATCTGCAGGATCAGGCCCAGTTGCAGGCCCAGGGCATTCCAGTAGCCGCGCCAGAAGCCATATTGCAAACCACAGGACATCGAGGCGATGGCCCCGGCGCCCGGCGACAGACTGATTACCCAACAGGCGGCGAAAAAGGCCAACCACGTTTCCAGCGACATCTCACACCTCGGCCAAAAAATCGGTTCAAGGGCTCAACGCTAATCCGCCTGAGAGAAAATCACCACAAAAGTTTTCGGCCGCCGGGCTACTTGCCGATGGACCTGTCCTCACCCACCAGCGGCAGCCCATCGTTGCCCCGCCAGCGGCGCACGGATTTCTGGAAGAACTGGCTGTTCGGCACCTGCACCAATGCACCACCGGTTTCAGGCATCTCCACCAGGGTGGTGAACAGCAGGTTGATCGCCGTGACCCGCCCCTTGATGCCAGGCTTGTCGGTGGTGTCGACCAGTTCCACCACATCACCGATGCGGAACGGTCCAACAGTAAAGATCAGCACCGCGCAGAGCAGGTTGGAGAGCACGCTCCAGATGGCGAAGAAGGCCACGGCAGCGACCGCGACGAAGCCCGACAAGGCGGTCCACAGCACAGTGGCGGAAACCCCCAGGCGCTCCAGCACGAACAGCAGCGCGCTGCCCATGATCAGCCAGCGCAGGCCACCGCGCAGCGGCATCATCAGTTGCGGCGGCAGCGGGTAGCGCTCACCGAGCGACTTCAGGCTGCGCGCCACCACGCGTTGCAAGACGAAGGCCACCACCAGGATCAGCAGTATCTGCAACCCCATCCAGAAGGGCCCGATCAACTCCACCGGCACCATCTGCCGCAACGACTCCATCAGGACAACGCCTCCAGCTCCGCCTGCATGGTCTCCAGCACTTCCAGCGCTTCCATCCAGGCTTCTTCCAGTTCTGCTTCACGACCTTTCAACTGGGCCTGACGGGCTAGCAGGTCGCGCAGTTCATCCTTGCGCGCGGCTTCGTAGACGCCGCTGTCGCCGAGGCTGGCCTCGACCTTGGCGAGGTCCCCATGCAGCTTGCCCAACTCGGCCTCGAGCTTTTCGGCCTGGCGCTTGTGCGGTGCCAGCTGCTGGCGCAGGGCCGCGGCAGCCTGTCGCTGGGCCTTCTTGTCGGTCTTGTCCGGATTGACCGGGCTGTTGCTCACCGGCGCGTTGCGCTGGCGATAGTCGACCAGCCAGCGGGCGTAGTCATCCAGGTCGCCGTCGAAGGCTTCGACCTTGCCGTCGGCAACCAGCAGGAACTCGTCAGTGGTGCTCTTGAGCAGGTGACGATCGTGGGACACCACTACCACGGCGCCGCTGAATTCCTGCAGGGCCATGGTCAGCGCCAGGCGCATTTCCAGGTCGAGGTGGTTGGTCGGTTCGTCGAGCAGCAGCAGGTTCGGCCGTTCCCAGGCGATCAGCGCCAGGGCCAGGCGAGCCTTTTCGCCACCGGAGAAATTCACCACCGGCTCGTCGCAGCGATCGCCACGGAAGTCGAAACCGCCGAGGAAATCGCGCAGGGTCTGCTCGCGCTCGGTGGGCGCCAGGCGCTGCAGGTGCAGCAACGGGCTGGCCTTGCTGTCCAGCGAGTCGAGCTGGTGCTGGGCGAAGTAGCCAACGGCGGTGTTCTCGCCACGAACCAGGCGGCCCGCCAGCGGCTGCAGCTCACCGGAGAGGTTTTTGATCAGGGTCGATTTACCCGCGCCGTTGGGGCCGAGCAGGCCGATACGGGCACCGGGTACCAGTTGCAGCTTGACTTTTTCCAGCACGGTTTTCTCGCCGTAGCCCAAGCGGGCTTCGGACAGATCGAGCAACGGGCTGGAGATCTTTTGCGACTCACGGAAGACGAAGTCGAACGGCGAATCGACATGGGCAGCAGTCAGCTCCTCCATGCGCTCCAGGGCCTTGATCCGGCTCTGCGCCTGACGGGCCTTGGTCGCCTGGGCCTTGAACCGGGCGATGTACTTTTCCATGTGCGCGCGCTGGGCCTGCTGCTTCTCGTAGGCCTGTTGCTGCTGCGCGAGGCGCTCGGCCCGGGCCCGCTCGAAGGCGGTGTAGCCACCGCGGTAAAGGGTCAGCTTGCACTGTTCGACATGGGCCACGTGATCGACCACCGCATCGAGGAAATCGCGGTCGTGGGAAATCAGCAGCAGCGTGCCGGGATAGCCCTTGAGCCAGTCCTCGAGCCAGAGGATCGCATCGAGGTCGAGGTGGTTGGTCGGTTCGTCGAGCAGCAGCAGGTCGGACGGGCACATCAGCGCCTGCGCCAGGTTCAGACGCATCCGCCAGCCACCGGAGAAGTCACCGACGCGGCGGTCCATCTGCTCGTTGCTGAAGCCCAGGCCGGCCAGCAGCTTGCGCGCGCGGGCGTCGGCGGTGTAGCCGTCGGCACTGTCGAGTTCGACATGCAGGCGCGCCAGGGCGGCGTTGTCATGGGCGGCTTCGGCGGCGGCCAGCTCGTCCTGGACCTTGCGCAGGCGGACATCGCCATCGAGCACGTAGTCCACAGCCAGGCGATCGAGGGTATCGACCTCCTGGCGCATATGGGCGATGCGCCAGTCACCGGGCAACTGGCAGTTGCCCGAGTCCGGAGTAAGTTCGCCGCGCAGCAGGGCGAAAAGGCTGGATTTACCGGCACCGTTGGCACCGATCAAGCCGGCTTTCTGGCCGGCGTGCAGGGTCAGCTCGGCGCCTTCTAGCAGGCGTTGCGGACCACGCTGTAAAGTGAGGTTCGAAAGTCTGATCATAATGGCGGCGGAGTCTACCAGCTTCGTCGGCAACTGGCGCGAGCAGGAATATGCCTACCGACCTGTGGGATTTCGCCATCGGGCTCTATGCCCGTCCCGACGTGGAAACAGCTTGCCTGGAATTGCAGGCACTGGGCGCGGATGTCTGCCTGATGCTATGCGCGGCCTGGCTCGAACAGCGGCGCGTGGAAGTCGACGACACCCATATCGAACGCCTGCGACAGTTGGCGGCCCCTTGGCAAACCCAAGTGGTGCAACCCTTGCGGGCACTGCGCCAGCAATGGCGTGGGGAGGCGACCAAGGATCCGCAATTGGCGGCCCTGCGCGAACGGGTCAAGGCACTGGAGCTGGATGCCGAGCGTGTGCAATTGCAACGCTTGCAGGAGGTCTGCCTGGGCTGGCAGGACGGCAGTGAAGTTGCGCCGGAAAGCTGGCTGACACGACTTGCGCCAGCCGCTTCCCGCAATCACGACGCGCTGGAAGTGCTGCGCGTCGCGGCGGGAGCGACTCAGGATGCCGAAGACGGCGACTGAGTGCTTGGGGTGGCTGCAGCAGGTGCTGCGGGTGCGGATGCTGCTGGCGACGCTGCCGGTGCTGGTGCCGGGGTAGCCGTGGCCGCTGGAGCAGCAGGCTTGGCTGGGGCAGGTTTGGCGGCGGGCTTGGCAGCGGCAGGTTTTGCCGGGGCCTTCGCAGCAGCAGGCTTGGCTGGGGCCTTGGCTACGGCAGGTTTGGCTGCCGGTTTGGCTGCGGCGGGTTTGGCGGCAACCGGCTTGGCAGCTGCGGGTTTAGCGGCTGACTTGGCGGCGGCTGGCTTGGCGGCCGGTTTGGCCGGGGTCTTGGCCGCAACTGGCTTGGCCGGTGCTTTCGCAGCAGCAGCAGGCTTGGCAGCGGCAGTTTTAGCAGCAGGCTTGGCGGCTGGTTTGGCAGCTACCGGCTTGGCGGCTGGCTTGGCTGGGGCCTTGGCAGCAGCAGGTTTGGCGGCGGGCTTGGCAGCAGTCTTGGCAGGTGCTTTAGCAGCAGCGACAGGTTTCGCGGCGGGCTTGGCTGGGGCTTTGGCAGCAGCAGCTTTTGCAGCAGGTTTGGCTGGAGCCTTGGCAGCGGTGGCTTTCGCAGCAGGCTTGGCCGGGGCCTTGGCAGCAGCGACTTTCGCAGCAGGTTTGGCCGGAGCCTTGGCAGCAGCGGCTTTCGCAGCTGGTTTGGCTGGGGCCTTGGCAGCAGGGGCTTTCGCGGCAGGTTTGGCAGCAGCTTTCGCCGGGGCCTTGGCAGCAGCAGCCGGTTTGGCAGCCGCAGGTTTTGCCGGAGTGCGGGTGGACAGGGCCTTGGCGGCAGCCTCGCGAACTTTGCCAACACCCTGGGCAATCTTCAGACTTTCCTGGGCATCGCGTTTCAGTTGCGCGATATAAGTACGGGTCTGGGTCTGACGATCTTTCAACGAATCGAGCAAAGCCTCCAATTCGCCAACTGCACTTTTGGCCTTGTCCTGTGCCTTGGCTTTACCAGTGGCCGCGACATCCTGAAGTTTCAGACGGGACTTGTGCAATTTCTCTTGAGCCTTGCCACGTTGTTTTTCCAACTTGGCGAGCAGTTTTTCCGCATCGGCCAGCGCTTGCGAGCAGGCATTTTCCAAATGCTCGAGCAAGCTGCCCGAGAGTTGTTGCAGCAGGTGCAACGGCGTGTTGACTGGCTTCTTATTGGCCGACATGGCTTTCCTCCTGGCTGACGAAATTGCGGCTCATACTAGACCTGTGCTGCTATCGCCGCTAGGGCATGTTGACAGTAAAGAAGTCGCCGCGTTGCATGCCTGGGCAAAGTTGTTGAAGCTGCCGCTTCGGGCAAGTGTAGATGCTGTGTTACAGATTGCAGACAATTAACTAACTTGCCATCGGTGAACAGGCATAATCGATCCGCTGCAACTCTCCTCTTTCATCTTCGGAGCCAGCCCGTGCCGCGCTACTTGCTGCTGTCATTATTCTTCCTGCTGCCCCCGGTTCATGCGGAGCAAACTGCCGCGCCCTCGGATCACGACCTTGCCTACAGCCTCGGCGCCAGCCTTGGCGAACGCCTGCGTGCAGAGGTCCCCGGCCTGCAACTCCAGGCACTGATCGAAGGACTGCAGCAGGCCTATCAGAACAAACCGCTCGCCCTGTCCCAGGAGCGCATCGATGCGGTGCTCGCCCAGCATGACCAGCAAGCCAATGACGCCGCCGCGCAGTCCCATGTCGAACAGGCTCTGGCCGCCGAGCGACGCTTCATTGCCAACGAGCGCGGCCGCGCCGGCGTGCGTGAACTGAGCGATGGCGTGCTGATGAGCGTACTGCAACAGGGCTCGGGTGCCAGGCCCAAGGCAGGCGGCAAGGTGAAGGTTCGTTATGTGGGGAAATTGCCGGATGGCACGGTGTTCGACCAGAACGATCAACCCCAGTGGTTCAACCTGGATAGCGTGATCGCGGGTTGGCAGGCAGCACTGCCGGAGATGGCGACGGGCTCGAAGTACCGCCTGGTGATTCCGTCGGAGCAGGCCTATGGCGCCGATGGTGCAGGTGACCTGATCGCCCCTTACACACCTTTGGTGTTCGAGATCGAATTGCTCGACGTTGCCGACTGAACAGCCGGCAACCTTTCAAGCGTGGCCTCAGACAACAGCCGCAGCGTTTTCCTTGTGCGCCGTATGCAGCGCTTCGACCAGGCCGTCTTCAAGTTCGAAGCGCTCGCGCAACTTGCTGCCGAGCTTCTTCAACTCTTCGGAGAAATGCTCGGGGTCCGTGCATTCGCCCTTGGTGCAGTGATCATTGAACTGCAACACCTGCTCGGTGCTGAGCCGGATGAACTCATCGATCCCCTGCGCCTTGAGCACGCCGCTATCGTCACCGAACGCCTTGGCTTCGCTGATCAGTTGCTCCCAGATCTCGAAATGCCAGGTCGAAACATAATCCACGAGGATTTCACAGAAGCGGCCGTGGAGTGATTTGTCGGCGAATGCCGGCTTGGCATCGCGCAATTCGCGGAACGCAGTGACCAGTTCCTGACGCTCTTGCAGCCAGCGGTCAATGAGCTTGTGAACCCCACCCCAGCGTTCCTCAGCATTCTGACAACTATCTAACATGGCGGTCTCATCCCTTAAGGGTCGTGCCCCCTGCGCCCCCCGATATCGCAAGTCGCGATGGAAAAGGAAACAACGGCAGAACGGCATTGAGCAGCAGTGTTTTCGGTATGCGTGCAGGGGAGATTATTCCCGCACGCCCTTGGCTTCAAGGTACGCAGGCGACTAGTTTCATACAAGTGTTTAATCCTGCGACCCAACGCCGCCGGTCGTTTGAAACGGCAACAAGCTCCTTTCAGGACCCCGGCGAATCAGCCAGGTTCAGCCGGCGTTTGGCAAGCAGGCGAAGCAGCACCATCAGCGCCAGCCCGACGAACGCCAGCAGACTCCACTCCGGCACGCTCAAGCTGAAGAAGCTCCAGTTGATCGGCACGCACTCAGCCGATCCCAGCAACAGGCCGTGCAGCCATTCGAGCAGCGTGCCCTGCTCGATGAGGTAGGCCAGGCTTTGCACGCAAGGTGTCTCGGGATCAGGAAACACCCCTTGCAGCCAGACCTGCCGTGCTGCCAGCGCACCACCGGCCAAGGCCAGGCCGAAACACAGCCACAGGTAGGTGCGCACAGCAGCCCGCCCGGGCATGTGCAGCATCGCCCCCAGGCAGGTCAGCGAGAAGGCGCCCAGCAGCAAGCGTTGGCCCAGGCACAACGGGCAGGCGACCAGCCCCAGGCCGAACTCGAGATAGAAAGCACCAGACAGAACCAGGAAGGACACCAGGAAAGCCGGGAAGAAAAAGGAGCGCAGACAGGCCAATGGCATGGCAGGACCAGGGCAGAAAAGACATTTGGCAACGTTAGAGGAAAGCGCCTCGTTGTTTCAAGAAGCAACCAAAGGGACAAGTCTCTGATTTTTATTGGAAACTTCGCCGAACTACGTAGGAAAAATCCCTAAACCAACCAAGATTTTTTACCAAGGCCTGCCACGGACTGATCCTTGCGATCAGCCCGTGGTGCAACGTCAGGCTCGAACCGGGTCTGGCAACGGCAGGGCGAGCAAGCGTTCGTCGAGCAGGCCGAGGCCCTCCTGGAACAATGCATTGCTCCGCTCGTTCTCGCCCAGCCCAGCCAGCAGGCGGGCCAGTTCGGCGCAGGCTTCCGGGTTGCGCTGCAGGCGCAGGCTGCCTTCGAAATAATCCCGGGCCTTGCCCCACAGCCGGTTTTGCAGGCTCAGGCGCCCGAGGGTCAGCAGCAGGCCCGGATCGTCGGGATGGGTCTTGAGCCAGCCTTCGGCGGTCTGCAGTTGCTTCGCCGGGTCGCTGCCACGCACCAGGCCGTACAAGCGCGCCAGGTGAGTCTCATATTCACGCTTGAGGGCAGTGCGAAGGATTTCCTCCGCCTCGTTTTCCGCACCCAGTTGACGAAGCTGCTCGGCATAGGCCAGCACCAGTTGCGGCTCCTGCCGCTGGGCATTGGTGAGCTGCTGCCAGGCACGTTCAAGGGATTGCCGCGCAGCCTGGCCGTCGCCCTCGCGCTGCACCGCCAGGGACAGGTTCTGCCCCCAGGCACGCCGCTCCAGCTCCGCCAGCTCCTTGCCCGACAGCACCTTGTCCTTGCGCAGTTCCGGCATCAGGCGGATCAGCGCCGGCCAGTCGCCACGCTGCTGGTAGAGACGCTGCAACTGCCGCAGTACCTGGGCGTTGTGCGGATGGCGCTCATGCATGGCCTGGAGGGTTTCCAGTGCCGCATCGGTATCGCCGCGGTCAACCTGCAATTGCGCGTGGGTCAGGGCGATCGCCAGTTCGGCCTGGGGCTGACGCTCCAGCGCGCGCTCCAGGAGGTTGTCGCTGTCTTCGCTGCGCCCCAGTTCGTTGGCCGCGCGGGCGGCGCCAAGGTAATACAGAAGTGGCTGGCGCTCGGCCTCGGCAGCCCGGTGCAGATGACGCTGGGCACTGGCCCAGCGGCCTTCGGCGAGATCCAGCTGACCCTGCTCGATGGCCAGGCGAGTACGCCGGCTACGGTTGCGCCGCGACCATGGGTTGACCACGCCGGTGGAGGTCAACACCAGGCCAAGCAGCAACTTGAGCAGCCACAGCAGGAAGACCACGGCGGCCAGCAGCGCCAAGGTCGCCCACAGGCTCGACTCGTAGCGGAAGCTGTCATAGGCGATCAGCACGTAGCCGCTGTGCTTGGCCACGGCGATACCCAGCAGCGTCGCAACCACGATCGCAACGACGATCAGGATATAGGCGCGCTTCATGGCGTCGCCTCCCCGGCCTTCTCGCCAGGCTGACGCAATGCCGCTTCCTCGGCCGGCAGGTGTCGGCGCTCAAGATAGGCCTGCACGGCGCTGAGGCTTTCGGCCAGGTCGGGCGTGACCACGGTTACCGGTTCCTTGACCAGGGCATTGAGCTGGTCGAGCATCAGCCGGCTCTGCTCGTTGTCCTTGTTGAAGTTGCCCAGCAGCACGCTGCGCGCCTCGTCCAGGGCCTGGCCGTAGACCTTGGCCTCGCCATTGAGCGCTGCCCACTGCGCCTGCTCCAGCGCCAGGCTCAGGGCCAGGCGGACCTGGGCCAGGGCCTGGCCGGCGAGCAGCGGGCGAATGTTGTCATCGGCGTTGAAGTCGATCCGGAAGTAGCGCGAGATCTCCGCCCACCACTGCGACCAGCGGCTGGCGCCGTCGCCATCGGCGGTCAGGCCGAACAGGGATTCACCGTCGTTCTTGAATTCCGGCGCCAGCACATTGAGCTGGACCACCTGCTCGCGCAGGGCGGCAAGCTTGAGGAACAGCCCGGTGCGGTCTGGCTGCTGCACGCTGTTCAACGCGGCAAGGCTGCGAGCCAGTTGCTCACGGGCAGCGAAGGAAGCGGGATCGCTCTGCTCGCGCAGGATCTGGTCGGCGCCTTCGACCAGGGCCCGGGCGCTGGCGATGTCCTGCAAGGCGGACAGGCGCAGGCTGGCCAGGCGCAGCAAGTGCTCGGCCTCGGCCAGGCGCCAGTCCTTGCGGCTGGCCCCGAGCACGGTTTCCAGGCGCTGGCTCAGGCGTTGCTGGTCGCCCTGCAATTGCGCCACCAGACGGCGGCGGTCTTCCAGCTCGCTGGCCGGAGGCAGGCTGCCGAGCTGGGCCGAAAGCTGCTGTTCGCGGGCCTGCAGGGCTTCGCTTTGCTCGTTGAGCTGACGGACCTGCTCGACCTGGTCCTGATTGACCTGCTGCAGGTGCCGTACCTGCCACAGTCCCCAGCCACCCGCGGCGACACCTGCGGCGCCGAGCAGCAGGGCGAGGATCGCCAGACCGTTGCCGGAACGCCCTGAGGACGCGGGCGCAGGAGTCGCCGGAGCCTCGGACGTCGTTTGCTGTTCTTCGTTGGGCAAGGCTGTTTCGCTCACGTATCCATCCTTTGTTTTCAGGCGCGTCGCCTCAGCTTAGCGCCTCAGGAAGCGGGTGCAGGGGTTTCCTGCAACGCCGCCAGCAAGGCCGCGGCACTGGCGCCACGGCAATCCACCACATTCTGCGCGCCGGCCGCGAGGGCGATTTGCGCCACCCGCGGGCTCGGCACGAACAAGGGCAACCGCGCCAGGCGCGGCCAATCCTGCGCAGCAAGGGTGCGCAAGTGTTCGAAACCCTGCCCACTGCTGACCACCAGGCCGTTCAGGCGTTCCGCCTCGATGCGCTGTGCCAGGGCTTTGGCAGGGTAGTCCGGGAGACCACGACGGTACAGCGGCAGATAGTCGACAGCCGCCCCCAGCGCCGTCAACTGCCCGGCCAGCAACTCGCGCCCCTCCTCGCCGCGGATGATCAATACCTGCGGCGCTTCGCAGGCCAGCGCCGCCTGCAAGGCCGGCAGGCGCAGCAGGGCTTCGCTGTCATCACCGTGATCAGGGAAATGAACGTCGAGACCGGCCTCCTGGAGCACCGCTGCAGTCGCCGCGCCCACCGTGAACCAGGCCAGCGCCGGCAGGGTCGGCCAATGCTCGGCAAGCAGCTGCAGGCCGAATCGGGCGGCTGGCTTGCTGACCACGATAACCGCCCGGTAGCGATCGAGATTGCGCGCCAGCGCCCGATGCATCTCCGAAACCGCCAGTGGCTGGATATCCAGCAAGGGCATGCAGCTGCCGTAGATGCCGTTCGTGGCGAGGGTCGCGGCCAGCGCCGCGCAGTCCTCGTCCGGACGGGTCAGCAGCAGCCGCCAGCCGGTCACGGGTGACCGGCCTCGCCATAGACCGCCTTGAGGATATCGCCCGCACCCTGGGCCAGCAGCGCTTCGGCCACTTGCACGCCCAGGGTTTCCGCTTGTGCACGGGGAGCGCGGGCCTCGGCATTGAGCAGGGCGCCGCCAGCCGGCTCGCCGACCAGACCGCGCAACCAGAGCTGGTCGCCTTCAAGTACCGCGTAGCAGGCGATCGGCACCTGGCAGCCACCGTTGAGGTGCTTGTTCAGCGCGCGTTCCGCGCTGACCCGGTCGGCGGTATCGGCATGGTGCAGCGGCGCGAGCAGCGCGTGGATTTCGTGATCGGCGCTACGGCATTCGATACCGACGGCACCCTGACCACCCGCCGGCAGGCTGTCGTCGACGCTGATGGTGTCGGTGATGCGGTCTTCGAAACCGAGGCGGATCAGGCCGGCGGCAGCGAGGATGATGGCGTCGTACTCGCCGGCATCGAGCTTGGCCAGGCGGGTATTGACGTTGCCCCGCAGGAAGCGGATTTCCAGGTCCGGACGACGCGCCAGCAACTGGGCCTGGCGGCGCAGGCTGGAGGTGCCGACGATGCTCCCGGCCGGCAGGGCATCGAGATTGGCGAAGGTATTGGAGACGAAGGCGTCGCGCGGGTCTTCGCGCTCACAGATGCAGAACAGGCCCAGGCCTTCGGGGAAGTCCATCGGCACGTCCTTCATCGAGTGCACGGCGATATCGGCTTCCTGTTCGAGCAGCGCGGTTTCCAGCTCCTTGACGAACAGGCCCTTGCCACCGATTTTCGACAGCGGCGAGTCGAGCAGCTTGTCGCCACGGCTGACCATCGGCACCAAGGTCACGATCAGCCCGGGATGGGCCTGCTCCAGACGGGCTTTGACATATTCGGCCTGCCACAGGGCAAGGGCGCTTTTGCGGGTGGCAATGCGGATTTCGCGAGTGGACATGGAACGATCCGTACGAGAGTGATTCGCCGGATGATAACAGCTAGATCAAAGTCTCTTGCAGACCCATGTCAGCAAAGAAGTGACCATCCCTGGTCGCGATCCCGTCCATCCCCGCCCTAAAGCTGCTGCATCATTTTGCGCACACCGGCCACGTGCCGGCGGCTGACGATCAGCGCATCACCGTTCAAGCCCTTGAGAAACAGCTGGAAGTGGCCGAGGGGTGTGCGCTGCAGGCGCTCGATACGGTCGCGTGCCACCAGGGCATTGCGGTGGATGCGCACGAAACGCTCGCCAAACTCGTCTTCCAGGGCCTTGAGCGGCTCGTCCAGAAGGACCTCGCCATGCTCGTGACGCAGGGTCACGTACTTGTGGTCGGCGATGAAATAGATGACCTGGTCCAGCGGTATCAGCTCGATGCCCTTGCGGGTCCGCGCGCTGATGTGGCTGCGCGGGGCGCTGCCGCTTTCCGCGCCCGGACGGGTCAGGGCGGCCAGTTGCGCACGGTTGGGGCGCTCGGCCTTGCGCAGGGCGGCGTGCAGGTCTTCGCCCTGTACCGGCTTGAGCACGTAGCCGAGGGTGCTGTCCTTGAACGCCTCCAGGGGGAATTCGTCTTCGCTGGCGCAGAACACCACCGCCGGTGGTGCTTCACGCTCGCACAGACGGGCCGCGACCTGCAGGCCGTCCACGCCGGGCATGCGGATATCGAGCAGGACCACGTCGGGCTTGTGGCTATCGATCAATGCCAGGGCCTCTTCGCCGTTGGTGGCGCTGGGCTCCAGCACGGTATAGCCCTCCAGGTCGCCGAGCAGACGGCTCAGGCGTTCGCGGGCTTGGGATTCGTCATCAACGATCAGGACATTCATATTGCGCTGGATTCCTGCGTGAGTCTCGCACAAGGCTTACGTGGACAATCGCGGTAACAGGCCGTCACCACGACCCACGCTCAGACTCGCACGATGGCTAAAGATTCACTGGTCGACAGCAAACAATGCCGATCCTCTGTCCAACTGTAGACGGTTGCCGCAACACTGCCGTTCAATCGTTGAATATCCCCTGCGAACGCGACACAAACCCGCATTTGTGCCGACCGCCGAGCCCCGTCGGGGGCGGCAACCCTGTTATCATCTGCCGCACTTTTTTCCCGTTCACGCCTTCAACGAGCGAATCCATGAGCACTGACAAGACCAACCAGTCCTGGGGCGGCCGCTTCAGTGAGCCCGTCGACGCCTTCGTCGCCCGCTTCACCGCCTCCGTCACCTTCGACCAGCGCCTGTACCGCCACGACATCATGGGTTCGATCGCCCACGCCACCATGCTGGCGAAGGTCGGCGTGCTCACCGACGCCGAGCGCGACAGCATCATCGACGGCCTGAAGACCATCCAGGGCGAGATCGAGGCCGGCAACTTCGACTGGCGCGTCGACCTCGAAGACGTGCACATGAACATCGAAGCACGCCTGACCGACCGCATCGGCATCACCGGCAAGAAGCTGCACACCGGTCGCAGCCGCAACGACCAGGTGGCCACCGATATCCGCCTGTGGCTGCGCGACGAGATCGACCTGATCCTGGCCGAGATCACCCGCCTGCAGCAGGGCCTGCTGGAGCAAGCCGAGCGCGAGGCGGAAACCGTCATGCCAGGCTTCACCCACCTGCAGACCGCCCAGCCAGTGACCTTCGGTCATCACCTGCTGGCCTGGTTCGAAATGCTCAGCCGCGACTACGAGCGCCTGGTCGACTGCCGCAAGCGCACCAACCGCATGCCTTTGGGCAGCGCCGCCCTGGCCGGCACCACCTACCCGATCGACCGCGAGCTGACCTGCCAGCTGCTGGGCTTCGAAGCCGTGGCCGGCAACTCGCTGGACGGCGTCTCCGACCGTGACTTCGCCATCGAATTCTGCGCTGCCGCCAGCGTGGCGATGATGCACCTGTCGCGCTTCTCCGAAGAGCTGGTGCTGTGGACCAGCGCGCAGTTCCAGTTCATCGACCTGCCCGACCGCTTCTGCACCGGCAGCTCGATCATGCCGCAGAAGAAGAACCCGGACGTCCCGGAACTGGTGCGCGGCAAGACCGGCCGTGTGTTCGGCGCCCTGACCGGCCTGCTGACCCTGATGAAAGGCCAGCCGCTGGCCTACAACAAGGACAACCAGGAAGACAAGGAACCGCTGTTCGACGCCGCCGACACCCTGCGCGACTCGCTGCGTGCCTTCGCCGACATGATCCCGGCGATCAAGCCACGGCACGCGGTGATGCGCGAAGCGGCCCTGCGCGGCTTCTCCACCGCTACCGACCTGGCCGACTACCTGGTCCGCCGTGGCCTGCCGTTCCGTGACTGCCACGAAATCGTCGGCCATGCGGTGAAATACGGCGTGGACACCGGCAAGGACCTGGCCGAGATGAGCCTCGACGAGCTGCGCCAGTTCAGCGACCAGATCGAGCAGGACGTGTTCGCCGTGCTGACCCTGGAAGGCTCGGTCAACGCCCGTGACCACATTGGTGGTACTGCTCCGGCTCAGGTGCGCGCCGCCGTGGCTCGCGGCAAGGCCCTGCTGGCCAGCCGCTAAGCCCTCAAAGCTGACGCGGCCCTTTGTGGGAGCTGGCTTGCCAGCGATGACTGTAGTGAATTCACCATAGCTATCGCTGGCAAGCCAGCTCCCACAGGGTCCTGCACCCTTATTACTGGCTACGCGCCTTGACCACCTTCTCCAGGAAGGTCGGGAACTGCGCCGCCTTGGCTTCATTGATCGCCAGCACATGCGGATTCTGGCCGATCAGCTCCAGCAGCGCCTGGGCCTGCGGGAAATCCTCCAGCACATCCACGCCATACACCTTCTTGCCGACGGCCCGCGCCAGATCGACGCTGAAGGCAAAGTACAAATCCGCCACGGTCAGACTCTCGCCCGCCACGTAAGGGCTGAATACCCCTGCGCGCTTGATCGCAGCCAGGCCGGCCTGCAGTTCGGTCCAGGCCTTGGTCTTGATCTCCTCAGGCACCTCGGCGCCAAAGAAGGCCTGCGGGTACAGGGCACGAGCGGTCAGTTCGATATACAGCTCGATCTCCTTGGCCAGTTCCCAGACCTTGGCCCGGGCGAACGGATCGGCCGGCAGCAGCGGCTTGCCGCCCTGGGTCTGCTCCAGGTAATCGAGGATCACCGCCGTCTCGCTGAGGAAGCCGTGCTCGGTCTCCAGCACCGGTACCTTGCCGCGCGGGCTGATCTTCAGAGACGCCTCGACCTGGCCGCCAAAGAACAGCACTTCCTCGAACGTCAGGCCCTTTTCCAGCAGCGCCAGTTTGACCATGTTGTAGTAGTTGCTGACCGCGAATCCATGAAGCTTGAGCATGTGGAACAGCCTCCAGGCCGTAAGGGGTTGGCCGGGCTTTTATAGCCCCAATGCCCGGGACTGACCAGCATCATGCGAGCGACAGATAGCCCGGCATTGCCGGCAAGGCCGTGGCACACTGGCTGCCTTGTCCAAAGGAGCACGCCATGAGCGACCACGATATCGACCACGATGACGAAGAAGCCTTCGCCGAGTCGACCCTGACCCAGGCCATCGAGAACCAGATCGAAAGCGGCGAGCCGCCGGCGGCCAAGGCAGCCTTCAACAAGCTGACCCTGGTGGGTTACGAGCGCGAGGACATCCTCAACCTGATGGCCCACGTGCTGGCGATCGAGATCGACGCCATGCTCGACGAGGACCGTCCGTTCAACACCGAATGGTACGAGACCGCACTGCGCGCCCTGCCCGAACTGCCGCCCGAGAAGGAATAAGGCAATTCAGAGCAAGGCGACTACACTGCAAGACCAGGCATCCGCAGAGGTGCCGCCCTCCTTTTCTTGAAGTCGGAGTATCTATGTCGTTTACCCCCGAGTTGGTTGCCGAACTGGAAATTCTCGCGCTGTTCAATCTGGACAGCACTCAGGAAGGACTCAAGGTCCATGCCACCGCCGCGCCGCAGACCATTGCCGCAGCGAAACGCCTTTATGAAAAGAAGCTGATCGACCAGCCCGATGGCGGCTACCTGACCCAACTGGGCCATGATGCGGCCGAAGCGGCCCAACAACTGCTGACCATCCTGAACGTCGCCGAGCCTGCCTGATTTCCCTGCCAAACCCTGAGCCCCGCGACTGTGGTCGCGGGCTTGCCACGACAGATTCGGTGGCGCCGACAGACGGCGCTGGAAATCTGACGTCAAAAATCAAATAGCGCTTATCGCTTCGCTTCGACTGCGGCTAAACTCGCCCGTGCCCTCCTGACGGCCGGTTTAAGCTTGCGATGAATTTTCCTCACGAAATCCGCCCTGACCTTGACCAGGGCATCGACCGCAAGGTCCTCAATCAACTGCGCAAGCGCTTCCTGGACCTCAACCAGGGCCGCCTGGGCCGCGCCATGGAAGGGCTTTCCAGCCGCCAGCAGCAGGTGCTGACCCTGTTGCCGCTGTTCTTCCACGTCAATCATCCGCTGCTGCCCGGCTATGTCTCCGGCAACACCCCGGCCGGCGTTTCCACTTACGAGCCAAGCCCGCTGGCCCTGGCAGAAGCCCAGCGCCTGACGCGTTCGTTCGCCTATAAAGGGCGCCGCGGCGAAAACCAGCAGCAGCCGATCCTCGGCCTGTTCCTGATGGGCAGCCTGGGCACCCTGGCCCAGGCGGAACAGAGCGACATGGATATCTGGGTGTGCCACGCCGCCGATCTCGGCGAAGCGGCGGTCGCCGAACTGCGCAAGAAATGCCAGTTGCTGGAAAGCTGGGCGGCCACCCAAGGCGCCGAGGCCCATCTGTTCCTGATCGAGCCAGGGCAATTCGTGCGCGGCGAGCGCGACAGCCGCCTCAGCTCCGACGACTGCGGCACCACCCAGCATTACCTGCTGCTCGACGAGTTCTACCGCACCGCGATCTGGCTGGCCGGGCGCACGCCGCTGTGGTGGCTGGTGCCGGTCTACGAGGAAGGCAACTACACCAAGTACACCGAGACCCTGCTGTCCAAGCGCTTCGTGCGCAGCGACGAGGTGCTCGACCTCGGCAACCTGGCGCACATCCCGCCCGGCGAGTTCGTCGGCGCCGGATTGTGGCAGTTGTTCAAGGGCATCGAGTCGCCCTACAAGTCGGTGCTCAAGCTGCTGCTGACCGAGGTCTACGCCAGCGAACATCCGGACGTGCGCTGCCTGAGCCTGCACTTCAAGCAGGCGGTGTTCGCCAATGTCCTCGATATCGACGAGCTGGACCCGTACATGATGGTCTACCGGCGCATCGAGCAATATCTGCAGCGCCGCAACGAAACCCAGCGCCTGGAACTGGTGCGACGCAGCCTGTACCTCAAGGTAAACCGCAAGATCAGCCAGTTGGCCCGGCAGAAACCCAACTGGCAGAGCGAGCTGCTGGAGCGCCTGGCCCACGAATGGAGCTGGGACGAGCGCCAGCTGGCCCTGCTCGACAGCCGCAGCCAGTGGAAGGTGCGTCAGGTCGCCGCCGAGCGCCGCGTGCTGGTGGCCGAGCTGAACCACAGCTATCGCTTTCTCGACCAGTTCGCGCGCAATCTCGGTGCCACCGCACGCATCGACCAGCGCGACCTGAACATCCTCGGTCGCCGTCTCTACGCCGCCTTCGAGCGCCGCGCCGGCAAGGTCGAATTCGTCAACCCGGGGGTAGCGCCGGACCTGGCGGAAGACACTCTGACCCTGGTCAATTCGCCAGACCGCAAGGAGCCGGGCCAGACCCACTGGGGCCTGTACAACGGCAATCTCGGCGTTCACGAGTGGGAGCACTTCACCCCGATCAAGCGCAGCCGCGATCTCCTCGACCTGCTGGCCTGGGCCCACCGCAACGGCGTGATCGACAGCGCCACGCGCCTGGCCCTGCACCCGGGCAGCAGCGACCTGAGCGAGTACGAGCTGTTCAACCTGATCGGCAGCCTGCAGCAGAGCGTGATGCTGCCGCTGAATACCGTCAGCGACGCGCGCCTGTTGCGCCCGAGCGTGGCCGACGAGGTGCTGTTGCTGGTCAACGTCGGCGTCGATCCGCTACGCCATCACCGCGACCTGAACATCCTGATGACCACCGAGCGCACCGACTCGCTGAGCTATGCCGGGGTCCGGGAAAATCTGGTGCTGACCCTCGACCAGGTCACCCTCAACAGCTGGAACGAAGTGCAGGTGCTGCGCTACGACGGCGAACACGCCCTGCTGCGCTGCCTGCGCGACTACCTCAACAGCCTCGACCACAACGGCACGGAAAACCCGCACCGGCCGACCCTGCGGGTACGCAGCTTCTGCCATAACCGCGCCCTGGCCATCGCCCAGCGGGTCGAGGAAGTCTTCATCACCGCCCAGGCCCTGTTCGACCAGCGCCTGAACCACCGCTACCTGATCCAGGTGCAGCAGCACACCCATGTGCTGGAGCTGTTCAGTGGTGGGGTCAGCCTGGTGTCGGTGGACAGCCAGGCCGAGCTGCTGGCGTACCTCAGAGAAGAGCGCAGCAGCTACAGTCCGCTGGCGCTGGACGGCAATGTGCTGGAAGACCACGACCTGGCGCTGGTCCTGCCGCTGGGCCAGCCGCAATGCGTGCAGGTGTTCTACCGGGTGCAGGACAACTGGGCCGACGTCTACGTGCTGGATGAGCACGACGCCCTGTGGCAGCAGCGCTTGCCCTTCCATGACGAAAGCAGCCTGCTCCTGCCGTTGCAGCGCTTCCTGCAATCGATGGTGTTTCGCCGCAATGCGCGGCTGCCGATGGACGAGCAGCAGGCTCATCCGCTGGACACCCTGTACTACCGGATACTGCCGTCAGGCAACGGCCGTGCCCGCCAGGTCGAGCCTTGGCAGGCGCCGGAGCTGGCACTGGACCTGCCCTACTACGAAGTCCAGGCGATCATCCAGGCGGCGGCGGACAACGCCATGCACGTCACCCTGTACTGCAACCAGAAGGAGTTTTCCGAGCTGGACCACGGCGACCAGTTGTATGCCGTGGTCGCCCGCGAAATCATCGAGCAGCGTCGTGATGCCCAGCGCTATCGCTGCTACATCACCGACCTGGATCTTTCCGATCTGCTCGCCGATGGCCAGGGCTCGAGCATCCTCTACCTGCGCTACAAGCAGGAGCTGGAGAGCCTGCTCAACCAGGCCCTGGCAGCGGTCTGATCAGAGGTCGAAATCACCGGCCGCTTCCGGCTGGTACTCGACCTCCAGCAGCTTGAGCTTGAGGGTCTTGCCACCGGGTGCCGGCCAGTCGATCTGCTCGCCCACCGACAGACCGAGCAGGGCGCAGCCGATCGGCGCGAGGATCGAAACGTTGCCTTCGCCGCCTGCATCCTTGGGGTAGACCAGGGTCAGGTGATAATCCTTGCCGCTGGCTTCCTCGCGGCAGTGCACGCGGGAGTTCATGGTCACCACCCCGGCGGGGACTTCCTCGTGACCGACCACCTGGCCAGCGCGATCCAGCTCGCCCTGCAGGGCCAGGACGCCCGGCGTGCTTTCGTCGAGACTGTCGAGCAGGCGTTCCAGACGCTGTACGTCCAGGCGGGTGAGGGTCAGGGAAGGTTTGGTGCTCATGATCCGTTCAGGCTCCTTTTGGCAGATCGCATAAAGCAAAACCCCGCCCAAGGGCGGGGTTTTCGAATGTTCGGCAGATGGCCGTTGTGAGGCTGACACTACCACAGCCGGGTAATTTCACAAGCCTTGAGGGCCTCATCGCCGGCAACGCCGGCTCCCACAGGGATTGCATGCACCGCGGTCCTTGTGGGAGCCGGCGTTGCCGGCGATGAGGCCAGCAGGAGCAGCAAAAACCTCAGGACCCGGTAGCCGCCATCCGCCGCGCACCGGCCTCGGCACAGATCTCCCGCCGCCGCTGGTCATCCGCCGAACGCCACTCGCGGATATGCTCAACATGGCGGAAGCAACCGATGCACACCCGCGCCTCGTCCAGGCGGCAGGTGCTGATGCACGGTGACTTCACCGCCGGGCTGACGTTGCTGTACAGCGGCTTGGGCGGCCGAACCTCGCTGCTCATCTCAGATCTCTTCGAAATCGAGCTTTTCACCGGCACGTTCCCAGACGATGCGCTCCAGCATCTCGCCCAGCAACTCCTCGGTCTTCTCGCAGACCCACTTGCCGCTTTCTTCGTCGTAGTCGAAATGGAAACCGCCGGAACGGTCGGCCAGCCACAGCTGGCGCAACGGCTCCTGGCGACTGAAGATCAACTGGGCGCCGTTGTCGAACTTGATGGTCAGCACGCCGGCCGAGTTTTCCATGTCCAGGTCCAGGTCGCTCTCATCGAACAGGTCTTCCAGTGCCTGTTGGGTCGCGTCTACCAGATCGTGAAAACGCGCTTCGCTCAAACTCATTGCAGGAACCTCGAAAAATGTCTGCTCAACACGCAAGCCGGGCAAGATACGAGCGCCGCGTCGCGAATGCAAAGACAAACGCCGCGCCCCGTGCACACCGCCCGACGGCTGGCGCGCTGCATAGGCAAGGCGCCGGGCGCTCGGTATACTCCGGCGCAATACTGCTTAAATCAAAGGATTTCGCCATGAAGCGCCTGATTTCCTCCCTCGCGGCGCTCGTCGCGGTTGCCTGCCTTGTCTCCGCCTGCGGCCAGAAAGGCCCACTGTACCTTCCTGACGACAGCAAGGACGGCAAGAAGTCGCAATCGCACCAGCACCAGTAAGGGACTCCGATGGACGCTTTCAACTACCGCGACGGCGAGCTGTTCGCGGAAGGTGTGGGCCTGTCGGCGATCGCCGAACGTTTCGGCACCCCGACCTACGTGTACTCCCGGGCCCATATCGAAGCCCAGTACCGTAGCTACGCCGATGCCCTGCAAGGCACTTCGCACCTGGTCTGCTTCGCGGTCAAGGCCAACTCCAACCTGGGCGTGCTGAATGTCCTGGCGCGCCTCGGCGCCGGCTTCGACATCGTTTCCGGCGGCGAGCTGGAACGCGTCCTGGCAGCCGGCGGACGTGCCGACCGCGTGGTCTTCTCCGGCGTCGGCAAGACCCGCGCGGACATGCGCCGCGCCCTCGAAGTCGGCGTGCACTGCTTCAACGTAGAGTCCACCGACGAACTGGAGCGCCTGCAGCAGGTCGCAGCAGAACTGGGCGTACGCGCCCCGGTGTCGCTGCGGGTCAACCCGGACGTCGATGCCGGCACCCACCCGTACATCTCCACCGGCCTGAAAGAGAACAAGTTCGGCATCGCCATCGCCGATGCCGAAGAGGTCTACATCCGCGCCGCACAGTTGCCGAACCTGGACGTGGTCGGCGTCGACTGCCATATCGGTTCGCAACTGACTTCCCTGGAACCCTTCCTCGACGCCCTCGACCGCATCCTGATGCTGGTCGACCGCCTCGGCGATTGCGGCATCCTGCTCAACCACCTGGACCTGGGTGGCGGCCTCGGCGTGCGCTACCGCGATGAGCAGCCACCGCTGGCCGGCGACTACATCAAGGCCGTGCGCGAGCGCCTGGGCGAGCGCGACCTGGCCCTGGTGTTCGAGCCGGGCCGGCATATCGTGGCCAACGCCGGGGTCCTGCTGACCCGCGTGGAATACCTCAAGCACACCGAGCACAAGGACTTCGCCATCGTCGATGCGGCGATGAACGACCTTATCCGCCCGGCGCTGTACCAGGCCTGGATGGACGTCAGCGCCGTGCACCCCCGCGCCGGCGAAGCACGCACCTACGACGTGGTCGGACCGATCTGCGAGACCGGCGACTTCCTCGCCAAGGACCGCACCCTGAACCTGGCCGAAGGCGACCTGCTGGCTGTCCGCTCCGCGGGCGCCTATGGTTTCGTCATGAGCTCCAACTACAACACCCGTGGCCGCAGCGCCGAAGTGCTGGTCGATGGCGACCAGGCGTTCGAAGTGCGCCGCCGCGAGACCGTAGCCGAGCTGTTCGCCGGCGAAAGCCTGCTGCCGGAGTGACACGATGCTTTTGCGTTTTACCAAGATGCACGGCCTGGGCAATGACTTCATGGTCCTCGACCTGGTCAGCCAGCACGCGCATATCCTGCCCAAGCACGCCAAGCAATGGGGCGACCGCCATACCGGCGTGGGCTTCGACCAACTGCTGATCGTCGAGGCGCCGAGCAATCCGGAAGTGGATTTCCGCTACCGGATCTTCAACGCCGACGGCTCCGAAGTGGAACAGTGCGGCAACGGCGCGCGCTGCTTCGCCCGCTTCGTCCTCGACAAGCGCCTGACCGCGAAGAAGCGCATCCGCGTGGAAACCAAGGGCGGCATCATCGAGCTGGACGTGCGCAACGACGGGCAGATCTGCGTCGACATGGGCCCGCCACGCCTGGTCCCGGCGGAAATCCCGTTCCAGGCACCGGCCCAGGCCCTGAGCTATCCGCTGGAAGTCGGCGGGCAGACCGTCGAACTGGCCGCAGTGTCCATGGGCAACCCGCACGCCGTGCTGCGCGTGGATGACGTCAACAACGCCCCGGTCCACGACCTCGGCCCACAGATCGAGCATCACCCGCGCTTCCCGCAGCGAGTCAACGTCGGTTTCCTCCAGGTCATCGACCGCCACCGCGCCCAGTTGCGCGTGTGGGAGCGCGGCGCCGGGGAAACCCAGGCCTGCGGTACCGGTGCTTGCGCCGCTGCGGTGGCCGCCATCAGCCAGGGCTGGATGGATTCGCCACTGCTTATCGACCTGCCCGGCGGACGCCTGTCCATCGAGTGGGGCGGTCCGGGCAAGCCGGTGATGATGACCGGCCCGGCGGTACGGGTCTACGAAGGACAGGTTCGTCTATGAGTGAGTGCCAGCCATGACCGATCAGCCCCAGGCGCCAGCCGCGGAACCCGACGATAACCTCGTGGAGGGCTCCACGCCCGACGTCGGGGCCGACGCCGTGGTTGCCTATCTGCGCGCTCATCCCACCTTCTTCGCCGAGCATGACGAGCTGTTGCTCGACATGCTCATCCCCCACCAGCGTGGCGACAGCGTGTCGCTGGTGGAGCGCCAGCTCAAGCTGCTGCGCGACCGCAATATCGAAATGCGCCACCGCCTCTCGCACCTGATGGATGTCGCCCGCGACAACGACCGCCTGTTCGAAAAGACCCGCCGACTGATCCTCGACCTGCTCGACGCCGACAACCTGGAAACCGTGGTCATGGCCGTCGAAGACCGCCTGCGCCAGGACTTCCAGGTACCCTTCGTCAGCCTCGTGCTGTTCGGCGAGAACGCCGCGCCGGTGGGACGCTGGGTCAGCACCAGCGAAGCCCAGCAGGCCATCGGCGGGCTGCTCTGCAGCGGCAAGACCGTCAGCGGCAATCTGCGCGAGCATGAGCTGGACTTCCTGTTCGGCGAGGCACAGCGCAAGGAAGTCGGCTCCAGCGCGGTGGCGGCCCTGGAAAACCAGGGGCTGCATGGCGTGCTGGCAATCGGCAGCCGCGATCCGCATCACTACAAGAGCACCGTCGGCACCCTGTTCCTCGGCTACATCGCCGAAGTACTCGGTCGCGTCGTGCCGCGCCTGACCCAGACCCTGCGCCCGGTGCGCTGAGTGGAACGCCAGCTCGAGGCGTTCTGCACCCATCTGCGCAGCGAGCGGCAGATGTCGGAGCACACCCAACTGGCCTACCGTCGCGATCTGGAGACCGTCCTGGCGTTCTGCGGGACGGTCGGGATCACTGACTGGAAGGCCCTGCAGATCCAGCACCTGCGCCAGTTCATCGCCCGCCGTCACCATCAGGGACAGTCCTCGCGCAGCCTGGCGCGGCTGTTGTCGGCGGTACGGGGCTTCTATCGCTACCTGAACCGCGAAGGCATCTGCGAGCACGATCCGGCCAACGGTCTATCCGCGCCGAAAGGCGAACGCCGCCTGCCCCGCACCCTGGACACCGACCGCGCCCTGCAACTGCTGGAAGGCGGCGTCGAGGACGACTTTCTTGCCCGCCGCGACCAGGCCATTCTCGAACTCTTCTATTCCTCCGGCCTGCGCCTGTCCGAACTGACCGGCCTTGACCTTGAGCAGCTCGACCTTCCCGCCGGACTGGTGCAGGTGCACGGCAAGGGCAGCAAGACCCGCGTGCTGCCGGTCGGACGCAAGGCCCGTGAAGCACTGGAGCAATGGCTACCGCTACGCGGGTTGAGCAACCCCAGGGACGACGCCGTGTTCGTCAGCCAGCAAGGCCAGCGCCTCGGTCCACGGGCCATCCAGAAGCGGGTGAAGGCGGCTGGTGAGCGGGAGCTTGGGCAGAACCTGCATCCGCACATGCTGCGGCACTCCTTCGCCAGCCACCTGCTGGAGTCGTCGCAGGACTTGCGCGCCGTGCAGGAGATGCTTGGCCACGCCGATATCAAGACCACCCAGATCTACACCCACCTCGATTTCCAGCACCTTGCGGCGGTCTATGACAGCGCGCATCCTCGTGCCAAACGCAGTAAAGGCGACGACTCATGAGTATTCAGCTGATTACCTTCGACCTCGACGACACCCTGTGGGACACCGCCCCCGTGATCGTCAGCGCCGAAGCGGTGCTGCGCGACTGGCTGGCGGCCAACGCGCCGGACCTGGGCGCAGTGCCGGTGGAGCACCTCTACGCCATCCGCGAGCGCGTGGTGCAGGCCGAGCCCGGCCTCAAGCACCGTATCAGCGCCCTGCGCAGGCGCGTGCTGTTCCATGCCCTGGAAGATGTCGGCTACAGCGAGCACCACGCGCGTGAGCTGGCCAACGAAGGCTTCGAGGTGTTCCTCCACGCCCGCCACCAGATCGAGATCTTCCCGGAAGTGCAGCCCGTGCTGGAATTGCTGCGTCGCCACTACACCCTCGGCGTGGTCACCAACGGCAATGCCGATGTACGCCGCCTGGGCCTGGCCGACTACTTCAAGTTCGCCCTCTGCGCCGAGGACCTGGGCATCGGCAAGCCGGACCCGGCGCCGTTCCTCGAAGCCCTGCGCCAGGGTGAAGCAGACGCCAGCGCCGCCGTGCATATCGGCGACCACCCCGGCGACGATATCGCCGGCGCCCAGCGCGCCGGCCTGCGGGCGGTGTGGTTCAACCCGCAGGGCAAGACCTGGGAGGCCGAGGGCAAGCCGGATGCGGAGATCCAGCGGCTCTCACAGCTGCCAGACGTACTCGCGCGCTGGCGCTGAGACTAAATCAGCCTTTGCAAATACCACTGTGGGAGCGGGTTTACCCGCGATTACTGTAGCGAACTCACCATGGCAATCGCGGGTAAACCCGCTCCCACAGGGTTCGCCTTCGCCCTTAAAGTCGCAGACACAAAAAAGCCCGCTGGTTGATGGCGGGCTTTTCGTTACGACGACCTCAGATAGGACGGCTGCCGTATTTGTTGTCGGGCTTCTTGGGCGGGTCGGCAACCACGTTGGCTTCGACTTCCTGCACCTTGCCACCACGCGCCAGGAATTCCTCCATGGCCCGGGCGAGCGCATCGCGCTCCTTCTGCTTGGCTTCCATGCTCGGCATCTCGTCGACCGAGACCGCCGCCTTGGATTTGCCTTTGGCCGCAGGGGCCGGACTATCGTCGCCAGCGTCTTCGGCTACGTCGTCGCCAGCCGCTTCGAGGCCTTCATCGCCCTCGTCTTCGTCGCCTACTTCGAGGTCGTCATTTTCCAGATCGTCGTCGCTCATGTTCTACCTCATGACTTGCGAAAAGCAGATTAGTTATAGACCAGCCGCCGTAGAGGTTTACGACTGCGGGAGAAAAATCGCGGACCACGGATCAGCCGTGATCACCAGCGCCCGCCGCTACATCTGGCGAACGCCGTGCAGGCCCTTCAGAGCCTGACCAAATAAAGAGCTGCCGGTTCAAATGCACCGGACGGGTCCCTGCCTGTCGGCTCGCTCATCAGCAAGCCTAGCAAAGGGCCATGAAGTGTGTGAACAGGCCATCATCACCCCACGGCGCGCATTCTAGCGTGCCCGATGAAAAAGCAAAGTGCCTAAAACGCCCCGGAGACTGTAAGTTTTCCACCGACAAAGCGAGAGTCATTCCATCAGGGATGAACCTGCGGCGAAAAACCGTTTGCGCGTCGCCTGGAAGGCAAATTCCGGGCGAAAAAATGCCCGGCAAGCCGGGCAAGTTTTTTCTCGGCGGGTTACAGGTTGTAGCCGCGCTCGTTGTGTTGAGCCAGGTCGAGGCCGACCGACTCTTCTTCTTCGTTCACACGCAGGCCCATCACTACATCCAGCACTTTCAGGATCACGTAGGTGACGATGGCGGTGTAGATCACGGTGAAGCCGACGCCCTTGGCCTGGATCCAGACCTGTGCAGCGATGTCGGTCACGGTGCCGAAGCCACCCAGGGCAGGAGCCGCGAACACGCCGGTGAGGATCGCACCGACGATACCGCCGACACCGTGCACACCGAAGGCGTCCAGCGAGTCGTCATAACCCAGTTTGCGTTTCAGGCTGGTGGCGCAGAAGAAGCAGACCACACCGGAAACCAGACCGATTACCAGGCCGCCCATCGGGCCAGCGGTGCCAGCGGCCGGAGTGATGGCAACCAGGCCAGCAACCACACCCGAGGCGATGCCCAGTGCGCTTGGTTTGCCGTGGGTGATCCACTCGGCGAACATCCAGCCCAGCGCAGCGGCAGCGGTAGCGACCTGGGTCACCAGCATGGCCATGCCAGCGGTGCCGTTGGCGGCAGCAGCGGAGCCGGCGTTGAAGCCGAACCAGCCGATCCACAGCATTGCCGCGCCGACCAGGGTGTAGCCCAGGTTGTGCGGGGCCATCGGGGTGGTCGGGTAGCCTTTACGCTTGCCGAGCACGATGCACGCTACCAGGCCAGCCACACCGGCGTTGATGTGCACCACGGTGCCGCCAGCGAAGTCCAGGACGCCCCAGTCCCACATCAGGCCGCCGTTGCCGGCCCAGACCATGTGTGCGATCGGTGCATAGACCAGGGTGAACCAGATGCCCATGAACACCAGCATCGCGGAGAACTTCATGCGCTCGGCGAAGGCACCGACGATCAGCGCCGGGGTGATGATGGCGAAGGTCATCTGGAAGACGATGAAGACCGCTTCCGGGAAGGCTGCCGTCAGGCTGGCGGGAGTCACGCCGGCGAGGAATGCCTTGGACAGGCCGCCGACGAAGGAATTGAAGTTGGTGACGCCCTGCTCCATACCGGTGGTATCGAAGGCCAGGCTGTAGCCGAAGACGACCCACAGCACGCTGATCAGGCCGGTGATGGCGAAGCACTGCATCATCACCGACAGCACGTTCTTCGAACGCACCATGCCGCCGTAGAACAGCGCCAGGCCGGGGATGGTCATGAACAGCACGAGGGCAGTGGCAGTCAGCATCCAGGCGGTATCGCCGGAATTGAGCGTAGGAGCGGCAGCTGCCGTGGTTTCCTCGGCCAGCGCGACGGCTGGCATTACGAGGGACAAAAGGGCTCCTAGCCCTGCGAATTTACGCAGAGTCATGTTGTTTTCTCCTGGGGCGTTGGGTTTGGGGCGGCTTTTGTTAGATCGCGTCGGTATCGGTTTCGCCGGTACGGATGCGAATAGCCTGTTCCAGATTCACCACGAAAATCTTGCCGTCACCGATCTTGCCGGTGTTGGCGGCCTTGGTGATGGCTTCGATGACCCGATCCAGATCCTTGTCGTCGATGGCGACGTCGATCTTGACCTTGGGCAGGAAGTCGACCACGTACTCCGCGCCGCGATACAGCTCGGTGTGACCCTTCTGCCGACCGAAGCCTTTGACTTCAGTGACAGTAATGCCCTGCACGCCGATTTCGGACAGCGACTCGCGCACATCGTCCAGTTTGAACGGCTTGATGATGGCAGTGACTAGCTTCATGAAACTCTCTCCCGAATAGGTGGACTTGCCCCAGGAAAACAAACCCGACTCAAGTCTAAGCGCAGTGCCTGGGCTTTGTAACGTTTCGTCAGCCTTATTCCGCGTGGCTGACTGGCGAAATCGGCACCAGGCAAAACTTCGTGTCTTCGCTCCGCCTGAGCACTGCCTCGTCCTGGGACTGCATCAGTGCATGGGTCACGATGGTCTTAGCAGAAACAGTGCCATGTCCGGGAAAGCGCCGAATTACAAAGACTTGGGCACAGTGCTCGATCTTGGCCAGTAGCCAGCAGGCAAAACGACGCACTACAACAGTGCGCATCGATGGCGGGCGATGTTCAAAAAGTGTGCAGCAAAAGGCAGCAAGTGCCCCGTGCTACACTGCCGCCCCTCTTTTCGAAACAGGAGCGCCTCCCATGCTTGCGCCCAAAGCCTTTCTCGATGCCCTGAGCGACCAGGCCTCGCGCCTGTTCAGCAATGACCCCGCGCAACCGCGCAGCGAGCTGGAAAGCCAGTTCAAGGCGCTGCTGCAAAGCGGCTTCAGCAAGCTCGACCTGGTCAGCCGTGAAGAATTCGACAGCCAGATGGTCGTCCTGGCCCGCACCCGCGCCCGCCTGGAAGCACTGGAAGCCAAGGTCGAAGAGCTCGAAGCCCGCCTGAACCCCATCGCCAGCGAGTGATGCCCCCGGTTGCCGACCAGCGCGCCCGCGCTGGTCCCGCAGCCAAGTCCATTTCCCTTCCTGATTCCTCCGGCTTGCCCGGCACGGTCTCCGTTCGCCTGCCGCTTGCATAGGGGGTGGGGGTATGCGAAGCTCCGCCGCACCTATAGGGGGGAGGGGTATAGAAATGGCACACACCCATGTGAAGAAGGACGCGCTGCTCAAGCGCGTGAAGCGCATCGCCGGTCAACTCCAGGCGGTGGAAAAGGCCCTGGAGGAAGGCGCCGACTGCGGCACCACCCTGCACCTGGTGGCCGCCACCCGCGGCGCCATGAACGGCCTGCTGGAAGAAATCATCGAAGACCACGCCCGCGAGCACGTCGCCAATCCCGGCCTGAGCGATGAAGAGCGCGCCAAGGGCGTGGAAGAACTGCTCGAAGCCATCCGCCGCTATTCGAAGTGAGCACCGCCATGACCGAGCACACACACGACCACCAGTTCCTCGGCTCCGCCCACGACCAGAACGCCCGCCGTACCCTGTGGGTGGTGATCCTCACCCTGGTGATGATGGTCGCGGAGATCGCCGCCGGCTACATCACCGGCTCCATGGCCCTGCTTGCCGACGGCTTCCACATGGCCACCCACGCCGGTGCCCTCGGCATCGCTGCGGCAGCTTACGCCTACGCCCGCCGCCATGCCGGCAATGCCCGCTACAGCTTCGGTACCGGCAAGGTCGGTGACCTCGGCGGCTTCGCCTCGGCGCTTATCCTCGGCATCGTCGCCCTCAGCGTCGGTATCGAATCGGCCATCCGCCTGTTCCAGCCGGGCGAGGTGCAGTTCGATACGGCAATCCTGATTGCCGTGATTGGCCTGATCGTCAATATCGTCAGCGCCTTGCTGCTCGGCCACGGGCGCAGCCATGACCACCACCATGAGCATGGCCACGATCACGACCACCACCATCACGGCCACGCCGGTCACGACAACAACCTGCGCTCCGCCTACCTGCACGTCATCGCCGACGCCCTCACCTCGGTGCTGGCCATCGCCGCGCTGCTGGCCGGGCGCTTCCTGGGCTGGGTATGGCTGGATCCGCTGATGGGCATCGTCGGTGCGCTGGTGATCGCACGCTGGTCGTGGAGCCTGATGAAGGTCACTGCCGGGGTGCTGCTGGATCAGACCGACGAGCATGTCGCCGAAGAAATCCGCGAACTGGTGGAAAAACCCGGCGACGCCCGCATCACCGACCTGCACGTCTGGCGCGTCGGGCCAGAGGCGCATGCGGCGATCGTCAGTGTGGTGGGCAAGGCCGGGGTGGATCTGGCGAGCATCCGCCAGCGCCTGCTGCCGGTGCACGAGGTGCGCCATCTCACGATCGAGGTGCAGCCGGCCTGATCATTCCCAGTGCTTGAATGGGGTCCAGTTAGCGCTGTTGGCGCGGAACTCGGGCCTCAGGAAATCGTCACGGGTACCGGCGCTCATGATCTCGAACCCGGCGAACGCACTCACGCTATGCGGGGTGCGTACGGCCCGGAAATCCGCCTCGTCGTCCTCCAGCCCGAACAGGTCCTTACGGCGTATGCGCAGGACCGCGGTGTCCTCCGGAGCGCGGAACTTCACGTAGTCCTGAAAGCCCGACTTCATCAGATCGAGTTTCATGGAATTGAGGAAGTAGACATGGCTGGCGGTAATCGCGCCTTCGATATCGAAGTTGAGATTGGCGTAGTCGGTGGCGAGCTTCGTCAGGAAATGCCCGGGCTGCGCATTCAGGGTATTGAAGTACTTTGTCGTGGTCCCGTCCCGGGCGAGCTTCATCGTGCCCAAGATGGATTCCTTGAAGCCCGCGCCGATGGTCTGCTGGCCGAAATCGGTGAAGCGCTTGTCGTCCATCGCCTTGAGGGTCTCGTAGTCGCCGTTGTCGCCAGTGAATGCCAGGGGCATCGGGGTGTAGACCATCACCTGCTTGATGAACCAATCGTCGTCGCGATTGGCCCGGCAGGTGGCGATGTAATGCTTGAGGCGGCTGTTGATGGCCTTCGGTACGCGATTGACCCGGTCCTTGGCGAAGGAGCCTTCCGGATCGGGCTTGCGCACACCGGTCCTGGCCAGCGCCGAGCGCAGGCCCCCCGCCTGCACCAGCCTGGCGACTTTCACGCTGGTCACGTGATAGAGCCATTCCGACTCGACGAAGGGTGCGTCCGCCAGGGGGACCTGATGATTCATCAAGGTCCGGGTCAAGGTGCGGCAGCGAGAACAGGCACGCGGCGGGTTTTTCGCCAGGAACAGGGAAACGTTCTGGCAGGAGTAGCACCGGTACAGCAACATCGCCGGCTTCTTGCCGTGCTGGTCCCGCAGGCAGAACGGGCACTCGAATGCTTCGGCGTTCTGAACGTTCGGCACATTGACGTAGTGATTGCACGCGGAACAGGTGGCGACCGGCATTCGTGGGCTTCCTTGAAGATGAAAAGGCCTGTGGTCAGGGCGGCGGAACGCGTGACTATAGATCAGCCGATATTCGCCGCGAAGGGCCATCGAGCAAAATGCCATTACCGCGCTCCGATGTGACGGGCCGGGCAACACATACCCCCTGCAATACCCCGAAGCACAGTACCGGTCACCTCTACCGAACCCGCCACTATCCTTGCAAAGCCGCACGACGCGGCACTGCATCGATCATGGAGTGTTCATGTCCCTCGCCATCGTCCATAGCCGCGCCCAGGTGGGCGTGCTGGCGCCGCCCGTCATCATCGAGGCCCATCTCGCCAATGGCTTGCCGACCCTGACCCTGGTCGGGTTGCCGGAAGCCACGGTCAAGGAAAGCAAGGACCGGGTGCGCAGCGCGATCGTCAATTCGCGCCTGGAATTTCCCCAGCGGCGCATCACCCTCAACCTCGCCCCTGCCGACCTGCCCAAGGACGGCGGACGCTTCGACCTGGCGATTGCCCTGGGCTTGCTGGCGGCCAACGGGCAGTTCACCCAGGCAGCCCTGGACAAGGTGGAATGCCTCGGCGAACTGGCGCTGTCCGGAGCGGTACGACCCGTGCAGGGCGTGCTGCCCGCCGCCCTCGCCGCCCGCGATGCGGGGCGGGCGCTGGTGGTGCCGAAGGCGAATGCCGAGGAAGCCTGCATGGCCTCGGGGCTGGAGGTTTATGCCGCAGAGAACCTGCTGGAACTGGTCGGGCATTTCAGCGGCCAGCAACCGCTGCTGCCGTACCAGGCCAACGGTCTGTTGCTCAATCCCCGGCCCTACCCCGACCTGAGCGAGGTACAGGGGCAACTGGCGGCCAAGCGGGCGTTGCTGGTGGCGGCGGCGGGCGCGCATAACCTGCTGTTCAGCGGTCCGCCGGGCACCGGCAAGACCTTGCTTGCCAGTCGCCTGCCCGGCTTGCTGCCGCCGCTGGATGAACGCGAAGCGCTGGAGGTCGCGGCGATCCAGTCGGTGGCGAGCCCGAAGCCGCTGGATTGCTGGCCGCAAAGACCCTTCAGACATCCTCATCACTCTGCGTCAGGGCCTGCCTTGGTCGGTGGAGGATCGCGCCCGACACCCGGCGAAATCACCTTGGCCCATCATGGCGTTCTGTTTCTCGATGAACTGCCGGAGTTCGAACGGCGCGTGCTGGAGGTGCTTCGCGAGCCGCTGGAATCAGGCGAGATTGTGGTCGCCCGGGCCCGGGACCGCGTGCGCTTCCCGGCACGTTTCCAACTGGTCGCGGCAATGAACCCCTGCCCCTGTGGATATCTCGGCGATCCCACCGGCCGCTGCCGCTGCAGCAGCGAACTGATCCAGCGCTATCGCAACAAACTCTCCGGGCCCCTGCTCGACCGGATCGACTTGCACCTCACCGTCGCCCGCGAGGCCACGGCCCTTTCTCCCTCCACTGACAATGGCCCCGACAGCGCCACCGTCGCCCGCCAGGTCGCCCTCACCCGCGAACGCCAGCAGCAACGCCAAGGCTGCGCCAACGCCTTCCTCGACCTGCCAGGCCTGCGCTGTCATTGCCGGTTATCCACAGCGGATGAGAAATGGCTGGAGCACGCCTGCGAACGCCTGACCCTGTCGCTGCGTGCAGCGCACCGGTTGCTCAAGGTGGCAAGGACGCTGGCGGATCTGGAGGAGGTCGAGGATATCCGCCGGGAGCATCTGGCGGAGGCGTTGCAGTATCGGCCGGCGGGGCAGGAATGAGGATTGCCTTTCTGAACTACGCAGTGGGAGGCACCCAATCCTCGACCCTCAAGCCGGGAACGCGGTCGAACTCGCGTCGGTTGTTGGATACAACGATCAATCCCTGGGAACGAGCATGCCCGGCAATCATCTGGTCATAGGGACCAATCTGCTTGCCAAGACGGGCAAGCTCGGCGCGAAGCTGGCCAGTGTGGGCAGCAGCTTCGTGGTCATACTTGAGCACTTCCAGGCGAGCCGCGAATCCTTCGACGTCAGCCAGGTTGCGCTCAGGATTCGATGACTTTTCCGCACCATAGACCAACTCCATCAGAGTCACCGTACTAATGCACATCTGGCCGTGATGGCGCTTGAAGATTTCCCGAACCTCAAATGGGCGGTTCTTGATAGTGAAGATGCAGATGTTGGTATCGAGCATGAACTTGAGCATCAAAACGCCTCCCTCTCCTGATCCTCAGGCTGCTCACGTTCCGCCATAAAATCCGCAGTGACACCCTCGCTGTCGAACCAACTGTCCCAAGACTCGCCCGCTGGCGTGATGATCCTGGTACGCCCGAGAGCAACAACATCTACGCGTTTTACATCATCTGGAAGAGCGACAGCCTTGGGTAACCTTATGGCTTGGCTGCGATTGCTCTGAAAAACTGCACCTTGCTCCATCGCTCACCTCTAGGGATATATCAAATGTATATCCCATGGTAGTCGCCATTTGGGATATGTCAACGGGATATGGCAGCACTATTCCCGCCTGCCCCCACTACTCCAGACAAACCCCGCCAACACCGAATCCACCAACGCCTTGGCCATTTCAGCCTGCTGGGCGATACCAATCACCAGGGCATGATCGTTGGCAGTGAGGTGCTGCGCAGCATCGCAGGCCGAAGCGCGGAGGCAACTGAGCAAAAGGCAGGCATGGACAAGGGCATCCTCAGCACAGATCCCCTCGTTGACGTTGAACATGCAACTGCCGTGGAAATCATGGGGACCGAAGGGCGTACCGGTGGTACTGAAGCGGGAGAAGTCGAAAGGCGGCGGATCGGGGACGGGCTTTTTCATTGTGCAACTCCTATTGCAGTGGAGCCGCCACCGGAGCGCTGCGAAACGGAGGGTGGCAGCTGTACGCGGGTTCGCAGACCGGGCAATAGGAACCGGCGCACCCGAAGGTGCCCCACGCACAGCCGCCATTGACAGGCATCACCCGAAAAACGAGCGAAGCTGAAAGGGAAGCCGTGACTATTGCTCCGGGCTGCGACACCCGATCATTGAAACCAATGAAGGGCGGAGCCTATGCACCCATCCAGACAGGCGCAACAGAGCAACAGGCCGCGCAGTATGATTCAGAAGCGCCCTACAGAAAACGCCTACAGGGCATTGTGAAATCTGTTGTTTCCAATGACATTGAGACCCTCTGGGACTGCTTCGCAGTCCCCATCCGGCGACCCACTGACCCCGAGAAGCCCATGCCCTACCCCCTCCTGCTCGGCGCCTTCCTCCTGCTGCTGGACCTGCTGCTCTGGCGCGCTATTCCCATGGACAAACGCAACTGGCGCACCGCCGCCCGGGTGGTGGCCTTCCTGCTGTTCACCGGTGTACTGCTGAGCGCCGGCATCAGCCCGCTGCAACCACCACCCTGGCCCGAAGACCTGGCGCGCAACCTGATCGCCACCGTGCTGGAAATCACCTGGTGGCTGTTCGCCGCGCGCACCCTGACGGTGGTCATCGGCCTGCTGCTGATCGCTCGCGGCGGCCATACCGGCCGGCTGTTGCAGGACGTGCTCGGCGCGCTGATCTTCCTGGTGGCCATCGTCGCCGCAGCCGCCTACGTCATGCAGCTCCCGGTCAAGGGCCTGCTGGCCACCTCCGGGGTGATGGCGATCGTTATCGGCCTGGCCTTGCAGAGCACCCTGAGCGATGTGTTTTCCGGCATCGTCCTGAACACCACCCGCCCCTACCAGATCGATGACTGGATCAGCATCGACGGTACCGAAGGCAAGGTGATCGATATCGACTGGCGCGCCACCCGCCTGCTCACCGGCAACGGCAGCATGGCGGTGATCCCCAATTCGGTGGCGGCCAAGGCCAAGCTGCTGAATTTCAGCCGTCCGGCCGACGTGCATGGCGTGTCCATCAGTGTGGTGGTGCCAGCCAGCGTACGCCCGCGCAAGGTGCTTGATGCGCTGGAGAAAACCCTGCAGGGCAGCAGCGCGTTGCTGACCACGCCGGCGCCGAAGGCGACGATCAAGAGCACTACGCTGGAGTCGGTGGAATACGAGGCCAGCGGCTTCGTCGCCGAGATGAGCCAGAAGACCAGCGTGCGCAACCAGATGTTCGATCTTGCCCACCGCCACCTGGTGGCCGCCGGGGTGATCTGGAACCCGGATAACGACACCCGCCCGTGGAGCCGCCAGCGCAGCCTGCTGGAAGATGTGCGCATCTTCCGCGCCCTGAGCAGCGAGGAGAAGGACAGCCTGAGCCAGCGCATGATCGCCGTGGAGTACCCGGCCGACCAGGTGATCCTCGGCGTCGACGAAGCCTCCGATCATGTCTTGGTGATCGGCACCGGCGTGGTTTCCGCAGCGATCCATGATGGCGAGAAACTGCGCGAGGCCGGGCGCATGGGGCCGGGCGAGGTGCTCGGCGTCGAGGGCCTGCTGGACGGCGATGCCTCCAGCGCCGAGTTCCGCAGCCTGACCAGTTGCCTGCTGTACCGCATCGACAAGGCCGAGGTGCGTAGCTGCCTGGAACAGCGCGATGAGGTGAAGGCCGCACTGACCAAGCTGCAACGCGTCCGCCAGGAGAACAGCCAGTCACTGCTGTTGCAGCGACCGGCCGAGGTCAAGAAAGGCGGTTTCCTTCACTGGCTGCAGCGCAGGACCTAAAGTACGACGCGCAGACACTGCCCCGCGTGATACAGCGAGAACCCGGTTTCGTAGAAGCCGGTACGCAACGCCGGTGCCGCGACCGGTTTCATCGGCGAGAACGGAATCGGCAGCGCCGCCGGATCGTCCTGCAACAGGAACCGGGCGAAGGCTTTGCCGATCACCGTCCCGGTGGTGTTGCCGCGACCGTTGTAGCCAGTGACCGCAACAATGCCCGGCGCCGGCTCGAACAGGCGCATCAGGTGATCCGGGGTGAAGTCGATGCAGCCGGTCCAGTGCATTTCCCATTCGACCTTGCCCAGTTCCGGGAAGTAATGGCTCTGGATGCGATCGGCCCAACTGCGGATGAACCAGGCCGGCTTGTTGTCCACCCGGCCGAGACTGCCCAGCAACAGGCGGCCCTGGTCGTCGCGGCGGATGCTGCTGAGCACAGTGCGGGTGTCCCAGGAGCCCTGGCCGTGCTTGAGCACGTTGTCGGCGGCAGCACCGTGTAGTGGTGCTGAGGCCACCTGGTAGTAATAGCCACGGAAGAAATGCTTTTGCAGGTTGGTCCAGTCGCCTTCGGTGTAGGCGCCGGTGGAGATAACCACCTTCTCGGCCTCGACCACGCCTTTCGCGGTTTTTACCCGCCAGCCCTGATTGCCATTGCGCTCCAGGCCCTGCACCGGGGAACGGGGATGGATGCGCCCACCGAGGCGTTCGACGGCTTCGGCCAGGCCACGGGTGTAGGCCATGGGATTGATGGTGCCGGCGCGTCGATCGAGCAGCGCGGCGGAGATCTGCCGGGTGCCGCAGTAGTCTTCGCAGCGGGCGCCGGTCAGCAGTTCGACGTCGGCGCCGCGGCGGGTCCATTGCTCGTGGCGCGCCTGCAGATCGGCGACGCCGGTGGCGTTGTGCGCCATGTGCAGAGTGCCTTCGTTCCTCGCCTGGCAGTCGATACCGAGGCGCTGGATCAGGGCGAAGACTTCCGCCGGCGCCTCGCCCAGCACCTTGTTCAGGCGGCTGCCTTGCTGCTGGCCGAGGGTGGTTTCGACATCGTCAGGACGGATCCAGGTGCCGGCGTTGACCAGCCCGACATTGCGCCCGGAGCCGCCATGGCCGATATCCCGGGCCTCCAGCAGCACCACCGACTTGCCCTGTTCGAGCAGGTGCAGGGCGGCGGACAGGCCGGTGATGCCGCCGCCGATGACACAGACGTCGGCTACCGCATCGCCAGCCAGGGCCACGGCGGGCGCCGCGGGCGGGGTGACGTATTCCCACAAGCATTGTTGACGCAGGTCGGGCATGGGTGGACTCCGGCTTTGGTCCTGTTTTGCGGCCATCGCTGGCAAGCCAGCTCCCACAGGGTCAGTGCATAACCGCACCTTGTGGGAGCTGGCTTGCCAGCGATGAGGCCAATCAGTCGAACACGATCCCCTGCGCCAACGGCAACTCGCGGGAGTAGTTCACGGTATTGGTCTGCCGGCGCATATAGGCCTTCCAGGCATCGGAACCCGATTCCCGACCACCACCAGTCTCCTTCTCGCCACCAAAGGCCCCGCCGATCTCCGCACCGCTGGTGCCGATATTGACGTTAGCGATGCCGCAGTCACTGCCCGCCGCGCTCTGGAAGCGCTCGGCCTCGCGCAGGTCGGTGGTGAAGATGCACGAGGACAGGCCTTGCGGCACTTCGTTGTTCAGGCGCAGCGCTTCGTCGAAATCGTCGTAGGCCATGACATACAGAATCGGCGCGAAGGTCTCATGACGCACCACCTCGGTCTGGCCCGGCATCTCGACGATGGCCGGCGCCACGTAATAGGCATTCGGGTACTGCTCGGCCAACTGGCGCTCGCCGCCAAATACCTGGCCGCCCTCGTCACGGGCACGGGCCAGGGCGTCCTGCATGGCCTGGTAGGACGCCTTGTCGATCAGCGGCCCGATCAGATTGCCTTCCCGCGGATCGCCAATACGCACCTTGCCGTAGGCGGATTTGACCCGGGCGACCACCTCGTCCTTCACCGAACGGTGCACGATCACCCGGCGCAGGGTGGTGCAGCGCTGCCCGGCAGTACCGACGGCGCTGAACAGCACGGCGCGCACGGCCAGGTCGAGGTCGGCACTGGGGGCGAGGATCATGGCGTTGTTGCCGCCCAGTTCAAGGATGCTGCGGCCGAAGCGCGCGGCGACCCGTGGCCCGACTTCGCGACCCATGCGGGTGCTGCCGGTGGCGCTGACCAGCGGCACGCGCGGGTCGTCCACCAGCGCCTGGCCCGCATCGCGATCACCGATGATCACCTGGCTCAGGCCAGCCGGCGCATCACCGAATTTCGCCAGGGCTTTCTCGAACAGCGCCTGGCAGGCCAGGGCAGTCAGCGGGGTCTTTTCCGACGGCTTCCACACCACGGCGTTGCCGCAGACCAGCGCCAGGGTGGTGTTCCACGCCCACACCGCGACCGGGAAGTTGAAGGCGCTGATGACGCCGACCACGCCCAGCGGGTGCCAACTTTCACGCATGTGGTGGCCGGGGCGCTCGGAGGCGATGGTCAGGCCGTAGAGCTGACGCGACAGGCCGACGGCGAAGTCGCAGATATCGATCATTTCCTGCACTTCGCCCAGGCCTTCCTGGGTGATCTTGCCGGCTTCCACCGAAACCAGCTCGCCGAGATCGGCCTTGTACTCGCGCAGCACTTCGCCAAACAGGCGCACCAGCTCGCCGCGACGCGGCGCCGGTACCGTGCGCCAGGCCTCGAAAGCCTGCTGGGCCTGGGCGATCTTCGCCCCTACGGCCGAGGCCGGCTCCAGTTGCACCGAGGCGATCACGCTGCCATCGATCGGGGTGTGAACGGGATGGTTGCCGTTGGTGTAGGCACTGGCCGGGACACCCAGGCGGTCAAGCAGTCCATCAACCATTTTGTTCTCCTGCAAGGCGGTGAAAGGTTGTAATCGTTGTTGGGGATCAGTATTAATCCGATCACTCTGGCGCAACAAACGACCTTTATTCCGCACATCATTCCGTCAGGTAATGATCTTTCGGCCTCTGGAGCCACCGCCATGTCCAAACGCCTGGTGCCATCGATGGCCGCCCTGCAATGCTTCGAAGCCGCTGCCCGACACCTGAGCTTCACCCGCGCCGCCGAGGAGCTGCACCTGACCCAGAGCGCGGTGAGCAAGCAGGTGGCGCAACTGGAGGAGATGCTCCGCCATCACCTGTTCCTGCGCATACGCCGCCGCCTGCAACTGACCCCGGCCGGCGCCCTGTACCTGGCCGAGGTGAACAAGATCCTCACCCAGGTCGACATGTCGAGCCGCTACATCATGTCCTACGGCGAGCAGACCGAAGTGCTCAAGGTCGCCACCCAGCCCAGCTTCGGCGTGCGCTGGCTGATCCCGCACCTGAAGGGCTTCGGCAAGCGCCATCCGAACATCCACCTGGATATCCGCAACGAAATGGAGCCGTTCTCCCTGCTCCAGGCCAAGGCCGACGTGGTGTTCTTCTATGGCCAGGGTACCTGGCCGGGGGCGACCTGCATCGAGCTGTTCGGCGAGGAGGTGCTGCCGGTGTGCGCGCCGGAGCTGTTGCAGGACCGTGCTCTGGGCGATGCCAGCGAGCTGTCGGACTTCGTCCTGCTGCAAAGCACCACCCGTCCGGAGGCCTGGCACGAGTGGTTTCTCGAACAGGGCCTGCACTCGCCCAACAGCTACCACGGCCCGCGCTTCGACACCTTCCATATGTGCCTGAGCGCTGCCCAGGCTGGCTGCGGCGTGGCCCTGGTGCCGAGTTACCTGGCCGAGGCCGACCTCGCCGAAGGCAAGCTGGTGGTGCCCTGGGCCCATCGCATGCGCAGCAACGGCGCGCACTTCCTGGCGTTCTCCGAACACGCCGCCGAAGTGCCCAAGGTGCGCAGCCTGGTGGACTGGATCGCCGAACAAGTAGCGGCGAGCAAGTCCTGAATTTACGGAATGACTGCTCGACTTTTTTTCGCTTGAAGTCGATCAGCATTCCTCGTTTTCATGTAGGGGTGCCCGACCACTCACCAGGAAGCTTGCGATGCCCGCTCAAGATTTCGTCAGCCCGGACCGCATCCGCGCGCGGTTCTCCGCCGCCATGTCGCTTATGTACAAGCAGGAGGTACCGCTCTACGGCACGCTGCTGACGCTGGTGAGCGAGGTCAACCGGCAGGTGATGGCGATGCGCCCGGAAGTCGCCGAGGCGCTGCGCTGGACCGGCGAAGTCGAACGCCTCGACCAGGAACGCCACGGCGCCATCCGCGTCGGCACGGCGGCGGAGCTGGCCACCATCGGCCGCCTGTTCGCGGTGATGGGCATGCACCCGGTGGGCTATTACGACCTCAGTTCCGCCGGGGTTCCGGTGCATTCCACCGCGTTCCGCCCGGTGCACGAGCAGGCGCTGCATATCAGCCCGTTCCGGGTGTTCACCTCGTTGCTGCGCCTGGAACTGATCGACGACCCGGCCTTGCGCGAGCTGGCCCGCTCCATTCTCGAGAAGCGGCAGATCTTCACCCCTCGGGCGCTGGAGCTGATCGCGCAGAGCGAGCGCGATGGCGGCCTGAACGAAGCCGATGCCAGCGCATTCGTCGAGGAAGCCCTGCATACCTTCCGCTGGCACCACGAAGCAACGGTCAGCGCGCAGCAATACCAGCAACTGCACGACCAGCACCGCCTGATCGCCGACGTGGTGGCGTTCAAGGGCCCGCATATCAACCACCTGACGCCGCGCACCCTGGATATCGATGCGATCCAGTTGGGCATGCCGGCGGCGGGCATTCCACCCAAGGCGGTGATCGAGGGTCCGCCTACCCGTCGCCACCCGATCCTGCTGCGCCAGACCAGCTTCAAGGCATTGCAGGAAACCATCGCCTTCAGCGATGCCGCAGGCAGTCATACCGCCCGTTTCGGCGAGATCGAACAACGTGGCGCAGCACTCACGCCCAAGGGCCGCCAGCTCTACGACCAACTGCTCGACGCCACCCGCGACGCGCTGGGCGGGGTGCCGGCGGAGAGCAATGCCGATCGCTACATGAGCCTGCTGGCCGAGCAATTCCGGGCGTTTCCGGATGACCTGCGGCAGATGCGCGAGCAGGGACTGGCGTATTTCCGCTACTTCCCGACAGAAAAGGGGCTGGCGGCGACGGAGCGACCGGACACCCTGGAAGGGCTGATCGAGGCGGGGCATATCCACTACGAGGCGCTGGTCTACGAGGATTTCCTGCCGGTCAGTGCGGCGGGGATCTTCCAGTCCAATCTGGGTGATGACGGGCAGGCGGAATATGGCAGCAATGCCAATCGCGAGGCCTTTGAGCAGGCCTTGGGCATGGGGGTGCAGGATGAGCTGGGGTTGTATGCGGAGAGTGAACGGCGCTCCCTAGCTGCCTGCGCCGAGGCCTTGAACCGGCCAAACACAGGCCCGGCCTGACAACATTTTTGCTCATGCCGGCCTCATCGCTGGCAAGCCAGCTCCCACAGGTCCGCGTGCACCGCAGCCCCGGTGGGAGCCGGCTTGCCGGCGATGAGGCCATCAGCAACAACCCAGTCCAGCGCTCAGTGACCTACGCGGAAGCGATCCACCTCTTCACGCAGCTGCCCCGCCAGCCCTTCCAGCTCCCGCGCAGTCGCGGCCAGATTGCTCGCCACTTCCCGCTGTTCACTGTTGGCCAGGGCGATGCTTTGCAGGTTGCTGCTGAGCAACGTCGCGGTGGAACTCTGCTCGTGGGTGGCGGTGGTGATCGAGGCGAACTGCTCGCCGGCACTGCGGCTTTGCTCGTCGATCCGTGCCAGCGCCTCGGCGACCCGGGCATTGCGCTCCAGGCCTTCGCGCATCAGGCGGTTGCCCTGCTCCATGGTGCTGATGGCATTGCCGGTCTGCTGCTGCACGCTGTCGATCATCACCGAGATTTCGTCGGTGGCCTGGCGGGTACGCGCCGCCAGGCTGCGCACTTCATCGGCGACCACGGCAAAACCGCGCCCTTGCTCGCCGGCCCGCGCGGCTTCGATGGCAGCATTGAGCGCCAGCAGGTTGGTCTGCTCGGCAATCGCGGTGATCACCCCGACGATGCCGCCGATTTCCTGGGAACGGGTACCCAGCACGTCGATCACCTTGGCGGTATCACCCAACGCCGCAGCGATCTGTTGCAGGGAGGCCGAGGCCTCGTCCATCGATGAACGACCGATACGGGTCTGCTGGGCGTTGTCCTGGGCCATGCGCTCGGTGTTGCCCATGCTGTCGGCGATGTTCAGCGAGGTGGCGCTGAACTCTTCCACCGCGCCGGCCATGCTGTTGATCTCGCCGGACTGCTGCTCCATGCCTTCATAGGCGCCGGACGACATGCCCGCCAGAGCATGGGCGCGATCACCCACCTGCTGCGCCGCCTCGCGGATGCGCAGGACCATGTTGGCCAGGGCATCGCCCATATGGTTGAAACTGGCGGCGAGCTGGCCGATTTCGTCGTGGCTGGTGACCTTCAGGCGCACATCCAGATCGCCGGCGCCAAGGGCTTCGGCCTGGTGCACCAGGTCGCTCAGCGGGCGCAGCTTACGGCGCAGCAGCCAGAGCGTGGCGCCCACGGCCAGCAGCATCGCCAGCAGGCTGCCGATGGCCAGGCGGGTACCGACGCTCCAGGTCACGGCGCGGATTTCCTTCTCGGGCATGCTCGCTACCACTGTCCAGGGGCCGCCGGCAAACGGCATGGCCACGCTGTACAACTCCTCGCTACCGTCGTCCCAGAACTGGCCTTGGCCGGGGCGCGCGGCCAATTGCGCGGCGATGTCTTCGTGGCCACTGGCACCAGCCGGGGCGACCAGCCACTGGTTCTTCTCGTCCAGCAGCGCCAGCGAGCCGGTCTGGCCGATGCGGAAGCGCTTGAGGTTGTCGAACTGGCTTTTCTGCGCGTCGGTGTAGTCGAAGCCGACGAAGAGGATGGCGATGACCTGGCCGCTGGCGTCACGCACCGGGGTGTACTGGGTCATGTAGAAGCGCTCGAACAGCAGCGCGCGGCCGACATAGGGCTGGCCAGCCATGATCCGCCCGTAGGCCGGGCTCTGCCGGTCGAGCAGGGTGCCGATGGCGCGGCTGCCGTCCTGCTTGGTCAGCGAGGTGCTGATGCGCACGAAGTCGTCGCCGCTGCGCACGAACACCGTGGCCACGCCGGCGGTCATCTGGCGGAATTCGTCAACCTCGCTGAAATCGTTGTTCAGCGCCTGGCCATCGAGGAACAGCCCGGGCGTGGCGACGCCGGCTACCGGAATCGAGGTCCCGGCCTGCAGGGTCAGGCCGTTGAAACGCTTCTCGAACAGACCGGCCAGGCGCTGGGTGCTTTCCCGCAGGGAGTCGTGGAAGGTGCCGAGCTGGTCGGCCAGCAGGCGCGCCTCGCTGGTCAGGTGTTCCTGGCGGGTGATCAGGTTGGCGTGGTCGAGGGAGCGCAGGGCGAACAGGGTACTGCCGGTGATGACGACGGCGAGTACGGCGGCAAGCGCAAGGCCGAGCTGCGAGGCAATCCGGGCACGGGGTCGAGACATGAAAACTCCTGGCGAACTGAGGCCGGGATCATCCTGATCGCGGGGCACGATGGGGCGGGTCACATGGGCCTCATCCCGGGCCCTTGGGTGATAGTTCGGCTTCGACCGGCATTACTTGAGTACAGGGCGCGGTTATTTTTCGCGCAAACGTTCATTCGCCGCTGTTGGCTGCATTTGCCCGCAGCGTTTCCACATCTGGCAGCTGCATTGCCCGTGCTTCGCCTTGCAGGAAGTCGCTCAGGCGCCGCAACCGTTCGCCACCGGGACGGGTGCGCGGCCAGACCAGATAGTAGTCCAGTCCGCTGGCTACCGCCGACGGCCAGGGCAAGCTTAGACGGCCCTGGGCGACATCCTCGGCAACCATCAGCAGATCGCCCATGGACACGCCATAGCCCCGCGCGGCGGCGATCATGCCCAGTTCGAGGGTGTCGAACACCTGGCCACCCTTGAGCGAGACCTGCTCGGTGAGGTCCATGCGCGCCAGCCAGGTGCGCCAGTCACGCTTGTCCGGGGTCGGGTGGAGCAGTTCGCAGGCGGCCAGCTTGTCCACGTTCCACGGGCCGTCCTTGAGCAACTCCGGCGCACCGACCGGCACCAGCCATTCGGAGAACAGGCAACTGACCTCCCAGTCCGGCGGGAAATGCCCGTCACCCAGGAGCACGGCGCAGTCGAAGGGCTCATGGTTGAAGTCGACATGGTCGACATCCATCCAGGCGCTGGTCAGTTGCACCTCGTTGCCCGGCTGCAAGTGGCGGAAGCGACTGAGGCGCGCCAGCAGCCAGCGCATGGTCAGGGTCGAGGGCGCCTTCATGCGCAGCACGCCTTCCTCGCTGCGCAGGGTGCTGCAGGCCCGCTCCAGGGCGCCGAAGCCCTCGCGCACGCCGGGCAGCAGCAAACGCGCCGCCTCGCTGAGTTGCAGGCTGCGGCCGCTGCGGATGAACAGGCGGCAGGCGAAATGCTCTTCCAGGGTGCGGATATGCCGGCTCACCGCGCTCTGGGTGATGTTCAGCTCATCGGCGGCGCGGGTGAACGAACTGTGCCGCGCGGCTGCCTCGAAGGCGCGCAGGGCATACAACGGGGGAAGACGCTGGGACATGGATGACCTCCGGAAGTCGCGATCTTCGCATGAGTTTTAGTCATGCCAGTGATCGTTTTTATCCTTTTGTGCGGGACTGCGCAAAGGTCGAGAATTGTGGGCTTGTCACACCATTCACCGAGGGATTCGACCATGCAGGCGGCGCCAACCCATGAACTCAAGGCACTGTTGCGGCTGGCCGGGCCGCTGATTGCCTCGCAGTTGGCGCACATGCTGATGCTGCTCACCGACACCCTGATGATGGCCAGGATCAGCCCCGAAGCGCTGGCCGGCGGCGGACTGGGGGCGGCGAGCTATTCGTTCGTGTCGATCTTCTGCCTCGGCGTGATCGCCGCAGTGGGCACCCTGGTCGCCATCCGCCATGGTGCCGGCGACAGCGAAGGCGCCACCCGCCTGACCCAGGCCGGGCTCTGGCTGGGCTGGGCCATGGCGCTGGTCGCGGCGCTGGTGCTGTGGAACCTCGGGCCGGTGCTGTTGCTGCTCGGGCAGACGCCCGGCAACGTCGAGAATGCCGGGCACTTCCTGCTCCTGCTGCCGTTCGCCCTGCCCGGCTACCTGACCTTCATGGCCTTGCGCGGCTTCACCAGTGCATTGGGACGCTCGTCGCCGGTGATGGTCATCAGCCTGGTGGGGACGGTGGTCAACTTCCTGCTCAACTACGCGCTGATCGAAGGCATGTTCGGCCTGCCCAAATTGGGGCTGGTGGGCATCGGCCTGGTGACCGCGATCGTCGCCAACTGCATGGCGGTGGCCCTGGCCCTGTATATCCGCCGGCATCCGGCCTATGCGCCCTACCCGATCCGCAGGAACCTGTCGCGCCCGTCCATACCCGCGCTGCGCGAGCTGTGGCGGCTGGGCCTGCCAATTGGCGGCACCTATACCGTGGAGGTCGGCCTGTTCGCCTTCGCCGCGCTGTGCATGGGGACCATGGGCAGTACCGAACTGGGCGCACACCAGATTGCCCTGCAGATCGTGTCGACGGCCTTCATGATCCCGGCGGGGCTGTCCTATGCGGTGACCATGCGCGTCGGCCTGCACTACGGCGCCGACCGCCTGCTGGCGGCGCGGCATGCCGGCCGGGTCGGGATCGGCTTTGGTGCAGCAGTGATGCTTGGGTTCTCGGTGCTGTTCTGGGTCGCGCCCGAGCCGCTGGTGGGCCTGTTCCTTGACCTGGAGGATCCGGCATTCGCCGGGGTGGCCCAGTTGGCAGTGAGTCTGTTGATGGTGGCGGCCTGGTTCGAGCTGTTCGACGGGATCCAGACGGTGGCAATGGGCTCGATTCGTGGGCTCAAGGACGCCCGGACCACCTTCCTGGTGGGCCTGTGCTGCTACTGGCTGATCGGCGCGCCAGCGGCCTGGGTGATGGCGTTTTCGCTGGGGATGGGCGCGGTCGGGGTGTGGTGGGGGCTGGCCCTGGGGCTGGCATTTGCGGCGGTGAGTCTGACGCTGGCGTTCGAGTGGCGGATGAAGCGGATGATTGGTGGGGTGGGGCTGGGGGTTCCGGTTCGGTCGTGAGGGCCTCATCGCCGGCAACGCCGGCTCCCACAGGTATCGCGAACACCGCCGGACCTTGTGGGAGCCGGCCGGGCGGCGATCCGATTGCCGGCGATGAGGCCCTCAAGGCTTACAGAGCAACCGGCCGTTGCGCCGCCGCCAGCAGCAGATACTCCACCAGCGGCTCGATCGCCAGCGGCTTGCTGATCAGGTAACCCTGCACCTGGTCGCAGCCGAAGCTGCGCAGCAGGTCCAGTTGTTCCTCGGTCTCCACCCCTTCCGCAACCACTTCCAGATGAAGGTTGTGCGCCAGGTTGATCATGGCGTGCACCAGTTTGCGGTTTTCCTCGCGCTCTTCCATGCCGCCGACGAAGCTGCGGTCGACCTTGAGCAAGGCGATCGGCAGGCTGTTGAGGTGGACGAAAGACGAGAACCCGGTACCGAAGTCGTCCAGCGAGAAACGCACGCCCAGGCGCCCGAGGGCATCCATGGTCTGCTTGACCAGGTCATTGCGGCGCATCACCGCTGTTTCGGTGAGTTCGAACTCCAGCCAGCGCGCATCGACACCGTGCTGGACGATCAGGCGGCTCAGGGTCGCCAGCAACTGGCTGTCCTGGAACTGGCGGAACGACAGGTTGACCGCCATGTGCAACGGCGTCAGACCGCGTTCGCGGAGAATCTGCATATCCCGCAAGGCCCGGGAAATCACCCAGTAGCCCAGAGGCACGATCAGCCCGCTCTGCTCGGCCAGCGGCACGAATTCACTCGGTGGCAGCAGGCCGCGTTCGGCATGGCGCCAGCGCACCAGCGCTTCGAGGCCGACGATGCGCCCTTCTTCCAGGTCCAGGCGCGGCTGGTAGTGCAGCTCCAGCTCGTCGCGGCGCAGGGCCCGGCGCAGTTCGCCTTCGAGGTCGGCGAGGCTGCGGGCGTTGCGGTTAATCCGCTCGTCGAAGATGTGATAGGTACAGCCGTGTACGCCCTTGGCCTGCTGCATGGCGATGTGCGCATGCCACATCAGCGGGTCGGCGCCGGCCTGGGCGCGGGCATGAGCGACACCAAGGCTGCAACCGATCAGCAGGCTTTCGCCATCGATCCAGTACGGTTCGGCCAGGGCCTCGACGATGCGCTCGGCCACCCGCTCGGCACGCTGCGGCTCGCGGCGGGTGTCGATGAGCAGGGCGAATTCGTCGCTGCCCAGGCGGGCGACGCGGTCACCGGCTTCCAACTGGCTTTTGAGACGACCGACCACTTGCAGGATCAGGCGGTCGCCACCCTGGTGGCCCAGGGCGTCGTTGGCGTGGCGGAAATTGTCGAGATCGAGATGACCGAGAGCCACGCCGCGGCCATCATTCTCGGCCAGGCGCGCGGTCAGCAGGGTCTGGAAACCCTGACGGTTGGCGATGCCGGTGAGCGGGTCTTCCTCGGCCAGGCGCTGCAGGGTGGCTTCCAGCACGCCGCGCTCGCGAACATGACGCAGACAGCGGCGCAGCGTGTCGCTGCCCAGTTGCCCGCGTACCAGCCAGTCGCTGACGCCCGGTGGCGCCTTCGCCGGTTCGGCGTCGAGCAACAGGATCATCGGCAGGTCGCAGCGCCCCGGCGCCGGCTGGCGGCCCGGCGTGGCCAGGACCACGGCATTGCGGTCGCGGGCGAACAGGCTGTCCACCGAATCCCAACTGGGAGCCGTCAGCAATACCGCCGAGCCCGCCAGCGGCAACAGAGACTCGCCGAGGGCAAGCGCCCACTCGGGCTCTTCCGCCAGCAGGAGCAAACGCAACGGTTCGGCAGGCGTAGACAAGCTCTCTCCTTAGTTAGCAGTACGCGAACGCAGTCTGGGTGCCGGGCGCATCATTGGTGACAAAGACGTCAATGTAAATGATTTTCACTTGAAATAAGTGTCGCCGAGGAAATCCATCCATTCGGGGGTGCATCCTGATGGAAAGTAGCAGAGCCGGCAAATTTAGATATTGTGCTGCATCACACTGTCAGACGGTCGCGCCATCACGGCGAAGCCCTGTTAAACTGCGCGGCTATTTTTCAGCCACCCCCGGTTTCCGTCATGTCCCGACTCAATCCCCGGCAGCAAGAAGCCGTGAACTACGTCGGCGGCCCGCTCCTGGTACTCGCCGGCGCAGGCTCCGGCAAGACCAGCGTGATCACCCGCAAGATCGCCCACCTGATCCAGAACTGCGGGATCCGCGCCCAGTACATCGTGGCCATGACCTTCACCAACAAGGCCGCGCGGGAGATGAAGGAGCGGGTCGGCACCCTGCTGCGCAAGGGCGAGGGCCGCGGCCTGACGGTCTCCACCTTCCATAACCTCGGTCTGAACATCATCCGCAAGGAACACGTGCGCCTGGGCTACAAGCCCGGTTTCTCGATCTTCGACGAAACCGACGTGAAAGCGCTGATGACCGACATCATGCAGAAGGAGTACTCCGGGGACGACGGCGTCGACGAGATCAAGAACATGATCGGCGCCTGGAAGAACGACCTGATCCTGCCCGCCGAGGCCCTGGAGAAGGCGCGCAATCCCAAGGAGCAGACCGCTGCCATCGTCTACACCCACTACCAGCGCACGCTCAAGGCGTTCAACGCGGTGGACTTCGACGACCTGATCCTGCTGCCGGTGAAGCTGTTCGAAGAACACACCGACATCCTGGAAAAGTGGCAGAACCGCGTGCGCTACCTGCTGGTGGACGAATACCAGGACACCAACGCCAGCCAGTACCTGCTGGTGAAGATGCTGATCGGCACGCGCAACCAGTTCACCGTGGTCGGCGACGACGACCAGTCGATCTACGCCTGGCGCGGCGCCCGGCCGGAAAACCTGATGCTGCTGAAGGACGACTACCCGTCGCTGAAGGTGGTCATGCTGGAGCAGAACTATCGCTCCACCAGCCGCATCCTGCGCTGCGCCAACGTGCTGATCTCGAACAATCCCCACGCCTTCGAGAAGCAGCTGTGGAGCGAGATGGGCCACGGCGACGAGATCCGCGTGATCCGCTGCAAGAACGAGGAAGCCGAGGCCGAGCGGGTGGCCATGGAGATCCTCAGCCTGCACTTGCGCACCGACCGCCCCTATAGCGATTTCGCCATCCTCTATCGCGGCAACTATCAGGCCAAGCTGATCGAGCTGAAGCTGCAGCACCACCAGGTGCCGTATCGCCTGTCCGGCGGCAACAGCTTCTTCGGCCGCCAGGAAGTGAAGGACCTGATGGCCTACTTCCGCCTGCTGGTGAACCCGGACGACGACAACGCCTACCTGCGGGTGATCAACGTGCCGCGCCGGGAAATCGGCTCGACCACCCTGGAAAAGCTCGGCAACTACGCCACCGAGCGCAAGATCTCGATGTACGCCGCCAGCGAGGAGCTGGGCCTGCGCGAACATCTGGACAGCCGCTTCACCGACCGCCTGCACCGCTTCAAGACCTGGATGGACAAGGTTCGCGAGCAGGTGGCCCTGGAAGATCCGATCGCCGCGCTGCGCAGCATGGTGATGGACATCGACTACGAAACCTGGATTCGCAGCAACAGCTCCAGCGACAAGGCCGCGGACTTCCGCATGGGCAACGTCTGGTTCCTCATCGACGCGCTGAAAAGCACGCTGGAGAAGGACGAAGACGGCGAGATGACCATCGAGGACGCCATCGGCAAGCTGGTACTGCGCGACATGCTGGAGCGCCAGCAGGAAGAGGAAGAAGGCGCCGAGGGCGTGCAGATGATGACCCTGCATGCGTCCAAGGGCCTGGAATTCCCCTACGTGTTCATCATGGGCATGGAGGAAGAGATCCTTCCGCACCGCTCCAGCATCGAAGCCGACACCATCGAGGAAGAGCGCCGCCTGGCGTACGTCGGCATTACCCGGGCCCGGCAGACCCTGGCCTTCACCTTCGCCGCCAAGCGCAAGCAGTACGGCGAGATCATCGATTGTTCGCCGAGCCGCTTCCTGGATGAGCTGCCGGAAGACGATCTGGCCTGGGAAGGCCTGGACGACGCACCGGTTGAGGTCAAGGCGGCACGCGGCAATACGGCGCTCGCCGATATCCGCGCCATGCTCAAACGGTAGATAATCACCCTTTCAATCGCCCTGGCCCATGCCGGGGCCTTTTGCTTACATCCGAGGAAACACCAGTGGAAGCACTGCACCAGAAGATTCGCGAAGAAGGCATCGTGCTTTCCGATCAGGTCCTGAAAGTCGATGCGTTTCTCAACCATCAGATCGATCCGGCGCTGATGGCGCTGATCGGCGACGAGTTCGCCCGCCTGTTCGCCGACTCCGGCGTGACCAAGATCGTCACCATCGAAGCCTCGGGCATTGCCCCGGCGGTGATGACCGGCCTGAAGCTGGGCGTTCCGGTGATCTTCGCGCGCAAGCACCAGTCCCTGACCCTGACCGAAAACCTGCTGACCGCGTCGGTGTACTCCTTCACCAAGCAGACCGAAAACACCGTGGCCATCTCGCCGCGCCACCTCAACAGCAGCGACCGCGTGCTGGTAATCGACGACTTCCTGGCCAACGGCAAGGCGTCCCAGGCGCTGATCTCGATCATCAAGCAGGCCGGTGCGACCGTAGCCGGCCTGGGTATCGTCATCGAGAAGTCGTTCCAGGGCGGCCGTGCCGAGCTGGATGCCCAGGGCTACCGCGTCGAATCGCTGGCCCGGGTCAAGTCGCTGGAAGGTGGTCAGGTCACCTTCCTCTGACCTGATCCCTGCCGGATGTCAAAAGCCCGCCGTCACAGTGATGTGGCGGCGGGCTTTTTCATATCTGGAGGTCTGTGATGCCTGTGAGGGCCCTATCGCTGGCAAGCCAGCTCCCACAGGTCTTGTGGGAGCTGGCTTGCCAGCGATGAGGCCCTCAGCGTTCGCGCAAGGCCTCGGCCCGGGCGCGGATGATCGGTTTGAGCAGGTAGCTCAGCACGCTCTTCTTGCCGGTGATGATGTCCACCGAGGCGACCATCCCCGGGATGATCAGCAGGGGCTTCTCGTCGCTGCCCAGGTGGCTGCGATCAGTGCGCAGCTTGATCAGGTAAAAGGTATTGCCTTCTTCGTCGGTGATGGTGTCGGCACCGATCTGTTCCAGCTTGGCCTTGAGCCCGCCGTAGATGGTGAAGTCATAGGCGGTGAACTTGACCATGGCTTCCTGCCCCGGGTGCAGGAAGGCGATGTCCTGCGGGCGGATCCGCGCTTCCACCAGCAAGGTGTCATCCAGCGGGACGATCTCGACCAGGTCACTGCCCGGCTGGATCACACCGCCGATGGTGTTGACCAGCACCTGCTTGACGATACCGCGCACCGGCGAGGTGACCAGGGTCCGGCTGACCCGGTCTTCCAGGGCCTTGCCGGTGGCTTCGGTCTTGCTCAGGTCGGTGCGGGCTTCGTTGAGTTGGGTAAGCGCGTCACTGCGGAACTTGCCGCGGGTCTCATCGATCTTGCGCTCGACTTCCTTGACCGCCGACTCGGCACGCGGAATGGCCAGGGAAGTGGCATCCAGCTGGCCACGGTTTTCCACTTCGGCGCGCTTGAGACGCAGCACTTCCACCGGGGATACCGCGCCCTGCGCCACCAGCGGCTCGGACATGCCGATTTCCTGGCGCAGCAGTTGCAGGCTGTTGCGGTACTGGGCCTGTTTGGAGGAGAACTCGCGCAGTTCCTGTTGCCGCTGTACCAACTGCTCCTGCAGGCCGCCGATTTCATCCTGCAGTTGCTGGCGACGGCTGTTGTACAGCGACTCCTCGTTGCTCGCCTGGCTCGGCGCCGCCTTGCGCAGTTCGGCATCGATGTTCAGCGGCCGGTCCTCGACCTCGGCGCTCAAGCGCTCGACGCGCAGGGCCAGGCCCACGCGATCGGCCTCGGTTTCGCCGACGTTGGAGACGAACCGGGTAGCGTCCAGGCGCAACAGCGGCGCGCCGGCTTCGACCACTTCGCCTTCGCGGGCGAAGATCTCGGAGACGATACCGCCCTCGAGGTTCTGGATCTTCTGCAGCTTCGACGAGGGAATCGCCTTGCCGTCGCCCCGGGTGACTTCGTCGAGCACGGCGAAGTTGGCCCACAGCACCAGGAACAGGAAGAAGCAGATAATCCCCCAGATGGTCAGCCGCACGATGCGCGGGGCGTCTTCCACCAGTGCCTTGTTGACCTCCGGCAGCGGCTCACCGCCGAAGGATTGCGAGCCCTTGAAATAGCCGCGCAGGGTGTCCTTGAAGCGTCCCACTCCAGACTTAAGCAACACTGATCTGCCCCTTCTTCAGTGCATCCATGACAGCGGCTTTCGGGCCGTCCGCAACGATCTGGCCGCGGTCGATGACGATCAGGCGATCGACCAGGGTCAGCAACGAGGCGCGGTGGGTCACCAGCACCACGGTCTTGTTCTCGATCACCGCCTGCAAGCGCTGCTTGAGGCGCTCTTCACCGGTGTTGTCCATGGCAGCAGTCGGCTCGTCGAGCAGGAGGATCTGCGGGTTGAGCAACAGCGCACGGGCCAGGGCGACGTTCTGCCGCTGGCCGCCGGAGAGGTTCTGACCGCGCTCACCTACCTGCAACTCATAGCCTTGCGGGTGCAGGCGGGCGAATTCGTGAACACCGGCCAGCTCGGCGGCCTGCAGGACCATCTCGTCTTCGACGTAGCGGGCACCGCTGACCAGGTTGTCGCGCAGGGTACCGGCGAGCAGCTGGATGTCCTGGGGCACATAGCCGAGGTTGTGACGCAGCTCGCTGACGTCGATCTGGCGAATATCCACGCCATCGACCAGCAACGAGCCGGCGTCGGCCTCGTACAGGCCCACCACCAGCTTGGCCAGCGAGCTCTTGCCCGAGCCGCTGCGGCCGATGATGCCGACCTTCTCGCCCGGGCGGATGGCCAGGTTGATGTTCTTCAGCGCGAGGTTCTGCTGGTTCGGGTAGGTGAAGTCGACGCCGCGGAATTCCAGGGCGCCCTGCAATACCTGACGGCTCAGCGGACGTTCCTCGAAGTTGCGCTCCTGCGGCAGCTCCATCATCTGGTCGGTGGAGACCATGGTCACCTTGGCCTGCTGGTAGCGGGTCAGCAGACCGGCCAGTTGCCCCAGCGGCGCCAGGGCGCGGCCGCTGAGCATGTAGCAGGCGATCAGGCCGCCCATGCTGAGGTTGCCGGCCATGATCTGGTAGACGCCGAAGCAGATCAGGGTCACGCCGGCCATCTGCTGGATCAGCAGGGTGATGTTCATCGCCAGGCCGGACAGCACTTTCACCCGCAGTTCCAGGCGGCTGAGGGTGCCGATGGTCTGCTCCCACATGTACTGGCGTTCGCTTTCGGCGTTGTTGACCTTGACCGCGTCGAGACCGGCGAGGGTTTCGATCAGGCTCGACTGGCGCTCGGAGGCCAGGGCCATGGTGCGCTCCAGGGTCGCGGTGAGCGGCTTCTGCAAGGCGTAGCCGATACCCAGCGCCAACGGGAAGGCGACCACCGGGATCCACACCAGGTGCCCACCGATGATGCCGATCACCATCAGGATCAGCAGGGTGAACGGCAGGTCGATCAGGCTGGCCAAGGTCAGCGAAGCGAGGAAGTCGCGCAGGCCCTGAAACTCATGGATGTTCTGGGCAAAGCTGCCGACCCGCGCGGGGCGGAACTTCATCGACATGCCGACGATGCGCTCGAACAGCGTGGCGGAAATGATCAGGTCGGTCTTTTTCCCCGCAAGATCGAGGCAGAGACTGCGCAGGCCCTTGAGGATCAGGTCGAAGACATAGGCGCCGGTGATGCCGATGGCCAGCACCCACAGGGTCGAGGTGGCCTGGTTCGGTACCACACGGTCGTAGACGTTCATCACGAACAGCGGCGCGGCCATGGCGATGATGTTGATGATCAGGCTGGCGGCGATGGCATCGGCGTACAGCCAGCGCGAGCGCTTGAGGGTGTCGCGGAACCAGGAGCGGGCGCGCGGGATGAGGTTGCCGTGGTTGACGTCGAACTTGTGCTGCGGTTGGGCGAAGAACACCCGCCCGGCGTAGTCCGCTTCCAGCGCTTCGCGGCTGACATGCACCTCGCCGCCATCGCTCTCGCTGAGCAGCAGGCGCGCGGTGTTTTCGTTCTCCCAGCCCAGCAGCACGGTGCTGCGCCCACCCTTGAGCAGGAGCATGGTGGGCATGGCGATGGCCGGGATGTGCTCCAGCTTGCGCTGCAACAGGCGCCCCTGCAGCCCGGCCCGTGCCGCAGCCCGCGACAGCAGTTCGGGGCTCAGGCGCTGCGACGGCAGCGGCAGGCCGGTGGTGAGCATGGCCCGGCTGGCCGGTTTCTGGTGCAACACGCAAAGCGACAGCAGGCTGTCCAGCAGCGGGTCGTCGTGCAGGCTTCGCGGGTCATGGGTGATATTTCTGCTGACAGATGAATCCACGCGGACTTCCTTGCTGGCTTGAAAGGACTGTTGGCTATCAGTTCAGCCCAGGCAGGTTCACCCTGGGCTTGAGATCGTTCTGCACAACCGTTGCCATCGGCGCTACCACGCCCTGGCTCCTGAGCAGTTGGCCAATGGTCGCCGTGATCCGGTACTGAGTAAACAGCTGAACGCTCTTCACTTCGGCCAGGCGACGCTGGGCAGTAAACAACTCGTTCTCGCTGTCGAGCAGGTCGAGCAGCGAGCGCTCACCCAGGCTGAACTGGCTCTGGTAGGCCGAGCGTACCTTGCTGCTGTGATCGACATATTGCTGGGCGATCGGCACCTGCGCGTCAGCGTTCTGCATAGCATTCCACGCCAAGCCTAACTCCTCGTTGAGCTGACGCAAGGCGTTGTTGCGAATATCCAGGGCCTGGCTGGCCTGATAGGCCTTGGATTCCAGGTCAGCCTTGTCGCTGCCGCCGTCGTACAGGTTGAAGCTCATGCGCAACATGGCCTGCCACTCGTTGTTGTGCCCGTTGATGCCGTCTACGTCGTTGTTGGCACTGCGGTCCAGCTCGGCGTCGAAGCGCGGGTAGAACCTCGACTTTGCCGCGTCGTACTGCTTGTCGGCTGCGGCGATGTCCGATTCCGCCGAGCGCAGGGCCGGGTTGCTCTCGACCATTTGCTGGCGGGCTTCGTCGAGGGTCGCGGGCAGCAGGTCGATGAAGGGCGGGGGCGGGCTCAGCTCATCGGGCAGTTGACCAACGACACTCAGGTAATTGGTTTGTGCATCGGCGAGGTTGGTTTGTTCCGTCAACAGGTTGTTTTTTGCCGAGGCCAGACGGGCTTCGGCCTGGTCCATGTCGGCCTGGCGCCCGACCCCGCGGGAGGTGCGCAACTGGATCTGGTCGTAGATGCGCTCGTGGCTGCGCAGGTTGTCCTCGGCCAGGCGGACCATGCCACGGCGGGTCAGCACGTCGATGTAGACCTTGGCGGTTTCCAGGGCAGTGCGCTCGGAGACGTTGAGCAAGGCATACGCCCGAGCATTGGCGGTGGCTTGTTGACGCCCCACTTCGCTTGACGTCGCAAAACCGTCGAACACCATCTGCCGCAGGCGCAGGCTCGACTCGCCGCGATTCAGGGTTTCCGAGTGGCTGCCGCCAGCGGCGCGGGTGCTCGGGCTGTCGGTGCTTTCACGGCCATAGCCGGCCAGTACGTCGACCTTGGGCAGGTAGCCCCCCTGGGCGATGCGCACCTGCTTGTCGGCGGCCAGACGACCGTTGATCCCCGCCTGGACTTCCGGGTGCGCTTCAAGCGCCTGTTGCATGGCTTGCGGCAGGGTTTGTGCAGAGCTGAAGGAGGCGAACAAGGCGAGGGGCAAGGCAGTCAATACGGTGCGACGCATTTCGTTTTTCTTCCCTAGGGACGGGGTGTCCCACAACAGAGCAAGACATGGCAACACGCCAAAAACTGGCTATAAAGGAAGCCGCGTGTCGGAAATTTCCTAGTGAGAACCCTGTCACAGATCACGGGGTCTTCACCTGTTGAAATATCAATGTGACATTAGTCAGCCGATTGTTTAGGATGCCGACCTTAGGGTCAATAGTTTGACTAAAAAGATTTCGAATCCTGCAAAAGCCATAAAATTGACATAAATCAAATTCGTAGTGCTTTGCGAAACATTCCAAGCAGATAGCGGCAAACATCAGCCCAATTGCGTATGGAAGCCACATTGAACGGTTAGTTCGGAGAGTGTCATGAGCAGTGTTGTCGCCATCGTCAAACGTGTTGTTGGCCAGGTCGTCGCCGTTTCCCAGGAAGGGATCCAACGTGTCCTTATCGAAGGTGATCGCCTGTTTGCTGGCGACCAGGTTTTGACGGGGCCTGCCGGTGCCGTGACCCTCGAACTGACCGACGGTCGTACTATCGATCTGGGCCGCGAGACCCAGTGGAGCGCCGACGCTCCCGCCTCCAGCACCGACCTTGAAGAAGCGACCGCACAAGCCGCGCCCTCGGTAGAAGAGCTGCAGCAAGCCATCGCTGCCGGTGCCGACCCGACCAAGGATCTCGAAGCGACCGCTGCGGGCCCTCAATCCGAGGGCAGCGGTGCCCCGGGTGGCGGCCATAGCGTGGTGATGCTGGAAGAGGTTGCCGGATCGGTGGCGCCAGTAATCGGTTACCAGACCGAGGGTCTGACGTTCGCCGCAGAGCTGGATAACGAACTCACCGGAACGGACGACACAACCAATCAGACCCTGGCCACTGCGGTCCTGGTCGACAGCGGTCTGACCCTGAGCGCAACGCCAAACGTTTCCGAGGCTGGCGGCTCGGTGGTCTACACCGCGACCTTGACCCAGGCCGCCACAAGCGAAACCCGCGTCACGCTGTCCAACGGCCAGGTCATCGTGATCGCCGCCGGTCAATTGACGGGCAGTATCAGCGTCGCGATTCCAGCCAGCGATAACGTCTATATCGACGACCGCCAGATCTCCGTCACCATTACCGGCACCACGGGTGGCGATGGTCTGAACATCACCCCGAGCACCACGCCGGCGGTCACCACCATCACCGATACCCTCGACACCACCACTGCGAGCCTGACCGCTGGCAGCAGCGTGACCGAAGGCGGCGCGATCACCTACACCGTCAGCCTGAACAATCCGGCGCAGACTCCGGTCACCATCACCCTGTCCAACGGCGCGGTGATCACCATCGCCGCTGGCGAGTCCAGCGGCAGCGTGCAGGTACAGACCCCGGCCAATGACGTGTATGCCAACGGCAGCAGCGTCAGCGTGACGATCACGGGGACATCGGGCGGCAACTTCGAGAACCTGGTACCGAATACCACGCCTGCCGTCACCGTTATCAACGATTCTGTCGACACCACCACCGTCAACCTCGGCGCCAGTGCCAGCGTGGCGGAAAACGGTGTCATCACCTACACCGCCAGCGTCGCCTCGCCGGTCACCGGCACGCCGGTGGTGGTCACCCTGTCCAATGGCCAGACCATCACCATTCCGGTCGGCAGCACCAGCGGCAGCGTGCAATTCACCGCACCGAACGACGTCTACAACGGCGCCGCACCGATCAGCACCACCATCACCGGTGTGACCGGCGGTAATTTCGAAAACCTGGAGGCCAACCCGGCCCCGGCCGTGACAACTGTCACCGACTCCACCGACACCACCACCGTCAGCCTCGGCGCCAGTGCCAGCGTGGCGGAAAACGGTGTCATCACCTATACCGCCAGCGTCACCTCGCCGGTGACCGGTGCACCGGTGGTCATCACCCTGTCCAATGGCCAGACCATCACCATCCCGGTCGGCAGCTCCAGCGGCAGCGTGCAGTACACCGCGCCGAACGATGTCTACAACGGCGCCACGCCTGTCAGCACCACGATCACCGGCGTGTCCGGCGGCAACTTCGAAAGCCTGGTGGCCAACCCGGCTCCGGCCGTGACCACTGTCACCGACTCCACCGACACCACCACCGTCAGCCTCGGCGCCAACCCGAGCGTCGCCGAGAACGGTGTGATCACCTACACCGCCAGCGTCGCCTCGCCGGTCACCGGCGCTCCGGTGATCGTCACTCTGTCCAACGGCCAGACCATCACCATTCCCGTCGGCGGTACCAGCGGCAGCGTGCAGTTCACCGCACCGAACGACGTCTACAATGGCGCCGCGCCGATCAGCACCACCATCACCGGCGTATCCGGCGGCAACTTCGAAAGCCTGGTGGCCAACCCGGCCCCGGCCGTGACCACTGTCACCGACTCCACCGACACCACCACCGTCAGCCTGGGTGCTACCCCGAGCGTGGCGGAAAACGGCGTGATCACCTACACCGCCAGCGTCACCTCGCCGGTGACCGGTGCACCGGTGGTCGTCACCCTGTCCACCGGCCAGACCATCACCATTCCGGTCGGCAGTTCCAGCGCCAGCGTGCAGTTCACTGCGCCGAACGATGTGTACAAGGGCGAAACCCCGGTCAGCACCACCATCACCGGCGTCAGCGGCGGCAACTTCGAAAGCCTGGTGGCCAACCCGGCCCCGGCGGTGACCAGCGTCAGCGAAAGCACCGACACCACCAGCCTGACCCTGAGCGCCACCGGCTCCGTGGCCGAGGGCGGGCAGATCGTCTATACCGCGACCTTGAGCAACCCGGCCGGCACCGCCACCACCGTGACCCTGTCCAACGGCGCCAGCATCGTTATCGCCGCCGGCCAGACCAGCAACAGCGTGAGCGTCGCCGCGCCGTTGGACGACGTGTACAAAAGTGCTGGAAACGTCAGCGTTACAGTCACCCGGGTCGAAGGCGGCAATTTCGAGAACCTGGACGTCAGCGGCACTCCAGCCGTGACCAGCGTTACCGATACCCTGGACACCACCACTGTTACCCTGACGGCAACGCCAAGCGTGACCGAGGGTGGTGTGGTCACCTACACCGCCTCCGTTGGCGCGCCAGTCACCGGCAGCGCGGTCGTGGTGAGTCTCGCCAATGGCCAGAGCATCACCATTCCGGTTGGCCAGAGCTCGGCCTCGGTGGACTTCACCGCGCCGAACAACGTGCTGGTCACCAATGCACCGCTGACCAATAGCATCACCGGCGTCAGCGGCGGCAATTACGAGAACCTCGTCGCCGGCAGTGGCACGACCACCACCACGGTCACCGACGACCCGAGCAACCTGGACAGTACCGGCCTGAGCCTGAGCGCCACCGGCTCGGTCAGCGAAGGTGGGCAGATCGTCTACACCGCGACCCTGACCAATCCCGCCGGCAGCGAGATGAAGATCAGCCTGAGCAATGGTGAAACCATCACCATCGCCAAGGGCCAGACCGAAGGCACCGTCACCTTCGCCGCGCCGCAGAACACGGTTTATGTGGATGCCGGCAATGTTAGCGTGACCATCACGGGCACCACGGGCGGCGACTTCGAGCAACTGGCGGTCAATCCAGCGGCGGCGGTGACTGCGATCACCGATACCATCGACACCTCGACTGTCACGCTGACGGCGACGCCGAGCGCCACTGAAGGTGGAGTGGTCACCTACACCGCTTCCGTCACTTCGCCTGTGACCGGTACTCCGCTGGTGATCAGCCTGGCCAATGGTCAGTCGATCACCATTCCCGTGAACTCCAGCAGCGGCTCGGTGGACTTCATCGCCCCGAATAACGTGCTGAACACCAACACTCCGTTGAGCAACAGCATCACTGGCGTGACTGGCGGCAACTACGAGCACCTGGAAACTGCGGGTACGCCGACCACCGTCGTGACCGACGACCCGGCTCGTCTGGACACCACCGGTCTGACCCTTTCGGCTTCCGGCACTGTCCAGGAAGGCGGTGAAATCACCTACACCGCTCGCCTGACCAACCCGACCGGCACCGAGATGAAGATTTCGCTCAGCAACGGCGAAACCATCACTATCGGCAAAGGCCAGACCGAAGGTTCGATTACCTTCCCGGCTCCTGCTAACACCGTCTATGTCGATGGTGGCAATGTCAGCGTCACGGTAACTGGCACTACCGGCGGCGACTTTGAGCATCTGGAAGTCAGCCCGACCGCTGCCGTGACGGCGGTCACCGACAGCATCGATACGTCGACTGTCACCTTGACCGCCACCGCCTCGGCAGTTGAAGGCGGCGTAGTGACCTACACCGCTTCGGTCACTTCGCCTGTGACTGGCGTTCCACTGGTTATCAGCCTGGCTAACGGCCAAAGCATCACTATTCCGGTGAATGCTTCGAGTGGCTCGGTCGACTTCATTGCCCCGAATAACGTCCTCAACACCAACACGCCGCTGAGCAACAGCATCACCGGCGTGACGGGTGGCAATTACGAGCACCTGGAAACTGCTGGCACGCCGACCACCGTCGTGACCGATGATCCGGCTCGTCTGGACACCACCGGTCTGACCCTTTCGGCCAGCGGCACCGTCCAGGAAGGCGGCGAGATTACCTACACCGCCCGCCTGACCAACCCGACCGGCACGGAAATGAAGATCTCGCTGAGCAATGGCGAGACCATCACTATCGGTAAAGGCCAGACCGAAGGTTCGATTACCTTCCCGGCTCCTGCTAACACCGTCTATGTCGATGGTGGTAATGTCAGCGTCACGGTAACTGGCACTACCGGCGGCGACTTTGAGCATCTTCAAGTCAGCCCGACCGCTGCCGTGACGGCAGTCACCGACAGCATCGATACGTCGACTGTCACCTTGACCGCCACCGCCTCGGCAGTTGAAGGCGGCGTAGTGACCTATACCGCTTCGGTCACTTCGCCTGTGACTGGCGTTCCGCTGGTGATTAGCCTGGCTAACGGCCAAAGCATCACTATTCCGGTGAATGCTTCGAGTGGCTCGGTCGACTTCATTGCCCCGAATAACGTCCTCAACACCAACACTCCGTTGAGCAACAGCATCACCGGCGTGACTGGCGGCAACTACGAACACCTGGAAACTGCGGGTACGCCAACCACCGTCGTCACCGATGACCCAGCTCGTCTGGACACCACCGGCCTGACCTTGTCGGCCAGCGGCACTGTCCAGGAAGGCGGCGAGATTACCTACACCGCCCGCTTGACCAACCCGACTGGCACCGAGATGAAGATCTCGCTGAGCAACGGCGAAACCATCACTATCGGCAAAGGCCAGACCGAAGGCTCGATTACCTTCCCGGCACCGCAGAACACTGTTTATGTCGACGGCGGCAATGTCAGTGTGACCATCACCGGCACTACCGGTGGCGACTTCGAGCATCTCGAAGTCAGCCCAACGGCTGCCGTGACTGCCGTTACGGACTCGATTGATACGTCGACTGTCACCCTGACCGCCACTGCCAGTGCTGTTGAAGGTGGCGTAGTCACTTACGTCGCTTCGGTTACTTCCCCGGTCACTGGCACCCCGCTGGTCATCAGCCTGGCTAACGGTCAGTCGATCACTATTCCTGTAAATTCCAGCTCCGGCTCGGTCGACTTCATTGCGCCGAACAACGTGCTGAATACCAACACCCCGCTGTCCAACAGCATCACCGGGGTGACTGGCGGCAACTACGAACACCTGGAAACCGCAGGCACTCCAACCACCGTCGTCACCGATGATCCAGCTCGTCTGGACACCACCGGCCTGACCTTGTCGGCTTCCGGCACCGTGCAGGAAGGCGGCGAAATCACCTACACCGCTCGCCTGACCAACCCAACCGGTACCGAGATGAAGATCTCGCTGAGCAACGGCGAGACCATCACCATCGGCAAAGGCCTGAGCGAAGGCTCGATCACCTTCCCGGCACCGCAGAACACCGTCTATGTCGATGGTGGCAATGTCAGCGTCACCATCACCGGCACTACTGGCGGTGATTTCGAGCACCTCGAGGTCAGCCCGACCGCTGCTGTCACTGCCGTCACCGACAGCATCGACACCAGCACCGTGACTCTCACCGCGACGGCTTCGGCGGTTGAAGGTGGCGTGGTGACCTACGTCGCGTCGGTCACCTCCCCGGTCACCGGCACCCCGCTGGTCATCAGCCTGGCAAACGGCCAGTCGATCACCATCCCGGTCAATGCTTCGAGTGGTTCAGTCGACTTCATCGCCCCGAACAACGTGTTGAACACCAACACGCCACTGACCAACAGCATCACCGGCGTGACGGGTGGCAATTACGAACACTTGGAAACCGCCGGCACTCCAACCACCGTCGTGACCGACGATCCAGCTCGTCTGGACACCACCGGCCTGACTCTGTCGGCCAGCGGCACCGTCCAGGAAGGCGGTGAAATCACCTACACCGCCCGCCTGACCAATCCAACTGGCACCGAGATGAAGATCTCGCTGAGCAACGGCGAAACCATCACCATCGGCAAGGGCCTGAGTGAAGGTTCGATCACCTTCCCAGCGCCTGCTAACACCGTCTATGTCGATGGTGGCAATGTCAGCGTGACCATCACCGGTACTACCGGTGGTGACTTCGAGCACCTCGAAGTCAGCCCGACCGCCGCTGTAACTGCTATCACCGATTCGATCGACACCAGCACCGTGACCCTGACCGCAACGGCTTCGGCTGTTGAAGGTGGCGTGGTCACCTACGTTGCCTCGGTCACTTCGCCTGTAACTGGCACCCCACTGGTTATCAGCCTGGCCAACGGCCAGTCGATCACCATTCCAGTGAACTCCAGCAGCGGCTCGGTTGATTTCATCGCGCCAAACAACGTGTTGAACACCAACACGCCGCTGTCCAACAGCATCACTGGCGTTACTGGCGGCAACTATGAGCACCTGGAAACCGCGGGCACCCCGACCACCGTTGTCACCGATGACCCTGCTCGTCTGGACACCACCGGCCTGACCCTGTCGGCCAGCGGCACCGTGCAGGAAGGTGGCGAGATCACCTACACCGCTCGCCTGACCAACCCGACCGGCACCGAGATGAAGATTTCGCTGAGTAACGGCGAAACCATCACCATCGGCAAGGGCCTGAGTGAAGGTTCGATTACCTTCCCGGCCCCGCAGAACACCGTGTATGTGGACGGTGGCAATGTCAGCGTGACTATCACCGGCACCGCTGGCGGCGACTTTGAACACCTTGAAGTCAGCCCAACCGCTGCGGTAACTGCCGTCACCGACAGCATCGATACGTCAACTGTCACGCTGACTGCGACTGCCTCGGCAGTCGAAGGTGGTGTGGTCACCTACGTCGCTTCGGTCACCTCTCCGGTCACCGGTACCCCGCTGGTCATCAGCCTGGCAAACGGGCAGTCGATCACCATTCCAGTGAATGCCAGTAGCGGTTCGGTCGATTTCATCGCCCCAAACAACGTACTGAACACCAACACCCCACTGTCCAACAGCATCACTGGCGTGACGGGCGGTAACTACGAGCATCTGGAAACCGCCGGCACTCCGACCACTGTCGTCACCGATGACCCAGCACGTCTGGACACCACCGGCCTGACCCTGTCCGCCAGCGGCACCGTGCAGGAAGGCGGTGAAATCACCTACACCGCGCGCCTGACCAACCCCACCGGCACCGAGATGAAGATTTCGCTGAGCAATGGCGAGACCATCACCATCGGTAAGGGTTTGAGCGAAGGCTCGATTACCTTCCCCGCTCCTGCTAACACCGTTTACGTAGATGGCGGCAATGTCAGCGTCACCATCACCGGTACCACCGGTGGTGATTTCGAGCACCTTGAAGTCAGCCCGACTGCTGCCGTGACTGCAGTTACTGACTCGATCGACACCAGCACCGTGACCCTGACTGCGACGGCCTCGGCCGTTGAAGGCGGCGTCGTCACTTACACCGCCTCGGTCACCTCGCCTGTAACCGGCGTGCCGCTGGTCATCAGCTTGGCCAACGGTCAAAGCATCACCATCCCGGTCAACGCGTCGAGCGGCTCGGTCGATTTCATCGCGCCAAACAACGTCCTGAACACCAACACGCCACTGACCAACAGCATTACCGGCGTCACGGGCGGCAACTACGAACATCTGGAAACCGCCGGCACGCCGACCACCGTCGTGACCGATGACCCGGCACGCCTGGACACCACCGGCCTGACCCTGTCGGCCAGCGGCACCGTCCAGGAAGGCGGTGAAATCACCTACACCGCCCGCCTGACCAATCCAACTGGCACCGAGATGAAGATCTCGCTGAGCAACGGCGAAA
>Ga0222427_100421_pt1 | contig 67925 bp, 54 predicted proteins | sample 2B20Ametagenome_FD_182890 | JGI IMG/M metagenome (GOLD analysis project Ga0222427, IMG submission 182890) | Enriched microbial communities from leaf-cutter ant dump, University of Wisconsin, Madison, United States - 2B20A (version 2) | ecosystem: Environmental > Terrestrial > Nest > Insects nest... | reverse complement strand
CGTACCTTTGCGCCTTAATTTAAAAATGTTATAATGATAAACCCATTTAGTAAATTGGGGATAAGTGATGACGTTGTTAATGCCGTTAAAGAGCTAGGATTTGAAAATCCTACGCCTATTCAGGAGCAAGCCATTCCTGTACTGTTAGAGGGTAGTAACGACTTTGTTGGTTTGGCCCAAACAGGAACAGGAAAAACAGCCGCATTTGGTTTGCCGTTGTTAGAATTAATCGACTTTAAGAGCAATAAGCCACAGGCACTTGTATTGTGTCCTACTCGTGAGCTTTGTTTGCAGATTGCAAACGACATCAGAAATTTCTCAAAGAACACGCCTGGTGCTAGCGTTGTTGCCGTTTATGGTGGCGCTAACATTATGCAGCAACTCCGCGAAATTAGAAACGGAGTGCAAATTGTTGTGGCCACGCCCGGCCGTATGTTAGATATCATTGGCCGTAAAGCCATCGATTTTTCTAATGTAAACTATGTAGTTTTAGATGAGGCAGATGAAATGTTGAACATGGGCTTCCAAGAAGACATCAACGACATCCTTTCTACTACTCCAGATGATAAAAAAACTTGGTTGTTTTCTGCTACCATGCCACCTGAGGTGCGCCGCATAGCGAAAAACTATATGGAAAACCCTGTAGAGTTAACCATGGGCACCAAGAACACAGGGAATGCTAACATTGAACACGAATATTATGTAGTACGTGCTCGTGATAAATATGCGGCCCTTAAACGTATTGTAGATTATAACCCAGATATTTTTGGGGTGGTTTTCTGCAAAACAAAAATGGACACTCAAGATGTTGCCGAACATTTGATCAAGGATGGCTACAATGCCGATGCCTTACATGGCGACCTTTCTCAACAACAACGTGATAAGGTAATGAAACGTTTCCGTGAAAGAAGCATGCAATTATTGATTGCTACCGACGTTGCGGCTCGTGGTATTGACGTAAATGACGTTACGCACGTGATCAACTTTGCTTTACCGGATGAGATTGAGAGTTATACGCATAGAAGCGGTCGTACGGCGAGAGCTGGAAAAACTGGTACCTCTATCTGTATCATCAACTCTAAAGAACTTGGCAAAATCCGTCAGATTGAAAAAATCATTGGTAAAAAGTTCACTAAAGCTGATTTGCCTACTGGTTTTGATGTTTGCGAAAAACAATTGTTTGGTTTGATTCACCGTGTACACAATGTAGAGGTGAATGAGGAGCAAATCGACAAATACATGTCACGCATTAACGATGAGTTTGCGGACTTGAGCAAAGAGGAAGTGATCAAGAAATTTGCTTCGTTAGAGTTTAACCGTTTCTTGGAATATTACCAAAATGCTCCAGACCTTAACATTAGTGCTGATGAGCGTGAAAGAGGTGAGCGTGGCGACAGAAGAGAACGTGGTGAGCGTGGTGGTAGAGGTGCTGAAGCTGGATATGCTCGTTTGTTCATCAATGTTGGTTCAGTAGATGATTTCACCAGAGGTGATTTATTGAGCTTTGTTTGTAACCATGGTCGCATTAGCGGCAAAACCGTTGGTAAAATAGATTTAAAAGGTGTTTTCTCTTTTGTTGAAGTAGAAAGTGCTACTGCCGAAACACTTTTAGCTAACTTTAAAGACGTTCAATACAACGGTAGAGAAGTTAGAATTGAAGTGAGTGGCGAACCTGCTCGTAGCGGTGGTCGTGGTGAAGGAAGACGCGGTGGTGATCGTGGCGGTTTTGGCGGCGACAGACGACGTGAAGGCGGCGGCTACAGAGGTGGTGATAGAAGAAGCGGTGGCGGAAGCGGAAGAAGAGATCGTGACGGTGGAAATAGCGGTGGTGGATTTAGAGATTTCTCTGGTCGTAGCCGTGAAGACAGAAGCAGCGGAAGCGGAAGACGTGATGGCGGAAGCGATAGAAGACGTCGTTCTTAATTAGCAGGAAACAATCCTAATATAGTAAAAGCCCCGAAATTTCGGGGCTTTTGTTTTTGCTTAGTTTCCGCCATATCGAACGCAGCGCAGCGAGGAGATATCTAACTCCTTACTGTATAATCTCCCAAATAGTTCTTAGATTTCTCCTCGTGAAAAACTCGTTCGCAATGACGGCTTATGCGGCTATTGAGCCGGTTTATTCCTAATCTGGCTAGCTTTTAAGTAAATCTTTGCTCCTTTTTTGTTTACGTAGTATTTACGGTTTTTACCATCGATATAAACGTTAGAACCATCAGGAGCCATTTTACCTTTATAGGTTTGATCGGCAATTTTTGCACCTCCTTTTACCGCTACTTCTGCCGTTTTATTGCCTACCGCATTTGCACCCTTTTCAACAGCTTTACCAGTTTTTTGGAGTGCTTTTCCTACTTCTGTTTTTTTCTCCTTTTTTTCTTGCGCATTGGTATTTAACGAAAATAAGCCTAATGCTGCTACAGCAATTAAGCTCATGATATATCTCTTTTTCATATTTATTGGTTTTTATGAAAAAAGAACAAATAAAGGAATGATTTGGTTTTGAAGGGTACTACTCATCATTGAAAAAGGGATGACGGCAATCAGTTTACGCATTCGGTGCATAAATCAAATGATTAGATTTTACTTCACGGTCTCCTTCGGTCGAAATGACGGGGGTATTTCATCTGTTACAGGAAAATAGAATCTTTCTTTTAGATGCTAACTTAACTTCTCCGTCAACGCCTTCATCTCTGTGTGGGGAGATTTTCTTTCGTAAAGGATTTGATAAACCGCTTCCGAAATCGGCATGTCCACCCCAAACTTTTCATTGATGCGATGCATGGAGTTTGCGGCGTAATATCCTTCAGCAATCATTGCCATTTCCAACTGTGCCGATTTTACGGTATAGCCCTTCCCTATCATATTACCAAAGGTGCGGTTACGGCTGAACTGCGAATAAGCCGTTACCATCAAATCGCCCAGATAAGCCGATTCTTTAATATCTCTTTCAATAGGATGAACCACGCCTACAAAACGTTCTATTTCGCGGATGGCATTCGAAATAAGTACCGCCTGAAAATTATCACCATAACCTACGGCATGGCAAATACCACTGGCTACGGCATAAATATTTTTAAGCACCGCAGCGTATTCAGTACCAAAAATATCATCGGAGATATTGGTTTTAATGTATCGTGTGTTTAAATGATTGGCAAATTTTTCTGCCAAGTTTACATCTGTAGAAGCAATGGTTAAATAGGAAAGTTTTTCCAAAGCCACTTCCTCTGCATGACAAGGCCCACTGATGACTACAATGTCCTCATAAGGCAGTTCAAACTTTTGGTGCAGGTAATCGCCAATGATCAGGTTCTCTTCAGGCACAATACCCTTGATGGCAGAAATCAGCTTCTTGCCTTTCAATTGAGCTGGGCTAATATTTTTGAGTGTATCACTCAAGAAAGCAGCGGGTACATTTAGAATTACATAATCTGCTTGCGAAATGATGTACTCAATATCCGAAGAAACATTTTCGGGTTTTAACTTAATTTCAACTGCACTTAAATAACTAGGATTATGTTTATAGCTCCTGATATGGCTAATGGCTTCTTCATTACGCATCCACCAAAAAATTTCCTTTTCAGATTCATTATCAGAAAGCATTTTAATAATGGCTGTTGCCCAACTCCCACCGCCAATCATGGCTATTTTCGGTCTGCTCATATCAATTTAAGTAAAAACGCAAAAAGCCGTCATTTCGACTGGAGCTATCGAAATGGAGAAATCTTTAAATGATATATCGAAAGATTTCTCGACTTCGTTTCACTTCGCTCGAAAAGACGACCGTTATGTAACCCTGCAAAAATACTTAAATATTATGATTTGCTGCCACTACTTTTTACTTCCGGCAGTAAACAACTTATCTTTAGTGGTTTGCTCTACTTTTGTACCATCTTTCAGCTTGTTTTGAATAGCCGAATAAGGTCCAGAAACAATTTGCTCACTAGCTTTTAATCCTTTTTTAACGATAATGTACTGGTCATTTTGGATGCCTGTATTTACTTCTGCTTTTTTAACGGTCGAAGTTTTGGCATCAAAAAGATATACATATTGCTTGATTTGCTTATCGTTCAGTTTACTTTTTTGCTTTTCTGCATCATCGCCGCCGTTTCCGCTATCGTTTTTGTTATCAGTGAAAATAGCTTGGATAGGCACTGCCAAACCTTTCACTGTTTCGCTCTCAATATCAACCGTAGCCGAAAGTCCTGGTCTGAAAGGCGAAGGCAAATCTTTGGCACCACCTTTTACGGTACTATATGATTCGGCCAATAATCTAACTTTTACAGAGAAATTGGTTACTTGATCTACAGAAGCTGTGGTGGCTGCACCAACGTTAGTAGATGAACTGGCTATTTCGGTTACTACGCCTCTAAACTTTTTACCTGAAAAGGCATCCACTTCTACCGTAGCACTATCTCCTAAAGTTACACGGTTGATATCGTTTTCGTTTACATCCACGTTTACCTCCATATTGCTTAGGTTAGAAATACGCATGATTTCGGTACCTGCCATTTGTGAAGTACCCAAAATACGGTCGCCAAGTTCGATAGAAAGTTTAGAAACCACCCCGTCAACAGGTGCATAAATAGTAGTTCTAGCCAAGTTAGCACCTGCTTCTTTTACGTTAGCAGCCGATTGCTCTAGCCCGAATTTAGCACCAGTTACATTTTCCTTTGAGCTTGCCAAGGTTGATTTTGCTGTTAAATAAGCTGCTTTTGCATTATCAAACTCTGCTGCCGAGATTACTTTTTTGTTATAAAGTTCTACATTACGTTTATAGGTTGCCTCAGCGTTAACGAAGTTGGCCTGTGCCTGCACCAATTGTTGTTGTGATGCCGCCACACTAGCCTTTTGTGAATTATAAGAAGCTACAGCTCTTTCGTAACCAGACTGCAAAATATCAGGACGCACTTTACATAGTAATTGTCCTTTCTTTACCACGTCACCTTCTTTCACCAAAAGTTCAGTCACCTCTCCCGATACTTCGGAACTCAGTTTAACTTCGGTTTCTGGTTGTATTTTACCACTGGCAGTTACCGTTTCAATCACTGTTCTTTCTCCTGCTTTTTCTACAGTTACCTTTTCTACCTTCTCCTTACCAATTACCCCTGTTAGCTTTAATATGATCAGCAATGCGATAATTGCTCCAGCGCCTATTAAAATGTGTTTTAACTTCATATTTCGAATTGTTGTATTGTTAAATTGTTGAAAGGTTAAGTTTGGGATGTTGTAAAGTCGAGAACTGTGAACTGAAAACCGTTAACCTTTGCTTCTTCTTTTCTTTAAAATGCGATTTGTTTTCCTAAATAATAATCAATCACTTTTGACTTAAACAACAGGTCGTATTTGGCCTGTATCATATCTATTTCTGCTCTATTTTTATTCGTTAAAGCGGTACTATATTCTACCGAATTGGCCAAACCTACATTGTAACGCTGCTCAATGACGTAAAAGGCATCTTTTTGTGCCGCAAAAGCATTTTGAGTCGATTCGTATTTGCTTTCGGCTGCTCTTAAATCGGCAACCGCCTGAAAAATAACTTTATTCAAATTATTTTTAGAAAGCTGCTCTTGTACTTGCGTATTCTGATAATTGATTTTTGCTCTTCTTACATTGGAACGAGCATTAAAACCGTTGAACAATGGAATGGTTAAGTTAAACCCTACAAACTGGTTAAAGTTATCCTTAATTTGTGATGAGAACTTTTGGTTGGCGTAAGTAGTCAAAAAAGCATCTGTTACCACTTTTTCATTGGTGGTAGCCGTACGGCCAATTTCCTTCACACCATTTGGCACAATAGACTCAATATACTGGCGACCACTAGAATAGTTGGTACCTAAACCGCCACCAAATGATAAGCGGGGATAGTAAGTTCCTCTTGCCACATCGATACCTCTTTCGGCAGCTTGAGTTCGTAATGATGCCAACTTGATGTCAGGAAACGCATTCATCGCTGAAGACACCACTTCAGGGGCTGTATAATTATTTTTGGCCACCACCAAAGCATCAACCGGTGGCACCTGTACTTCAAATTTATTATCTGAGGGCAACTCCATCAATTGATTAAGGGTCAAATAGGAAATACTAAGATTGTTTTGTGCATTGGTAACTTCTAATTCAGAACTGGCCACTTGAGATTTAGCTTGAGAAACATCAGCCAAGGTTTTATTTCCAACTTCCAGTAATTGCTGCTGTTGGTTAAGCTGCTGTTTGGCCACAGTCAACTGTGCTTCAGCAGCTTTCAACAAATCTTTATTAAACAAAATTTGCATGTAAGCAGTTACCACTTGTAAAATCAGGTCGTTCTTTACCTTATCTACATTAGCTTTATCAGCATCTAGCAATAATTTATTTTGCTTAATTTGATTTACTTTCTGCCAACCCGAAAACAAATCGACACTGGCCGAAAGGTTACCACTGGCTGAATTAAATTGTTGGCTAATGTACTGGTTGGTAGAGGGGTCGATGCTGCGACCAAAATTTCTGTTGCCACTGGCGCTAGCGTTTAATGAAGGCAATATGGCATTTTTCGATTGCTTAAAATTTTCATCGCTTAAAGCTGCACTAAATTGGGCCTGTTTAACCTGCAGGTTATTCTTGAGGGTTTTATCAATGGCATCCTGAATGGTGATGACCTCTTGTGCAAAGACTGCCCTACTGCCAACAACCGTGGATAGTATCGCTCCAAACAATAAACCTACGCTATAAATTTTCTTCATAAATTCAGTTTCACAATTATAAATAAACAAGGGGTTGTTTTCTGTATTTTTTCAACTAAAGCCTTTAATGTTTACATTTACAGCATGTACATCGTTAGGCCGCCCTTTTTTCTCAAATGGTATTATCGCAATTTAATTTGGAATAAAGATAGCACAGAAAAATTTGTTTACCTCACGTTTGACGATGGCCCCATCCCAAATGTTACAAGCTTTGTGTTAAATACCCTAAAAAGTTTTAATGTTAAAGCTACATTTTTTTGCATCGGCGACAATATCAGTAAACATCCAGAAGTTTTTGAACAAATTAAAAAAGATGGACATGCCATAGGTAACCACACCTATAATCATTTAAAAGGCTGGAAAACGGATGATGAAACCTACATCGATAATTTTTGGAAATGCCAGGAACTAACAAACACCAATTTGTTCAGACCTCCATACGGAAGAATCAAGAAAAGCCAAATTAAGGATCTAGTTACAGGTTATGAGTTGCGAGTTAGGGGCGATTCGAAATTCAAAATTCAAAATTCAAAATTGGATATCATTATGTGGGACGTCCTCAGTGGGGATTTTGACTTAAAGCTTTCTCCCGAAAAATGTTATCAAAATGTGATTAAAAATACCAGAAATGGCTCCATCATTGTTTTTCACGATAGCTTAAAGGCTTGGGACAGATTGGAATATGCCCTACCCAAAAGCATTGAATATCTATTACAACAAGGTTACCAGTTTAAAACCTTGTAAAACCGATTTACCAAAACCTATTTGAGTACAACCATCATTGCTAATCAAATATTTTATATTCCTTATGGATTTTGATATTCTTCTTCATCTTAACATTAAAATCACAACAAAAAACTAGTTTAGCCATCTAAATCGCAAACATGAACAAATTTTACAAAGTTGCATTATCATTCATTTGCCTATTATCGGCATCAATTAGTCAAGCCCAAGAAAAGGAATTTAGCATTAGCAGTAAAACAAATTCCGACAAAAGTGTAACCCTCACTGCCGAAAAAACTTCACCCGGCACTTACACAGTGGTGTTAAATTTTAGAGAACTCAACAATTCGAACGTTGCAGGCGACCCCATTTATGAAATAAGGCACAGCAATGATAATTTTTTAACCCTAACCCCCACCAATAAAGACCAAGGCATTGGCTATTCATACAGCTACAGCTATATTAGAGGAAAACTGAATCCTAAATACAGTCCACTTTTTTTGTATGCACTGCCTTATGCTCAAGGCAAAAAAGTAAGGGTTGTCGAATCTAATTTCCTTAATGCCACTTATTTTGGGTCTACTACTCCCGACGATTGGAAAGCTTACCGATTTTATACCGAAAATGCCGACACTGTTACGTCCATTAGAAAAGGCATAGTGGTAAATGTAAGCGATATATATGATGAAGACACCAAAGATTTAAAATACACTAGTAAAGTAAATACGGTAATTGTAGAACATGCCGATGGTACCATGGCTACTTACAAAGGTTTTAAAAAAGGGATTTTGGTAAAGGAAGGACAGACTGTATTTCCTGGAACCGCTTTAGGCATTAATAACATTACCAACGAAAGGTATGGCATTTCATTATTGATTACCTATCTTAAATCGGCTGAGATTGGCGCCGCCAAAAAGAACCCAAAGGAAACCAAAAGCTTGTATGGTTTCATCACACCATATTTCTGCACTACTGAGAACGCTAATGGTGTATTAACCAATCAAAAATATTATACCTCAGTAATTACACCGGAAATTATCCAGAAGGAAATGACCAAAAAAGAGATCAAGAACCTGACGAAGAAGTAGTTTACGATTCCACAAATACATCTGTGGCAAAATCAACAAGCAACTTAGAAAAAATCCCGGGTTGATCTAAATGCGCTAAATGCCCTGCATTATCAATCAAATGAATTTTATTTTGCCACAGATGAAGACCAACATTTTCCAAAAATCTCGTATTGCAAATTTGATCATATACTCCATAAACCACCATTACTGGTTTATTGCTATTACGCAGATTCCCTATCTCATCACTCCATAAGCCTTCATTGATTGTGGTAAGCAATTGCTTTCGATAATTTGGATCGGTTTTAAGGTGATCTGCTTTGAGCATCTCTTGCTGCTTCCGGTTTTGATAGTAAGTCAAGCCACTCAGATATTGGTCAAGATTACCGTCTTTTGGAGCAGGATCAACAAGAACATGTCCATATTCAAATGGCAACAGTATTTCTACAGGAGTAATTTTACCTCCAACAATTGAAGCACCCACTAAAACTATACCCTCACAATTAGTGAGCTTATCTATCATTTCACCTATAATATTGGTGCCTATTGAAACACCAACCAGGATATATCTTTTTAGCTTGAGTTTATTGATGGTCTCCAGTATTTTGTTTGAGAGGCTGGTCAACGAATAATCATGGTCAATAGCATTTTTGCTCCAATGGTCACCATTACCGTCTATATCAACGCAGTACAAATGAAATTGACTTAATCTTTTTTCACTAACTACATCATCCCAAACAGCAGAACTGCCAGAACTTTGGTGAATAAAAACAATGGCATTGGTATTTTCTTCTTTAGTCATTTTAAAATTTATAGAAGTTGGTTTTGACAAGCAAATGCCACCAATTCAGCCACGTTTTTAGTATTGGTTTTTTTCAACATACTTTTACGGTGATTGGCAACTGTATTTTCGGCTATTTTCATTTTCCATGCAATTTGTTTGCTACTAAAACCTTCTGCCATACATTCCAATATTCGCCGCTCTTGGGCCGATAATATTTTGTCTTCGGCTAAAGGGAAGAAATGATTTTCTTCTACAAGTGATTTGGTTAAATAACCGTTAACTTTTTCAATTTTTTCAATAGAATGATACATTACACTATCTTTTTTAAACATGGAAATATCCATGACCATCCCTAAACTATACAAAGGCAATCCAGTTTTAGGATCAGTGATGTAGCAGCCTCTTTGAAAAATTGGAATATAATTTCCATTTAAATGCCTTACTCTAAAATTATAGGAGAAAATAAATTGATGATGTTCATTTTGAGGCCGACTTGAAAGGAACGCAGAATTTCGGGCGAAAACATTTTCGTTGTAAATCCTGAAATCATCTTTCTGATAAATATCCAGCAACATCGGGATGCCGCTTTCTAAAAACATCCTTGGATCATGGCCTGTAATCAGTTGGCAGCCATCGGTCATGATCATATAATCTGATTTGGTGTAATCAATCGCAAATAACAGTGGTGAAGTATGATTAAGTGCAATATTGAGCCTATTGAATTGATAGAGTATCTTTTTTATTTCAGCTTCTTCAATCAAATCATTCGCATAATAAATCGTCTGCAAATGATGCTGAAAAGTGAAATTGGTGGAACGCCTGATTTTCATGGTCAATTCATCTAAACCTTAAGATAAAAATACAAAATTCAACAAATAAAATGCAAAATACATAGCCATAAATGGCTATTGTACAAGCTTTAACAGACGAATAATTTTGATGATAAACAGGGAAGCTGAAAACTGCATATGAAAAGAGTAGGCATCAAAAATTCGACTTTTTATGAAAAAAGTATTTTTTCTTTTGGCCATTCTTTTTATGGCTGCAAAAAGCTATTCGCAATCCTCTTGTTTTGCATATATGGTAAGCAATGGCAGCAATTATAGTAAAATATTATACATCAGTAAAGTATTTGATGGCGAAGATTTTAGTGGCAACAAAGACTATGCAGGGATTAAGTTCAGCATAAGAGAAGCTCTTAAAAATAACTGTAAAGCACTTTTCGGCAGTCAATCTTATGGATGTCAATTTGAAGTAGTCACAAAAGATGCCGATGGACATTTACTGACAAATCATTATGATGCCAATCTAGAACGAAAAAATTTAACAAAAAAACTCACATCATCCTATAGTTCAGGAGGCTGGCAGATTATTGAATTCAAGGTAGAACCTTAACGATAGTCTATTCTTTTAAAATCAAAACAAATGAAAAAGTTAGTTTTCATGCTTCTTTTATTAAAAGTTGCTGTTGTGAATGCGCAACAGTTTGCAGAATATACAATAAGCAAGGTATGTACCAAGAAATATGATAAAGATTTGGAAGTTTTTAAAGACTGGAGTGATTGGAAAGAGGCAGGATGTTATGGGGCTAGATACTATTGTAATGATTGTTTAGGGAAACGATGTGATGGTTTTACCGATAGAACAATACAAATATCCCCTGCAGCTGTAAAAATAACTTATGCGCCACATTATGACAAAGAAAAAGATTCATTTGTAGCAGAGAAACCAGATGTTCTAAAGTTTGTCAAAGACATTCCTTCTGATAAATATTCTTTCTATAAGGAAATAATGGGGACGGATGGCGGTGGTAAAAAATATTTTGGTAGCATATATGCTAATACTACTCTACAGGAATTGCTAAAAGGAACATTTAAAGGGGAGATTTATTATTATTATGTATATGAAACAGAAGGGAAAAAGGGCTATGTGGCATATCGAATAGAATAGAAAATGATTTAAATTGCACTCTAAGAATTCCCTGACGGCGAAGTCCCATCCCTCGGCTTCATACGATTGGCCTTATCAGCAAATTATAATAACGCATTCAAATTTGAAAATCATGAAAATAAAATCATCATTGTTATCTACTACTTTGCTTATGTTATTGGTCATATTTTCTTGTAAAGATGAGGTCATTAATACTCAGCCTGCATCAACAACGGGAAATATTGTATTTTGGACACCAAACCTCGCTGCCCACGGAGGATTTGTTAATGTCACCATTAACGGGACAACCAGACAGATAATGGTTAATTATCCTTCCCAACCTACTAATTGTCTGTCTAACAATGGTTGCGCGTTCTTTAACCTAGAAAAAGGAACATATAATTATGCTACGGTAGATTACTTTGGTTTTACCTCTAAGGGCATGATTACAGTTGTGGAAAACAATTGTTCTAAACAACGTATTGAATAGGTATAAAAAGCGCCGAAACAAGCTACTACATCCTGGTTTTTCTCGCCAATTTATTTAATTTTCTTTATAGAGAGATTGATTGCGAAACACATTATACGAATTAGATATTCTACACCAGAAAACATAACAACTAATAATAGTTGAGCACTGATATAACAATAAGAGAAATACTTTGCACCTTCCAAAGCCCAGCATAAATTCCAGAATCATCTAATGAGCTGCTTAAATTGCATTTAAGCGTTGTTTTTATTATTTTTGCTTTGACCAAAAATTTGAGTTTTCTTGGTCAATAAACACAAATTTAATATACAAAACAGTGTTTCTTTCATAGAAAGTGAGTGTACACCTTGTTGCGCTAGCCTTTAGTAAGAAAACACCCCATCTAAGATGAGTATTTACAACGATTATATCCAAGAGATTGAAGAGAGAAAAACCCAAGATCTTCATCCAAAACCTATTGACAGCGCTGAATTATTAAGTGAAATCATTACCCAAATCAAGAATGTAAACAATTTTAACAGAGAACAAGCTGTTAATTTTTTCGTATACAACACTTTACCAGGCACTACCGCTGCAGCGGGCGTAAAAGCGCAATTCTTAAAAGAAATCATTTCAGGTGAGACCATTATTCCAGAAATCACTCCTGATTTTGCTTTCGAATTGTTATCGCATATGAAGGGTGGACCTTCTATTAAAGTTTTATTAGACATTGCCTTGGCTGATAACGGCGATAAAGCTAAAAAAGCAGCTGAAGTACTTAAAACCCAAGTTTTCTTGTACGATGCAGACACAGACCGTTTGAAAGAAGCTTACCACAATGGTAATGAAATTGCTAAACAAATACTAGAAAGCTATGCTCAAGCCGAATTCTTCACCAAACTTCCTGAAGTAGCTGAAGAAATCAAGGTGGTAACTTTTATTGCTGGTATTGGCGATATTTCTACCGATTTATTGTCACCAGGAAACCAAGCGCACTCTCGTTCAGATCGCGAATTGCATGGCAAGTGCATGATCACTCCTGAAGCGCAACAAGCCATCAGAGATTTACAAGCACAACACCCAGACAAAAGCGTGATGCTGGTAGCTGAAAAAGGTACCATGGGCGTAGGCTCTTCACGTATGTCGGGCGTAAACAACGTGGCACTTTGGACAGGTAAACAAGCTAGTCCTTATGTTCCTTTCGTAAACATTGCCCCAATTGTGGGAGGTACCAATGGTATTTCTCCGATTTTCCTAACTACAGTTGATGTAACAGGCGGTATTGGTATCGACCTTAAAAACTGGGTAAAGAAAACAGACGAAAACGGCAATGTAGTTCGTAATGAAAACGACGAACCGATTTTAGAAGAAGTATATTCTGTAGCCACAGGAACTGTTTTGACCATCAACACCAAAACAAAAAAATTATACAATGGCGACCAAGAGTTGATCGATATTTCGAAAGCTTTAACACCACAAAAATTGGAGTTTATCAAAGCGGGTGGTTCATACGCTATTGTATTTGGTAAAAAAATCCAAACTTTTGCAGCTAAAACATTAAATATTGAAGCTCCAGTAGTATTTGCTCCAGCTAAGGAAGTATCGATTGAGGGCCAAGGCTTAACCGCAGTAGAAAAAATATTCAACAGAAATGCAGTAGGCATCGCACAAGGTAAAGTTTTGCATGCTGGTTCCGATGTTCGCGTGGAAGTTAACATTGTAGGTTCTCAAGATACTACAGGATTAATGACCGCTCAGGAATTAGAGTCGATGGCTGCTACTGTTATTTCTCCAATTGTTGATGGCGCTTATCAATCAGGTTGCCACACGGCATCTGTTTGGGATAAAAAAGCACAGGCAAACATTCCTAAATTGATGAAGTTCATGAATGACTTTGGTGTCATTACCGCCCGCGACCCTAAAGGCGTTTATCATTCTATGACCGATGTAATCCACAAAGTACTGAACGACATTACGATTGACGAATGGGCGATCATCATTGGTGGCGACTCGCATACGCGTATGTCAAAAGGAGTAGCTTTTGGTGCCGATTCTGGTACCGTAGCATTGGCGTTGGCGACAGGTGAGGCTTCTATGCCAATTCCCGAGTCGGTAAAAGTTACTTTCAAAGGCCAAATGAAGGAGCATATGGACTTCCGTGATGTAGTTCATGCCACTCAATTGCAAATGTTGCAACAATTTGATGGCGAAAACGTATTCCAAGGCCGTATCATTGAGGTACACATTGGCACGTTATTAGCTGACCAAGCCTTTACTTTTACAGACTGGACGGCAGAGATGAAAGCAAAAGCGTCTATCTGTATTTCACAAGATGATACCTTGATCCAGTCATTAGAGATTGCCAAAAATCGTATCCAGATCATGATAGAAAAAGGTATGGACAACCACAACCAAGTTCTACAAGGTTTGATCAATAAAGCAAACAAACGCATTGAGGAAATTAAAACAGGTATCAAACCAGCTTTAACACCAGATGACAATGCCAAATACTATGCGGAAGTGGTGATTGATTTGGATGTGATTAGCGAGCCAATGATTGCCGACCCAGATGTGAACAACGCAGATGTTTCTAAACGTTATACACATGATACCATCAGAGATTTGACCTATTACGGTGGCGATAAAAAAGTAGACCTCGGCTTTGTAGGTTCTTGTATGGTGCATAAAGACGACTTAAAAATCGTTTCTCAAATGTTGAAAAATGTGGAGACGCAAACGGGCAAAGTAGAGTTCAAGGCTCCATTGGTTGTGGCAGCTCCTACTTACAACATCATTGATGAGTTAAAAGCAGAGGGCGATTGGGAGTACCTACAAAAATACTCTGGATTTGAGTTCAGTGATGCGCTACCTAAAAGCGTAGCTCGTACCGAATATGAAAACATCATGTACTTAGAGCGCCCAGGTTGTAACTTATGTATGGGTAACCAAGAGAAAGCTGCCAAAGGTGATACCGTTATGGCTACCTCTACACGTTTATTCCAAGGCCGTGTGGTAGAAGACAGAGATGGTAAAAAGGGAGAATCTTTATTGGCATCTACCCCAGTAGTGGTTCTTTCCGCAATCTTAGGTCGTATTCCAAATATCGAAGAATATAAAGCAGCGGTAGAAGGTATCAATTTAACTAAGTTTACACCTATTTCCATCAAACAATAAGAACAAATTACCATATCGTTTGTTAAAACACAAGGAGGCTATCTGATTTATCAAATAGCCTCTTTGTTTATGCAAGCAATTGTATAGAATGGTTTTAAATAACATAATTTGACAAATCTCAAAAATAAGTCTGTCAAAAAATATCTAATTTAGATAACGTCGTTATTGACAATAATTTTAAACAAAATAAAGTATGGCTTTTGATATAGAAATGATCAAAAAGGTATATGCAACTTTTGGTGAACGCGTTAACGCGGCCCGCGAATTAGTTGGCAGACCTTTAACCCTTTCAGAAAAGATATTATACGCACACCTTTGGGACGGAAAATCGAATAAGGCATTTACCCGTGGTGTAGACTACGTGGATTTTGCTCCAGACAGAGTAGCGATGCAGGATGCAACGGCACAAATGGCGCTTTTGCAGTTCATGCAAGCTGGCCGACCGAAGGTAGCAGTACCTTCTTCTGTACACTGCGATCACTTGATCACTGCCAAATTAGGTGCTGAAATTGATTTACCTCATGCGAAAACTGAAAGTGCTGAAGTTTTTGACTTCCTTTCGTCGGTTTCTAACAAATATGGCATTGGTTTCTGGAAACCAGGTGCGGGAATTATCCATCAGGTAATTTTAGAGAACTATGCATTCCCAGGTGGTATGATGATTGGTACCGATAGCCACACCGTAAATGCTGGTGGTTTGGGTATGCTTGCGATTGGTGTTGGTGGTGCTGATGCCTGCGACGTAATGGCTGGCTTGCCTTGGGAGCTTAAATTCCCTAAATTAATTGGAATTAAGTTAACCGGAAAATTAAACGGCTGGACTTCGGCTAAAGATGTAATTTTGAAAGTAGCAGGTATTTTAACTGTAAAAGGTGGTACGGGTGCTATTGTTGAATATTTTGGCGATGGTGCTACTAACCTTAGCTGTACTGGTAAAGGAACCATCTGTAACATGGGCGCAGAAATTGGCGCTACCACCTCAACCTTCGGTTACGACGAAAGTATGGAGCGCTACTTACGTGCAACTAACCGTGCTGATGTAGCTGATGCTGCGAATGTAATTAAAGAGCACTTAACTGGCGATGCTGAAGTTTATGCTGAGCCTGAAAAATATTTCGATCAATTAATTGAGATTAATCTAGATGAGCTAGAACCTTATTTGAACGGCCCATTTACACCAGATTTAGCGACACCTATTTCGCAAATGAAAGAAGTTGCTGCCGCTAACGGATGGCCTACTAAAGTAGAATGGGGATTGATTGGTTCATGTACCAACTCTTCGTATGAAGATTTATCGCGTGCGGCTTCGGTAGCTAAACAGGCTATTGCTAAAGGCTTGGGTAAAAAAGCGGAGTTTGGGATCAATCCAGGTTCTGAGCAGGTACGTTATACCGCAGATCGCGATGGTTTACTAGGCACTTTCACTGATTTAGACGCTACTATTTTCACTAATGCCTGCGGACCTTGTATTGGGATGTGGGACAGAACAGGTGCAGAGAAAGCAGAGAAAAACACCATTGTACATTCGTTTAACCGTAACTTTGCTAAACGTGCCGATGGTAACCCTAACACCTATGCATTTGTAACCTCTCCAGAAATTGTAGCTGCTTTAGCAATTGCTGGCGACTTAGGTTTTAACCCTATTACCGATACTTTAACTAACGATAAAGGTGAGCAAGTAAAATTAGACGAGCCAACTGGCTGGGAATTGCCAGAAAAAGGTTACGCTGTTGACGATCCGGGCTATCAAGCTCCTGCTCAAGATGGTTCAAATGTAGAAGTAAAAGTTTCTCCTACTTCGCACCGTTTGCAACTATTAGACCCTTTTGCTCCTTGGGAAGGTACAGATCTTAAAGGCTTGAAATTATTGATCAAAGCTAAAGGCAAATGTACTACCGACCATATTTCAATGGCTGGTCCGTGGTTAAAATTCCGTGGTCACTTAGACAACATTTCTAATAATATGTTGATTGGTGCGGTGAACTATTTCAACGACAAAACCGATACCATTAAGAACCAATTAACTGGCGAATATGGTCCTGTACCAGCTACCCAACGTGCGTACAAAGCACAAGGCATCGGTTCAATTGTTATTGGTGATGAAAACTATGGTGAAGGTTCATCACGTGAACATGCAGCGATGGAGCCGCGTCACTTAGGTGTACGTGCGGTATTGGTGAAATCTTTTGCCCGTATCCATGAAACTAACTTAAAGAAACAAGGAATGTTGGGTTTAACCTTTGCAGATAAAGAAGACTACAACAAAATCCAGGAGGATGATACCATCGACATTTTAGGTTTAACGGAATTTGCCCCTAACAAGCCATTAACCTTGGTGTTGCACCATTCAAATGGTACTTCGGAGGAAATTAGCGTAAACCACAGCTACAACGAACAACAAATTGAGTGGTTCAAAGCTGGTGGTGCCTTAAATATTATCAGAAGAGAAGCCGCTGCAAAAGCAGCGAAATAGAACAAGGACAAAGGAATAAAGAGTAAAGATGATGTCTTTTATCTTTGTTCCTCTATCTTTAATCCATAAAAAATCCCAATTAGTGTAAAGCTAGTTGGGATTTTTTTATGCATTATACACTTACTGAATGACTTTTTAAAACGATACCATTAATGCTAAACAAATGGCCACAAAACAGGAAAATTAAATCCTTATTGTAGCGTAAAAGCACTAGCCTACGTATCTATTTATAGAAATAACTATTTTAAAAGAATTTATACGAATGAAAAAAATCTTATTAATTGCATTCTCGGCTCTTATTTTAACTAATGCGAAAGCACAAGACGCCGAAAACACTATTAAAATCAATCCTTTAAGTGCCTTATTGAGAATTGGCTCTGTGTTTTATGAAAGAAAATTGAACGAGAACAGCTCTTTACAACTAGGCGTAGCCTATACTGGTCTTAAACTTGATGATGTTAAGTTTTCTGGTCTTGCATTAACCCCTGAATACCGTTATTACTTTAAACAAAGAGCAATTAGTGGTGTATATACTGCTCCGTTTTTAAGATATCAAAATTATAACGTAAAAGATGGCACTGATGAAGGTACTTACTCTTCTTTTGGTGGCGGTATATTAATCGGTCGTCAATGGGTATATGGCAGTGGCTTTGTATTAGATTTATTTTTTGGCCCATCGTATAATAGTGGCGACTTCAAAGTAAAAAGCGGTTCTGAACCAGATATTAAAGGTGGTATTGATGGTATGGGCATTAGAACAGGTATTACACTAGGTTTTGGTTTTTAAACCAGAAATTGTATTATAGCATAATAAAAAGAGGGTTTGCAAAGGCTCTCTTTTTATTTTACAGGCCTTCTAAAGCGCTGTCCTCCGCTAATAGTCGGCTAATTGCTTCCACATCCTTTTCAAAAACATGCAGCTGTATTCCGCTGACTGAAGTATCAAAAACAGGATAAACCAAAGCGGTGTTCTCTCCAGTAAGGAAACACTCAAACCCAGCATCCTGCAAACGGGTCTTTACAATATTCGCCTCCATTGGATTTTCGAAGGTTGTATAAACTACAATTTTATTTTCTTCCATAAATTTAATTAAACTCGTGTCCGCACTTATAACAATGGTAACACTTGTTTGCTTTAAAAGGATACACCGTCATTAAAATAGAAAGTACAGCTACCCACCAACTATATTTATTTTTTGTAGCCAAACCATAACTTACATTATTAGAACCACATTTTTCGCAAGCTACTTTTTCTTCGGCTTGCTCAGTCTCTATTTCTGGCACTTCGAGCGCTAAATCATCCGCTAACAAATCATTAATTCGCTCTACATCTTTTTCAAATACATTTAGTTTAACACCGCCAATTGCTTGATTAAAAAGTGGCTGTATGGTGGCTACGTTCTCATCCGTTAAAAAGCAGGGAATATCGGCATCTTCCAATTTAGCTTTAATGATATTGGCTTCGATTGGGTTATAAAAAGTACTATAGATTATGATTTTATCGCTCATCCCTATAAATATAGGAATTTACTTCGATAAGAATTCCTGCCACCAATAACCAGATTGTTTAATGGTACGCTGCTGTGTCTTGAAATCGTTGTGCACCAAACCAAAACGAGCCTGATAGCCTTCGGCCCATTCAAAATTATCCATCAAAGTCCACGCTAAATAGCCTGTAATATTTACACCCTCATTTTTGGCTCTTAACATGGCAGATAGGTAATCTTTAAAATAATCTATTCTTTCTCTATCATCAACCTTACCGTTTACAAGTTTGTCATGAAAAGCAGCACCGTTTTCGGTAATCATGATATTTTTCACTTGCGGATAGGAAGCAAATTGTTTAATGATACGATAAAAGCTATCGGCGTTAATTTCCCAACCCATAGCGGTGTGTGGCACCTTACGGCTTTTGGCCTTCACCTCCCAAGCTTGTACCACAGGAACAAATGCATTGTATTTAATCACCAATGGAAAATAGTTCTGAATACCTATGAAATCAAAATCAAAGGCCATACGACTCTGATGGCGCCAAGTAGAATAGCTAATGGCAAATTTCTCTAATACATCCCAGTTACCCGTAGGAAAACCTAGGCCTAAAGCTGGCTCCAAAAAAAAACGGTTCATGAGCACATCTGTCCTTTGGGCAATCATTAGATCCTGATCAGAGTGACTATAGGGTACAATTTCCGAGCAAGAGAATGCTGTCCCAATAATTGCGCCATCAACCTCGGCCCTTAGTATCTTGGCTCCTTCGGCCTGTGCAATGGCGGTATGCAATGCTGCTTCGAAAAAATTGGTTACTCCCGTAAGCCCAGGCGCATGTACGCCCAGCATATAGCCTAAGGAAGTAAATCCAAAAGGTTCGTTAATGACAATCCAGTGTTTTACTTTATTGCCATATTCCTTAGCACAAAAGTTTACGTATTCATTAAAGGCATGGTTAATTCCATAGGCCGTCCAGCCTCCTTCTTTAGAAAGTGCTTCGGGTAAATCCCAATGATAGAGTGTAATCATGGGAATCAAATCATTTTTCAGGCATTCGTCGATTACTCGGTGATAAAAAGCTACGCCTTCAGCATTCACCTTATCATTGCCCAAAGGAAAAATACGCGACCAAGCAATAGAGGTACGGAATATTTTAAACCCCAGTGTTTTCACCAAAGCAATATCCTGCTCATAACGATGATAGAAATCGCAAGCCTCATCGGGTCTATGTCCTTTCTTTATTTTACCTGGCTTTCTAGAAAAGGTATCCCAAATACTAGGCCCTTTACCATAAGCATTGGCAGCACCTTCTATTTGAGCCGCCGCAGTGGCTACTCCCCATAAAAAATTCTTACCAAAATCGCTACTGTACATTACACCAAATAAAATGAATAATATGCGGGCTTGTGTAAAGTTAAAGTTATTTAAATATTAATCTAGTTCAAGTCTACGATGATGAAAAAGATAAACACCTAAGACACCTTAGTTCCTCTAAGCATGTGTCCAAAAAAACTAAAATGTTCTAAAATGTCTAAGGTGGTAAAAGAATAAAATTAAACATCTAAGACACTTTAGTTCATCTAAGCATGTGTCCAAAAACTAAAATGTTCTAAGATGTCTAAGGTGGTAAAAGAATAAACATCTAAGGCACCCCTAGTTCACCTAAGCGCATGTCCAAAAACTAAAATGTTCTAAGATGTCTAAGGTGATAAAAGAATAAACATCTAAGGTGAAAAAACTACCCCAATCCAATCTGCTTCAACAAAATTGCGGCATTAAACTTAGTGCAAGGGCCTTGTTTCATCAGGTAATCAAAATCCATCTCCTCTCCTATCAGCTGGATGTCAAAATGGAAATTACGTACAGATATTGGATGTACTCGTTCAAGCTCCGAAAGTTGTAAGTCATGTGTAGCAAACAAAGTAGGAATTTGCAGGGCAATCAACTTTTCGATAAAAGCCTTCGAACCATCAAATTTATCTTTACTATTGGTACCTCTTAGCATTTCATCAATCAATACAAAAGCATTCTGATGTACTTCTACTTCCTTCAAAATCATTTTCAATCGGTTTAGCTCTGCTTTAAAAGTCGACGTATTTTCAATCAGATTATCCTTGATCCGCATATAGGTAAGCAGCTTAAAAATAGATAGCTCCATTTGCGTGGCACAAACGGGAGCTCCAGCATAAGCCAACACCATATTGATACCTACAGTACGTAGAAAAGTACTTTTACCCGCCATGTTTGAACCTGTAATGATATCCACTGTCGGATTTTCTTTAAGTACATAATCATTATCAACCCGTTTATCTGCCGGAATTAAAGGATGCCCTAAAGTTTGAGCTTGTAAAGAAAATTTATCGTTTATTTGTGGAAAAACCCATTGCGGTTGATTATAATGCAGGGTAGCCATCGAAATCAATTCCTCAAAATAGCCAATGCGGTCTAAACCTGTAGCTACTTCTGCTCCAGCATTAGTGCTCCAATGGCCTAGTTTAATACAGCACTTCAAATCCCATAGTAAAAAGAAATTAAGGATAGCATACAACAAAAAATTCAGTCGAGCATCAAACTCTACAATAATTTTGGCTAGGACTTTAATGTGGCCACTCACCTTTTCCTTGGTATGAAATAACCCTATAATATAATTGCTTTTCCAGTCATGCTTCTCCGTCCAAGCAATGGCATCTGCATAACTGCTCAACAAATTAGAACTGCCACTAAAACCATAGTAAACTTGGGTAATTTGCTTTGAATACCGGTAAGTAAGCAAGGCATTAGCGAAAGCTACTAAACCAAAAATCCCCCATAGTTTACCACCAAAAATCAACCCTGCTAAAAAAAGAAACAGCATCAGATAGGGCACCAATTTCACGTAAAACTGTAAAAACCGATTTGCCGTAAATGCAACTTGCTTCACTAGCTGATGATTTAATTTATGCTTGATTTCTTCAATTCTGTTAAGTTCGTGTCCCCTTAGGTTAGCCCTAAATTCAAAGGTGCTATCAATATATGCTGCTAATTCTGCAATAGCCTGTTGACGCCCCAAAATGGTTTCTTTATTACTACCCACAGCTAAATGCTTGGCTAAAGTCTCCACGCCAATCTTACTTGCCCCTCTATTTACCAAAGCGTACAATGATGATTTACCAAAAATATCCAAGTCAGAGAGATAGGGATGTTGCTCATCTTCAAACAAATTACCATCATCGTAACCGTTTGGTTTTCCTTGGAGCATGCCTATTTCGTTTTCAAATACCCAAAGTAAGTTTCTATGAAAGTTATATTGGTTTTCTAATTTGCTTTGTCGTTTCACTACCACCACAAATACAGCAATTGGCAATAACAAAAGTACACTCCAAATGGCAATAGCTATATCTGTGCTTGAGCTGGCCAAACCCACAAAGAAACCAATTTCAACCAACAGCAATCCTACCCTAACCATCGATAGTTGATCAATCTGCCTTTTTAATGTTGCAATAAGTTCCTGCTGTAACTTTGCTGAACCTTCGTATTGTTTTAGTCTATCTTGCTCGGTATTTAACATTATCTTTGATGAAATTATAAACGCTTGTTGAATATGGACGTAGAAACGACTTACTTGTTTCACACATCCTTTTTAAACGAAGCAATTTTGTAAGCTGTAAAGATAAAAGACTAGATGAAGATTAGCCTAATTGCCATTGGCAAAACTGAAGACAAATATTTGATCGAAGGTATTGACAAATACCTAAATCGGTTGAAACATTACATCAATTTCAGTTTTACGTTAATTCCCGACATCAAGAATACCAAAAGCTTGACCGAAGCACAGCAAAAAAGCAAAGAAGCCGAGTTGATTTTAAAACAGTTAAGCAATAGCGATGTTGTAGTTTTATTGGATGAAAAAGGGAAGAAATACAGTTCGGTACAGTTCTCGCAATACATTAATAAACAAATGGTAGGCAGCGTACAAAACCTAGTGTTTATAATTGGTGGCCCCTATGGCTTTGACGAAAGTATTTATAAAAGAGCCAATAGCAGTATTTCCCTGTCAGACATGACTTTTTCACATCAAATGGTTCGCTTGTTTTTTGTTGAACAGTTATACCGAGCTTTTACGATCTTGAAAAACGAACCTTATCATCATGAATAAACTATTTTGTGATAAATCTATTTTATGGAATATCTTTATTCAAAACATCCCATTATAAAAAGGAGGCATTATGAAACTACCAAGCGATTATAAGAGAAATTACAAGTTCAGGACCGACACTTCCAAAGAAAAAAAGTACATCAATGCCATATTAATCATTGCAGTAGTATTAGTAGTACTGTGGTACGTTTATAAATATTTCTTCGCATAAAAAAGGCGTCAATCTGTGCAGATTGACGCCTTTTCTATTTCGATAGCTTTTCAGAAGATTAAGCTCCTCTTTTAGCTGGCATGGTTGCTTTTTTAGCAGGGGCTGCAGTTTTAGCCGTTGGTGCTTTAGCTGCTTTTGCTTTAGGCGCCGCTTTTGGCTTAGCCTCAACCTTATCCTCTACTTTAGGCGCAGCCTCTTCAGTACCCGGTGCAGCCTCACTAAACAATGGCATATCCTTTAACAAGTTGTACCAAGTTAAGATTTTCTTCATGTCTGAAGCATAAACTTTCTCTTGGTCATGGTTTGGAGCCACTTCATTAAAGAAACTTCTCAAAGTATTTCCATCAGCCTTTAAATCAGGCACTGCAGTTTTAGTTGCAGCAATGTTGGCCAATACGTCAGAAAGTTTCAACTCATCATCCTCACCGTAAATGGTAATATCTTCTAGCGAAGCCAATTTAGTATTCGATAGGTTGGCTACAATCTTTAATTTTTGTGCATCAAGACTTTCTAAAACATAGCCAGCCTTATTTTGCCCAATCAGCTTAAAAAGGCCAGGTCTACCAGAAACAGATACAATTCCTCTTAAATTCATATTTTTAATTTGTTAAGCGAGTAGCGTAGGCGTAAAGCGTTCCAAAACGCAAACTCCAAACGCTCAACGCATTTAGTCTTCTAAAACTTCTACCGTTAAAATTTTATCACCTTGACGAATATCATCAACAAGGTCAACATTTTCAACTACTTTACCAAAACAAGTATGGTTACGGTCTAAATGTGCGGTATTATCTCTGCTGTGGCAAATGAAAAACTGCGAACCGCCAGTGTTTCTACCAGCGTGCGCCATTGAAAGCACTCCTCTATCGTGATATTGGTTGTCGCCATCCAATTCGCAATCAATTTTATAACCTGGACCACCCGTTCCTGGGATACCAGCTGCACCATCTTTTGAGTTAGGGCAACCACCTTGTACTACAAAGTTAGGAATCACACGGTGAAAAGTTACCCCATCATAAAATCCTTCCTTAGCTAATTTTTTAAAGTTTGCAACGGCTTTAGGAGCATCATTTTCATAAAACTCCACGGTCATATCGCCTTTTACCGTTTTTATAATCGCTTTACCCATTTTCTGTTTTTATTAAGAATGCAAATTTAAACAAATAAATGAAATGTGATAAGGTGGTGATGAGATGATAAGCTAATGATTTTTAGAAAATGTATGTCAATGCCCATCGGTTTCGCAAGTCCCCCTTTACGCTCCAATCTTTTTGTTAACAGCGCTACTGTTCATTCATGTCATCCTGAGCCTGTCGAAGGATAATAATGCAAAACGCTTCGACATACTCAGCGTGACAAATAAAAAGGATTTTCCTGCCTACCGTAGGCAGGCACTACAATCGGGTTTAGTGAGCATTTGCACTGCACTAAATTACAAACCTTCAGAGCATACTCAATTTTGAAGAATTAGCTATTCCAATTACTATTCCTCTCTCTTTAATTCTCCTCCGAAGTATCGGAGCAAGCGCTCCAAAGGGAGGTATTTAGGCACTTATACAAGCTACATATCCCCCTCTCCGAGGGGCAGGGGGGAGGAAACAACGGTTATGAACTTTCATTTTAACATCTCTCATTTCACCCAACTTCCAACCATACCAAAGCCATTAAGCCATTTAACAATACAACAATCGACTTTCACGTTAATATGCTAAAATCGGGCTAAAAAAGCTACATTCGTATATGCTAGGTAAAAGATACATGCTATTGGTGTTACTGCTGCTATTTCATTTAGCGGGCAAAGCGGCGTCTATTCTCATTTACATGGACGAAAATCAGAAAAACCATCTCAAAGCCTACGGCATTGCCTATTGGTGCATCAAGCAACAGGTTGAGGTAGACTGGTTGCTTAATTACAGGGGTGGTAGCTTTTTAGTTAAACAGGTCAAAGCTATTGAAGACGAATGTAAAATCAGAGGGGTTTCTTACGAAGTACTGCCCGATGGGAAGGTAAATGCGATTCTTAATGAAATTAGCGACCCAGCAGTAAACATGGAAATGGTAAAACTAGAAAAAGCACCTAAAATTGCCGTTTACTCGCCCAAAAGCAAACTCCCTTGGGACGATGCCGTTACTTTGGTACTTACTTATGCCGAAATCCCTTACGATGTAATTTATGATGATGACATCCTGAAAGACAAATTGATTTCATACGACTGGCTACACTTACATCATGAAGATTTTACGGGCCAATATGGCAGGTTTTGGTCTTCCTACAGAAATGCAACTTGGTATCAGGAAGACGTTAAATACCAAGAAGCCGCGGCCAAACGCAACGGCTTTAAAAAAGTGTCGCAAATGAAATTAGCCGTAGCCAAAAGAATTAAGGAGTTTTGTGTAGGCGGGGGATTTCTGTTTGCGATGTGTTCAGGCACTGATAGTTTTGATATTGCCCTCGCTGCCGAAGGTGTAGATATACTTGAAAGTATGTTTGATGGTGATGGCATGGACGCCAATGCCCAAGCTAAAATTGATTATGGAAAAAGCGTAGCTTTCACCAATTTTCATCTCGATATGAATCCTTACATCTACGAGTTTTCTGATATAGATGTTACCCAAACCCGCAGCGGATTTAATGAAACCAACGATTTTTTCACGCTGTTTGATTTCTCCGCCAAGTGGGATTTAGTACCTACTATGCTTACCCAAAATCACGAAAAGGTAATTAAGGGTTTCATGGGGCAAACTACCGCCTTTCGTAAAAGCTTAGTGAAACCTAGTATTACGGTACTTGGTGAAAATAAGGCCGGTGCCGAAGTACGTTACCTGCATGGTGAAATAGGTAAAGGACAGTTCAGTTTTTATGGCGGACACGACCCCGAAGATTATCAACATCAGGTAAATGACCCTCCTACCGATCTGAACCTGCACCCCACTTCACCAGGCTACCGCTTGATTTTGAATAATGTATTGTTTCCTGCGGCCAAGAAGAAGCCACAGAAAACTTAAAACCACTGCATGAGTTTACTCGATATTTTTGATGCAGCCCACAATGGTTTAGGTTTCTCAAACGAATTGGCTAAAAAGCGGCCTAAAATTATCATTATTCTCTATGTCCTATTTGTACCAACACTTTTGTGGATTGTATTAGAGGCAGCTTATATCGCCTTACTAACTTCTCCTTTCTGGTTTTTATCATTGTTTATCTCCATAGGTATCCTGCTCTCCTTTTTAATAGCTTACCTATTATGGCGGACAAGCATAATAGACTATTATACTCCAAAAAGTTTTTTCGGTCTGTCGGTCATCGTTTGCCTGTTAATCTTATCTCTGGCCAGTTTTACCAATAGGCAATTTGGAACTAAAAATAATGCCAACCAAACCAAAGGAAGTTTAGGTTTTGAGCTATCAAAACCAATTTCTATCAAAAATCATTAGCATTAAAACAGTTTTTACTATATTTGCAACACTAAAAATCAAAAACATGAGCATGTAAGATCAATTTCTTTTCTATTTCATTAAAGACCGCAAGCAACATCTGCCTTGCTATTCATTCATCTTTAAAGGAAGAAATTTCATGCTTAGCTTACAACAAATTACTTATAGACATCCTAATAAGGAATTACTGTTTAGCAATTTAAATCTTACAGTAAATCCACATGATAAAATAGCCTTAATTGGCAATAACGGTGTAGGGAAATCGACCCTACTCAAATTGATTGCTGGCAAAATTATGCCTAATGCTGGGCATTTACATGTTGATACCAGCCCCTATTATGTGCCACAAATATTTGGTCAGTATAACCATTATTCGGTAGCCGAAGCATTGGGAGTAAACAGCAAACTTACCGCCTTGCTAGAAATATTAAATGGCAATGCTAATGACGATTATTTTGAAGCACTTGATAACGATTGGACTATTGAACAGCGGTGCTTAGAGGCCTTGGACTATTGGCAATTACAGGACATAGACCTACAGCAACCCATGTCATCCTTAAGTGGCGGACAAAAAACAAAGGTATTTTTGGCAGGTATCAGCATTTACAATCCACAGCTCATTCTACTTGATGAGCCTAGCAACCATTTGGATGCTGCCAGCAGGCAACTTTTATATCAATTCATACGGCGTACCAAAAGCACCCTGTTGGTAATTAGTCACGATAGACAATTACTTAATCTTTTAGATACCATTTGCGAATTAAGTACCCAAGGCATCAGTGTTTATGGTGGTAACTATGACTTCTACACGGAACAGAAGCAGCTGGCAAAAAATGCGCTTGAGCAAGACATCAACAGCAAAGAAAAGGCATTACGCAAAGCGAAGGAAAAGGAAAGAGAAACGCTAGAACGGCAGCAGAAACAAGATGCCAAAGGCAAAAAGAAGCAGGAAAAAGCTGGAGTTGCCCGCATTATGATGAACACCTTACGCAACAATGCGGAAAAGAGCACCGCAAAAACTAAAGAAGTACATGCCGAAAAAATTGGTGGCATGGCTCAAGAACTTAGTGCGTTGCGCAGTCAATTACCAGATGCCGACAAAATGAAATTTGGCTTTAACAACAGTTCATTACATAAAGGGAAACTATTGTTTAAAGCAACTGGCCTTAACCATTGTTATCACCAACAAGCGCTTTGGAAAGAGGATCTTTATCTTCAAATCGCCAGCGGAGAACGTATTGCCATTAGAGGTTTAAATGGTTCTGGAAAAACAACTTTAATTCATTTGCTGCTGGGCAATTTGCATACTAGCATAGGAGAACTGCAAATTACCAAAGTAAATGCGGCTTACATTGACCAAGATTATTCACTTATTAATCCGCTATTGAATGTTTATGAACAAGCACAACACTTTAATACTGGTGCATTACAAGAGCATGAAGTAAAAACTAGGCTTAATCGCTTTTTATTTGACAAGGAAGATTGGGATAAGCCATGCAGCGGTTTAAGTGGTGGTGAAAGAATGAGATTAATGCTGTGTTGTTTAACCTTAGGCAGCCATGCACCTGACCTTATTGTTTTAGATGAACCAACCAATAATCTCGATATTCAAAATATTGAGATACTAACCGCCGCTATCAATGAATACGAAGGTACTTTATTGGTGGTTTCGCACGATGAATATTTTCTGGAGCAAATTAATATCCAAGCGGAAATCAAATTGGAATAATACAATGTTTTGGCATCGCTAAAAATTTAGGTTTCTCCAGAATGTTGCACAATTTGTATGTTTTTGTAAACACCCTGTTACAATTTTTGGCATCGCTATATATTTACCTTAAAACATGCCTACAACGCAATTTAAGGCATGTTTTAAGTATTTACCACGTCTTTCAAAAATCGCAATTGGCATAGCTTTTGGACTTTTGCCATCGTTGAAAATGGTTTCAACCATAAAAATGAATTGCTATGAAAAGGATAATATTATTAGGAAGCGCTCTTTTATTTTCTGCCAGTGTAGCTTTTGCACAAACCACCATGAGCGGTAGCGATGCTCGTATTGGCGTTAAAGCCGGTGTGAACTTAAGTACCATTAGATATAGTGGCTTTGATGGTTCTAGTAACTTAAACGACAACACTAAACAAAATGTAGGTTATAATGTCACAGTTTTTGGTGATTTTGGAGTGGGAAATAATTTCTTTATACAGCCCGGAGTTTCCCTACAAAACAAGGGTACCAAAATTGAAGGTAGCAGCACTACTGGAGGAACCACTACCACTGGTAAAATTAAAACGGATGTAATGGCCATTGAAGTTCCAGTGAATGCTGTGCTTCGCATCCCTACTGGAACCTCTGGAGCTTTCCAAATTAGTGCAGGTCCATATATCGGTTTTAATATTGATGGCAAAACCAAAACCAATACTACCGTGACCACTCCTGCTGGTACCACCTCTACCAATGAAACCAATAATTTGAACTTTGGTAATAAAACTGATGATGATATGAGTAGCACTGATTTTGGTGCCAACTTTGGATTGGGATATCGTTTAAATAGCGGTTTCACTGTAGGTGCCAATTACGGTTTAGGTTTAAGCAATTTGGTTCCTAAAGATAGTAGAAGCGGTGATAGCAAAGCAACCAATAGAGTTTGGGGCTTTACCGTTGGCTATTCGTTCTAATTAAATAGTTAGCCTATCATAAGCGCGTCTACAGCAATTTCTGTAGGCGCACTTTTTTTTACAGTATTTTATGATGCTTATCTTCTACTCTTATATTTGAGGTATGGAAATCATTAGTGTAAATGAAAATATAGCAGAAATAGTGGCCGATGGATTGGTTATCAATAATGTAGAAGATGGTGTAGATTTAATTGGCAACATCTATTACCAGGGTTTTGATAAAGCCATTATCTATGAAAAAAATATCACCCCTCAATTTTTTGATTTGAGCACTAAAATAGCAGGAGAAATTTTACAGAAATTCTCTAATTATCGCATGCGTCTAGCCATTGTTGGCGATTTTAGTAAATACCCTAGCAAAAGCATGAGTAATTTTATTTCAGAAAGTAACCAACATGGCCAAATCAATTTCGTAAATTCAAAGTTGGAAGCTGTTAACGCCCTTTCAAAGAAATAAGAACCAAACTAAAAATGTAATGAATCCGATTTTAAGAAACATACTAGCTGTTATTGCCGGCCTTGTGATTGGCAGCATGGTAAACATGGCTATTATTATGGTGAGTAACAATGTTATTCCACTACCACAGGGTGCAGATAATAGTTCTGCCGAAACCTTAAAAGCAACTATACATTTGTTTGAGCCCAAGCATTTTATTTTTCCTTTTTTAGCACACGCCATTGGAACTTTTGTTGGCGCTTATGTTTGTGCCAGAATTGCCACCCATAAAATGGTGCTGGCCATGTTCATTGGGTTATTCTTTTTAGCGGGCGGTATTTACATGGTAGTTATCCTTCCTTCACCAATTTGGTTTACGCTAGTTGATTTAATTGGCGCTTATTTGCCTGTAGCTTATTTTGCGGGTAAAATTGCAAGCAGCAACAACAAATGAAAACACATACCACCAATTACTACAATACTTTTATTGCCGTAGCGGATGATTGTCCTACCTCTAAAGCAGAAATTCCTGTCGAAAAAGGAGGACAAAAAACTGCTGCTGGACAGCAGTTGGAAATGATCAGTAAACATCCCTATCGATACACGTCCGACGATGTGCTTTTCTCCGTATTTGCCGAACGTAATGATTTTACTGAAGCTGAACTGGAAGAGGAAAGGAAAAAATTCTTCTCTAAAGGACAGGATTGCTTAAGAGCTTCGGCCTTGGGCAAACGCTATGGCTGGGGTATACACCATAATGCCGAAGGTAAAATAGCCTTGTATGGCTGCGACACACCTGAATATCGTGACTATTTAGATCAACAGGATATGAAAGTGGTGAAAGCTATGCGATCAAAAAGATAGCGAAATATTGGCTTTAGCTAATCATTTGTTCAAACACTAGTGTTCGAAGCTTTATTTCTTCCAATGATTTGTTGCCGCACAACTGCATGGACGCTCACAAGCTCATGATTGCTTGCCGCACTAGTGTTTGAAGGTTTCATGATACTCATGATTTGTTGTCGCACTACTGCGACAAGCTTTCATTATTTTCAATAAAACTTACGAAGTTTTTGGAAGTTCGTTAAGTCTGCGCCATTTCTTTTGAGATTCCTCGCTTCGCTCGGAATGACAAGGGAATCTTAATTAATCGTAGAAATTCCAAGTTAAGCCCAAAAGCAATAAGCGATCTGGCATAGGATAACGATTTATCGTATAAGTACCGTTGTTAAACAAGCCTTGATTAGCGTACTGGTATTTCGCAAAAAGGTTGGCCCTACGTAAGCCTAGCTTTATCCAAGCATCAACTATCGGTTTTGAACTAAAGGTGATATCCTTTTCATTGTAAAACTGACTGGCCGCAATGGCATACGATTTTGCCAAATAAGTGTCGTTATAATATACATCAAAGCCTAGCTGTGTTTTTAAAAATTTAAAAAAGGTTTGATCTTTATAAACACTGGCAAACAGGTAAATCTCCGGTGTACGTAAAATGCGTTGTTGATCCGTTTTTTGGTAAACACCATAGGCCGTTACGTGAAAGCTCCCTGCATCTAACTGTTTTCCTACCTTAATTTGCAAAAGACTAATTTCACTGCTGTTCTGTATAGGAATAATGGATTTCTCTACGGTTGGCGATGGGCCAAAATACAGATAGTTACTTATCAAATAGTAAGCGGCACTTGCATCAAGCTTTAAAAAGTCGTTAAGATAAGTAAAGGTAAAATTAGTGGTTTTGGTACGCGATAGGTTAGCACGTTGATCCCAGTCGTAATAGTTTCCAAAATAACGATTGTAGATTTCTTCTGGAGATTTGTTTTGCGTATAGGCACTCATCACAATTTTACCAGCTTTGTTGCTTAGCGCAAAATTACTTTTGGCTTCATATAAATAATCGCCGGCGTTAAAACCTTGCAAAATCTGTTGCACATCTAAATTTACGTCAACCTTGTTGCTGAAACGGTAACCCACCGCACCTAAAATGGTAGTGTTTTGCGCATTAAAATCACGGGCGTAAAACAACGTTTTATCCTTTTGCAACATCTGCTGCTTAAAAGTGTACATATCATACCTGATCCCCGCATCTATCTTCAACTCATTTTTAATGAAAGAACTTTCTTTTGCCCTTAGGAAAAAGCTATAGATAAACTCATTTTGCAAATGTTTTACATTAGTAGTATCATTAGTAAATGGACTAAAGTTACGGGGTGAAGGCAGTACATTAAAAGCATCTTCTTCGTCCTTTTTAAAACTATAAGAACTGTTGGTATAGGTAAGTGTATGAGTAATTTTATTGGTAGGTAATATGTTCTGGTTGTTACTATTTTCTGTGCTATCAATACGTCCCACAAAATAACTTTGTCTGATCATGAGTGAGTTATCTCTGTAAAGTTGACGAGCACTTTTTAAACGTATAGGTTCCGCCTTTTTGGTTGCCAAGTTATTCGCCCCGGGGGCAAAAATAATACTGTCTTTACGGATTGAGCCATTTTCTTCGGCCTTAAGGGTATTAAAAACGGCATCAACCCAAATGTTATATCTTTTATTTTTGGTATGATACCACGTAAAAAGAGCAGCGTTTAGGTCGTCGCCACGCTGGTGTTCATAAAAGCCATTTGCACCAATACGGTTAAAGTTAGCCCCGAAATTCCAATTGGGCTTAATGTTTTGCGAATGGATGATTTTAAGCAATTGTACATTATCGCCCGCACTGATATAGGATAAACTGGTAAAGGGCGTACGGGCACGATAAAACTTAACATCATCGTGGGTAAACTTATAATAGTCCAACGAGTGGAATCCTGCTTCAAAACCAATGGTTTTTACAGGTTCAAATAACAATGGTGCTGCCGCCAAACCTATTAATCCAGTTCCTACTGTTGGCCTACGTGGCTGCGCAATTGGACTAAAATAGTGTATTCCATTTAGCGTAGTATCCAAGGGAATGGTCTGTATGCTGTCTTTGGTAAGCTTACGTGTAGTGTATCTAATGTATTTGGAATTAAATACCACCGAATCACGTGCACTTTCTTCTTTTTTTCGAAGCGAATCGAGCTCTTTGTTTCCTGCAATGGATGTTTTTAGGTCCTGCGCAAAAGCATTGGCAACACCCAACAGTAAGAAGAAAGAAACAGCAACAAGTAGTTTTTGCATTATGTTATAAAGTAGAAATAAGCTGGCTTAAAATTTCAGTCATTTTGGGTTCCGCTTTGGCTGCAGTTTCCACAATCTCCTCTAAACTCACGGGTTGTAAATCTTCGGGGAAACCTTCATCTGTTAATACCGAAATGGCAAAAACGGGAATGCTCATGTGGTTGGCTACAATTACTTCAGGCACGGTGCTCATCCCTACTGCATCGCCACCAATAATACGTAAATATTTGTATTCGGCTTTGGTTTCTAGATTTGGCCCTGTTACCGAAACATAAACGCCCTGATGGCAGGTAATATTTTTTTCTTCAGCAATTTTTACTGCTTTCGCAATCAAATCTTTCTGATAAGGCTGGCTCATATCAGGAAAACGTGGTCCAAAGTCGCTGTTATTGATACCTCTTAATGGACTTTCCGGTTGCAAGTTGATGTGGTCGTTGATGATCATCAAATCGCCTTTTTTAAATTCAGGATTTAAGGAACCCGCAGCATTGGATACAAATAGATACTGAATACCCAATAGTTTCATGGCCCTAATAGGAAAGGTAATTTGCTGCATGCTATAACCTTCGTAAAAATGTAAACGACCTTGCATGGCCACTACTTTTTTGCCCTTAAGGGTGCCGAATATCAATTTACCAGAGTGGAACTCTAAAGTAGAAATAGGAAAATTGGGGATACTGGCATACATAATACTGTGCGCCACCTCAATTTCGTTTACCAAACCGCCTAATCCCGTACCCAAAACAATTCCTATCTCGGGTTCGAAATCACCTATTTTATTTTTAATATATTTAATCGAATCGTTTAATGCTTGCAACATAGTCTAATATTTTTTGGTCAAAACCTGCCTTGTCCTCTGCGTTAATTTCAATGGCAATAGGTAGATAATATACAGGCAAATTTAATAGTAAATCTCTTAAATTGTTAGTTAATAAGCGTTGCCCATCTTTTTCTGTGGTCACGATTATTTTTTTTGCCGATGGATGTTCCTGATAAGCGGTTACCAACTGTGTTATTTCCTTTTCCGTAAAACGATGATGGTCTGGATATTCGAACGAATGAACGTTCAATTGCTTTTCTCCTAAATACTGCACCAGTGGTGTTGGATTGGCAATGCCAGTTAACAAAAACAGGTGTTGGTCTTTTTCAAATGCAGTTTCTTCTCCTGTGTAAAGATGCTTTAGTTTTTGATAATTGATGTGCGAAAAAGCCAATTGCTGATCAGACTGTAAACAAAGTTTGTTCAATATTTTGCTTCTAGTGGCAACTTCTACATCAACAGGGGATTTAGTGACCAATATGGTCTGTGCTCTTTTTATACCCGAAAATGGTTCTCTTAAATTACCTGCGGGAAGTAGGTATTGCATTTTTTGCAGCTTCGCAAATTCAAACAGCAGTACATTAAATCCCGCCCTAACTTTGCGGTGCTGAAAAGCGTCGTCCAATAAAATGAGGTCATGATTCGCTTTCAATTCATTAATGCCTGTTACCCTATCTCCACAAACGGCAACGGTCACGTCTTTAAATTTATGATAGTACTGTAAGGGTTCATCCCCAATCGTTTCGGCAGTGGCATTTGGCCCTGCCAACATAAATCCCTTGGTTTTACGACCATAGCCTCTGCTCAAAATGGCAATTTTGTAGCCATTGAGCAAGCGCACTAAATATTCGGTAGTGGGTGTTTTTCCAGAACCGCCAACAGCCAAATTACCCACACAAATTATCGGGATATCAAAACTCGTTGATTTAAAAACACCCCAGTCGTAAAACTTATTGCGCAGGTATACCACCAAGGCATACACCAAATTAAAGGGCAATAATAATAGACGCAGGTATTTTAACATATAAGCAACACAAAAATACTGAATATTTGCACTAAAGGTTAACCCACCCAACGCTTTTATTTTTGTGGCAAAAAATTGGTCTTTTACTGGAACGATTTAAAATTTGCTGCAATTTTACTATTATTGGACAAACACTTCAAACCGTATGACAACAAACAAACGCCTTAAAGTAGGGCAAGGACAAATTAGCGGATATCTTTCTATTTTTTTAGCTGTTTTGGTATTGCTTGCTGTATTCTGTTTCAGATATCCAGAACAATTGACCACCCCTGAGTTTAGAGAGGTTTACACCAAAAGTATTGCAGAAGCACTGATGATTTTCGGCGTAATTGCTTCCTTCTTTTTTGCTGCCCTAAGTTTATTATTAAGCAAGAAAATAAAGCTAGCCTTAACGGGTACAGCCATTACTGGTTTGGCCATTATTTTAGGCGCATTGACCTTAAACGGTAGAGACGTGGTGAAAACAGACTGGCATTTTGGTTTGGATTGGATGATTTTAGACTTGTTGCTGATGGTTGCCATTTTTGTTCCTTTGGAGCTATTTTTCCCTAAAAACAAATCCCAAACAAAGTTTCATGAAGAATGGCGTACCGATTTAACCTATTTTGTCATCAGCCATCTATTTATCCAGTTTTTTGGCATCGTTACCCAAAAACCTGCAGTATTATTTTTTGGCTGGATTGGGTTAGAAAATCTACATGCTTGGGTACAAGGCCTACCGTTTATTCTTGCGTTATTCTTAGCTTTCTTCACAACCGATTTATTCCAGTATTGGGCACATCGCTTTTTTCACACCAAAGTATTTTTATGGCGCTTCCATTCTATCCACCATTCAACTCAAAACATGGATTGGCTTGCAGGGAGCAGAACGCACTTTATAGATATCTTTTTTACTAGGGCGATGACTTTTATTCCACTTTACATCTTAGGTTTTTCATCTACGGTGTTTAACGTCTACATTGTGTTTATCGCGGTACACGCTGTGCTTATTCATGCCAATACCCGTATCAACTTTGGTTTCATCAAATACATCTTCACCACACCTCAATATCACCATTGGCACCATTGCGAAGACCCTAAATATTATGGACATAATTTTGCTTCCATCTTTCCTTTTATTGACATGATGTTTGGCACCTATTATTTACCTGACAAAAAATGGCCAGCGGGAACCGGTGTACATGAGGCGGCCTATCCAAAAGGCTTTATTAAACAATCGATTTATCCGTTTACCAAAAGTCCATTTGATACCGATTTGAATATGGAGGAACGAAGCGAGAGGTAATACAATCAATTTTGAAATAAATATTGAGAACCCTCTCTGCCCGTTGGGCATCTCTCCCAAAAGGAGAGAAAATAAATACTGTAACTCTCTCCTTTTGGGAGAGATGGCGTAGCCAGAGAGGGAACTCATTTTAAATAACGCAAGTTCAGTTTAAGAAAATATTTTTATTCATCATAATAAAACTTTTAGGCCAAAAAAGCAGTTTTTTGCTACTGTTTACGGTTCTGTCGCCTCGCGGACAAACTTTTTTCCTATAGATGAAAAAAGTATGCAAAAAAATCCACGCCTGCCTGCCTGCGGTAGGCAGGCGCCCTGTTCTGTTGAAGGCTCAAATAAGGCTAATTTGTGCTACCCGAACAGGCCAAGGCCGATTTTAGTAGAGCGAAGAGGATTTGCTAGGGCCGGAGATAATAGAAAATTACAAAACGCCTATCCTGACTAACGTTAAACACTACAACACCCTCCCTGCAATAGCCAGAAAGGGTATTATCACTTGAAAAAGTCATTTTAAATTTCTGAACCTATCTCACCTATCAATTAATCTTCCGCCTTCTTAATATTCGGAGGCATCAATTTATACACCACTGGTGTTACAATTCTAGAAAGCAAGGTTGAGCTGATTAATCCCCCAATCATCACAATAGCCAAAGGCGAAATCAGTGGATTGCTGGACATGGCAATAGGCAGTAAACCGCCAATAGCCGTTAACGAAGTAAGAATGATTGGCAAGAAACGTACCTCTCCTGCTTCTTCAATGGCTTCGTTTAATGGCTTACCTTCTGCTCGTAGCTGATTGGTAAAATCAACCAGTAGAATGGTGTTTTTCACCTCGATACCCGCCAGTGCCACAATGCCGATAGTGGCTACAAATGAAAGCGAATTTCCAGTAACCAACAGGGCAAGTACCGCACCTACTATTCCCAACGGAATTACGGAAAGTACAATCAACGTACTTTTAAAGGTTTTAAATTCCAGCACCAACACCGCTATAAACATGAACAAGGTTACCAAAATAATGCTGCCAAAGCCACCAAAGGATTGGTTACGACTTTCGACCTCGCCGCCCATTTCAAAATGATAGCCTTCTGGCAATTTCATTTTTTTCATTTGCGCTTCTACATCTTTGATCACCTTATCATTTAAATAACCCTTTTGAACAAATGAATTCACCGAAATAGTACGCACTTTATTTTGGTGATTGATACTTAACGCCGAAGTTTCGAGTTTTAAACTCGCCAACTGCGCCAATGGAATGGCTGTTCCTTGTACATTATTCACGTAAAGGTTATCAAAAACACCTAAGCTAGGCTCCGATGAATATTTTGTGGTAAGTAGAATACTATAATCGTCGCCACTTGATTTTGGGTTTAAGAATTTGCCTACTTCAAAACCTGCTATGGCCATCCTTACAGTACGGTCAATATTTACCATTGGAACTCCAAGGGCCAAAGCCTTTTCTTTATTGATATCGACTTTGATGTCAGATTTTAAGTTCTTCAGTGGATTATTGGTATAGATGGTCCCCTCTGTTTTAAGCAATAGGTTCTCGACCTTTCCAGCCAACTGGCGCAAAGTATCCAGATTTTCGCCGAACACCCTTACTTCTACTGGCGAAATAATCGGTTGGCCCTGTTCAAAATCCTTCACTTCTACTTTGGCCCCTAAATATGGTGACCATTTAGCTCTTAATTTTTCAATCAATGCTACTTTTTTGTCAGCCCTTACATCGGGATGGAGCAACACGAAAATCTCTGCAAAATCACTACGCTCATTGGTTTGCAATACATTATAATATATCCTTGGATTACCTTTTCCTACGTTAACCGCAAAATATTTTACTTCCGGAATATCCTTGATTTCTTTTTCAATTTGTTTGGCTATCGAATCGGTGTATTTTAAGTTCGACTGTAAAGGGGTAGATATCGCAATGATAAACTGTGGCTTCTCTGATGATGGAAACAAGCTAAATCCAATCACAGGAATCAATGCCAACGAGCCTACAAAAACACCCACACCAATCAAAATAGTTAAGTAAGGTTTATGCAAAGCTTTATCCAATAATTTAGCATAAGAACCATGGATAATTTTTTGCAGGGTACGCAAAAAGATATTGCCATTTACATCGGCATGTGGTTTTAAGAGTTTGCTCGACAGAAAAGGCACAACGGTTAAAGCTACTACCATTGAAGCAATAACTGAACAAATCACTGCTACGGGAAGACTTCTGATAAATTCGCCCGAAGCTTCTGGCATAAACATCAGGGGCATAAAAGCGATGACCAAAGTGGCGGTACAGCCCAGTACGGCCAGTCCAATTTGTTTGGTTGCCATTAGTGTTGCCGTAAGCCTATTGTGCCCATCCCGCATCCAGCGCTCAATATTTTCAACCACCACAATGCTGTCGTCAACCAGTAGCCCCAAAGAAACTACCAGCCCTACAATACTCAATTGGTTTAAACTAAAGCCCAACAGGTTAATTAAGATGATGCCAATAGCCAACGATAAGGGGATAGAAACCATCACTACCAAAGAAGCACGGGTACCTAAGGGCAATAGGGTAATGAGCACCAAACAGATAGCGATTAAGAAATCGAAGCCCAAACCTCCCAATCGGGTGTTCACATTATTGGCCTGGTCAAACATCACCTGTTGGTCGATATTGCTAGGCAAGGTCTTTTTAAAGGAATCGAGTACGGGCAGATAGGCCTTCTGCGTTTGGGTGATATTGCCTCCCGCCTTTTGTGCCGCTACCACAAACACACTTCTAAAACCATTTAAACGGGTAATATGCTTCTCTTGCGAATAATCGAAATAAACCTTGGCCACTTCTTTTAGCGTAGTATTTTTACCCGAGGCACTGGCTACAATAGTATTCTTTATTTCATCCAAACTTTGGTAATTACCGCTGGTTTTAATGTTGAACGATTTATTTCCAGCGTCAATACTTCCTCCCGGAATATTGGCCACCTCGCTTTGTATGGCGTTGGCCACTTGGGTAACCGGAATACGTAGCAACGCCAGCTTTTCCAAGTCTAAATCAACTTTTACCAATTGATCTGGCAGCCCCATGATTTCGACGTTTTTAAGCGCAGGTATCTTTTCCAATCGATCCTGCAAATCTTCCGCCGCACTTTTAAGTTTATCTCTAGAAGCGTTCTCGGAAACCAATGCAATTTGTAGAATATTTACATCAGATGGGGTTATTTTTTGCACCTCCATACTGTAAATCTCTTGCGGAAGGTTAGGTCTTTCGCTATTGATTTCTCTGACCAGTTCCTGATACTTGTCGTCTACATTAACGCCATATTTATATTCGACAATAGCTACTGCTAAACCATCACGAATGTTGGTTTTAATGGTTTTGATATCATCTAATCCGTAAATACGTTTTTCCAGAGGTTTTACTACCAGCTCCTCCATATCTTTAGGGCTAGCTCCTGGATATACTACCACTACTGGAAAGTTTGGTGGATTCATGTCGGGGTCTTCTGCCCTTGGCATGTTAAAAACGGTAGTGATACCTAAGGCCATTACCATTAACACCATAATTAAGGTGAACTGATAATTTTTTACGGCATAATCTGAGATTTTCATTTGTTTTCGGTCGATTTTAAGCGTAAAAATTATTATTTAATCACCTTTATTCTTGAACCATCGGTCAAGTAGGCGCTACCAGAAATAATGACAGAACTGGCTTCTTCTAATCCACCTGTAATGACAATTTTATCTTTTTGTACGGCGCCTAATTGTACCTTCACTTTCTTGGCTACTTGGTTATCGTTGGTTACAAATACATAACCCTCGTTTTCGCCACCATCCAGCAAAGCATCGTAAGGAATGGTGTAGGCACTTTGCTTTTTTGAGGGATAGATATTAGCCTTACCAAACATTCCCGCCGCCAAGCCCTTTACTGGTTCAGTTAAGGACAACTCCAAACCAAAAGTTCCACTTTGCGGATCAATACTTTCCGATTTCCTGCTTACTTTGGCTTGCAATTGTTTTCCGGCTAGTGCATCAGCTGTAATCACAGCCCTATCTCCTACTTTTAAAGCCGACCATTGTTTGTCGCTCAAACCAACTTTTAATACCCAATTGCCTTCGCTTGCTCCATTGATTTGTAGCACTGGCGTACCAGGGCCTACAATTTGACCTTCGCTAGCCAGTTTTCTAAGCACGTAACCGTTCGTGGTTGCATTGATGGTGGTATAGCTCTCGTTAAACTTGGCAGATTGCAGTTGCTTCTTCGCGACATCGAGCATTGTTTTGGCATTTTGCAATTGCTCTAAAGTGGCCACACTGTCTTTGTAAAGTTTATCGGCACGTTCATAATCCCGTAAAGCCTTTTGATAGGACAGTTGCACTTGTTGGGCCTGCGAGCTAATTTCCGTAGGATTCACCGTAGCCAGTACTTGCCCTCTGCTCACCTTATCTCCTTCTTTTACATAAATGCGGTTAATGACGCCACCGTTTTTAAAGGACAGCAACGTTTCATCGTTAGTAGTAAAATAGCCAGAAGTGGCCACCTCTCCATCTGTATTTTCGGCCAAAAGCGAAATCACCTTTACCGGAATAGTATCTTGTTGAACAATGGCCTTTTCTCTTTTGTCGCCTCCTTTGCAGGCAAATAGCATGGACAAGGCAAGGCTGAGGCTGATTGGTGTAATATTTACTTTCATAATTTAGTTAAGCGTATATGATGCTGTTTCGCGTTCAATGTTGGCCAAGGCCGTAAGCACCTTATATAAATTAATGTTGACTAGTATTTGTGCCGATGTGTATTGGTTTCGGGCATCAATGGTTTCTACAAAAGAATTAGCTCCTGCTAAATAACCTCTTTCTATCAAGCGCAAATAGGTAGAGGCTGCTTCAAATTGTTTTTGGGACGATTGGTAGGTTTGAAAGGCGGAGCGTAAATTATTTTGTGCGGTTTTTGCCGACAGGCTTAATTGTTGCGCAACTAAGCTTGCATTCAATTCGGCATTTCTCAAATCTAAATTGCTTTCTTTAATTCGATTACTATTTCTGTTTCCTGAAAAAATCGGGATTTCCAATTGCAGCCCCAACATATAATATCGTGTGTTAGCGTTAAACTTAAATCCTTCTGACTGCGTTCCCAAATCAAAAAATGCACCCAGCCTTGGCACGGCAAATTGGCTATTCATTTTTCGAACCGTTTTATTGATGCCCACTACTTGGTTTAATGCTTTGAGCTCTTCTCGTTGTCCGGAAATATCCAAACTGGCCAACAAACCTTGCACTTTAGCTAAATCATTTTTATCATCTTTCTCTACGAGAATTGCATCGTCAGCATTTCTGTTTAGCAGAAAGTTAAAGTACAGACGAGCATTATTTGCTTTTTGCTCGGCATCTATCAAAGTTGCCCTTACACTTTCCACTTCACTTTGGGAACGAAGTACATAGGCAGGCAAACCTTTTCCATTTTCCAGCAGCTTTTGATTTACCCTAAGTCCTTCATTGGCCAGTTGCAACCCAGATTGATAAACATCAACCGCAGCGAGCGCACTCAAATAGTTATAGTAAGCTGTTTTCACTTCCTTAACCAGATCACGCTTATAAATTTGCACTTCAAATTCTTTCAAAGTCAACTGCTGCTCCGTAATCCGTTTGTTATTAATGATATCAGTATTGATAATAGGCACCGTAGTACGGATTTTAGCATCGTGGAAATTTTTAGGCAGGAAGTTAATAGTCTGATTTTCCAACATTGGGAAGTTATTGGCTCCCGTAATTTGGTTCAAAGTGCTGTAAATCGGGTTGAGCAAATCTCCCAAAGGTAATGGAATGTTACGGCCTCCATCGGCAGTTTGATAACCTGCTTGAAAAGCCACTGAAGGCAGGAACAATCCTTTTGCTGCCTTTAAAGCATATTGCGCTTTTTCCAACGATACGTTTTTTTGCTGCAGCACCATGTTGTTCTTAAAAGCAGTATCAATATAGGTTTGCAATACTTGCTGCGCATTCACAGAGAAAGCAGCAAAAACAAGCACCAACATCAAGCAAATATTTTTCATTTTAATTAACAGTGTTAACATTTTTTTTATTGAATACTTTTTAAGATGAGCACCAAGGTGTCGAAAGCCTTCTCTAAACTAAGTTGCTGTTCGTTTTCTGGGAAATGGGCATTTACCACGTGATCCAAATGCCCCTGTAGCTTCAACGAGCAAATTCCGTGGATCGTAGCCCAAATATACATGGACATGGCATGTAGATCTGCTTGCTTAAAATACCCTTTGGACTTGCAATCGGCTACAGTAACCAGTAAGGCTTCAAACGCAGCCCCACCTTCTTCCCACTCGCTGGCGCAATTTTTATTCACAAACTCAATGGGCTCTCGCATAATAAACATAAGTTCATAGAAATCACGATTTTCCATCGCAAATTCAATATAACTACGCCCCATGGCTTTTAACCGTTCAAAAGGCTCTTCGACATTCCTGAGCATAGCAAATTGGGTGGCAAGCATTTTAAATCCCTCTTGGTGCAAGGCATAAATCACATCGCTTTTGTCCTGATAATAGAGGTAAATGGTAGTAGGGCTTATTCCGATTTTATCAGCAATCTTCCTCACAGAAATGGATTCATAGCCATGTTTCAGGAATAGCTCCTTAGCTACTTCTAAAATTTTTCTCCTCAGGTCCTTCTTATGTTTGAGGCGCTTGTTTTTCGTATTCGTTTCACTCATGACGAAACAAATATAATTAACAGTGTTAATATTTTAAAATATGAAATTATTTTATGTATAAAAAAAGGAGAAGCTAGGCTTCTCCTTTTTACTGTTAATGTTATTTTGGATTAAAGTTTCACAATTTTTCTGGACACATTCCCGCTAGCTTTAATGACCTGCAGAATGTAAGAACCTGCGCCAACCTCGGCTACATCGAGCTCTACTACCTGAGAATTGTCTGCATTTTTAGCTTTTATTGCTTTACCTGTCATATCGGTAAGCAACAATTTAACATTCTCTTTGGTTGATGAACCTAGGCTTACATAAAGTTTGCTGGTTACCGGATTAGGATAGGCCAATACCGACAGCTCTTGATCTAAACCTTTCACAAACCTAGTTAGCTTATCAAAGGTTACACGTGTGCCATCTGCATCAATTTGAGCTAGCCTGTAATAAGCGGATTGCTTAAAGCTTGCATCAATTACTTCGTAATTAGACAGCGAAGTTGAATTTCCTTTACCTGGTTTGCCATCAATCACGTTAAAGTTTTTGCCATCCAAACTTTTCTCCACTTCAAACTTAGCATTGTTCTTTTCTGCGCTGGTCGTCCATTTGATCAAAGCACCATTAGTAGCAGCTTTTGCAGTAAAATCAACCAAAATAATTGGTAGCACTCCTGGTGTTTTTGCAAAAGTAAATGCACCAAAATCGGTTGTTAAACCAGAAGTAATCAATCCAGTGCTTGCAACCACTGAATAGCTATCATTACCTGTATTCACCCAAGCATTACCTCCCACGTCAAACCTTGTCACCACAGCATCCAATGTAGCAAAGCTAGAAAACCCAGAATTAGTAAAGTCATAAGTAGTTAGACCTACTTTGGCTTGAGCATTACCATTAAGCTTATTGATAGTCCAATATTCTTTATTATGGATGTATCCTAAAACAAGTGGATCGAAACTTGTGGTATTGGCATATGATACTGGAAAATATTCAATTTCAAAATCTGATGCTGTACCTACGGCCACATCTGTTAGGACAACTGCTGTAGACGCAGTACCTTTACCAATCATTAAACGGGTAGCAGTACCATTAGCCACATTAAGTAAATTGACTTTTCCATTCACAAAATTTTGGGGTTTGCTCATGTTAAAACTAATGTTCTTTGCAGCATCAAGTGTTAAGCCTGCAGCCGCATTCATCTTTCCTTCGTTAACCACAAAGTTTCCAGTTGCTTTTACTGGTTGATTAAACGTTACTGCTTTAGCCAAAGCTGTTAAGGTAACATCTGCAAAAACAATTTCGCTGGCCACATTATTATCAATAGCGAAGGTATGTGCATTGGTAAGTGTTCTATTACCTAAAGTGGCATATATAGCAGGGTCATTTTTTAACACTACGGTAAATCCATCTGGCACTGTTTTTAAAGCGTTATCCAATGTAGCTAAAGTTCCGATAAAGGCTTTTTGCGGCTGAATATTTACATATCCCGTTAAGCCGTCATCCACTCCATCTACAACTTTAGATTTAACACTTACCAGATTATCAAAATTAGTTTCCGTACCGCTATTAATGGCACCGAACACATTGTAAGAAGCATCGATGTCGCCATTAAATGGTAAAATATTAGTGGTATTGGTTCCATCTTGAGCTACATCGTAAAGCGTAGCTAAGCCCGCGGTAGTTCCAGAAGTTGTCCCATCCAAAAAGATATATGTGCCTAAGCTAGCTGCAAATGTATTTTTATCTATATCAGCACCTCCAATTTTCACATTTGAAATAGGTTTTACTGAAGCGGAGCCATTATGGTTATAGAAGCTTATCCCAACACCTCCTGTACCATTAAAGGTATTGCTCATAATAGACAGATTATCTGAAGTAACAGGGCTTTGTGCACCAGTAGTACCTTCTTTACTTGAAAACACAATGGAACTGAAGGCTGTTGCACCTGTAAATGGCGTTAAGGTGTTGTTCTTGATGCTTACGTTATTTGATCGTTGTACGAAAATCCCAATATTAGCATAATTGGTAATGACATTATTAGCTACTTCGATATTTGCATTTGCCGTTCTACTTCCTTTCACCTCTAACATTCTCACAATTAAATTTGCTTGGCCCAAACTTGGAATACCAGCACCTATGTTGTTATTGTTGATTTTATGATTACCCACTTTTGCATGTAACACAGACACCAAACCAATTGGAAGGTCATTGTAAGAGAACTCGAAGTTATTACCAGCGCCGTCGCCAAGGTTGCCTGCTTGTAATCCATATACTGCAATAATATTATTTTTATCAGCAGGAGAGCCACCAATCATTCCGTAGGTATTATAGGCATAAATACCTCTTCCAAACAATTCTGGAGCTAATAAATTAGCATAGGTAACAGTATTACGCACTACGTTGATGGCGTTATTTGGAATAGCCCCAACATCGTTCCTTCCTAATCTCATCGCGTGACTATACCATGCGAAACCATCTACCGTTTGCGTTTTAGTCCCCTTAAATACATTGTCTGAAATTTCTAGGTTATTGAAATTATCGTTGGAAGTAGTAGCGATACCAATATAAGTTGGTTCCTGATTAATCTGGAATTCGAAATTTTGGATTTTCACATTAGGAGCGTCAATCTCAATCAATGCATTTTTTCTATCTCCCGTAGTGATTACTGGTCCTGTACTGCCAGTAATGATTGGTTTATCCGATAGGAGCAGATTGTTACCTCTCAATGTCACTTGTTTATTTACCACCACTGCAGAAGTGAGCGTATAAGTTCTTGATTCAACATTAATTACATGTCCGTTCAGCGTGTTTGGATGATCAATGGCCTCCTGTATAGTAGCATAACCTTCAGTTGTATTTACATTTCTTACAGGAAGATTCAAAATTACTTCCCCTAAACCTGGAACGTCGTCTTTATCGTGAATTTTAGATTTAATTGTCGAGAAAGACGCCATAGTTCTATCCGTTCTGGTATCATAAGCACCATAAACATTCATTTCCGCTACTATATTCGAAGAAAACGGCAAAATGTTGGTAGTCGCAGCCGAATTATAATACTGAGAAGACCAGATTGGATCTCCTGCTGTAGTTCCAGCAGGCCTATCATCAAGCCTTATATACTCACTAAGATCGGCCGAAAAGATATTAGCCGCAGTACCTGGCCCACCAATCACAGCACCAGTTAATGGCGCTAAAGCTACATCACTATAGGAATTGGCAAATTTAATGCCCACATGCCCTGCACCTAAAGGTATAGGCACATTAAAGGTATTTTGCTTTACAATTAAGTTCGAAAATGATTTTGCACCTGGAGTACCTGTATTGGTAGTCTTAGTATCAAAATAAAGTGACACCGTATTCGAGCTTCCCGAAAGCGGATTAAAGGTATTATTAATCACGCTCACATTGCTCGAATAAAATACCGCCAAACCTAGCAACTTGAAATCATTCAGGATATTTCCTGATACTTCCACCGTTGAAGCAGGATTTGTTGTCGAAATGACCTCAATCAATGCAGGTTGTCGATCAGCTCCTGTTTGCCCCATTGCATTATTATTACCTCCGGAAGTGATAATGTTATTGGTGATTTTATTTCCAGGGCTTACATAACCATTCATGGCCAACTTACCTTGCAGGGTATTATTGTTCACAATCAATGCCCCGCCGCTCATATCGCCCGCTTGTATCGTAGCATAATGCGCTTTGAAGTTATTGTCATCAATATTTCCATTGATATTAAATGCCCTCACTGCCCTACCCAAGGCATTATCTGCCACAGCGTGTCCAACGGTATTTCTCAAGATGGTTACCTTATCGTTTCCATTGGTATTTAAAACTCCTAAGAAGATTGCCGCACTATTAAATACATAGCTGGCATTGGTACCTTCTATCAAATTATCGGTAATGGTTAAATTATTAAAACTACCCGTTGGACCTGATTTGATACCGTAACCTACGGTAGTGGTGGTGGTTGCATTATTAAAATTGCTTTCTTGAAAACGGAGATGCAAATTTGAAATCGTTACATTCGGCACCGCCACATAAATCAAAGCTTTATTGGCCACATCACCCCCAGTAATAATAGGCTTGTTAGCTAAGACCCCATTGTTCCCCACCAAAGAAATACTTTTGGTGATATTGATGCCAGTGGTTAAGGTATGTGTACCTTCAAAAACATTCACCGTATTACCTGTAAGTGTCGAAGGCGCATCTATAGCTGATTGAATGGAGCAGAAACGCACCGCAGTAGTGGTATTGCTCGCCACCAACTCTGGCTCAACAGCAGTAGAAGCAACCGCACTGGTCACCAATCTAAAATTGGCGCCATTAGAACTAAAGCTATTACCATTCAAATAAGCACAAGCATCGGCAGAGTTATCTCTATCGAAATACAAAGTATTAGGAGATCCTGGTGTACTTGGACTGTTACCAGTAACATTATTATAGCCTATATTGCCCTTCTGCAATTGTATACCTACTTCTGTCCCTGTAATCGTATTCCCAATAATAGTATGCCCAGTACCTCCCACTACAATACCAAAACCATCCCCCTCAGTAAGTGCCGAGCCCTTAATATTTGAAATGATATTACCTGTGATATACGCTCCAAAAGGTTGGTCGTTAATATTCGCATAAATATCTTTTCTTCTCAATACGGCAATGGCCGCAAAATCCCTGGTGTCAGTTTGCGTGCCAACTTGGGTAATGGTGTTTTCGTTAACCACTACCGCACCGTTTCCTGAATTAGCACCTGATGCCAGTACATTTTTGATTTCGATTCCGAACCTAGAGTTATTGGCTAGCGTAATCGTATTTTTAGAAATGAAAGTTTGAGCCGAAGTAAGATCATTCCTACCTAGCCACATCCCAATACCCGAATCTCCATTTGAATTCACAGTATTCTCCATTACTTTAATACCACTAGTGTATGCAGACTCAGCAAAATCAATCCCCACCAATTGGTTAAAAGACACCTCATTATAACTTATCTCAATAGTCTCAAAATTTGCTGCAGAACTCTGCAGCATAATTCCCCTAGCACTACTCGCCACTGGAGCGCCATTCTTATTTCCGTTATTGTTAAAGGTTGAAAACCTTATGATCAAGTTGGTAACACTTTTATTAGCATAAAAACCATATCGATAATTTTCGCTAGACGATACGTCATTTACAAAAACGTTTGCGGCATTTACGCCTAACCCTATACCTGTTTCAAAATTGGTTATCGTAAGTTTAGAAATCGATACATCGCTAGCTGCAATCCTAAATCCGTAATTAGTAGTAGTAATATAGTTAGCCGCTGTACCATCAATAATAGTTCCTGCTTTGGAAGTACCTTCGATAGTTAAAGATTTGTTGATATCCACAAAATATCCAGCAACAGCACCTATGGGCGAATAAGTACCATCGGCTAACGTAATAACATCTCCTGAAGCAGCAGCATCCACCGCAGCTTGGATACTCTTCTTAGGCGCCCCTATTAGCGTTCCTGAATTGCTATCGTCTCCAGTAATTGGATTAACGTAGTAATTTGTTTGTGCCTGCATGCTTTGCAAAGCAAATAACAAGCCAACAAACAGCATAGGTAGTGCTCTGAGTAGAGTTTTTTTCATAATTTATCTGGTTATAAGAGAGCATCTTAAGTGCTAATTTAAATATAGAAACAATAAAAAGAGAAGATTCACGTTACAACTTTTTTCTCTAAAGAATAAATCTGCATTTACGCCAAAAAAACGAAGATTATTTGATGAAAATTTTCTTTGAAGTCCTTCTGAATTCCCGGAGAATTTGCACCATTATTTTACATCAGTAAAAATTTCAAGTAAACATTTGGTGGTTACATGGTAATAATCTGCAATCATTAGCTTACAATAACCAGCGTTCAAAATTAAACCTCTATATTTGTGAAAATAACTTATTATGCTTAAAGGATTTTTTAATGTTCCTGCACCAGTTAACGAGCCCATTTTGGGTTACGCACCAGGAAGTAAGGAAAGAGAATTATTAAAAGCGGCCCTAGCCGAGGGAAGGTCTAAAGTATTAGATATCCCTATGTATATTGGAGACAAAGAGGTGTTCACCGATGAAAAGATCAACATCACTCCTCCTCATGACCATCAGCACGTTTTAGCCACCTTTAATAGAGGTAGCAAAGCTCATGTACAGCAAGCAATTGATGCTGCATTGGCTGCAAAAGCTGATTGGGAAAATTTAGCTTGGGAACAAAGAGCAGCTATTTTCTTAAAAGCCGCTGATTTAATTGCCGGCCCATATAGATATAAACTTAACGCAGCAACTATGCTAGGACAAAGCAAAAATGCTTTCCAAGCTGAGATAGATTCTGCCTGCGAGCTGATTGATTTCTTACGTTTTAACGTAAGCTATATGTCTGATATTTACAAGCAACAACCTCCTGTTTCGCCAAGAGGTAGCTGGAACAGAGTGGAACAACGCCCTCTAGAAGGTTTTGTTTTTGCTTTAACACCTTTCAACTTTACAGCCATTGCTGGAAACTTACCTTCTTGCGTAGCCATGATGGGCAATGTAGTGGTTTGGAAACCTGCAGATACCCAAATTTATGCTGCAAGTTTGATCATGCAGATTTTCAAAGAAGCGGGATTGCCTGATGGTGTAATCAATTTAGTTTATGCCAAAGGCCCTGATGCAGGTGATGTGATTTTCGCACATCCTGATTTTGCGGGCATCCATTTCACAGGTTCTACAGGAGTTTTTCAAGACATTTGGAAAACCATTGGTAACAATATCCATAAGTACAAAACCTATCCTCGTATTGTAGGTGAAACTGGCGGTAAAGATTTCATTCTAGTACATGGTTCTGCTGATGCAGAAATATCAAGCACCGCAATTTTAAGGGGCGCTTTTGAATACCAAGGGCAAAAATGTTCAGCGGCTTCGAGAGTTTATATCGCTAAAAGCAAATGGCCTCAAATCAAAGAATTTTTACTGAGAGATTTGGCAACCTTAAAAATGGGACCAACTGAAGATTTCGGCAACTTTATCAATGCTGTGATTGACGAAAAGTCTTTTGACAAATTAGCCAAATATATTGATGAGGCAAAAACAGCGAAAGGTGTTGAAATTATTTCAGGCGGGAATTACGACAAGAGCAAAGGTTATTTTATTGAACCAACTGTTTTAGTGGTTGATGACCCTAAATATACCACCATGTGTGAAGAGCTATTTGGCCCTGTACTTACGGCATACATTTATGAGGATAAAGATTATGATAAAATTTTAGAAATCATTGATACTACCTCTATTTATGCACTTACAGGTGCCGTAATCGCCCAAGATCGTTATGCCATTGATAAAGCTACACACAGATTACGTAATGCTGCAGGAAACTTTTACATCAATGATAAATGTACTGGCGCAGTGGTAGGCCAACAGCCGTTTGGCGGAGCCAGAGGTAGTGGCACCAACGACAAAGCAGGCTCAATGATCAACTTGTTACGTTGGGTATCTCCACGTACTATCAAGGAAACTTTTGACCCACCTAAAGATTATACTTATCCGTTTTTAGCAAGCGATTAATCTTGATTAAAGCAATTTAACTTATTGCTTTATTAAGTGTATAACAACAGAAAGCCCCGCACATGCGGGGCTTTCTTATTCAAAAAGACTATTTTAGCATCCAAAAATAAAACTCGATAACTTCAAAGTCATTACCCTTGGAAAATACTGACAATAAAAACGATCTAAAGAGAGGTTTACAAAACAGACATATACAGCTAATTGCACTAGGTGGTGCAATAGGCACTGGCTTGTTTTTAGGCATTGGACCAGCGGCGGTGTTAGCCGGACCATCCGTTATTTTAGGCTATGCCATTGCTGGCTTCATTGCATTCTTCATCATGCGTCAGCTTGGTGAAATGGTTGTTCAAGAACCAGTATCGGGTAGTTTTAGTCATTTTGCATATAAATATTGGGGGCCTTTCCCTGGCTTCGCATCCGGCTGGAATTATTGGATGCTTTACATCTTAGTAAGCATGTCTGAACTGACAGCGATTGGCATTTATGTGCAGTTTTGGTGGCCAGAAATACCACTTTGGGCTTCCAGTGCTTTCTTTTTTGTAGTGATAAACATGCTTAACCTTGCCTCTGTAAAGGTTTATGGCGAGGCAGAGTTTTGGTTCTCCATTGTAAAAGTAGTGGCTATTATAGCGATGATTATATTTGGCAGTTATCTTCTACTAAGCGGTACAGGCGGAGAACAAGCAACTATAAAAAACTTGTGGAACGATGGTGGTTTCTTCCCAAAAGGCTGGCTTAGCACTAATGGAAATGGCGGTTACGAAGGGCTTTTAGCAGCGATGGCACTCATCATGTTTTCTTTCGGTGGATTAGAACTCGTAGGCATCACTGCCGCAGAAGCAGAAAATCCAGAAAAAAATATCCCAAAAGCAACCAATCAAGTTATCTATAGGATTTTAATTTTTTACGTTGGCGCCTTGATTATTTTATTTTCTTTATCGCCATGGAAAAGTATTACCGATGGTAGCAGCCCATTTGTAATGGTCTTTGAAAGACTTAACAGTTTTCAGCTTGATATTTTTGGACAAAACATTAGCTTTACTAAGCTGATTGCCAATGCACTGAATGTGATTGTGCTTACTGCAGCGCTATCTGTATATAATAGCAGTGTTTACAGCAATAGCCGTATGCTTTACGGATTGGCACAACAAGGCAATGCGCCAAAGTTTCTATCTAAACTTAACAAAAACTACGTGCCGGTAATGGCGATTTTAGTGTCTGCATTGTTTGCCGCTATTTGTATTGTCATCAACAAGATTATACCAGAGCAAGCACTAAGCATACTCATGTCCCTAGTAGTATCAGCACTTGTGATTAATTGGTTAATGATTAGCTATACCCACATTAAATTCAGGAAAGCACATCAATCACAACAAACGAAGTTCCCATCATTTCTATATCCAATTAGTAATTATATCTGTCTGTTCTTTTTAGCAGGCATACTTATAGTTATGTGGCTCACGGGGTTGAAAATGTCTGTAGAACTCATTCCGCTATGGATATTATTTTTATATGGCTGTTACTACTTAGTTCAACGCAAAAAATAAAGACACTTCTGCATTAGTATGTCAACAATTCAGCTTAATCAAGATATTTTGGTTTAGGAAGGAGCTTATTTCACATAAAAAAGAGGATGCCCAAACGCAAGGCACCCTCTCCAACATTATATTACTAAACCTACAACTATTATCCAATATCCATTTTAAATACAGGTGCTACATCTTCAGCGCTTGATGCACTTGCTTCTAAATCTGTTATCAATCCTGTTTTTAAGCTGTATACCCAAGCGTGTACAGACAATTCTTGTCCATTAGCCCAAGCATTTTGCACAATGGAAGTGCTCATTACATTCTTTGCTCCTTGAATAGCGTTAAGCTCAACCATCCTGTCAAATTTTTTCTGAGGATCATCAATACTTGCTATTTCCTTCTGGTGTGCATAGTAAACATCTTTAATGTTTCTTAACCAGTTATCAATTAAGCCAACTTGTTTGTTTCCCATAGCAGCATTAACACCACCACAACCGTAGTGGCCACAAACAATAACGTGCTTAACCTTTAATACGTTAATAGAATAATCGAGTACGCTTAACAAACTCATATCGTTGTGAGTTACTACGTTCGCAATATTTCTGTGTACAAAAATATCACCCGGCACTGTATTCGTGATTTGGTTAGCTGGCACACGACTGTCTGAACAGCCAATCCATAAAATTGGTGGCGCCTGGCCTGCCGACAGGTCATCAAAGAAATTAGGGTCAACTTTTAAGGTTTCGGCAACCCAATTTTTATTTCCTTCTAATAGACTTTCATAAGTAATTTTATCTTGACGTGATGACATATTTTATATTTTAATTTTGTTCAACAATTTTTGTGCTTACTCTTGGTACGGAATAAGTTTTCTTGATATTTTCTAAAGTTACAATAATCCCTCTGGTATAGGCATTATGCTTATAATTATGGATGGCTTCCAATACATCCGGATCAATATATCTAGAGTTAGCCCCATCGATAATTACGTTCGTTTCATTTGGAATTTCCGATAATAACACTTGAATTGAAGCTTTGTTTAAGAACGATACTTCTTCTGCAAGTTTGATCCTGATGTTCTTTTTGTTTCCTTCTTCTTGTACTCGATAAAAGAAGGGATTACGCATGTTAGTTCTCAATAAATAGAAAATTGAAACTGCCATACCAATACCAACACCTTTCAGTAAATCAATCCCCACTACCCCCACAATAGTGATCACAAATGGAATAAATTGATCCCAACCTTTGTGGTACATGTGTTTAAATAAAGATATTCTTGCTAGCTTATATCCAGTTACCAATAAAATGGCCGCTAAACACGACAATGGAATCATATTGATAATTGAAGGGATAAACAGCAATGACAGCAATAACAATAAACCATGCGTAATGGCAGAAACTTTAGTACGGCCTCCAGCATTCACGTTCGCCGAGCTTCGTACAATTACAGCCGTCATTGGCAAACCACCCAACATACCACTTGCAATGTTACCCACTCCTTGGGCAACCAACTCGCGATTAGTAGGTGATACTCTTTTTAAAGGGTCAATTTTATCAACAGCTTCCAAACTCAATAAAGTTTCCAAACTGGCCACTACCGCAATAGTAAGAGCCACCATTAATACCTTAGAGTCGAAAATAGTTGAGAAATCTGGCATGGTAAACAAGCCAAAGAACTCGGCAGCACTGTTCACCTCTGGAATTTTAACCATTTGGCTTTCTCTTAACGCATTAGAAGACCCACTAAATAGCACTGCACCTATGATTCCTAAAGCAACCACTACTAAAGGTGCAGGAACCACAGCCAGTTTTTTAAATTTAGGCCAAAGCACCAATATAAGGATGGAAACTACACTGATTGCAATTGCTGCTACACTAAAGTGCTGAAGCGCATTCCCTAAAGCAGAGAAAGTATTTTCTCCATCCTTTTGGAAGAAGCTTTCGTCACCAAAGAAATCACTATCAACACCTAAGGCATGAGGCAATTGTTTCATGATCAACAATATACCAATACCAGCTAGCATCCCTTCAATTACACTTGAGGGAAAGTAATTACCAATAGTACCGGCTTTAATCAGGCCCAGAATAAGCTGAAATACACCAGCTAAAACTACGGCCATTAAAAATGCCTGATAACTTCCTAAACTTGTAATTGCTGCTAAAACAATAGTGGTTAAACCCGCAGCAGGCCCACTTACACTTAATTGTGAACCACTAATAGAGGCTACTACCACACCACCTATAATTCCGGTAAGTAAGCCCGCAAATAAAGGAGCTCCGGATGCCAAGGCAATCCCCAAACATAATGGCAAAGCCACTAAGAACACTACAATACTTGCAGGCAAATCGGCTTTTAAATTCCTCTTTTGCAAATATTTATTTATTCCGCCTCCCATAGAGGCCGAATTCGAATTTTTCATAAAGAATTATGTTAATTTCTAAAGTTTTTTATCAAATCAGTTCCGTAAAACATACGGAATTAGCGCAGGTAAAACTTAGCAGAAATTAGGAGGCGGTGTTGGCACCGAAGGATGATATGGATCTACGTAGCGCCGTGAGTGCTCAATAAAGCTACTAGGCACACCACAATCCAAATCCAAGTGGACGTAATTAAGGTCATACTTTTGGAACATCATTTTATAGTCTACAAACTTAGCGCTTGATTTTCCTTTTTCATCACCGTTGTTTTCATTCTCCAACTGCATGATTACAGAAACCATAAAATCTTCGTCCAGATGCTTAAAAAAAATAGGTGCAGCAGAAATCACCATTTTCGCAGCGAAAACGCACATAAAAATGGCAACGATCCAAAGCTCATATTTTTTTCTTAGCTTCATTTTTGTCAAATCTTCTTTTTCAGATTTCCCCAAAAGTAATTCCGAAAACCCTTAAATTCAAAATTATTCCGTAATAAATTTGTAATATAAAGATTTTGCTGCCCTTAAATCAAAATTATTGGGCATTTTCAAACTTTATTTATTTTTGAGCATTCTTGTATATATCGAAGCGAAAATCAATGAGGATTCTTTTTATTTGTTTACTTACCATGCTGCCCCTTTTCATGTTGGCACAGAATAATAATGCTCCATCATCATATGACATACATGATATCAAGATTACAGGCTATCTGCAAACTCAATTCCAGGTAGCGCAATCTCCGGGCATATTCTCATGGTCGGGAGGCGACTTTAGTCCAAACTCCGCCAGTCGTTTTATGTTAAGGCGTGGACGCTTGAAGGTAGACCGTGTAGACAAATTTTCTTCGGTAGTATTCCAGCTAGATGGTACACAAGATGGCCTTCGGATCATGGATGCTTTTATCCAATTCCACAGTCCCGAAGATAAATCGTTGCTTTTTACCGCAGGCTTATTCAATAGGCCTTTCGGTTACTCCATCGTTTACTCTTCTGGATATAGAGATTTTCCTGAAAGGGCCCGCGTTTTTCAAACCCTAATGCCCCGTGAAAGGGATTTAGGAGCAATGATCAGTTACAGACCGAAAAAATTCCTTCATTTTATCACTGCCGAATTAGCAGTAGTTAACGGAAGTGGCCTCAATGCCAAAGATTATGATTCAAACAAAGACATCATTGGTAATCTTAACTTTAAGTTCGATAGTTTAGCTAATAAAAAACTTCATTTAGGATTTGGAGGATCTATCTATAAAGGTACCGTACGTAGTAATACCGACACTTATTTAAAACCTGCTGCAGGCGGCTTTGTAAGTGTAACGGACGCATCCAATGTGAACTATAATTTTAGAAGAGATTACTATGGAGCCAACCTACAATTAGAATATAACAATTCCTTTGGAAACACCAGTTTCAAGTCTGAATACATCCAAGGCAAGCAACCAGGCGTAGCTGCTTCGGCGAGTATTTCCGGATTAGCAGCTAGCCAGAGCTTTGCCACCCAACCTACAGGAAACTTATATTTGAGAAATTTCAATGGATATTTTTTCTGGTTTACGCAGCAAATTGCCAATAGCAAACTTACGGCTATAGTAGGTTATGATGTTTACGATCCAAACACCGATGTTGATGAATCAGAAATTGGGCGAGTAGGCAATAACACCACTGCCGGCGATATTAAATTCAGCACCTTAGGTTATGGGTTCACCTATGCACTCAACGGTCGGTTAAAGCTTACTATTTATAACGAGCACGTACATAATGACGGTACGCAGTTAACTAATTATCAAAGCGATATTAAAGACAACGTTTTCACCACTCGATTGCAATATCGTTGGTAGCTCGTTCATTTAACTTTATAACCAAATCATAAACCATATAAACCAAATTATACCAATGAACGACAAGATTAAGATCTTAAAAGACAAAATAGAGAAAGCCCATTTAGGTGGTGGACAAGCTCGTATTGATAGCCAACATAAAAAAGGCAAACTCACTGCTCGTGAACGTATCCACTTTTTAATGGACGAAGGTAGTTTTGAAGAAATTGGTATGCTGGTAACGCATCGTAGTACCGATTTTGGCATGGAAAGGGAGAAATACCTTGGCGATGGTGTGATTACTGGTTATGGTACGGTGAACGGAAGACTTACCTATGTTTTTTCGCAAGATTTTACTGTCTTTGGCGGATCTTTATCCGAAACCCATGCAGAGAAGATTTGCAAAATCATGGATATGGCCATGAAAAATGGCGCTCCTATCATTGGCTTAAATGACAGTGGCGGCGCCCGCATCCAGGAAGGCGTGGTTTCTCTGGGTGGTTATGCCGATATTTTCTATCGAAATGTACAAGCGTCTGGCGTTGTTCCTCAACTTTCGGCCATTATGGGGCCTTGCGCTGGTGGGGCCGTTTATTCGCCTGCCATTACAGATTTTATTTTAATGGTAGAAAACACTTCTTACATGTTTGTAACCGGACCAAATGTGGTAAAAACCGTTACGCATGAGGAAGTAAGTTCAGAAGAGCTAGGAGGTGCCAGTACACATGCTACCAAATCAGGAGTAACACATTTTGCTTGTGCTAATGAAATAGAGGCCATCAACCATCTGAAGAAACTGCTAAGTTACGTACCTCAAAATTGCGAAGAAACTCCTCCTTCTGTTGTTTATGATTTAGAAAATGAAGAAAGGCTAGGGTTAAATGACATTCTTCCTGCAAACGCCAACCAACCCTATGATATTAGAGAGGTAATAGCGCAAGTTGCCGATGACGATAGTTTTATGGAAGTGCATGCTGCATACGCCGAGAACATTGTAGTGGGCTTTGCCCGGCTAGCTGGTCGTAGCATAGGTATAATAGCTAACCAGCCCGCATACTTAGCTGGAGTTTTAGACAATAATGCTTCCGTAAAGGCTGCCAGATTTGTTCGTTTTTGCGATTGCTTTAATGTGCCTTTATTAGTTTTTGAAGATGTTCCAGGCTTTTTGCCAGGTACTGACCAAGAGTGGAATGGCATCATCAACAACGGAGCAAAGCTGTTGTACGCCTTTAGCGAAGCTACCGTTCCACGTATCACGGTAATTACCCGCAAAGCTTATGGTGGCGCATATGACGTGATGAACTCCAAACACATTGGTGCCGATATGAACTACGCTTGGCCAACAGCTGAAATAGCAGTAATGGGTGCTAAAGGTGCTGCCGAAATTATCTTTAAAAGAGAAATTAGCGCAGCGGAAAATCCAGAAGAAAAATGGTTAGAAAAGGAAAAACTATACTCGGATATTTTTGCTAATCCTTATCGTGCAGCAGAGCGTGGTTTTGTCGACGAAGTGATTGAGCCATCTAAAACTCGTGAAAAACTAATTAAAGCTTTCAAAATGCTCGAGAATAAAGTTGTAAATACACCAAGAAAAAAACACGGTAATATCCCGCTTTAATTTATAAATGCAAGCATTAAAACGTGCCGATGTAGTATTGATGGCCTTTTGTACAGGCCTTATTGTTGCCAACATCTATTACTGCCAACCTTTGGTAATACTTATTGCCAAGGAATTTCATTTGCCCGAGAGTGAAGCTGGAAGTATCACTTTCCTTACCCAAGCCGGTTATGCTGTGGGTTTGTTTCTTTTGGTGCCTTTGGGCGATATGTTTGAACGCAAGAAACAGATTTTGGTGATTACAGCACTGGCGATTGTCTCTTTATTAATTGCCGGTTTTTCACATAGTTTTTTCGTACTTGAAATAGCCAGTGTATTAATTGGCGCTTGTTCCATTGTACCACAGCTCATTTTACCACTTACAGCATCTTTAAGTGACGACGAAAGCAGAGGCCATAACATAGGCATCGTCATGAGTGGATTGCTTGTAGGTATTTTAGCTTCAAGGGCCATTAGCGGAACAGTGGGCGATTTACTAGGCTGGCGTGCCATGTTCTTAATTGCAGCAGGTGTTTGTGCTTTACTAGTGATATTAATGGCCGTACGTTTTCCTACAAGCCGTCCTACGTTTACAGGCGGTTATAAAGAACTGATGAGTTCCATGTTTTCTTATATCAAAACCCAACCCGTTTTAAGGGAAGCATCCATCATCAACTTTTTTGCGTTTATCGTTATCATGGGTTTTTGGACCACCATGGTGCTCTACCTAGCCAATCCTCCCTATCAATTCAGTGCTTATCAAATTGGTTTATTTGGCATTGCAGGAGCCGCTGGAGCTTTGGCTGCGCCATTAGTAGGCAAATTAAGCGGCGGCGGAAATCCACGGAAAAATTTGATGATAGGCTTTGTTTTAGAATTGATTAGCGTAGCCTTGTTTTATTTCACTGGACACAATGTTTTCCTTTTTGTGATTGGCATTATATTAATAGATATTGGACAACAAGCTATCCACGTGACCAATCAAACACGCATTTACACCCTAATTCCAGAAGCTCGAAACAGGCTAAATACCATCTTTATGTCGGTAAGTTTTGTTGGAGCTGCCTGTGGCTCTGCATTAGGTTTATGGCTATGGTCGCTAGGTGGCTGGGCAATGTTTTGCTATGGTGTTACCGCAATTATCATCCTTAACATGCTCATTTATCAATGGTATAAAAAAGGATAAGCACTTGGATAACATCATTCAAATAGAGCAAATCTTCCCATCGCTTACTTGGCGCATTAGGCAACAAGCCATGTATCCCGAAAAGGAAATCGCAGACATGGAATTAGCTGACGATTTTGAAGGCACGCACTTTGGACTATACCTTAACCATGAACTTACAGCTGTTGTTTCCCTATTTGTAAAAAGTGAAACAGCACAATTTAGAAAAATGGCAGTACTTCCTGCACAGCAAGGCAATGGATTAGGGAAATTGCTACTTCAACATCTGATAGTTTATGGTAAGCAGCAAACCATCAAATTACTTTGGTGCAATGCCCGAGTAAGCGCTATTGACTTTTATGCCAAAATTGGTTTTGTTACTGAAGGGGAGCCTTACCAACAAAACCAATTGGAATACATTAAAATGCAACTTATTTTTTAGGAAGTACTTTATTCAAATCCATCACAGGAGTTAAACCTTCGGATGGCACATAAATAATTTGCGGTAGGCTGCCTTTGTCTGCCAATTTCTCCAAAGTTCTAATAAAAAGATACTGATTATAGGTAGCAGATAACGTTCCATTCTCAACCTTCATGGCCTCAGCCATACCTTTGGCTCTTTCTATCTCAGCTGCCGCATTTAGTTTTTCTGCCTCTAGACGAGCTTTTGCCTCTTCTACTAAAATTCTACGATTTTGTTCGGCCTTGGCCATTTCAGCCTTTCCTGCCATTTCCTGCTGCCAAACATTATACCTTGGCAACCCCCACATTAAGGCCACAATTACAATTAACACAAAAAGCGCTACGGGAATAAAAATCTTGATGACGTTCATAAATGATAAGTTTTAGAGTTTGTTTAATATAACGATTTTCCTGTCAAAAATCAATAAAATGGTTCCATTATAAACCTTTAATATGTACATTTACCACCATACAGAATTTAAAAACTATGGCAAAGAAAAAAGACGAAAATAAAAAACATGTGCCTGTAGTTACCAAAAAATCGCTACAGTTTTTCGAAAAATATATCAATAATGCCGCACCAACCGGATATGAGTGGGAAGGCCAAAAACTTTGGTTAGATTACCTGAAACCTTATGTTGACGAGTACTTTGTAGATAACTATGGTACAGCTGTAGGTGTAGTTAATCCTAAAGCCGAATATAAAGTAGTGATAGAAGCTCACGCCGATGAAATTTCTTGGTATGTTAACTATATCACTAATGATGGTTTGATCTATGTGATTCGTAACGGAGGTTCCGATCATCAAATTGCGCCTTCTAAACGTGTGAACATCCATACTGAAAAAGGCTATGTAAAAGCTGTTTTTGGATGGCCAGCCATTCACACCCGTCATGGTGAAAAAGAACAAACCCCAGAACTTAAAAATATTTTCTTGGATTGCGGATGTACCAGCAAAGAGGAGGTAGAAGCTTTAGGTATACACGTAGGTTGCGTAATTACCTACGAAGATGAGTTTATGGTATTAAATGACCGTTACTATGTAGGTCGTGCATTAGACAATCGCGCTGGTGGATTTATGATTGCCGAAGTAGCACGTTTATTGAAAGAGAATAAGAAAAAATTACCTTTCGGATTATATATCGTTAACTCAGTACAAGAAGAAATTGGATTACGTGGTGCCGAAATGATTGCACAACGCATTAAACCTAATGTCGCCATCGTTACCGACGTAACCCACGATACTACAACACCGATGATCAATAAGGTAACGCAAGGTGATTTATCTGCAGGTAAAGGTCCAGTAGTATCATACGCTCCAGCGGTACAAACCAACTTGAACAAATTGTTAATCAAAACTGCAGAAAAAGCAGGCATTCCATTCCAACGCCAAGCATCTTCACGTTCTACTGGGACTGATACCGATGCTTTTGCTTACTCAAATGGCGGTGTACCTTCGGCATTAATTTCACTGCCTTTGCGCTATATGCATACTACAGTAGAGATGGTGCACAAAGAAGACGTTGACAATGTAATTAGCTTAATTTACGAAAGTTTATTAGCCATTAAAGACGGACAGGATTTTAGAGAATTCTCTAAACTTTAATCAAAATACAAAAGGCCTGAAAATTATTCAGGCCTTTTTCATATAGGTAAATGCACCTATCTATGTGGTTATATCTTTAGTTTGATGAACCACATAGACACTTAGAAAACTGTATACATTAATAAAATGTCATGGTCTATTCTTCATTATTTAAAAAAATATTTGAATATATGTATTTAACTACGTAGTTTTATACATTATGAATATAACAATAGTTCCAATCTATAATAACGACCGTGATGCTGTGGTAAATATCATCTTACCAATACAACAAAAGGAGTTTAATATTCCCATCGGCTTAAAAGATCAACAAGACCTTTTTACTATTGAAGAATTCTATCATCATGGCGGCGGCCATTTTTGGGGGGCCAAAGTTGATGGAGAATTGGTAGGTACCATAGGCTTGATCAAGTGCAGTGAAGATTTTGGTGCCATCAGAAAGATGTTCGTTAAAAAAGAATATCGGGGAAAAGAATATGGCATCGCGCAACTTTTGCTAGAGACTTTGATTACTTACAGTAAGGAAATTGGATTAAAAAGCCTATACTTGGGCACAAAAGATGTACTACAGGCAGCATTACGCTTTTATGAAAAAAATGGCTTTTCGATTGTTGAGAAGGGTGAACTGCCGGAAGCTTTCCCAATTATGCCTGTAGATAATGTCTTTTGTCGGTTATCACTCAAATAGTAAAGATGAATATTATACATAGCGTAGGCGCCTTAGCGCTATCAACTCGTTTACAAGTACTCAGCGAACAATTACGTAAAGACGGTGCCCTATTATATAAAGAATATGATATCAATTTTGAGCCCAAATGGTTTCCGGTGATTTATACGCTGCATCAGAAAAAGGCACTAAGCGTAGTAGAAATTGCATCAGAAATTGGGTATAGTCATCCTTCAACGATCAGCTTGTTAAAAGAGTTAGAAAAGGAAAAAATTGTACAGTCCAAAAAAGACAAAACCGACGAGCGTAAACGTATACTTTCCCTAAGTACAAAAGGCGAAGACTTGATTATAAAAATGCTTCCTGTTTGGTCGGTCATCAATAGCGCATTAGAAGAAATTGTCGATAACGATAACAATCTTTTGAAGGCCATCAACGAAGCCGAAGAAAAAATCAAAAGGTCAAGTTTCTTCCAAAGAGCCCTGATTTTAAAGGAAAAAGCAGAAAAGTAATTTTGAAAGGTTATTGATCTATTGGTAGAAACTACCATCTCCCCTGCGCATCATTTGCCTACCATTACGATTTTTTGCTCCTGTCCATTTTTGCAAACGTACATTAGCTCGTAACATAAAATATCGACTCAACGCATTGGTACGGGTTTCCGTCTTTACCAAGTCTGTCACATTCAGGTTTACAAAATTGTTCTGTTTTAAAAGGTCAAAAGCTTGGAAGGTGATGGATGCCCTACGTTTCCAAAATTCCTTCTGTAAATAAGCATTAATTACCAATGGATTACTGGTGATATTCGCATCAATGCCACTCACGAAATTCTTACTGGCACTGTAACCAAATATCAACGACTGCCACATATAAAAACGCCCGTCGATATTAAACGCCAAGGTTTTAGTATTTACCCTATTCGTGCTAATGGTATTTTGAGATTTAGTAATATTATATGACACATTTGGGTTCACCTCTAACCATTCATTTGGATTGATCCTAGGGCCAAAACGTTCCGTAATATTCCAAGTTCTGGTCACACCTTGCAAATCATTACTCATTGAAACACCGTGATTGTAATTCACATTTCCACTTAAAAACAGATTGTATTTGCGGTTATTTAATTGCTTGCTCACAGAATAATTTCCCCCAATACGATAGCTACCATTCATATTAACGTAGTGCGTTTCATTCCGTAGCAATTGGTTATTATTATTGAAAATCTGCACAACATTACTTACCACCGAGTTATCAATAAAAGTTGCATTTAAATTAACAGAGTAATTAAGCTTATGATTGGCGATATAGTTGTTATAATTGGTATTGATGGAATGATTAAAAGTCACCTTTAAATCCGGATTACCTACAATCGTATTTTGTGGGTTGGATACATCTCTAACCGGTTGAATTTGGTCGAATGTCGGTTCCTTTGCATTACCTGAGTAATTAATTTGGATACTATGCGTACGCGACCAAGCATATTGAAATCTCGCAATAGGAATCAAATTAAAACTATTGCGATGTGTAGTAGTTCCCAAACTTACTTTCGTACCACTTAGCACAGCCGGCACACCAGTGACCCCAACCGAAAATCGAACTTTTGAAGTACTGGATAAACCATAACGATAATTAAGTGCTATACGAGCTTGCGTGAACGAATAATTGTAAATATTACTCAATGAATCTACCACTTGCCTATTCTCCAAAGCATCAATATTACTGGTAATTGCCCTGTTATCATAACCATTGTAAGTTACCTGACCATTAAATTCCAGCTGACTATTGGTTGCTAATGGTTCTACATAAGTTAAACTTCCTCGGTAATTATTAGTGAGATTTCGGCGTTCGATTAAACGATGCACCAAGGAATCTAGGACGTTAATATCTTCTTTGTAGAATTTGGTATTCCGTTCTTGATCCGACTCCTGATCAGAAGTATTAAAACTAAATTGGGCTGAAAAATTTCTACGTGGCTTACTAAAGATATGCTGATAAAATACGGTAGCACCAATATTTGGCCTCGTGTTTTTACCAGAACTATTTCCCAATTGATTTTGAGTAATCAAAGCCCCTGATTGGCCTATGCTCGACAAACTATTATTAGTGGTAGAAGAATAGCTAATTTCTGGGGTAACTCTTAGGAAATTATTACTATCAATATCTGCTTCTAACTCAAAGTTAAAATTGTGGCTCCTTGTTTTATTATCCCTTTCACTTTCGTTAGTCGAAAAAATGGTTCCGTTTGTACTATAAAATTCAGATAAACTGCTATTCAACGAGTTTACGTTACTAAAGTTATAACGATAATTGGTATTGATACGTATCTTTTTCCCTATTTGGTCCCTATAGGAAAAAGAAGAATTACCCGTATTAGTTGTACCGCCACTACCACCTGATGAATTTCCATTGTTGCCGCTAAAAGCAGCACCACCAGCTCCTCCACGTCCACCACCTACATTTCCACCATTTCCTCCTCGGCCACCGCCTCCATTAGAAGCGGCTTCCCCGCCCATGGTACCTGTATTAGCGACTCCATTAACCGTATTATTCAATCGCAGGTTAACCGCCATACTCTGATTCCCATTGAGTCGCGTGCCAAATATCGAACTTTCATAACGTTCGTTACTACCTCCTCCTGCCGAAATATTCGCTGAATTACCTACCGATCTGTCTGTACGAGTAACAATATTTAATATCTTTTCAGGATCGCCATCTTTAATTCCAGTTCTCGCTGCTTGGTCACCATAATCATCTACAATTTGTATTTTATCTACAATTTCGGCAGGAAGGTTTTGTATGGCTGTACTCACTTCACCTCCAGCATAAACTTTTCCATTAATTTTAGCCTTGGTGATATTATTTCCTTGGTGAATAAGACTTCCATCCGTTCCTACTTCCATGCCTTCCATTTTCTTCAGGAGCTCATCAACCGTGGCATTTTCCCTTACAATATAGTCGCTGGCCTTGTATTCAACGGTGTCTGTTTTATAAGTAATAGATGGTGTCCCGTTGATGACCACCTCATTTAAGGTGTTAGACATGGTACGTAAAACGATAGGATCCATCACTATTCTGGGAATCGCATCGTTTTGCTTGTATTTATTAATTTGCTGTTTATACCCTAGCATGGTAAAGCTCATGGTATAAGTAGCCGATTTTACATTTTTAAACACAAAAATACCATCTGGATTAGTACTGGTAACCAACGTATCTTTTTCCGAAGTTAGCCTGATGGTAACTCCCGGAACTCCTAAATCGGTAGTATCTTTTACAATACCACTAATTTCTCTTGAAGCTACTGGAGGAGGCACGTTTTTTCCGCGCTGTGGTACTTGAGCAAAGCTTCGCAAAGCGAAAAACAGAAATAATGCCGAAAGTATCGCAGTTTTAGAAACAATTTTCATAGAGCGAATTTCAATCATTTTTGAAGTATATATTTGCCCCAGAAATCAGTTGCTGTCATTAAATCTTGGCGTGCAGTATTTACATTAGCACCGCCTCCAAAATTACCGCCGCCCCTAACATTTCCACCACCAAAAGAGGGACTTGCGTTAGTTCTCATGGTAAAATTGCCTGTATTTGGTAGGCCATTAAGTTTAATTTGATAAGCAATCTCCGTTTTGCCATCTACAGCAATCTCCAATAAAGCCAAAGGAATAGCTGCTTCATAAATATAAGCACCTTGCTCATCCATTTTAGCTACAGCCTTAATGCTATGCTCATTATAAATTGAGATAAGCGTATCTGTGAATTGCTTAAAGCCCAAAACTTTGATTTCTTTAACTCCAGCCAATTGGGTCTTGCGTTGGATTAAATTAATAGAATCTCTTTCCTTTTGACTTTGTTCTTGCCTATCTTGGCCTACTCTTTGCCTGTTTTGACCCACATTTCCGCGATTACCACTTATTCTTGCAATTAATGGGTAGGTAACAGAAAACGCATCCTGTTCTCTCTTTTTGCCCTTGGTATTAATGGTGAATGAAATCCCACCAGCCATAATCTTTGCAATGGCTTCATTACTATTTGCTTTAACGGCGAGATAAATATTTTTATCGTCATTAGCAATTGTATATAGCAAGTCTGTGCGTTTATTGTAGGCAGCAAAGGCGCCCCATTCTTGATTTTTGCCATCTACACGAACTGTAGTAGGTGCCAAAATCCCCCCTATTTGTACATCCGGTTGCTTTTGCGCATTGGACTGTATGCTTAATAATAGCATTAGCAAAACAGCATAGAATAGCTTCATGGTTATTGGTTTACATTTGTTGTGAATTTACATAGACACTAATAAACATAAAAGGATTAAAATTAGTGCAAATATAAATCCCCAGTTGAGCTGAGGATTTATATTTTGATACGAGAAACTATTTAGCCGAGGGCTTATAACTCTCCGCCAATTTTAAGGCATTATATGCATTGACAATTCCACCACTCACACATAATTCAGAAAAATTAACACGCACCGTTTCATCTTTATCATTCTTGTATTTTACTTTGCGAGCTACCTTGGTTACCGATTTCATAATGATGTCCTTTACATCTACCGCCGTTAATTCCGGATGATAGCTCAAAATCAAAGCTGCTAAACCAGTAACTACCGGAGCTGCCATACTAGTTCCGTCAAACTCTTCATATTTTGAATTAGGCACGGTAGAATTGATCATAAAACCTGGAGCAAAAACATCTACATTATATTTACCGTAATTAGAAAAAGATGCTTTTAAATCGTCGTTATCTTTATAGGCACTTGCACCCACTTCAATCCAATTTTTTGCATGTGGAAGCTGATACTTTGCAGTGTCTAATACCGGCTTAACAGAAGAATCTTTTTTAAGTGACGATGCAGGACCTCCATTCAATTGATTAGGCATTTGAGGAGGAAACATTTTAACTGTAGGCCTATTTTTCTTTGCATAAGCTTCTGCTTCAGGACTGTCATAGTACTTATTAGGAAAGTTGTCTGTTACGTCATTGTCCTGATTATCGTTACCTGCCGCATGAACTAATAAAACTCCTTTAGTCTCTGCATATTTAACCGCTTCATCCACCACTTTCTTATCCCACTTGTAGCCTTTTCCAAAGCTCATATTAATTACTCTAGCACCATTATCTACTGCATATCTAATTCCATTAGCTACATCTTTATCCCTCTCATCACCCTGCGGCACTACCCTAATCGTCATGATGCTAACGCTATTTGCGACACCCTTTATACCAATGTTATTATTTCTATTAGCACCTATAATACCAGAAACGTGTGAACCGTGATCTGCATCTGGCCCAATTACATCCGCATTTCCATAATTTCTCTCATTTGAATTAGCATAATCGTCGCCAACCAATTCCGCTCTCTGATCATAAGTTTCATTAAGATTATATTTCAACATCTGCTCAAGCTCCTTATACCCCTTCTCGATACTTTCATAAAACTTTTCAATACTTCCTTCGTCTTTGGATCCTTTGCGAACAATCTTCTTGATATACTCCTCCATTTCATCATCCGCTTTGTATTTTTCCATATCTTCTAACGAAGGGATTTTCTTCTGATTAATTGCCGCTACAGAGTCCATCACCTTTTTAATTGCAATATAGATTGGAAAGGCTGCACTCGCTTCATCATACTTTTTTCCAAAATCAGATACTACACGTCTATATAAAGCATATTCCTCTTTTTCTGTACTATCCAATACGGTGGTTCTAATAACTGATCTGTATTTGGGCTCTAGCTTACGTTTGATACGCACCAATTCCAAATTATCATAAGCTAAGTTTCCTTTCTTGGAACCAATAAAATTCCACCCGTGTACATCATCAATGTAACCGTTTCCATCATCATCAATTCCGTTACCTGGAATTTCCTTTTTATTAGTCCACAAAACATCTTTCAGATCCTCGTGTTTGATATCTGTTCCGCCGTCAATTACTGCTACAATAACTTGCTGTTTAGGCTTTTTATTTTTTAGAATTTCTGTGTAAGCTTTTTCAGTACTGATTCCAAAATAACCATCTGCCGTTAAATCTAAATTGAACCAGTTAGGAGGTAATTTAACATTTTTATCTTGGGCGTAACCCAAATTAAAAGAAACCAAGAATGCAAAAGCGACTATAAATATTCTATAAACTCTCATTTTAACTCTTTCAGTGTATACTTAATATACAAAAATAACCATTAAAAGGAGCAGCAGAATGCTTTGAAAGAAAACTTTAACAAAAATTAACAGAAAGAATTACCTATTAATGGGCATGTTTTTAGAATATGTGAAGAGGCTGAGGGACACATGAAGCGGGGCGCTGTCCGTTCTGGGTTTGTTCATGCACAAAAAAGCCCCCCTACATTTCTGGAGGGGGGCGTTAAGGGATAGGCACCGACCTACTCTCCCACGTGTTACCGCAGTACCATCGGCTCTGGCGGGCTTAACTTCTCTGTT
>Ga0222427_100420_pt1 | contig 67982 bp, 75 predicted proteins | sample 2B20Ametagenome_FD_182890 | JGI IMG/M metagenome (GOLD analysis project Ga0222427, IMG submission 182890) | Enriched microbial communities from leaf-cutter ant dump, University of Wisconsin, Madison, United States - 2B20A (version 2) | ecosystem: Environmental > Terrestrial > Nest > Insects nest... | reverse complement strand
ATCTGGTATAATCGAGAACGTCGTCACTCCACATTGGGAAATCTTACAATTGAGCAATTTAATAACAAAGAGCAAAAAATTAAAAAAGCTGCTTAACTAGCACTGCCGATTTTATTTGCAAGTCCAGATTGATGGGATATCAGTTATTATTTGTATCTTTATGAATAAGGTTTGTTATTCATATAACCCATTCGACAAACCAAACATGATAAAAGCTTCTCGTTTTATCTTTAAATTTCTCCAATTATATCATCGTGAAATTTTCTGTTTAGAACCAACCACACTCAAGTTTAATCCCCACAATTCATGTACCCATGGTTATGGGAAACACCCTCACAATGTAAATATTATAAGTCATGAGTAAAGATCAAAAAAAGGAAAAAAGTACGAAAGAGAAAACACAGTCGTCATATCAAAAAGAAAAAGACTCGATTTCAAAAGATCTAACAGATAATGTCTTTCGTAAAAAAAAGAAATAAGCAATTGTAGAAGTTAGCTTAATTTAATAATGGTAGATTATTAATTTGGAGCGAGTATAAAGAGTGGAGTATTAGACCACGCTTTTGCTCGCTCTTTTAGTATAAAATTTAAAACAACTCTTATTTGTTAAAAAACTCCTTTCATAAGATTGAGCTTGTTTTGTTTCCGCTCATTGAAAGTAAATTGACTAGACATGTTGACGAATTGCTAAAGTCTATAGGTAAATGCATTGATATTCATCCCTGCACCTACAGAGGCAAATAAGATAATATCATTTTTATTGAATGAATGTCCTTCAATTTTTCCCTGCCTAATTAAATCATAGAGTGTTGGAATAGTTGCAACACTGCTATTCCCAAATTTATGAATGGACATCGGCATGATATTCTCTGGCGGCTGCATATGATATAATCCATAGAATCGCGAAATAATAGCCTCATCCATTTTCTCATTGGCCTGATGAATTAATATCTTTTTTATGGCATTAATGTCAAGATTAGCTTTCTCTATGCAGACTTGCATGGCTAAAGGAACCTTACTCAGAGCGAATTCATATATCTTTCGTCCCTTCATCTTAATGTAACGGGTGCCTTCTTCATGTTGGCTGTTAAAGGAGCCTCCAAAATAAAGATAGTCGGCCTCATCAAATGCATAAGTTGCACTTTCAAAAGATACTAATCCTGCCTCCTCTGTTGTCGCTTCTACGATAACTGCGCCAGCACCATCAGCATAGATCATTGAATCACGATCGTATGGATCTACGACACGGGAAAGAGTCTCGGTACCGATAACCATACAGCGTTTAGCCATGCCTGATTTGATAAACGCATTAGCTTGTATCACGCCTTCATTCCAGCCCGGACAGCCGAATAAAAGATCATAGGCGATACAATGTGGATTTCGTATACGTAATTTTTTCTTGACTCGTGTTGCCAGACTGGGAACAGTATCCGATTGAACTTTTCCATAGGGTACGTCGCCATAGTTATGTGCGACGATAATATAATCAAGTGTCTCTTGATCGATGTCAGCGTTAACGATTGCCCGCTCTGCGGCAATAGACGCTAGATCAGAAGCCACCTGATCATTATTTGCATAACGACGTTCCTCAATGCCAGTAATATCTTTAAACTTACCGATAATGGATTCAGGGTATTTGATAGGCTCACCGGCCTCATCCAAAAAAATACGATCTTCAAAATTCGCGTTATTGATTTTATTGTCCGGAAGATAGCTGCCTGACCCAATAATTTTTATATTCATTAATTTCCCTCCGTTTCTCAATTATTGAGTTGGTTTCTGTATTGTTCTTTGTGGAAAGCAGCAATTGGTTACGATGCCCAGTGATTTATAAATTTCAATGTAGACATTTTCTTGACTGAGCCTTCTTTTTCTTAATTTACCAAAATTATTTAAGATATCGTTATACAAGTTAAATAAAAGGGAACTTGCTCATTGTTTTCGGAATATATGCTGGAAATGCATACCAAATTCATAATGAGGGACCACGCATTTCGAAATCTTTGGGCCTCAGATAAACACGGTAAGCTGCCTGTCATCGTGATTTCGGGAAGTAGCATCTTACATAAATTTACTCAATCGGGGCGGATATCAATCGTGTTATGGCAGCTATCGATCTGTACAAAATAGTTTTTATTTTATTTGCAGATTTACGCTAGGTGAACCTCTGATTTTTGTAGGTACTACCATGTAATTTAGCTGAAAATGAGTTATATAAAAAGCGTTGTTCGTGATCAAAAAAATGGGTGATCAAAAAAAATCAAGTCAAACAATAAGATCTGTATTGTACTAAGAGATATCACGCGATGGAAAAAAAGTTATTATATATTGTATGCTCACTACTGTTTTTTAATTCTTTTAAGAAAGATGTTCGCGTAAATTATGTCTATGCGAAGCAGGATCTGAATGGGACAACAGACGCTAATAAGCTCATCTCTGATACGGTATTGGTGAAAATTGCTGATAATATCGCGCTCAAGTGGAATAAAAAAAGCAATTCTCTTATTAAAGATTCCAATTATTATAACTATCTGAAAAATAAAAATACCTTACGACTTATTGCTGAAAGTATTGGCTCTACAACTGATCTTGGGGTCTTGGTTTGTTCGAAGAAAAAGGGACACTTAAAAGTTGGAGATGTAGCATTTCTCTATCTATTGGAGAATAGAAAATTTTATTTGTTCCAATGTTTAAAAATTCAATTTGATGTGCTGGATAAAGATTGTAAGATCCCTCGATCCCTTTTAGATTATATAGATAAAAATCGTCATACCGTTGGAAAGAAAGTCAGCGAATGTATGATCTAATATTTCTTTTCAACATTATTACGTATTCTACCTGCGTACTTTAGGAATAGCTTAGGTAACGTGTTTTTTTTATGTAAAAGTATCTAACTGTAAATAAGTTAGATGTAAAAATTTTTATCTATTTTTTTGAATATGCAAAAAGGCTACAGTATCCCAGTTTGATATTTGTGACAACAAAAAAGGAAAAACAAATAAAAGTATCAAACATGGAAACAAAGATAAAAAATAGGCTAAATGAAATAGCGGAAATAGAAGGTGTAAGTATACTGTTTGCCTGTGAATCGGGGAGTCGTGGTTGGGGATTCCCTTCAACAGATAGTGATTATGATGTCCGGTTTTTCTACATAAGGAAACCTTCAGATTATTCCAGCGTTTTTCCGTTAGAAACAGAATTGCGCTATCCGATAACTGGAGAACTGGATATATCCGGTTGGGATCTAATTAAAGTACTGACGTTGTTGTACAAAAGCAATGTTAGCCCATTCGAATGGATACAGTCACCAATTGTATATCATGAAACTTCCGGATTTAAAGAAGGTTTTCTGCCATTGATCGAACACTATTTTAGTGCGCGCAGACAAGCACATCATTATCTGGGAATAGTTTGTAGTAAGATCGGCGATCTCTGCGGTGGGACTATACGACTCAAGACCCTGTTTTATATCTTGCGATCTTTGCTGGCTGCAGAGTGGTGTATCACCTACCGTTCTTATGCACCAATGGCTTTAGTCGATTTATCTGGATTAATGCCAAAGGGTATACGGACCGAAGTCGCGAAATTAGTACAATTGAAGAGTGAGGTAGACGAAGGTTTCAACTTTAGCTGTCCCGAAATAATAAAAGATTATCTGGAAGAAAGATTTAATCATTTGGAACATGAAGTGCATGATCTTCCAATGGTTAAGCTCCATAAGGAGGAGCTAGAAGATTACTTTAAAACTATACTGAAATGACTATACATGAACTTAGGGATAAAGGACTGATCTTGTTTGAGGCAGTGGTCGGAAGTCGGGCTTATGGACTGGCGACCGCTACTTCGGATACCGATATCAAGGGCGTCTTTTATTTACCGCGCGAATATTTTTTTGGAAATAAATATATTGCTCAAATTGCCAATTCGAGTAATGATGAGGTTTATTATGAATTGGGGCGTTTTGTGGAACTCCTTTCCAAAAGCAATCCCAATATATTGGAGCTTCTGGCCAGTACTGATGAATGTCTCTTATACAAAGATCCGATCTTTGAACGGTTTAAGATTCAGGAATTTATGACTCGCGAGGCGGTGACTACTTTTGCCCAATACGCAATGGTTCAGGTACATAAGGCGAAAGGATTGAACAAGAAAATTAACAACCCCATGGATAAGGAACGTAAAAGCTTGCTTGATTTCTGTTTTGTAGTCGAAGGGAATGGTAGTCAACAGTTGAAACAATGGTTGGTCAATCGCCAATGGAAACAGGAAAATTGTGGATTGGCAAAGATAGACCATACCAAAGGCATGTATGCATTGTTTTATGATTTGACAGGAAAGTTCGGATACAAAGGTATTATCTCATCCACAGCAAGCGATGAGGTCTCCTGTAGCTCGATTGCAAAGGATCAAACGTCCAGTGCATATCTCTTTGTTAACCATGAAGCCTATTCTTCCTATTGTAAGACTTACAATGAGTACTTTACCTGGGTGGCCAAACGCAATGAGGTTCGTTTTCAGGGTACAGTGGGCCATGGTCAGGGGTATGATGCCAAAAACATGATGCACACGATCCGCTTGTTGGAACAGGCAAAAGAGATCATGTACAATGGTGAATTGCATGTACATCGGCCAAATAGGGAAGAGCTCCTGCTCATTAAAAGTGGAACATACAGTTATGAGGAACTTTTTCTGCGCTCCCAACAGCTTTTTAAAGAGATACAGGATCTTTCTTTATCGAGCACGCTTCCAGCGGCACCGGATCAGGCTATGCTGACAAAACTTTTGGTGGAATTACGAGAAGAACTCTACCGCTGATGTTTGTCCTACTTCTAGGCGCAACCTCATCGATTGATTGAAGTTCGCCTCAAGTTGCGATAGATTTCTACAATCGATATGTGTGGTCTATTCAAGAAGCTTAATTTGAAATTAATGATGCTGCAAATAATCGATTCTTTTGGACAGATATTAAGTCCTACCCCCCGAATCATAAATCTATCTGGTATTCAGGATCATTACTTACTATATTTATAAAGCAAATTAAAAGTGCATATTTCGGTTGCTGGAAAGGCTATGAGTAACATTACCACAAGACTCGGTCAGCATTTGTCAAAATATGCCAATTGAAAAAGAATAATAAAAACATTTCAAAACAGATGAGTTACGATATTTCACTATACAGGACTGAAACAAAGGTAAGGGAGGAAAATGCTCATGATGCGGATTTTTTCGAAAAAGAGGAAAAACTTGTTCCTTTTACTGGACAACAGTTTCAAGAGCTTAAAGAGCGACTTTTAAGCTACAACTACAAGATCACAGGAGAGGATGATCATGGTCTACATTTTAGCCATTCCGATGGTGATTTTGGCACCGCCTTATTAACAGGAAATGCCCTCTACTTTACAGCAAGCTGGAATGAAAACTCAATTTTTGAAGTAGGAATGGTCGCTTCAGAATTTACTGACAGTGGAGAATACGCAAAGTATGATTTCCAGCTTGGGGAATGGGAGGTATGGGAATGATCAAGCGTTCCCTTATATTATTTTCTGTATTGCGTTAAGGTCATACCTGTTTGTTTCTTAAAATAACGTGTCAAATACGAACTGTCTTCAAAATTGAGACGGTAGGCAATCTCTTTAATGGATAAATCTGTGCTACGTAGGAGAGCCTTTATTTTCAATGTAACCTGCCTATCTATCAATCCTTTTGGAGAGTCATTCAAGAAATCCTTGATTATTTGTGATAAATAAAATGGGGTAATGTTTAATTTGTTGGCATAAAATGCAACACTGCGTTGCTCAGCACTATACTTACCAACGAGGTCCCAAAATTTCCAACACAATCTTTCAGTATGGCTATATTGCCGCATTGTGTTGATCCCCGTTACTGGCATCGCTTCAGCGATATAGAGAAAGATGTTTTGTAAATGATTTCGTAGCATTGTATGCTGATGGAGCGTACATGCCGCCTTTATATATTTGATTTGTTCTATCCACATTTTTAGTAAAATAGCTTGCTCGGGCTGGGGTCGGCACAACGGCGACTGGTGCAGAAATAAGAAAAGTTCATTTGGTAAATCATAAGCGACCTCCGATGCCATTTCTTTGTCTACAAAACAGTAAAAGGCGCTAAAATCACTCGATAAACGTTGCACAACAGTGATACTGTCTTCCGCTAATACCATGATATCGTTGGGTTTGAGTAGATAATTTTTAAAATCTACATTCACCACCGCGCTACCTTTAAGGCAAACGATAAGATTGGTGTAACTAAGGGGTAAAGGGTAACCGAGACTTTCTCTCAAGGTACTTTCTCCAAGGCTGACAATTTCCTTTCCTTTAATCATATTGGCGAATAATTTATGCTGGCTTGCGATAAGCACTATGAATATATTTTTTTAGCAGCTTATACTTCTTTATAGTTTTCAAAAGTACCCATTTTACACAGTTTTTGTTTATATAAGCCTGTAAAGTCCCTATATCTTTGCAACGTACTAATAAAAAAATAGATTATTATGATTTTAGAAACAGAAAGATTGATTTTGCGACCATTTAAGGAGACCGATGCTGCAGATTTATATCATTATGCTAAAGACGCTAATGTAGGACCAATAGCGGGGTGGCCACCACATACGAGTGTGGAGCAGAGCAGGGAGATAATAAATACAATATTTGCACAGGCTGGGGTATTTGCGATTGCACTCAAAGAAGATAATATTGCCATTGGAATGATTGGTTTAATTTTGGGGAAGAACAGCAATTTCCCAATTACAGAAGCTGAAGGGGAGATTTCCTACTGGATAGGGGTGCCATTCTGGGGACGAGGTTTAATGCCGGAAGCGATCCGTGCAGTAGTGCGTCATGGCTTTGAAGATTTAAGATTGGTGAATATCTGGAGTGGATATTATGAAGGCAATGCCAAATCTCAGATTGCACAAGAGAAGTGTGGATTTAGATATCATCACACAGAAGAGGGGAGCCATAACGCCTTTTTGAATGAGGTTCGTAAGGAACATATAAGCCGTTTGACGCGTGATGATTGGACTATGGCTAATTATGGCAAGGTGTCATTCTAATAGGTTTGCGTATCACCTCAAAAATACATGTTGGGACTGTAGTGTTAAATTCTATTTATAGATATATCAGCTTCACTCACAATGAGGCTGATATATTCTGGTAAATACTCATTTTTTTCTTTTGTTATCTGACGATGTTTATTTATATAAAGGCTAGAAACAGTTTGTTTAGATCAGGAATCACTTTCTATGGTCAATGACATTAAAATTGTAGTAAAAGCTCTTAATATTAAGCCGATGATTTTTGAAAGCCACACTATTTTAGCAGGAATAATCCCAACGATGGTAATGTTATGAAAATCTAGAGACCGGCCGTTCGATATGCTGTAGGTGTTTTCCCTGTCCATTTTTTAAATGCCCGAACGAAGGCACTTGGCTCAGCATAGCCCAAAATGGTTGAAATTTCTTTTATGGAAGAACTACTGTTTTGCATGTAATGGACAGCCAGTGACTTACGCACCTCCTCAACAATTTGTACATAAGATGCTCCCTCATCCTTGAGTTTACGTTGTAAAGTCCTTACACTGATATTGAAATTTCCGGCTACCGCTTCGATCGAGAGTGAGTAAAGGTAAGAGTTCGCTAGAAGGTAGTTGAATATCCTCTTGGAAAGAGCACCTGTTAACTCGTTTGGATTTTGCAATTTGTTCATTTGGTTAATGAGCAAAGTTTGCACCTCATAGTTGGCTGTAATGATCGGAAAGTCCAGGTATTCTTTGGGAAATTCTACCGTATAATGTTCTGCTTTTCCTATTGGACATTTCAAAATTATCTCATAGTCCATGTAGCGATCTTTCTGAAAGCTTGGTAGACCAACCTTCGTGGGGTTCAGATTTTTAAGTAACAGCCCTTTCAATTCATAAATTGTAAACGCTATCAGGAAGTACCCGAATTGTCTTTGGGTCATCTGGAAATGGTCAAAACCTATATTTTTAAGGTATTGGATGACACATGTTTTAGGTCCCAGTTCTATTTCCATTGTATAAAGATCCGTGACTAGGTACATCATTGATCGTACTTGTAGCAGGGCATCTTTCACAGTGCTACTCGTCTGGATAATCTGTCCGACAATATTCAGCGCCGCTAACTGCATTGTGGCTCCAAAATGCAAGCCTATCAGCTCATCTTTGGAAAACTGAACAATGTTCTTCCACAGATTTTCCACCTGTTGATCGGAGATATCAAACCTGGAGCCATTCATTAACTGGGCGATCGAAAACCCTGATAATGCAGTAATTTTAGCATTATCTAGCCCTCGCTCGCCACAAAAGGCAATTAAGGCTTGCAACATGGTCTGTCTATAATTCATACTGTAAATCTAATGATATGTTTTACAGTTTGTATCTGATTGTCGCATAATGTCAATACCCTGTCGCTTATAGATAATCCAAAGCCGTCCGTACAACAGTACTTTTGAGTAATAAAAAAAGAAATTATGACACTAAAAAATGTATTGCTGACCAATGCGATCAGTTCAGGAATGACAGGAGTTTTATTGGTAACCATGCCCTCTGTATTTACACAGTTATTTGAAACTGGAGATAATACGCCATTTATCCTGGTAGGCGTTTTCCTCATTGTATTTTCATTATTTGTTTTAGCCACGGCTATGAAGGGAAATATCCCGATCAGCTGGACCAAGTTTATCATCACACTGGATATTACTTGGGTTGTAGCTAGTGCCATAGCAGTTATTGCCCTGTTTTATACGATCAGTATGATAGGTTCTGTTATGATCCTCGCGGTTGCGGGATGGGTCGGGATGATGGCTTATTTCCAGCATAAAAATCTAAACAGAATTTGAGATGGGAAATATCAATGCATTTGTGGATACCTTCCTAGGTTGCTTGCAGCGGCGAGAACTGAAAAATCTGGTTGATCTTTTTGCTGAAGAGTTTTACCTAGAAATTCCTGGCAATACAGCAAAGATAAAATGGCTGGGATCGAGAAGTTCAAAACGGGAGGTGGAACAACTTTTTAAGCTATTGTGGTCAGCTGTAGAACCCGTAACGGCTGCAATACAGACAGTATTGACCAACGAAGATCAGGCTATTATAAAAGGGAATTTTACCTCCAAGATGTTGGAAACAGAAAGGTTGGTTAGTTCTGTATTCTTTATTCACTTGAGGATACACAACCATAAAATTATCGAATATACACTGCTGGAAGACAGTTATGCGGTCTCGGAGGCACTACAATAGAAATTTAGCCCACTTGGTTGTCCCGCTACTTTTATTACCATATCATGGTAACACAAAAATAACAGGGCTCCAAAGCTAAGGTTGTAAATGGTGAATATTTCTAATGGAGCATTCAGCTGGAAAATACTAAAGAAAGAAATGTTCATCGTTTTGAAAAGAATTAGGAAACAAGAGGCTCAGCTTGATAGGGGATTTTATGTGTTCTAATTCTTTTTATTTAATTAACTTTGGATATACATGAACCTACTAAAATCTATTAATAATAAGAAGGTAGCTGTAGCTGTTTTCTTATTGGCTATCTCAGGAGCCGCATTTGCTCAAAATAGGGAGACAAGACCAAATATTGTTTTTATTATGGCAGATGATCTTGGTTATGGAGACCTTGGTGTATATGGTCAGAAAAAAATTGAAACCAAGCATATAGATTCACTAGCCAATAAGGGAATGAAGTTTGAGAACTTTTATGCTGGTACCTCTGTCTGTGCTCCTTCGCGTTCATCCCTAATGACAGGACAACATACTGGGCATACCTATGTAAGAGGAAATAAAGAAATCGAACCAGAGGGACAACAACCGTTGGCAGACTCGGTACAGACAATCGCTATGTTGTTGCAGGAGGCGGGTTATGCGACAGGTGCTTTCGGAAAATGGGGGCTAGGGATGGTCAATACTACCGGAGCACCAGATCAGAAAGGATTTGACGAGTTTTATGGTTACAATTGCCAACGTCAATCCCACCGTTATTACCCTACTCACCTTTGGCATAATAAAGAGCGGATTGAGCTTGATGGTAATGGATTATTGGCCAAAGGTCAATATGCACCAGCATTGATCCAAGAGAAAACTCTTGCCTTTATTGATGCGAATAAAGACAAACCTTTCTTTCTCTTTGTACCTACTGTGCTTCCCCATGCCGAACTTTCTGGTCCAGAAGATGAATATTACCAGCAATATGCCAGTTCATTTGATGAAAAACCACATAAAGGAAATGATTACGGGCCAAAGGCAACAGTTCCGGGGTATGCTGGCGTAGAGAAACCGCATGCAATGTATGCCAGCATGGTAAGTCGCATGGATGCTTATGTTGGTCAGATCGTAGAAAAACTGCGTCAAAACAAATTGCTTGACAATACCATAATCATATTTACAAGTGACAATGGTTCACATAAAGAAGGGGGAGCAGATCCTAATTTTTTCAATAGTTCTGGAGGTTTGCGTGGAAATAAGCGCGATTTGTATGAAGGAGGTATCAGGACTCCGTTCATTGCCTGTTGGCCGGGGAAAATAGCTGAAGGAAAGACATCAAACTATCTGGGTGCTTTTTGGGATATTATGCCGACGATGGTCGAACTTGCTAAGGCGGATAAACCCAGATATACAGATGGGGTTTCTTTTGTTCCCACTTTATTGGGACGCAACAAACAACAAAAACAACATGATTATCTTTATTGGGAATTCCATGAAGATGGTGGACGTCAGGCCTTACGAAAAGGTGACTGGAAACTCATTTTGCAGAAAGTAACTACTGGTACTCCGATTAAAGAGCTGTACAATCTCAAACAAGACCCAAAAGAACAGAACAATGTCGCGAATAGTAATCCGAAAAAAGTACAGGAATTGCAACGCTTGATTGAGAAAGCGCATGTGGAGAGTGCTATCTTCCCGTTGACCAATAAAATACCAAATAAAATGTAAATCATTTACAAAAGATTTGGCAAACCGAATAAATATGGCCGCTTGGGACACCCAAGCGGCCATATTTATAGCGATCACATTATTTTTTCGATACGTTGCTTATTATTGTCTGTATCCTGACTGCGTTAATTTTTCTGTATATCAATTAAGATTTTGACTTCAGTGGGATCATTAACCAGAGCTTCAAATCCTTCTGAAACGATATTGTCTAAGCTTATTTTGCGTGTTACAAGTTTTTCTACGGGCATACGTCCACTATCGATAAGCGCGATAACCTGTGGAAAGATATTACGATAAGCGATAATACCTTTAATGGTGATTTCCCGCAGGACCTGATCCAGCGCATCGGTAGTTACAGGATTGCCAAAAAGTGCAACTAAAACAGCGGTTCCACCATTTTTTAAACTATCAATTCCAGTTGTATAGGAGGCTTGTACACCAGCGCAATCTAGAAATACATCCACTCCGAGCTCCGAGATGGACTTAATTTTTTGTGGTATACCTTCTTCTTTTGCATTGATGATATGGGTAGCACCGATGGCTTTAGCCTTCTCCAAACGTTTGTCTGCGATATCAGTCACAATAACTGTTGTTGCACCTGCGGCAAGTGCTGCCTGAACGCATAGTAAACCTATTGGACCAGCTCCAGAAACTAATACAGTTTCTCCGATTTTAAGTCCGCTTTGGAGTACTGCATAAACTGCTACAGCGGCAGGTTCCACTAATGCCCCCTTTTCGAACGACATGCTATCGGGAATTTTGTGTACCATATAGTCTTCGACGACAACATACGGCGCAAATCCACCATTGCTGGATAGGCCTACAAATCCCAAAGGTTCAGATAAATTATATGCACCATTTGCGATAAAAGGACTGTCGAAGTTCTTAAAAATTGGTTCTACGACCACACGGTCACCTACTTTTAAATGATGGACGCCTTCACCAATCGCATCTATTACTCCTGAAAACTCATGCCCTAATGTAGTGGTTCCTTGATGCCCATTTAGTGGATAAGGTTGATCTACTGGGATTAATTGGGGACCGTGTACATATTCATGTAGATCAGATCCACAGATTCCTGCGAAATGAACAGCTATTTTAACTTGACCAGACTTCGGTTCAGGAATTTCGGTTGATTCTACTCTGATATCTTTTGCAGCATACCAACGTGCGGCTTTCATTGTATTCGTCATATTATCTCCTTTTTTGAATATAAACTAAGGTAAGCAGAATGATTAGGGATCATCGTGATCCATATCTCAAACGTAAATGAGATGGATCATTTTAGCCGAAAATTAATGGAGGAGATCTTATAATTCGAAATGGCGGTCATGATTCGTATTCCGAGGATTTATTAACGAACTGTTGCAATAGGTTGCTGCTTCAAATTCGCTGATGCTGACCGAAAGGAAAGAGGTCGAAGGAAGCAATTTCTTCAGTCGGGCAGTGATTGTTTTTGATAGATTTGCCTTTTGTTCCGTTGTTCGTCCCTCCATAATATATCCGAATACATGTAGAAAATTAGTCTTATTGCTTCCAAGTTTAAAATGGGAGAAAGACTGAATTCTAACCTTTATATCATTGGGGGCAAAAATTCCTGTAGCATCTGCGGTATCGTATACAGCGTCCATGAGTTCATCAGGGGCTATCATTTGAAGAATATCTTGTGAACATTCTATAATAAAATGAGGCATAAACAATATTATCTGTTCTATACCTAACAGTAGGAATATGAAATTGTTTATCAGGATTTTATCATCTCTAAAAGTTGATCGTCAATTTCGTTTACGCCTATGTTGCAGGGCTGATACTTTATTATCCATCTGTTTTCATAAGTCCCATTTTACAAGGGGTATGAAAACAGATGAAGTGTATTCAGCATGAGTCCTGTATTGAACGATTTAGTTCATCTTAATCATTGTCATGATTTTCAGTAGCATATGAAAACTTAATTGATTTTTGTGGATAAGTTTCCATACTCATACGGCTGGTATTTTTGATGATACTTTTTAAGCTGACCCGATCACCCAATTTAAAATAAGCTTCTACGGTTTGATAATCCAATAGATAAGGGCCACAAAAGTAATTTCCATTGGTATCTTTTTCTATGGTTCCCTGATAAAGTCCCGCTTTTGTTTCTTTTGGCATATGTGTTTTATTTGGAAACAAAGGTAGGAAGAGTAATTGGCAATTCGGTGTCAATTGTAATATTCCTTTTGCGACTGCCAATATTTATAGCCATTAATGGTATTATCGTCATTTATTTAGTTGGTTTGATCTTAATATCTTGCCAATCCATTTCAGATAAACTTTGTTTTTCGAGAAGTCATTATGCCCTTCATTGTTTAATGTGATAAAACGATCTGAGCTTTTTAACAGTTTGGAAAGTTTTGTAGAAGAGCCATAGTAGACGGCGTTATCACCGCTGCCGTGGAAAATAACAATCGGGCATTTCACCTTCTTCAAATGAGATGCATTATCAAAACTAAATGGGATATTTGTGGTGTCTAATTCAGGAGCAACATTGTTTACCCAGTCTACTAAATTGTAATATGGGGCCTGTAAGATCAGCAGACCCGGCTGGTTGTTGACTGCAATATTGGACGCAAGGGCACTGCCCATAGATTGGCCCAATACGATAATGTTATGTTCAGAATAGATTGTCTTTAGTTTGTTGTAGACTATTTGAATATCATTATACAGCATACTTTCATCGGTGACTTTACCTTGGCTTTTGCCATACCCACGATAGTCAAGCATAAAGATATCATAACCATTTGCCGTGTATATTGGAGCGATTTTACCCCAGGTGTCTAAGGCATCATTACTTCCATGCAAATAGAAGATAAGACCTTTGGGTATTTTGGCTTTAAATAATAGTCCATTCAGAACAATACTATCCTTCATCGTAATGTATTTCTCCTCAAAGGGAATATCAAAATTGAAAGCTAAATTTTCGATCTTCTTACCTGGAAATAATTGTTCGGTCAGCAAAGTATTCCATTCTTCTTTCGTCCACGATTTTTTATCCTGACCATTACAGATGGAGGGAAAAATCACCAAAGTAAGAAACAGGCATATCACCCAAACAGATAACTGCTTGGTCTATATTTCCACTGATGATATATTGATATCCGATTTCACTGTTAGTCTGGTTATTCGGTGCTGTTCCTAAGTTAGCAATAATATGTCAAATTGAGATTTTTCCGCTGTTCGATCTCAATTTTTGGCCACCGGGATATATCACCGGGCAATTTTACAAGAAATCCGGTGATTTTATTTATTGAGTTTTGATACCTGAATGGCAATGAACTTTGGTAAATAGTTTGGAATACAGTTTTTAGCTACCATTTCGTCTTTATAAAGTCCTGTTTGCTCTCCGATATTGATACATCTTGTTCGGAAAATTTCCTGAAAGATACCGATTTGAGCGGCAGTAAAATTCATCGCCCACTGGACTTCAGATACTTCATTTTCAATTCGGGATTCAATTTTAGAAAGCAATTCCTCGCTATTAGGCGGCGGTGTTTGTCCTACCCATCGCAATCGGGCTTGATGGTACCAAAAAGTGCGTCTTTGAAGGGGAAACATACTGTTTTCCCAACTTTCCATTAATGCGATTGTCCGTTTGTCCTTGGCAAGTTGATTCGCCATAAGCCAATCAATCAGCTGCAGTTTTTCGTCTTCCCGATGTTGTTCAATATCGCTTACCAATCCATCAATAATTTCTTCAGAAAGTAATTTCTTGTCCATAAGCAAGATCGCCAATTGTCGGGCAAGATAACCTTTTGTAGACCACAGTTCCAGAGCTAATTCGTGGTCTTTTTTTATGATATTGGCAATTTTACGCAAGTCACCAAGTTTGGTCTTCTTGTCGTTAATTTGCGTCATAATATTTTCTGCTGTCGATGATAGTTTCATAATTGTTTTCCAATAGTAAACAGGAATGCGACACTTGCTGACTCATTGTCACTTTCCTGTATACGGTGCATCTTATGATATTTATGCGCTGATCAAGCGTTATCATATCATGAATTTACTAATTTTTTAATCATTTATTACTGGTTCAGTTCACTGTTAACAACATAGTAAAATACAGTCATTATAAATTATTATTCTATTTTTGTTTACTGACCTCGTCTTTTTGAACAAAAGATTAGAACCTAGATTGTTTGGTCATAAGCCAAAGAGGTCGTACAAATAAGATGAAGATTCTTTTGACGTTATATTTGGATAATGGAATTAAGAAAAGAAATTGAACCCGATTTTAAATCAGTGGAAAAACGCTATCCGGAAGTTCTAAAACTCATTCTAGCATATTCAGACTATTGTGATGAGAACGGGGATGAAGATAATACCGAATATCAAAAGCTTGAAAATACGCTTCATGAAATGACTGGTAAAGATATGTCTCAATTTAATCTTTGGGAATGGTGGGAGGAAGAAGGTGCTGAGGTTTTGGCATTCAGAATATCACTTCCTGCTCCGAAAATTATTGAACATATCACAAAGGATGAACTGACTGAAATTGTGCGACGTCAAAAGACTTTTGTCATGCAGGATGAGGACGATAAAAGTTTGAGAGCGCAGTTTCATTATCATCTTGATGATTATTTCATTGATTTTCTAACCTTAAATTTTACAACCTTTGACCGCAGTCTTTTTCAGAGGCAGAAAGATAAAAAGGGCAATTATTTTGAATATAATCAAAACGAGATTGTTGAAAAATTATGGAACATGGGAAAGTATAAGTAACCGTGTCCCACTTTGATAAAGGTTACAGCGATCGTTTCATACCAAGTACTGATTGATCTAATACAAGACTATCTGTTTTATAGTCTATTTAATTGGGAACAAAACAGATATTCAGGATGATAATCTTACGCTGTGAAATAGAATAAGATGATTTTTTGTAATTTAGTCAAAGGGGTAGTGGACACCTAGCATAATAAGTAGGAAAATGCCTGCAATAAGATGATAGAAAACGATGCCCGAAATTTTAAACTAAAAAAGCTGTTAACCCTTACAATATGAATAGAGAAAATCCGATCCATCTTTCGTTGACAAGCACGAATAGCCATACCGTAAAAATTGAGGCTGGGCAAGGCAGTTTTTCTATTGGTGAAGCTGGTATGGACAAGAAAAAATTTGATGTTCTCGTCGAAAAAGAATTAGCCATCAAGTGGAATGCCTTTGATGCATATACGACACCCGCTGGTAGCCATTGGCCAAGATTTTTTTATTATTACGGTAATGACATCGGCTTTTTGGAATGGTCACAAAATAGAGTAATTGAAGATTTCTTTTGGCAACCATCTAATCCAGTATCTATCGACTTAAATGCAACACAGATTGGACACTTGTCGGTTCGTTCGAATACAATTCCTATAACAATAACTTTGCCTGTAAGGGATGATAATAAGCCCTTTGTTTTGAAATCGCTTAACCTGTCAGGAGATCTCGAAAATTTTGAAATTTTATCGAAAAATGCGAATCCGCACATCCGTTTTTCTCCCGATGTGAAGAGGGATAAAACGGTATTGCCTTATCGGCTACCTGTTTTTAAAGCGCTAGAAAAAATTACTTGGCTCGATGTTGTCGTTGAACCACTAGGACAGCCGCTTGATTGCGAATGCTTATTGCAATTTCCTAATTTGCAAGGGTTAAACCTTACAGGGAATCTTAGTAATGTAGTTAGTCTAAAGAGACTTGAAAAGTTGGAAAGTTTAGCTATTCGTTATGCACCCAACTTGGAAAGCTTCCCTTCTTTAAATACCTGGGGCAATCTGAGATCATTTATCGGATGGAATATTGATGAGATTACAGGAAAAAGATTAAAAACCGAATTAAAGGATCTCGTTAAGTCCGGAAAAGATCTAGAATATTGTTCAGTATCCAAACTACGAAGCTCAGTTTGGTTTACGACAGAATATGGAATTCCTTTTACAAACTGGGAAAGCAAAAGCGCTAAAATTGCCACCAAAGCTTATAAAACTGCTTTACAGAAAATCGCTAAGGGCAAAACAGAAAACGAGGTAAAGCAAGCACTTGTAGAATTGATCGAAACAATCAACAAACTACCCAACATTGAAACTGTAGAGAGGGAAGACACGGGTATTGCCATTCAGCAATTAATAGAAGCCTCACCAGTAAAAATACAGCAGGAGACCGCCAATAACTGGTTTGACGAGGTGCGGGATTTTTAGTGAAAACAGGATTCTGGGCTGGGAATAAATTAAGGTAATTTTCATGGTAATAGGTAGTAAAATTCTTGACGAAATATTAGAAGCGATGGGGCAGCATAAGGCCTTGGCGCATGTTCTCATTGGTAAGTTGATTGCGGAAACCGACCAGCCTGCTACAGCTGAAATCGAGGCTGGAAATTACTACGAAATCGTGGATGCAGATATATTAAATGGGAACGAGAACCTAACAGATCATTGGTGGTTTGATGTTCATGGTGAACATTGTATGTTTAAGAATTTAATAACAAATCAATTGCTTGAGGTTTCACTTGGAGACAAAGAAAGTATCGGTAATCTAGATCCATACTTTTTCTACAACTTTTTACAAACAACCAACAGCGTAAAACATCTAATAAAATATTTTGACAATCCATTTTCAGACATGTTAAATCTTTTTGAAGAACTTGAACGACAAAACAAAATGGTACACATCGGTGGAGTGCAATTTAGGTTGCGCTAGACATTGTACTTCCAATTTAGGGTAGAGGTTTTGGAGAGGGCAGAATTGGTAAACACTGGGATAATTTCCCAATATCCTTTGGAGGCTTTTGAATAATTTTTTTCGACAATTATACGCTGACACGCTTTATCATAGTATAACATGACACCACTATATAAATAGAAAAACGACTTTCCAACTGGAAAGTCGTTTTTTTACTATTGATTAATAACCCGGATTTTGCACCAAGTTAGGTTCTACCTGAAAACTACTTTCGTGAAATGGCCATAGGTATTGGTGATTTAAGAACTTTCGATCCTCAATTTTAAGTACCTCAGACTGTCCAGCACCATTCAAACGCATGTGACCAAGAGCTGCTTGATTAAGTACCGTTTCTGCCGTTTTCCAGCGCAAGATATCGCTATAGCGTAATCCTTCGCCAGCAAGTTCGGTTCTCCTTTCGTTGCGGATGAGCGCTATCCATTCCTGTTGTGATTTTGCCGTTAAATTGACATCAGCAACGGTCATATCGAGTCCGGCTCTTTTACGAATCTGGTTGATACAACTTTTAGCCAGTTCATCTATATCATTCAGCATGATCTTGGCTTCCGCATAGGTTAAAAGGACTTCGGCATAGCGGGCCAGGGGAAAATGCATATTTCCGCCAGTACGAAACGCATCGGCTTGGTCCACAAATTTCTTGAACCAGTATCCCGACCTACTGCTACGTAGGTTTTGGTAATAAAAAGCACTTTTAGCATCATAGATATCTATTTTTTCATTATTGAAGAGATCGCCATGACCAAATACACTGGCTTCATACCGTGGATCGCGGTTTAATTTTGGATTAAGCTCATAAGCTTGCTTGCTGTGTAATGGACAGTTGTCAATTGGCCGCCCCTGTAAAGTCCAATAACTATCCACGAGTGCTTTTAAGGGGACAACATAGGATTGGCCATTTCCGGTTCGGTATTGTGGAGCCAGATGCTGAAATGATGCCGTTGCTGAATTGTTATGGCTCTCCATATCAAACTTGATAATAAATTCTTTGTTGGTTTTATCTGCTTGATAATTAAATAGACTGGCATATTGGGGGTGTAGTTGATACTTCCCACTATCCATAATCTCCTTAGCAAGTCTCGCCGCCAGTTCGTACCTTCCGTTATAGAGCGCATAACGCATGACCAATGTTTTAAAGGAATACTTATTGAACATATATGCGTTTGTGGTGCCTTCATTTTCTGGAAGTCTATTGGCAACATCTTCGCTCATTTCAAAGAGCTTGTCAAGGATTTCGGCTTTAGGCGTCACCGGTGGTGTTGCTTCCTCCAGTTTGACAGGAGTTAGCACAAAAGGGACGTTACCCCAGAATTCTGTGATCCTGAAGTAATGCCAGATGCGCAAACCTTCGAGAATTGCTTTATACCGTTGTCGCGTAGATTCATTTTCGACATAGGGTACATCAACATTTGCCAGATAAATGTTAATGCGTCCTATATGCTGATTGTGTAGATTCCAGTAATAAACGGCCAAAGCAGAGTTGCTGGTCATATTGCCGTTGGCAATAATCATATGGTGGTCTGTCTCAATGCGGGCATAAGCATTGTCCGAACGACCTTCGGTCATATAAAAAAGGAGACGACGTTCACCAGGACCCATAAAAGCATCCAAATAACTGCTATAAACCACACGACGTAAATCCTCCTCTGTGTTAAAAAACTCATCAAATGAAGTTGCTGTTGGATCTCGTTTATCAAGAAATTTTTCGCAGCTACTAAGGGTTGCCAATGCTATTATCAGGGTAATAATTTTCTTTTTCATTGTTATGATATTAAAAAATGCTCGCGCTTAATCCAAAACTGTATGTTGCCATCCGCGGATAATTTCCATTACCGCTTCCGATCCGCTCAGGGTCCAAACCTTCCCACTTTGTTATGGTGAATACATCCTGCGCGTTTACATAAATCCGTAAGTTTTTAACACTTTTGCCAATGGAAGGAAAAGTGTAGCCGAGCTGAAGTGATTTAACACGAAAAAAGGCTGCATTGCTGAGCCATACATTACTCAAAAGGGTGTTCGGCGTGGAGCCTGTCCACAGACGTGGGAAGCGGCTATTTGGATGTTCTGGGCTCCAATGGTCGGCAACATACTCAACACGTGGTGCTCCTAAGTCATTACTGTTTCCGTCGACATAAACCGGATAAGCTTCCTGACCGGCTATTCGGCCAGTTCTTTTGCCCACACCTTGGCCTAGTGCTGAAAAATCCCAGCGTTTATAATGAAGATCCATATTGATGGCGTAATTGTAATAGGGAAGTGGATCGGCGAGGTAGACGCGGTCATTGTCGTTGATTAAACCATCTTGATTTTGGTCAACATAGCGGATATCGCCGGGTCTGGAATTGGGCATTTTTGCTGCGGTTTGATCAATTTCTTGTTGACTCTGAAAATAACCATTTGATTGAAAACCGTAATAGTTATTGATCGGGATCCCTTTATACCATATCTGGTCATTGTTGCCTTTGAAAATCAATCGGTCATTTTCATTATAGCCGGCCTTGAGTATGCGGTTACGATTGTTAAATAGCATAGCGCCGACTTTATAGGAGAAATCATCTTTCTTGTCAGACCAGTTTACCGAAACTTCCCAGCCATTATTCTCCACCGCGCCAATATTTACTGCGGATATCAGCTCGTATGAACCCGTTAGAGGCGGGACAGCAAATTCATCGTAGATTAAATCATATGAATTCTTATGGTATACCTCCGCTGTTAGAGAAAGTCTATTTTTGAATGCGTTCATATCGAGACCAATATTCCATTGCTTTTGTTTCTCCCAGGAAAAATTAGAATTAGGAACGCGCATCGTCCATCCCCAGGTATTGACGGATTCCTGCCATAGATAAGGCGCTACATTTTCATTACCAATCAACCCGTATGACGCTCGGATCTTCATATTGTTGATCGCCTCGGATTCGAGAATAGGTTTGAAAAAGCGTTCCTTATGCAGGTTCCATGCAAAGGCCCCTGATGGAAAGAATCCCCAGCGATGACCTGGTGCAAATTTACTGCTCCCATCCGAACGACCTGTTAATTCAAATATATAACGGTTGTCAAACGAATAGTTTAGTTTACCGAAAAAAGAAGCCTTGCTAATTTCCCTAAAATCGGTGAATGTATAGCTCATGATCTCAGAGCCCGCGGTGAGATAGATTTTGTCTTTATCCTGACGTAGTTCTTTGTTATAATTTACCAATGCCCGCGCAGTTAACTGGCTCTCACTTACTCCTTGTGAAGCATTCACATCATTACCCCATATAGTGATCGGTGCCCCTTTTTCATCAAAGAATTTGTAGGTTAATCGCTTTTGCTTGTCGGCAGATTTATTGATCATGTAGGATACATTTCCTTCAATATTTAGGTTACTGTTGATATTATATTTGGGGCGGAGATTTATCGTACTCCGGTCATGCATATAGTTTTTGGTGCCACCATGTTTAATCGAGGCGATCGGATTTATGTTGTTATGCAGTATGAATGGTTCAGGCATATCTATATCATAGTAGATCTGTTGAGTTGGATTCAAGCGCCAGGCTTGTTGATAGAGCCCGTGACCATCGTCGTTTGCCATGAGGCGGTCTACTTGCAAGCGATGGGCATAGAAGTCAGCCATGAGGACGAATTTATCAGCAATATTGATGTTGGTATTGAAGCGCGCCGAAAATTTTTGTGTTCCCTCAATGTTATTAAGTCCATTTTCCTTAATATGGCCCAACATAAGGTTGAAAGTCCCCACGCCGCCACCACCGGAAATACTGGCGTTGTTGTTAATTGCTGTGGAGGTCCGTTCCATTACTTCATCCAGCCAATTGACTCCTTTTATTTTTCCGCTGGCATATTGTTCAATTGTTTCATCCGAATAGATCGCAGGTTGTCCTTGTTGGATCAGTGTTTCGTTTCGCAATTTCATAAAATCAACTGCCCCAACAAATTCTGGAAGATCTATCGGTTTGTTTATGGCATACCAGTTGTTTGTAAAAACCTTGAATTGACCAGTTTGCCCACGTTCTGTTTCGATGATAATAACGCCATTGGCGCCACGGGAGCCATACATAGATGCTGAAGCCGCATCTTTAAGTACGGTAATACTTTTCACCTGATTAGGATCGATATCGTGAATACTCTGTTCCATTCCGTCCACGATGACCAGAGGATCGGCGTTTTGTAACGTGCTGATACCACGTATAGAAATGGTACCGGGGACACTGCCCGGAAGACTATTCCCCCGCATCATCGTAACACCGGGAATTGTTCCCGAAAAAGCATCCTGCATTTTATAAATGGGACGGTTTTTTACTTTTTCCATATCCATTTGGGATACGGAAGAAGCCAGGTGCTTTTTATCGACCTCTGAAAATCCGACCACCACAACCTCATCAAGCCCGACTTCGTCGTTGTCCATGACGATATTGAGCTCAGTTTTGTTGTTGATGGGGAGTTCAAGCTGTTTAAAGCCCACCGCACTGAAGATCAATGTGCCTTTATTGCCGTTTGGAAGAGAAAGCTGAAATTCACCCCTGGCATTTGTCGAGGTTCCTATATTTGTCCCTTTGAGCAAAATGCTGACTGCACTTAATAGATTCCCTTTTGTGTCATGTATTTTCCCTCTGATGGATCTTTGTTGATACAGCGTTTCGCTGCCTGAGCGGTCATCAGGGGCATCATCCTGTTTTCTTTTTATGACAACGGTGCCACGATGTATCATGTAATAAAAAGCACTATTTTTAAAGAGCTGATCAAGTGTTTTATTCAGGGGTGCATCTGTTATTTCAAGATTTACTTTTTCATTGTTTAGTAAGCCCTCCATAAAGATAAAACGCACCCCTGTTTGTTGGGTGATGTTTTTGAGAACGGTTTCGATCTTGGTGTTTTTGGCGTGCAGTGTAATCTGAGCAGAGCTTGAAGCGTAGGCACCCATCATGGATGTTGCCAATAATATTCCTGTCAGTTTCATTTTGATTAGATTGTTCAAAAATTTTCCCTTGTCTATAGGACAAAGAATTCCTTTTGAATAAAATAAATTATTCATAATTTGGTAGAGAATTAATAGTTTACGATCAGTTGTTAATTCAATCAGATGCAGGAGTATTGGAGTACTTCTGCATTCTTTTTCATACAATATTTAGGTATTTATCTTCTTACATAGTTTAAGCCCTCCTTTTCTTTTGGTTAGATAGTTTATTTATTTTTTGCCGGCCAATTTATTAACGATTAATTTTTCTTTGTCGATTGTGAGCTCATAACCGGTCAGGTCTTTTAGTAGATTACAGACCTCTGCAAGGGTCACATCTCTTTTTATGCCACCTTTGTAACGTCTTTTGTCCAATGAGACGTTGGAGTCAATTTTGATACCATACCATCGACTCAACTCATCCAGAATCTGTTGCATACTCTTATTTTCGAAATAGAAATAACCATCCTTCCATGCCGTTGCTTCTTCCATATCTGGTATCGGAAAAGCCACCAATTGACTGTTAATCATTTTTACTCCATTTCCGGCATCTATAAAAATCTCATTTTCCTGTCCATTGACTTTTAGTCGTCCCTCTTTTAGTAGAACTTTTGCATTAGGTTTATAGGAATTGATGTCAAAGGCTGTACCTATAGCTTGGATACTGAGATCATTGGCTTCTACTACGAATGGGCGTTTTGTATCCTTGGCAACTTCAAAATAGGCTTCACCCTTTAATCTTACTTTCCGTTGATTTTTCTCGAAATTGGGCCTATAGGTCAATTCCGATTCCGAATTTACCCATACCCTTGTACCATCACTTAGTGTTAGCGCTATGGTAGATCTCTTGGGCACAATTAAGGTGTGTATTGGATTAGACTCTTCAGTTTTGAGCTGTGAGTACAGCAATTTACCCTCTTTTAATTCAATACCCCGAGGAAGACCTCCATCAACTTGTTTATTCATTAAGTTAATTTCGTCTTCTCCTTTGATCTTGAGGATAGCACCGTTTGTTCCGGGAAGAACATCATTTTTTTGTCCATAGACCTTGTCCGGGATAAGATAATTGACAGGTCTTAAATAAGATTTCCAGATCCAGACAAAAGTAAAGAGCAATAACAGCGCAGCAACAATTCTAATAGCGGGTTTCCAGTTTCCATTTAACCGATGATAATTTGGTGCAATTTGTCGTTCATTATATTTGGTTTTTAAAATTTTCCACTCCTGATCCAGGTCAGTGGTACGCAAATCAAATGGAACATGGATATCTGTATTGGCAAGCCGGTGGCGCAAACTATCCTTTGCATCGGGATATTTTTCCAGCAAAAGTCTTAGTTCATTCTCTTGTTCATCAGGTAGTTGTCCTTCTTTCAGGAGTAATGAAGCTAATTCAGCCAATACTATTTTATCGGTTTCTATCATAATTCAATAACTAAATAACTTGAGGAATCAAAAAGGGTGACTCCAGATAAAAAAAAAATTTTAAAAATAGAAGGGCAAATGGTCCTTAAAATATAAGGAAGTTTAATACTAAATTCAGGAATTTGGTTTTCAAAAGGTTTATCGCGCGCATACGCTGAGTTTTTACGGTGTTGACGGAAACATCTAATTCCTGTGCGACCTCGTCATATTTCATACCATCCAAATAGATTAAACGGCAGATCCGCTGACAACCCTCAGGCAATTGATCGAGTTCACGGTGTAATGCACCAATCAGTTCGGCATTGATAAGATCGTCCAAGATATTCCGATCGTCAGACTCTGTTATGGTTATAGCATCCCGTATCTTATCAAACACCCTATCTCGCCTTTTGGCATTCATTGCCATATTTTTTACTGAGGTGTAGAGAAAGCTTTTGATAACACGTTCTCCCTTCTCCAACAGTTCTGGCTTATCCATCAAGACAATAAAAGCATCTTGTACAATATCTTTAGCTATTTCCTCCGAGTTGACCCATGGAAAGGCAAATGTACAGAGCTGTAGAAAATATGTTTTGAAATAATATTCGATGGATAACATTACCTAGCTATTTTTTTTAAAATATAGCTATTATACAAAATATTGGAAACAATGCGTGTATTTTATATAAAGTAATCTTAGGGGCATTTTTGTGAATAAGTGACTGAAATAACTATTGTTAAAGTTCGGTTTCTAATTGTTTTTCTGTGCAGCTAAAGATTTTTTTATTGTGTTAACTTTCCAACTGTAACAATTAAAGGGATTAATGCCGGTTTTTATTATCGTGAATTTTTCATTTCCAAAAATCACAAAACCGTTATTTTCAGGGGTATTTTAGTATGGCTCCTTTCAGTATTTTCGATCTATCGCATGATTGAAAATAGTACCATGAAACAGTTCACGATTTTAATTTCATTTGTCGCATTGTCCGGCTGCAAAATCAATCCGCGGAAATTGCAGGTTTCTGTCTCGTTCAAGCTGGACTAAAATGAATGACAAAAGAGATCTTGAAATTGTTATCGCATATACTTTTACAAGCCGTAGCGGAGTTACAGAGCGGCTCCCATACCAAATTTTTAAGCTTTCCAAAGCTGCCGAAAAGCTAAAATTTCGGATACGGGGAAATATTTATTCGAGTGGGCATCATCAACCGGATTAGAAAAATTCGATTTGAAAAAGGTAAATAGTTTAGCAATACGATTACGTTGTGTTATTTTGCTGAACAGCACTTTGTTTTTTTTGCGAAAATGAGAATTAAAAAATGTTCCAATAAAATAATAAGATTGAATAAATCGATGTAAGATCTATTCTAAACCATTAGGCTCGCTAAAGGAGTAAAGCCGATCTAATAGAGCAGGCAGATGGAAGGCTATCCTAAATTTCAAAGCCGGATAAAGAAAAATAAAGTTGTCATGGAAACTTGCCCCAGGGCAATTTTTAAGCGGTTGCGATCCACTAACTTTATTTTATACAAAAAATAAAATATGATGAAACCTGAAATGATATGGGCGAATTTGGCGGTGGTCAATCTAGAACGCACGTAAAAATTTTATAAAATGTTGGGATTTAAAGCGAATGACTTGCATACTTCTGATCAGTTGGTGAGCTTTTGGCGACCCTGACGGACATAAATTCAATGTTTTTAGAATGTAGCGCGAGCCCGAATTTATTGCAGTATTTTGGTATAAGGATAGGAAGCTTTCCTAAACGCTAAGGGTAGTTGGGGACCCTTTTGTGATATTGCTGGACGGAAGACGCAAATTGTTATAGGCTCTCAGTTTTCTAAAGAACTAAATGACTTTTATTAAAGTGTGATAAAAAGGCGTGTCGAAAACTTTCCGTATAACCATTAGTCAGTAAATTGACCAAATTCAAAGAATATTTTATATTTACTTAATGGAACATTTATTATCAATTGTAATTGCCACTATTTTTATTTTGTTAGCGTTGCTTCATCTCTTTTGGGTATTTGGGGGACAGTGGGGGATAAATGCTACTATACCCACAACCCTAAATGGGAGAAGGGTATTTAATCCGGGCTGGCCAGGTACTTTACTTGTTGCAATCGGATTATTATTTTTTGCATTGACGAACCTCTGTGCTGTTGGCATTCTGAAAGGGCCTTTTGATAATAAATATACGGATTACGGCATGTACATGATCAGCGGCATTTTTTTTGTTCGATTTGTCGGGGATATGAAATATGTTGGCGTATTTAAGAAGTATAGGAAGACCGTATTTGCCTCACGGGACACGTATATTTATACCCCATTATCACTGTTTTTATCAATTTCTAATGGAATTCTAGCGGTTCTGTTGTAAGCTGGATAGATTGGGAAATATACTATTATATCAAGCGCAAAGTGTACCTACTTCATAATGGCTGCTCTTTGTGCTTTACTTTATTGCAAGCTAATTAGAAAATGCGCTAAAGTCAGCAAGAGGTGATTAAAAGAAATCAGCCTAGGAACTCACAGATTCTACTTTAAGATAACGGGTGCTGATTGTTGCATCTCGGTTAACATTGATCCAGGAACCGGAGATTTTGCTCAACAGGGTAGATTGTAAAGTACCCATATTCACAGAAAAGAAGTAAGACTGCGGGGTTTGGGCAGAAGCCACAGCGTATGCCAAATTGTGCCCGGAAATGATTTTGTTTTTATTGACCAAGCTTTTATTTATAAGCGTAATAACAGCTTTGGCTATAAAGACGTTGTAAATTTGCTGATGAAAGCCAGCTATATTTTTTGTACATAAACTGTCTGAATTGGTAGAAATCTATAAATTCAATTCCTGTATCGGAGTGAATGGGATTCTCGACTATAAAACGGTGTGCAATTTGATGTACTTTTTTGCAGAGGACATTGCATTCTTCCAGTTGCTGTATTTTTAGATCCGGAAATTTAGTAGCCAACCTTTCGTTAATTGGTTTTAACCAATTTTGTCCAAACTCCATAGATAGTTGAAGGCCATAGTTTAATATTTCAATTGATAAATTTATTTGAGTCATAAATCATAATAAGTTTGTTAATCTAGTTCTGTTTTGCTCGCTATAGATGTTTACTTGAGTCTGTATCTCATCCATTTTTATCCCATCCGGTTATTATATGCTATTGCTAAAATAACAATTTATCCTTAAAAATTTGGTTGCCAGGTGTACAACAATTTTTTGATGGGGCAAGCTTGTGTGGCTGATTCATTCTTAACTGAATAACCTAGGAAGCCGATGGTAACTTTGGGTCATTAGTAAATCATTACAAAAGCGAATTTTGATTTTGCTGCGGGGTACCCTCGGGGCACAGACTGAAGCAGCCAGCAGTTCTCTTTGCAGTCTTTGCTATATCGTTCAGGATGCGATGTATGGGCGGTTTATGAAACGGATAAACAGATGCTAAGGACTTCCCGGATAATTACCTTAACGAGTTCAGTTTATAGATATGCACCATATTGGTTCGGACCGTATGTAAAGAGATGACTCTGTTTTACCTGAAAAATGGTTAATTTAGTTTTTGGCCGAACATTATTATATTTATGATCATGATGGCAAGCCTTCAGTTGCCGATATTGTTTTGATCAAATAAAAGCGATTCGAACTTATAATGAAATTTTGAATAACAAAAGTAATCCTCATATTATGAATATTTTGTTTGTTTATTGTCATCCGAGTGAGAGATCTTATACTTTTGAGATCTTCAGCCATTTAAAGGCGCTTCTTTCGGCGCAAAATTGGAATATTGAGGTTTCCGATCTGTATGCTAATAATTTTAAGAGCAATATGACCGCAGAAGAATACTTGCGGGAAGGGCTTTCTCAAACGTTGCTGCCTATCCCAAATGATGTGCGTGAAGAGCATCGAAAGATAGAAAATGCGGATTGTATTATCTTCCTTTATCCCGTTTGGTGGAGCGATTGCCCGGCCATGATGAAAGGTTGGTTTGATCGCGTATTTGCTGTTGGTTATGCTTATGGACAAAAGTCAGATTTGCCAAAAATGAAAACAATCAATTATGGATTAGTTATTTGCACAGCAGGCCACCCTAACAACTTTTTAGAGGAAATCGGGATTGCACAGAGTATGCAGCATATTATGCTTGAAGACCGACTGGGGAAACGCTTTAAGCATAAGGAAATGCTTATCCTTGGAGGAACTTTGGCAATAGACGAGGTGAGAGAACACCATCTACAACAGATTGACGGATTAGTAAAAAGAATAGTCCGCTACTGCAGCTAAGACTTTTATTATTTTGGTGCATTATCATAACAATAACTAATCGGCATGGATTTGATACCTTTATGTCTATCTTGTGCAATATATGATGATCGTTCCAGCTTCATATCCTATTTTTATTTTAATTGCTGTAACTTTAGGTTAGGCACTGGTTATTGATGACTGGGAAGAACCTTTTTACAAGCGAACAACAAAAGATTAATGTTGATGAAAAAGATAAAAATACAACACACAGATTTAGAGATTGCACCGATCAACTTTGGTGGTAATGTCTTCGGATGGACACTTGATGAACAAAAATCATTTGAGATTCTGGATAAATTTGTAGGAGCCGGATTTAATTTTATAGATACTGCGGATACCTATTCCTGGTGGGTAAACGGGAAAGGCGGTCAATCTGAAGAAATTATTGGTAAATGGTTAAAAAGCCGCGGTAATCGGAACGACATTGTACTGGCGACTAAGGTTGGGTCTGAGACGAAAGAGCATGGTTTTGATATTTCCAGGAAACATATTTTGAAATCAGCGGACGAGTCCTTGCAGCGTTTGGGGGTAGATCACATAGATTTATATTATACCCATTTTGATGACAACGTTACACCTGTTGAGGAGACTTTATCAGCCTACGATGAACTAGTAAAGGCCGGTAAAGTTCGATTTATCGCCGCCTCAAATATCTCTCCTGAACGGCTTATCGAAAGTTTTGATTGTGCGGAAAAAAATGGTCTACCCAGATATGTCGCATTGCAACCCCATTATAATTTGGTTGAGCGCAGCCGTTTTGAAAATGACTACTCCCCTATAGCCGAAACCTATGGTTTGAGTGTATTCCCATACTGGTCTCTTGCGGCGGGTTTCTTAACGGGAAAATATCGTGCCGAGGCAGATTTTGACAATACCGCCAGAGGTGGTGGCATAAAGAAATATTTTGATGACAAAGGTAAACGTGTGTTGGAAGCTTTGGATGTAGTGGCGGGAAAGTACGATACAAAACAGGCTACAGTAGCGCTAGCATGGCTACTAGCAAAGCCATTGGTCACTGCCCCCATTGTGAGCGCAACCAGTGTGTCGCAACTGGAAACCTTATTTGATGCTCCAAAACTGCCATTGGATGCTGAAGATATTGGCCTTTTAGACGAAGCGAGTAAATAAACGATCACTTGTTGTCAGACGGCAGCCATTGTTCAATGTTAATGGGGAATGGCTCCTTATATGGATTATTATGTCGTAAATTTATCTTATGAAGCTGTTCTGGTTTTAACGGACGAATAGCTTCTTCATCCTAATAAATTAACATATGAGCAGCATGAAACGAAATAGGGGATTTTTCTTCAAGCAATATGACGAGCCGTTTCAGACGCCTTTTGAAAAATTATTTGATATTTTCAAAGAATTGATTACCCATACCTCGGGTGATTTTGATGAAGCCATTGATTGGCTGCGTGAATTGGATCTGGAATTCAAACTGACCACTCCAGAATATACCATAGATGATTTCATCGCCGATCTGAAGAATAAGGGATATATCAGGGAAAAAATGGAATTTGATGGCAACGGTGGCGTAGACATTACCTCAAAGATGGAAAAAGCCTTGCGACAAAATGCATTGGACCAGATTTTTGGGAAGATGCGAAAAGGAAAGTCCGGTAATCATAAAACCAACCAACAAGGCCAGAGTGACGAAAACATGGGCGATTTTAGAAGATATCAGTATGGAGACGGTCTCGAGAAAATTGCTTTGACTGAAAGCCTGAAAAATGCACAGATCAATCATGGTATAGGCGAGTTCGGTTTGTCAGAAAATGATCTGGTTGTAGAGGATACACAGTTTAAATCGCAGATGAGTACGGTGCTGATGATCGATATCAGCCATAGCATGATCCTATATGGCGAAGATCGGATTACTCCTGCAAAGAAAGTAGCCATGGCCCTATCTGAACTTATCCTTACACGGTATCCCAAAGACACGCTCGATATTATTGTCTTCGGTAATGACGCTTGGCCGATAGCGATCAAAGACTTGCCCTATCTGCAAGTGGGGCCGTTTCACACCAATACTGTCGCTGGCTTAAAGTTAGCAATGGATATACTCCGGCGCAAGCGGCATGCAAACAAGCAGATATTTATGATTACAGACGGCAAGCCGAGCTGTTTAAACATGCCGGATGGTACCTACTATAAGAATCCAATGGGCTTAGATCCATTTATCACCGGAAAGTGCTATAATATGGCCGCGCAGGCCCGGAAACTAGGAATACCTATTACGACCTTTATGATCACTTCAGATCCCTATTTGCAGCAATTTATCGATGAATTTACGGCTTCAAATCAAGGCAAGGCTTATTACACAGGACTTGGAGATCTGGGCGGAATGATTTTTGAAGACTACGAAGAAAATCGCAAAAAAAGAATACGATAAACAGTGAATTTACGGCAATAAAATATAAATCTTGCGCAAGGTTTGCGTTTGCGCCTCATCATCAGAAGATATGGATTACACAAAGATTACAACATTTGGTGCACTGAAAAAGTCAGGTTACAAGCCTAAGACGATAAAAGAAGAATTGCGTCAGAATTTGATTACAAAAATTAGGAAAGGCGAAACCGTGTTTACCGGAGTACATGGTTATGAGGATACCGTTATTCCCGAACTTGAGAGAGCTATTCTTTCCAAACACAATATTAATTTCCTTGGTCTTCGTGGCCAAGCAAAGACCCGTCTGGCTAGGCTCATGGTTAATCTGCTGGATGAATATGTGCCTGTGGTAGCTGGATCAGAGATCAATGACGATCCCTATAACCCTATATCCCGCTATAGCCTGGAGCTCTTGAAGGAAAAAGGTGACGACACCGCGATAAACTGGCTTCATCGAAGTGAACGTTTTTCCGAGAAACTTGCTACGCCCGATGTGACCGTAGCCGATCTGGTAGGTGACGTCGATCCGATCAAAGCAGCCAATCTGCGATTGAGCTATGCCGATGATCGCGTGATTCATTTTGGTATGATTCCACGGGCAAATCGTTCGATATTTGTCATTAATGAACTGCCTGATCTTCAGGCCCGGATTCAGGTGGCACTTTTCAATATCTTGCAGGAAGGGGATATCCAGATCCGCGGATTCAAATTGCGTCTACCCTTAGATATACAGTTTGTGTTCACCGCAAATCCGGAAGATTATACCAATAGGGGGAGTATTGTGACGCCATTGAAAGACCGGATAGGATCGCAGATATTGACGCATTATCCTGAATCAGTTGAGATCGCGAAGGCAATAACTGCCCAGGAATCCAACTTGGAGGCGGCACAGAAAGAAGAAATATACGTTCCTGAACTGGCCCGTGAATTAATTGAGCAAATCAGTTTTGAAGCCCGAAATAGCGAATATGTTGATGAAAAGAGTGGTGTTAGCGCAAGGATGAGCATTACAGCATTTCAGAACCTATTAAGCACAGCTGAACTGCGCATGCTCAAAAGCGGATCAAAAAAGACGTCAATACGCCTGAGCGATTTTGTGGGTATTGTCCCAGCTATCACCGGAAAAGTTGAGCTCGTTTACGAAGGTGAACAGGAGGGGGCTGCTAGCGTCGCGTTGCTGTTGATCGAAAATGCAGTAAAAAGCCTATTTCCGATTTTATTTCCTAAAATTGAAAAATTGGAAAGGGACAACGAGCGCTATCCTTACGACGATATTATTCGTTGGTTTTCAGAATCGGAAGGCATTGAGCTGTCCGATGAACTTACAGATGCAGATTACAAACGACAATTGGACCAAGTGACAGCTATCCAAACATTGATTGAGCAATACCAACCGCAAACGAAAATTCAAGATCGTTATTTTTTGAGCGAGTTCATCCTTTGGGGGTTGGCACTAAATAACAAGTTAAGCAAATATAGACTGGGCAATGGCCTTCAGTTTCAGGATAACTTTCAGGATTACCTTCGAAAAAACCTATAGCCAGAAGACGAGGTGTTATGGATATAATTGCCTCAAAAAAGCTGTAAAGAGACTCTTTGCAGCTTTTTTGATGCACCAAATATTTATTTATTTCAAAAGTTGAGACTCTTTGATGTGAAATCATCTTTCGTCCACTTTTTCCTGTTGCCTTCGATCGATTGTATTTTTCCGCCAAAACTTATCCTAAGGATATCGAAATTTTAAAGCGGCTTGATTGATAAATAACAGCGTCATTACCCATGCAGACGGCTCATTTTCATTGCCTTCTTGTTTCTAGGAACAGCTCTATTTGATTGCCTAGAACCGGAACACCACGTATTCCATATCACGAAGTGCTTTATTGACAAGTACATCCTTTTGCATATTGCGTTCGATTTTGGGAATCCAAAAGAGGCGGATGGGCTTAATGCGTTCTTTATTATTTTTCCAGTCGAATCCATGCCAAAATTCACCATCTTTGGCGATGATGTGGAAGCTTTTTTACAGTTTGCACTGACAGTGATTAAGAGACGAAAATCCAGAGCAGGTCATGACTTTGAAAATCATCTTCATGCAATTTTCGATACCTATGGGATTAAATATTCCAAAGGGGCAAAAACAGAAAGAAATAAACGGCCGGATTTTATTTTTCCTTCGATTGAAAGTTATCAAGATACTTTATTTTCAGTGGACGATCTGTATATGCTGGGCGTGAAAACAGCAGCAAAAGATCGCTGGAGATAGGTACTCTCCGAAGCTGGCCGTATTCCGCACAAGCACTTGATTAAACTCCAACCCGCAATAAATCAGATCGATGAGATGATCGCGCAGAATTTACAACTGATCATTCCTTCTCCATTATACATGACCTATTCGGAAGCCCAACTGACCAATATTATTGATGTAAAATCTTTTGTCTCAAGGATACTACCACATACTCAAAAATAGGTCGTTATTGAAGGGGCCTTTTTTTTATCTGTGGATGCCAATTTAAACTGCTTAAGCTGGCTGATAAGGTAAACTTAAGGATGAAGAACGAGAGATGTACAATGTAATGTAAGTTTAAGAAATAAACGGGATGCGGCGAGTATGCGAAGTGAGCAGGAAAAGCCTGAGGTTATAAAAAAATACGGCCGTCCGGATACTTTTCCGGCGGCCATTTTTCATTTATCACATGTTATATTTTAGTCATATGCCATACTGTTCCTTTGAACTAATGACCAGAATTTTTTATTCAAAAAGAGTTGATCGCAATTTCAGAGATAGCTTTATAGCCAACTTACGCTTCCAGTTTCAACATCGTAATTGGCACCTACAATCTTGATCTTGCCTTCTTCTTCAAGCTTCCGAAGAGTTGAACTTTGTCTGCGAATATCTTTAATGGCGTGTTTAATATTCTGCTGGTTTAATTTCTCCAACAAAACGCTATTTTTTGATGAACGTTCTTCGTCTTCATCTATCACTTCATTGATAATAGCATCAAAATGATTAACTAAATGATTCAGGTTGTCCATGCCCAATCCTTCGATTTGTGCAGCATCCAATCCACCTTTCAGGGCGCCGCATTTGGTATGGCCCAATACGACAACGAGTTTGGAACCGGCTACATTGCAGCCAAACTCCATTGAGCCTAGAATGTCCTGGTTGACAAAATTTCCTGCAATTCTGATGCTGAAAATATCACCAAGACCTTGGTCAAATATAAGCTCGGCAGAAGTACGACTATCTATACAGCTTAGTACCACAGCGAACGGCCATTGCCCTTCGCGCGTAGCATTTACCTGTTCGAGAAGATCCCGGTTTGCTTTTAGATTATTGACAAAGCGCTGATTTCCTTCTTTTAAGAAGTCTAATGCTTTTTCAGGAGTAATTGTGGACTGCGTTTCGTATGTATGTGCCTTCATAAAATTTAAATATTTCGAGTATTAAAGATAGGATAAATTCGCTAAATTTTAATGACGGGCAAAAATTGAATGTATTTTTATGTTCTTAATTTAATGTATGCGCCAATTGTTATCGATGAAGAATATTACTGAAGTATTGAAATTTAGTTTATTCTGGCCTCCGTTTTTTAGCTATTCAATGAGTCAGGTACGATTGGCAGGTTACCAAATTGTATAAATAGGTATCAATAGAAAATGTAGACACTAAATATGTATGAAGGCTTAAAGCACCTTGGACTTTTTTCTGGAAGCGGCATTCCACAATACGTTTGCCAGCAAACTTTACGATTTCAGTGGACTTTTTATCTTTCCCATTTTCTGCTCCGCTATCTTCCCTAAACAAAAGTTCTGTTAACACCGCTTCCTATCCCGGCATTTCTATGGAAGGAGGAAACTGTATTGAATGCATTTGCGATTTCCTGTTGTAAATGCTGATTTCTCTGCCGGATAAAAATCCTTGCTAAAATTTAAATGACAAGGATTAATTTCCGATCAGATCCTTATATTAATCAATGGCAATATTCTCGATTGCTCTTTCCAGTGATGTCTCCATTATCCCGGGAATTGAAAGACCCTCTGCGCGGAAAACACTGATGTCAGAAATACCATAAAATCCAAAGATATTTTTGATGTAAGGAATATTGGAGTCATATATTTGATATGGGCCTTCCGAATAGATATTTCCAGAGGTAAAAGCGACATAAAGCTTTTTGTCGTTTAACAGGCCCTTTGGTCCGTTTTCATCATATTTGAAGGTATATCCAGCTCTTGAAGTAAAATCGAAATAGGCTCTCAGAGCCGCTGGAACTGAGAAGTTGTACATTGGAGAATCAATGACAATAATGTCGGCTTCCTTTAATTCCGAAATTAGACCTTCCGAATATTTGCTAATTGATTGCTGTTCTTCAGAATGATTTTCAGCGGGTGTAAAAAACGTATTTATATGTACCTCCTCCAAAAGTGGAACTTTACTTTTTGTCAGATCACGTTCCTTTACAATGCTATCGGGATACTTTTCCTGAATTTTTTGAATAACAGCATTTCCTAATCTTCTACTTGCAGATACCTCTGCTCTTGGACTTGAAATAATGTGAAGTATATTTTTCATTTTTTTTTGTTAAAATTTCTTTAGCAAAATTATGTATATTTGCTTATTAAAAGTTAGTAGTAATCAAAAGGTTAGTAGTAACCTTTAGGTTAGTTTAATGTTGAATCCCATGGAAAATACAATTGATTTAGAGGAGCCTATCACTGCTGCTAAATGTTCTGAAAACCTTTCTTCTGTTGAAGATGCAATTTATGTTATCGGCGGAAAATGGAAATTAAAGATTATTATTGTTTTGCAGGAAAGCGGGAGTATTAGATTTAATGAGCTTCAAAGAAATATTAGGGGCATCTCAGCGCGAGTGCTTTCAAATGAATTGAAAGATCTTGAATTAAACGGTTTTGTCAAAAGGGTCGTGCATGCCGAGCAAACGCCAGTTGTCGTAGAGTATATTTCCACAGATTACAGTAGAACCCTGAAAAACGTTATTATAGCACTTTCGGATTGGGGGAAAATGCATAAAAGAAATATTCGGACGGAAGCATTTTTAAGCCAATAGAAATTACACTGTCAGCTCATGATGAATATTCAAGCAAATTGAGAAAGATCTCTTACAGGCATGATTTATTTTTGATTCTTGTTTTTTTACCAGCGTAACCCCGTGCTCCCAATACAAAAATTACTTGAATTAACATTTTGCCAAGTTCAAAGAGACTATTTTCCACTTTAGGTGGTAAGATAGCGATTATGGTGCAAAAGGAATGATGCAAGAAATAGTGTAGCGTATAGGGATCACACTTGAGGAAGCTATTCAGCAGGTAGTGAAAAGTTTGGGGGGTATACGATTTGGCAGACCTGCAGAACCATAGGAGGTAGCCGAATTGGTAGGCTTTTTAATTTCGCGGAAAGTGAAACGGCAAAAGCAGCTACATATTTTTTAAGGTGCTATAATTCCAAAAAAACGCAAATGCCTACGAATGATAAACTATCGCCAGCGAATTATAATTTGTTTAATTTCTTGTAGATTTTACAGTTAAATTTGAGTACAGAATAAAGCTGATATCATCAATTAATACATTCCATTTTAGAATAATCGTACATGAATAGACTATTATTAGCCCTTTTACCCTTAATTTTTTCTTGTAAAAGTCAAAGGAAAATAGATCTGGCGACCTTGAACTTAAACGAGCCGATTGAAAAAGTCAGCAGTTTTGATGACGTATTATTGATCGGTGTAGAAACTGTAGAATATCCTTTTAGCTTGTTGTTGGAGGTTGAAAAATCGAATAAATACAATTTTGATGGAATTGATCTAGAAGGACAGCGGATTATTTTTCAAATTGAATCGGAGAAATTGAAAACAGATAGCATTACACGATTTGGCGGCGGAAATATCGATCTCAAACAGGCTAAAAATATCAATGAATTAAATGAGATCTTAAAAAATTACGATGCCGAAGGTAAGATCTATGGCGTAAGAATTGAGCTGAAAACGCCACAACTGCAGGCCAATATTTTAAAGAAACTAGAGGTTAAATACGGTAAGGGCACTAAAAATCCGAATACTGACAACGGTTTATACTGGAATATAAAGACTCAAAATAAATTTGTCTTTTATGCTCCAGATTACAAAAGATTAATCATTTTGAATAACACGGATCTGTCCCAATCGTGCTATTGGGATATCATGAATGGTTTAATCGATCTTGGCGGATGCGATAATGAAAAGTACATGGCAGACTTGGTGAAAAATGCAACCAGCCCAGAAGATGTTAAAGAGAAACCTACTATAAAAATTGATAAAAACTGGAACATTAATAGTTTGATTGTTGGTAAAACAACAGAAGAAGACTTTCTAAAATCAGCTACAAACAAGCGTTTTGAACGAATCGAAGAAATTGATGGGACCACGGCAAAAACAAATGAAATCTATTATCAGAATAACTATCATGATTTCTACTTTTACTTTGCTGTAAGCAACAGCAATCCCGATAATCAAAAGGAAAATTTCATTAATGGCTTCGCCATCAACGACTTTAGAAAGGTGGAGATCTCATTTGAAAATGGCTTAAAACCGGGTTTAAAATTTGATGAAGTGCTAAAGTTATTGGAAAAGCTTAAAATAGACTTTCACCCAGTTGATTTTGCCAATTATATCGAAATTAAAACTTCACCTTATAAAGTGACCTTGAATTTTAATGATAAAATGTTGCTTTCTGGAATGTTTGTTAAATAGCTTCTGATGGAAAAACATCAGTTCCTTGGAAATGGGCAATCGGATAATACACGGGCGGATGTAACACCTTTTATCCCTACTGTAGAAGAAGAAAACATCAAATACATTATAGGGGTTGAGGGACCGGATTCTGTTGGGAGCTCAAAAAACGAAAAGTAGTTTTGCCGGAGAGATAAAGAAAACCGATTTTTATAAATTGTTGTAAAATCAAGCATATGAAAAAGATTAAAAAGTTCTTGTTATCGCTTATCATTCTATGTTTAACAGCTCTATTTGTTGTTTTATTAACCAACAGCAACGTAACGGCCGAAACAGAAAAACTGATTTTCACCGAACTTAAAGATGTGCCAAAAACGAAGTTAGCCATCATTTTTGGCGCCGGTATAAACGGCGATCAGCCAAGCAGGTATCTAAAAGATAGGCTGGATGCTGGGATTTCGTTGTACAAAAACAACAAGGTGGATAAAATATTGCTGTCAGGAGATAACGGGAGAGATGAATACGATGAGCTTTCAGTAATGAAGTTATATTGTCAGAAAAATGGCGTCGATACCACAAAAATTTACATCGACTATGCTGGGTTTGATAGCTACTCGACGATGTACCGTGCAAAACATATATTTTATGTTGATACAGCAATTTTGGTATCTCAGAAATACCACCTGAACAGATGTATTTATCTGGGCGATAAATTGGGTATAAAATCATTTGGTTATAGTGCAGATAGGGGCGTTTATTCGGGGTATAAATACTATGCATCCCGGGAAAAACTATCGGTTAGCAAAGCCGTTTTGGATGTGATAAGAAACAGGAGACCAAAGTATTTAGGTGAGCCGGTTGATATAAACAAAGAATCAAATTATACGAAAGAATAACTGATGAGATACCTTCCTTTTTTTATTCTACTTGTGTTTTTAGGCTGTAATCCTATCCCTAAAAAAGATAAACACCCCGATGTACCTCAACTGATCGAGTTGCTAAAAGACGAAAGCAAGTTCAGAAAAGTTACCGATATGACTGGCCTAAGTAGTCTTGTTTTTTTTAATGACGACAGAATACTTTTAAAGCCCAATAACAGTAATTCGCCCGTAAAGATTATTGATGTGAATAAAAATATTGTGTTTGAAAAGATTTACGACTGGGAACAGCCATTTTATATTGATAAACAGGGCAATTTATATCTCAACGGCAAGAAATTTTTCTACCCGGATTATAAAAAACAAGAAAATTTTAAAACGGTTGTTATCACTGATAGTCTGCGGAGAAAGTCGGAGGAATTGAGAGAGCTGAACGATAGTCCGCAGATGAAAGTTTTAAATAGATACGAACTGGAGATGCTGCAGCCATATGGGCTAAAACCTTGTCCTTACACAATCGTGAATACAGAGCGCTGCGATGTATTTAAAGTGATCAATCAGACTTTGGTCGTTAGACAAACAGACCTTTTTAAAAGCGAACTCGATATACCAAAAACTGAAATTCCTAAATTCGATGACGATGTTTTGATTGGTTGGCGCAATGGTAAACTGCCTAGTCCGGATTATTTGGCTTATTACGAACTAAAAAAACAACGCTTTAAGTGCGATGACATGATAATGCCGAAAATCATAACATTAAAAAACAAACCGTATTTATTTGCTTCTGGTTTGGGTTTGTACCAGATCTTATTTTAGAAGGAGCTTCCTAAAGCTTATAGGTCAGGCTATGCCGAGTGTGACTGCTGCCATTTCAAATTCATACAATATGGCTGTCTTATTAAGTGCATCAAATACAATAAATCTCTACTGTTATGAGCTACATGACAACGTAGAGCATCCTACGGTATCGTTATAGCTGGACGGACGCTTTTTGGAAAATTCCGGAAATAGTTCTTGGTATGGATGTTCTAAAGCCTGAGTTAGTTTAATTAACATTTCTGTTTTTCCGCTACTAATTTCTTCAATGCACTCGTAGAGTAAATAGTTTCTCAGTATAAATTTAGGATTTGTCGTTTTCATTAATTCCAGGGACTCTTGTTTTGAAATCGAATTTGAATGCAGACGGGATCGGTACTGTTCAATGAAGTCATCAAGTTTATTGATTTTTTCTTCATTTAAAACAGTATAAGCGACCGGGCTGAAATGTTCATTTAAATCCGTATCAGGTGTTATTTTTTCCAATTGATTGAAGAATAACGTGTGATCCAATTCCAGCTCCTGCATTAAGCCCTGCCAGTTGGTGAAAAACTCTTCGTCCTCTTTTTTGAGCCAGTCAAATCCGAATTTTTTGCAGAGCATTTTATCATGGGCTTCCCAAAAATAAATTCCAAAATTATTTAACGTGTTTTCCAAAAATTTTTCATCGTCGATTATCGGCTGAAGGGCATTTGCAAGTTTCCATAGATTCCAGTGCGCAATCTGTCCCTGTTTTCCAAATGCATATCTTCTTCCAGGGAGATCCGTTGTATTCGGTGTGAAATTTAAATTATATTCATCCATCATGGAGTAAGGACCATAATCAATCGTTAAACCTAAGATAGACATATTGTCCGTGTTCATTACACCATGAACAAAACCTACTCTGAACCATTCTACCATTAGGTCTGCCGTGCGGGTGCATACGTTTTCAAAAAAATCTTTATATTTCTGATGATCGGATGAAACAATTTCAGGGAAGTAATTTTCAATCGTAAAATCAAGCAGATCCTGCAAGAGCTTGTGTTCACCCTGAGCAAAGATCAGCTCGAAATGCCCGAAACGAAGGAAGCTTTCGGCAGTTCTTATGATTACGGCCCCTTTTTCGTACTTAGGATTGCCGTTATACATGATATCCCGTATGACGTCTTCTCCTGTAAAGGCCAGACTTAACGCTCTGGTAGTGGGTACTCCTAAGTGATACATGGCTTCACTTATCAGGTATTCGCGTACCGAAGACCTCAATACGGCCCTTCCGTCGGCACGTCTTGAATAAGGGGTTGCACCGGCTCCTTTCCATTGGACCTCTGTTTTCTTGCCGTTTTCATTGGTAATTTCTCCTGCGAGAATAGCCCTTCCGTCTCCCAGCTGTCCGGCCCAGTTGCCAAATTGATGTCCGGCGTACGCTGTAGCGTAGGTCTGAATATTGTCGGGAAGATGAGAACCCACCAGAAAATTAAGATCTTTTTCTTCAAATTTTCCCAGTCCAATTTCCTCAGAAAGCACTTCGTTAAAAGCAATTAAATGAGGCTTGTAAAACTCGGCAGGTTTAACCGTGGCAAACAAAACTTTTGGCGTGTTTCTCTGTAGAAGATTGTTGGAAAAATCTCCAGGAAATTTTTTGAGGAAAGGCTGTCTGATGTGTTCGATATTCATACCTCAAAGATATTAATTATAAAAGAATAAGACCGTTCAAATTATTGAAAGTCTTGCATGCTCTTGACCTATGCAAGCGAGTATTAAATGGGATTCGTACGATATTAATCCTTCTTGGGATTTTTATGGTGGTGGTGAAATTGCTGCAACAGCCAAAGAATCAGCTCTATTTTTCCAATATCTATTTGATGGAAAAATCATTCAGTTTTTACATTACAAAAAAACTTTCAACATATTATTAATCCCTTTATAGGAAGGGAATTTCAAAAGTTATTGATTACTAAAACAGTGCTAAAATAGAGAGTTATACTTATTTAAGAATTATGCAATTAAAAGGAATAAATATTAAAAGCTTATTTTCTAATATGAACAATTGCTCTCTTCTTTCGCTATGATCAATTTTCTTTGGTATAAAATCAGTATTTTGGTTGAGCATTATTGATGCAATCAAATCATCGATAAGCCAGCGTATCAAAAAATAGTTGGGAAAATATCTCGCAGGAGGGTTACTGATAAAATGATCATAATGAATTTTAAAAATGATTCTTTTTATTGGAAGAGCAAAAAGAAAGATCATTATTGAAAAAGGTTATAGGTGTGTAAGATAACAACAGATAAACAAGACGAATTAAAAGAAAGAGAAAATTGCCCGATGATTGATGTATTTAAAAATTACCTGTTCTTAACAGGAGCACTCTCAGCCGAGGAGATCAACTTTTCTGTGAATTTCTTCAAACCGATCAGCTTGAAGAAGGGAGATTTTTTTATTCGTGAGGGTGATACCTGCCGTTATATTGGATTCATTGCTTGTGGTGCCATAAAGGCGTATGCTATTGACAGAGAAGGAAAAGAAAATATAACCTGCTTCAAGTTTGAAAATGAATTTGCTACCTCGTTTCCTGAATTTGCGGCGCAGGAAAAATCCAGAAGGAGTATCAGGGTTATCGAAGATAGTATAATCTATGGAATAAGCTATCCGGACTATCTGCATCTGCTTGATCAGGTTACCGCTTGGAACGGTATCATAAAATCGGTTATGGAGCGGGAGTATGGCCAAAAGGAGCTTTACCTGCTGAATTACAATAATAAGTCGGCTGCGGATAAATACTGCCATGTCTTGATGCACGAACCGATGCTCGTCCGGCGTATAGCGACACAAGATCTGGCCTCATACCTGGGTATCACGCAACGGTCGCTTACCCGGGCCAAAGGACAATTGCATAGACCGAAATAATTATAGGACAAATGTCCTTATACAGTCCGGGGCAGCGATGTAGATTTGCAAAAAAAAATATATGTTACGTCAAATTGCTCCCGAGGTGGTTCAGATTTCACTCATGCCACGAAACAGTATTAACTGCTATATTATCGAAGGTGTATTGATAGATTCCGGAATACGAAGTTCATATAAGACTGTCAAGAAAGCCCTCGAGAAAATACCCGTTTACCAACATATTCTTACGCATGCGCATGCGGATCACCAGGGCTGTAGCGATCAGCTATGCGAAGAGTTTTCTATCCCCTTGCTCTGCCATCCTGACGAAGTTTTTAGGACCGAAACGGGTATGGTAACCAAGGATTATCCTAGGCCGCAACATTGGATGGCAAAGTTTCAACAAAAGTATTGGGCGGGTCAGGGACATCAAGTCCAACGGACAATTGTTGAAAATGATAAGATCGGAAACTTTCAGGTCATTGAGACTCCTGGACATTCGGCAGGTCATATCTCATTATTCCGTGAGCGAGATGGTGTACTTATCATTGGCGATGCAGCGATAAATATGAATTTGCTTACAACAAAGACCGGTCTACGGCTTCCGCCAGGTTTATTCACCACGGATCAACAGCGCAATATCAAATCGCTCCAGAAACTGTCAAAACTGAATCCCGCTATTATCTGTTTCGGTCACGGACCAATCATGGTAAATAAAAACCGAAAGTTTGAGCAATTTGTGGCTAAATGCAGTGGGCTTTAATTCTACGTAATTTGGTATTGACCTTTCAGAATAGAGCATATAGGGGAAAGAAGAAATTTCTGAAACAGATAAAGACTTGAGCAAATACTCATTGGATACTATGGCTGCCGCATATTCCGCAGATTAGGTGATATAAAAAATCGAAGAAGAATTTCTCGGGACAGCCGCAAAATAACTATTCTTACCTAAATCAAGTTAAGCTATTTTATTCAAACTGATGATTTTAATTTTTCAAAAAGAAGGGACGAAATTACTAAATGTAATCTGCTGTTCGTCAGTCTTATAACGTAAAAAAAGAACAGTTTTTATTGTTTAATTGAAATAATCACACCCAGTTTAACTATTTTTCTGCTGATTCCGAATTCTCAACTTTTAAAAGACCTGTTTTGTGGTTGAGCGGCAATACCTCATAAACATATTTTTCTATCTTGAGGCTATGTATTCATGCTAAATTTGAGCAGACTATTTTGTACCTTGATACGATGTAATCGCTGTAGTAACCGGAGAAATATTCTGGAGTAGAGGAGTAGATAAATGTCTGACATTAGTTATTGTCTGAACTTATGACCATTTAACATGATATTGATTAAACACCTACATATGCTTCTGTTGGATGCAGTATCATTCCCGCCGACTGAAGGAAGCCTTTGCCCGAGAGGATTTCAACGTATTTCGATTAATCGGTCGATAGTCAAAGGGACGGGAATGTTTACATTCTGTTTATGCGAAAACGAACTTTTCTATTTATTGAAAAACCAATCTTTCCTGTAATTTTGCAGGTGAAAAACAAATGAGTTAACAGATTTAATCGTATGGATCATCAATCTATTATAGAAAGTATTAATAAACATATAGCTCTCAGTGAGAATGAATTGCTGATCTTCCTGTCTTCATTAAAGAGAAAAAAAATAGACCGAAAGTCCTTAATTCTGGCTCAGGGGCAGGTATGTGAATACATCTATTTTGTTGAGTCAGGTGCCTTACGGGCATTCTACCTTGATGAATCTGGTAAAGAATCAACTATTATGTTTGCTATTAAAGATTGGTGGGTAACCGATATGTACTGTTTTATTAATCAAAAACCGTCCATGTTAATGATTGAAGCAATTGAAGACAGCTTGGTTTATCAATTGAAAAAAACTGATCTGGATGACCTATATATAAATGTACCTCAATTTGAAAAGCTCTTTAGAATTTTGATGCAGAATGCCTATATAAGGGAGCAATTGCGTGTTATCGACAATCTTTCGCTGTCAGCAGAAGAGCGCTATGAAATTTTTATCAACAAATATCCTGAAGTAGCTCATAAAGTAAAACAGAAACAAATAGCTTCCTATCTAGGCATAACTGCCGAGTTTTTAAGTATGATAAAAAATAAAAAAGCAAAGACTTAAAGTAGTTTATTTTTTTTGTAGCTAAAGGGTCGTTAATTCGCATTCATAAACTAATATTTTAAAAAATGCTTATACTAATTGCAGGGCCTTACCGAGGCGGGACAAATGACGACCCACTATTGATAAAAAAAAATCTTGAAAAGCTTGAAGAGTTCGCTTTGGACATTTTCAATAGAGGTCATGTCCCTTTAGTAGGCGAATGGATCGCACTTCCATTGATTCAGTTGGCCGGCTCAGAAAAGATTGGCGATGAACAATGGGAGAGAATTCAGTATCCAGTTGCCCATCGGATGCTGGAAAAATGCGATGCAGTTCTTCGCATTCAGGGTGAATCTAAAGGGGCAGATCAAGATGTAAAGATAGCTAAAGAAAGAGGTTTAAAAATCTATTATCACATCGATGAAATTCCCAGCGTAGAACTGTCTTAAACGAATAGATCATCAAAAACATTAAATTTTATTGTAATTAGGAACTGTTATGATTAAATTTTGCTGACGGAAAAGAAAAATACAGGAGCCAATCGACACCTGTATTTTCTTTTTGGAGCTGGTGACTTTTAAAATTGATATGTTTTTATCAATCTTCAGCCGCTGTAGTTCCAATGCAAAGCATGTTATTCGGTCCAAATGAGTCCCTGGGAATAGGTACGGGCTTTACCTGCCACAATTACTCTTTCTTTTTTGTTTTCGCAATAAAGTTGCCCCTCTCTTTCAGACAGCTGACGAGAGAAAAGCGTGTCGTTTCCTAATCTTGATGCCCAGAACGGAATAAGGGAACAATAAGCAGAACCAGTAACCGGATCTTCAAGTATCGTTGATTGCGGCGTAAAATATCTTGATACAAAATCACTGTCGGTCCCAGCTGCTGTGACTACAACACCTCCCGGATCAAGATTGATCAGATCAAAAATTGATCTTTCAATTGTGATGTTTTTGATCTCTTCCTCGGATTCGTATACCAAAACATAATCCCTTGATTTAAAGACTTCTTTAGGTTGAATGTTGAGAGACCTTTTAATTACATCAGGGAGAGTCGATGGCTGGGCCAATCTTGATGGAAAATCCATATAATAAACGCCGTCCTTTATATCAACTGTTAATTCTCCGACTAGAGTTTCAAAAATAATTCTGCTTTTTTGATAGTTCAGGTGCTTGACCAAACAATGAGCGGTTGCCAGGGTTGCATGGCCACATAAATCCATTTCAATTTCAGGTGTAAACCATCTTAGATGGATTGTATCGCCATTGTCTATGAAAAAGGCTGTTTCTGCCACAGCATTTTCGCGCGTAATTTTAAACAGGATCTCATCGGGTAACCAATTTTTTAAAGGCACTACACAGGCTGGGTTTCCCCGGAAAACTTCCTCTGTAAAGGAATCTATCTGATATAATTCTAACTTCATTATTGATAAATTTCGATCGTTTGCAAAGGTAACTCAATTCCTGAAAATTACCTCGGTCTTTGTCCTGTGGGGAAACTAAAAGGGATAATTTATTGTTCAGCCTTTTTGTGCATCAGTTCTTTTAGTCCAAACTGGTAACTGAAGGGAAGCCGTTGTATATGGTCGATACGAATTATAAATCCGTTCTGTTTAACATGAGTAAAAAGTAAGTGACTGTCGTAAGAAATTTCAATAGGTTGTAACAATTCGACCGCTTTACTTGTTCTGCCTACAGCAGCATACTCTAATTCTCCATTTGGAGTAAACCTTTTGATAACGAAATTGCCATGAAATACGGGGCGTATACTAAACCAAGCTCCTTCACCTATACCACCGAGATATTGTGCATCATGGGGTACAGTTGCCGGTCTAAAAGAGAAAATCATCGAGCCAATGGCATCATCCTTGGGTAAAAGCTTTGCTTCCTTTAACTTTACATTGTCTCTGAGATTTTTCAGAAAAAAAATGAGGGACTGAAAGCGATTCATTTTAAAATGTTTCAAACCTTGTTTTCTTGTATATGAATATATCATCCGATCGGGAGCGACGTTAACCACATTGCTAATCGGACTTGCTTTGACTGTTTCGGGAAGGTTGATGCTGTGCGCCCAATTGTAGCGTTTGGACGAGCGCCTGAGCATGCGCGCGACAAAGCGCGAACAGTTATTATTGCTCGGGGATACTGCACCGTATGGACAACTTCCTTGGCGTACACATTCGTCACCATATGTTTTGGCGAGCATAAAATTGATATCATGCGCGATGGAAAAGTAAAGGGTACCTTCTCCGTTAAAGGCTGTCTTTAATACCTCAAACTGTTCTACAATTTCTAAGATGTTGTCAATATGGCTTTGTCTAAAAGTCGCTTTGAGGTTAATATCCAAACGAGGGTCAGAAAATTTAGAGCGTGCCCGTCCGCATCTTCGAGGCGTTATATAACGCCCAAAGTCATAATACAGCATTTCACCTGTTTCCCGTTCAATGATAACGATACCAGTGTGTCCAACTTTAAAGTTTAAATTTTTTACGATACCTATTTTCTTAAAAAACATCATCCATTTTTCATCTCCACGAATTGTTGTACTGGGCCATGTTAATATAAGGGCTATATCGTTGTAAGTTATATCTGACTGCATGGGGCTTAACTTGGAAATAGTGTTCAGTGTAACCGAAATTTTGCTAAATGATTTTCAGTGCTATTTGACAAATAGTTTCAAGTCTTCGCACCAAAGAAAAAAACGTGTCAACTCAAGTTGGCTCAACTCTTTAAAATGAAATATTTTATGCGGAAAAGGAACAACATTACAGTAAACTCCATTTATTGAAAAAAATAGTACAAACTTTTTATTTAGGATATTATTTTCTTGAGTGTCTTCAGGCTGTATTTTTTTTTCATAGCTAAAAAAAGATTCCATCAGGTCATTGCTACAATTTAAAAAGATTATACATTCACATCGATCCGTAATATCCTGATATTCCCCGGGGTTATCCAGACCCGTACGGACATATATTTCGTTACCATTATTCCATAAAAATTCCGCAATGTTGTCAATTAATGCCTGCAGTTGTCGCCCTTTATCTTTGATCAATAAATATTTCATTTTCAATACTCTTTATTAAATAGGTTGCATGTCAAATCAGTCCTCAAAAACTACTTTGATAAAAAAGATTCCGCTTATAATTAAGCATGTAATTACCACTATTGCAATCGCTAGTATATAGAACAGTATACTCATCGCTTCCAGCGCTTATGTGTCCATAACCAACCATAGGGCTCTTCCTTAATATTTTCCGTTAGGAGGTCAATGTACTTTTGCGTTATTTCTCCGTCCTTTGTAAGTTCTGCATTGGAACATATCAGTAGGCAGGCAATTTTGTAACTTCCCTTTGATAATTGTGTAATATGCAGATAGATCACGGCCGTACGTGCCTTACGGGCTAATTTTTCCATACCGGAAAAAAAATAAGTTTGCTGGTTCAAAAAATGAAATTTATATCTTTCGTCTTCTGTTCGCGGACTTTGGTCTGCCAGAAAAAGATAGACGGCAGGGGCTGAGGTATCAGACAGTACATGGCGAACAGCCCGGCCATCAGCAAGCAACTTCATACCAAAACGCGACCTTATTTTAATCATTAGCTTGTCCATGATTACCGACCGAAGAGGTCTGTAAATGGCATATAGTTCATGATGTATTTTATAGGGCATGAAATTTAATATTTCCCAATTGCCACAGTGTCCTAAACAGGCAATTACCTTCTTTCCCGAATTGATGTACTGATCCATCACCTCCAGATTCTCAAATATTATTTTTTTTTCAAGCACTTCCGGCGGGGCTGAGATACTTTTTATCATTTCAGCAAAATAGGCGAGAAAGCAAACATAAAATTTTTTTACAATAGCATGCACTTCGCCATATCGCATGTTGGAAAACGAACGGGCAACGTTTTGAACGACTATATGCTTCCTATATCCGATCAAGTGATATGCAATAAAAAAGGTGAAGGAAGCCATCGCATATAGTAATCGCTGGGGCAACAAACTTATGGCATAGATAAAGACATAGATAATCTGGAATGCAACTGTCTGAAAAGCTTGCTTCATTTTCATGGATTAAAATTTCATTTTTATACCAATGGATCCATAAGGAGAGACCGAAAAATGATAGTCATTCTCACTTGAAAACACACCCTTAAGCGTTCTGTCACTATAGGATGCAGGACGGTATAGGTTCAGTCCCGCCATGGCCGTCATGGATAATCCTTTTTTGCCAAGCTTTAATTCAGGACGGAATCCTGTAACGATATATTGGTGGGAAAATATCACATCCTTGCCTTCTTTTTTCATTAGAGCAGCCTGTCCATTCATCTCGAGCGCATATGCCAATTTGAGTTTATCATTGATCTTATAGCCTGCCGACAACTCAAGCCCTTCGATCACTTCAACATTTATATCATATTTCCCCTGGAGCTTCCATTTGACGTAAACGGCGGGAAACAACATTGGATAGCCCAACGTGCTATTGATTGCCGCACCACCACCGATATCCAGATTGGGGTTCAGATGACGGATAAAAACAAGCCCGCCGCTTGCGAGTACGTTTTTAAAAGTAATCTTCGAAAAATCAGTAGTGGGAGCAAATATGCCTACGCCCGCACTTGCTCGGATAGACCAGTTATCATTCAAGGGGCGTAAATGGTAAACGCCTAGCTGCAAGTTCATAATTTCGGATACCATTTGCTGCGCGAAATTCCGGTTTTTTAAAGAAACATAAGCCCCTCCAAAACCGATTCCCCAGGCTGTCGGGCGATTTTTCTCATTTAATTTTATAGATAGAGGCATACTGAATGAGCCTTGGTAAACCATAGCCGAACCTTTGGCATTACCAATTTTTTCCCGGGGTTTATCGCCCGGAGGCAAATAATAGTAGCCCGAATTGCCGATGTATTCTGCCCTAAAAGACAGCTGCTGTGCTTTCGATTTTAGCGAAAACAACATAATGCATGTTGCTAGAAATAATATTATTGACTTCACGATTTTAAAATTTTATGTAAATGTTTTTGCTCTATTTTTGAACAAAAGAATAATGCAAGCGGTACAGAAAGCTGTTAACCACGGATTTTAGAATCGACAGGATGAGATCAAGAATAGAGAGAACGAAATAAATTTTAAAGTGTGCCTCATTCCTGAATCTATTAGTTACCGGAAGTCTGCTATCTTATGGTAAAGGTCCGGACCCCGGTACTAAACTGTCTGTTGTAGCTCGTGATTATTTAAAACTTATAGGCCAATCCGATAGACGCCCCCTGATTTTTCATCGCCCCGCTTTTGGGTTTGTGAAGATCTGCAAGGCCAAATTGATAAGTAGCATTTACCTGCCAATATCTGCCAAAATCATAACCGATGATACCGCCAACACCGTAATCAAGGCGTTTCATTACAGGGTTGTCTGCGATGTTATTATTTTTGAATAAACTGACACCATTAGCCTTCGTAATGATACCATAACCGACATATGGGCCGGCCCCTATGAATGCTTTTCCGCTGCCCACTGCTCCCTGCACAACTCCGTATAATGGCATCTCAACACCTAAAGATTTAATTTTGTTGGATGTATTGTCGGCTATGGTCTCCAGTTTAGAAGTCCGGTAATAAATATCGAGACCAGATTGTAGCGCGAAGTTTTGGTTTATATCGTATTTAATAAAACCGCCAACCGAACCGCCTACACCCATTTTGCTTTTGAGTCCTTTCAAATTACCGCTTAGCCGATAATTGGAAACGCTTGTTCCAGCCTTGAAACCAATTGAAACAGGATTGTCCTGTGCCGATAATCGCGCAGAGAAAAACACAGTGGCCGCAGCGAGAAAAAATGTACATACGTTCTTTTTCATTGTTCTAAAATTTTTATGTTATTTTTTAATTCAGAACAAAAGAACGACGAACGATGCGGTTAGCCAATCTGGAAAAGATGGGGTTTAGAATCTAATAAATGAAATGCAATATCCGAGGGATGAATTTTCTGGGTACTGTTATTGCATGATACCATCCATCCACTTTAGGAAGTCCGGGACACGTACCCGGCTTACCAGAACCTCATTTGGGCATGCGGGGGAAAACGACAGTTTCAGACGGCTGTTAAAGTGTTTTGCTACATTTTCAATGGATTTTACATTTCCAATACAATTTCGTGATACGCGAAAAAATAAACGGCTGTCAAGCTGTTGTTCCAGTTGATCCAGCGTATAATTAATAATATATCGCCTATCGTTAAAAGTATGAAGGAAGACAACGCCATCTTCACTGTAAAAATGCGCAATATTTTTGGTTTCTATATAATGATAGTTTTCCCCTTTGGAGATCAGAAAACGGTTTTTGGTTTTGAATGACAACAGCTGCTCAAAATTCTTTGCATTATTAGGCAAAGGACGTCTATGGTAAATGTGCTCAAATTTAGTCAGCGCCGCCTCTAATTCGTTTTCGTCGAAAGGTTTTAACAAGTAGTCGATACTGTTCAGTTTAAATGCCCTAATAGCATGTTCGTCGTATGCTGTTGTAAATATAACAGGTATTGTTACCTCAACATGATTAAATATTTCGAAGCAGTTGCCATCTGCGAGGCGGATATCCATAAGAATCAGATCAACACCAGATTTTCGGAGAAATTCGATGGTACCTACAACCGTTTTTGTTTGCTTCTCTAACAGGTAATCTGGACGCAATTTCATCATCATACGTCTGAGTTCTTCGTAAGCAAAACGTTCATCTTCTACGATCAGGTAATTCATGGCTGTATATATGGGATTTTTACAATAAACATTTGTTTGGTATGCTCCACTTTTACTTCTTTGTTATGGATCTTATATTGCTCAGTGATGTAGCGCAATCCGATTCCCCCTCTGTCAGCGCTGCCTGATAGCTGAATATTGTTTTCGACTGTTATATAGTCGTTGTCAATGTTAATTATAATATTCAACGACGATTCTTCCGTTGCGCTATTGTGCTTGAATGCATTCTCTATCAGGAGCTGAAGCGTAAGGGGAATAATCTTATATTGTTCGCTGAATGCTAATTTATTCACTGTAAAAGTGAAAGAGTTCTCAAATCTCATCCGCATGAGGAATATATAAGAATCCAGGGCAAGCAATTCTTCTGCTACGGTTACCACAGGTTGGTGGGTGAGCGATAGTACATACCGGTAGGTCTTTGAAAGTGCCTTTGTAAACTTGTTGGCACTTTCCTGATTGAAATATATTAAAGAGGACAATACATTTAGCGAATTAAATAGAAAGTGGGGATTGAGCTGCGATCTCAATGTTTCATGCTGAAATAACAGAACTTTACGTTTGGCTTTTTCGGAGTCTGCTATAGCTTTTTGTTCGGACTGGAAATAATGTATCAGTTCAAAGACCAAAAGAATAGGAATATTCGTTGACATCGCAAATGCAAACTTGACAAGGAACGGAGGTAAGCCATCTTGGGGAATGAGAAATACATCGTATATCAAAAAATTAAATATCGTTAATAATACCATGCATATCACGGTGATACCGGCAGTGTCAGCCACAATACGTAAAAATATATTTTTAGAATAAGGTAAATATTTATTTAAAAATAGCAATAAGTAATAATCGGCTATGCACATCGCAAAGATTACAGCATAGTGAGCGGATAACTGGATATGAAAATTGCTCCATAAATCTTCTTTCATTAAAATAATGCTGAAAAGCATTTGGCACAAAGCATATATCAGTGTGGAGGAGAAAAAGATGACCAGTCTTTTTACATTCATTTTACCCATTCGAACCATACTTCAAAGGTAGAGTTTCTAAGTAAGTTTGATTGAAAAACCTATCATCTTTCTGATGAACTTCATTATTTAATAGATGAATTTAATCGGTGTTGATCTCGGGCCGTTATCGATGTAAGGCAAAGAGTTAAGCAAAATGGATTTTTAATGCTTTCCAGTTGAGTGTGATATGGAAAATGGCGCATTGAAAGAAAAACACAATGAGGAATTCTTGTACGAACTCGGTATAGCTATCAAATAGATGAAAAACATCAATGCTGAGTATCTCACGACAAGAAAGATTAGGGAAAAGAAGAACGCTGTTTATTTAAAATTTGAAAACCTCTTTTCAATAGCAGTTAACCATTTTACTCTTTTCTTCTGGCTCACGGACTTGACCATATTATAGCTAATCCATTTGAGATTTTTGTACCCCATAGTTTTAAAGACACTTTTTATCATTGCTTTCTTGATTAAATTTCCAATGAGCAGGGAGTACATAATCTGAGGTTTGTTCATTGTGGTTATGATTGTTACGCCCTTCAGGTGTTTTAATAGCGGTATCAGGCCAAAACCCCTCGGATGATGATCATAAACAACGCCAGGGCTCAGTACCCGGTCAATAAAGCCTTTGGTCATAGCAGGCATCAGATCCCACCAGATCGGAAAAATAAAGATCAGATGGTCTGCTTTTTCTAGACGTTCGTTGTAGTCGATTACTTGTGGGTCAAGGGGGGTGTGTTCCACAAAACCTTTCAGATCCGCTTTTGACATTGCTGGATTAAATCCATCATTGTCAAGGTGTATCAGATCGACTTCGTGATTTGCATCTTTAAGCCCTTTTGTCACGGCATTTAAAATTGCATTGCAATAACTCCCTTCGTAGGGATGGTTGAATACGATTAATGTTCTCATCTTTTACCGTTTGAATACGGTACAAAATTGAGAAATCGATGCAGTATGGGACGATAACAATTGTTAAGAAATACGCTGTTCTTAAAGTTATCTTCTGTTTCGTATTCTGCTTAGTGAAACGGGAGTAACCCCTAAATAGGACGCAATATAATGTTGAGGGACACGCTGGATAATATGAGGATGTTCTTCAATAAGTTCCGCATAGCGTTTTTGCGGGTTATTCTTAAGATAGGAATAAAATATTTTCTGAGAATTTAAAAATCGCCTGAATAGATGTTTATACATTTCTTCCTTGATTTCGGGTAAATCCGCTAAAACATTTTGAAAATCCTTTTGGGAAATAGTTTTTAAAATACAGGGTTCTAAACTTTCGATGCTATATAAACTTGGTTGGTCTGTCATGAAGCTTTCAATAGAAGATATCCGGTCACCTTCAAAGAAAAATTGCGTCGTAATATCCACACCGTCATTATTGATCCAGGTCCGCAGACAACCTTTCTCAATAAAGAACATCGTCCTTGAAATTTCTCCCTCCTGTAAAAGGATGGTTTTGGCAGGAACTTCCAAACGATTAAAAAGATGCTTGAATATGTCCAATTCATCAGCCATTGCTTATTGTCATTTAGATTCGTTATTTATCTGTTATCAGTATGTAATTTTAGTGATAATTGCCTTATCAGCTTTTTTATCAAAATTATGGTAATAAGTCCTGTCCAATATAATTATACCCTAAAATTGTTCTTTGACAATAGGATCAGTATGCATATTTTCCTGGCTTTTGTAAAAATCATCCATAAAATCACTTCCCCAGTTTTCCATCATAGTTACAAGTGGCAAAAGAGATTCACCTACTTCAGTTAAAAAATACTCAACTTTAGGAGGGAGTACCGGATAAACAATTTTTCTTACAACACCATAAGCCTCCAGCTCCTTCAATTGTAGATTTAATACTCTTTTACTTGCCAATGGATGTTTCTTGGCTAGCTCACTCGGCCTTCGGACTCCCCGGTTGATCGAATCAATCAGGCAGGGTTTCCATTTGCCTCCTATAATCTCAAAAGTTATGCTCATGCCACAGCTAAAATCTTTCGGTATTTTTTTCTCGTACATGGATGTCTTATTTAGGAGACAAATTTACAACATATTTCGTTTTCAGTTACATAGGGATAATATTATCCCCATACCAATATTTTTACCTCTATTTTTTCGTATCTATCCGGTCAGTAATTTTGTCAATAACAATTCATCTAATATTTAAAAAATGGAATTATCCAATAGAGACAAAGCCGAAGCTATTCAAAACAGCATCGAAACTGAAACATTATCCCAAGTAGGATTGATCAATCCACATTCTTATAAGCAACACAATCCACATGTAGCAACCGGGTTGCAGGCCATTTTGGGCTTACATGACCAAATGCCCATGGATAAGGTTTACACCAATGTAGTTCGAAAATTTCAAGATGGCGATTTTGGATTTGTTCACGTTGACTATTTTCTTTTTGAACCCACGGTGGCTTTTGACATCCACCGGTTTGAAAACGGCGTCAGCGTTGAACATTGGGACAACCTTCAGGTCAATTCAAAAAAGTTGAATAAGAGTGGAAGGACAATGACAGACGGAAAGACCAAAGCACAGGACCATCACAAAACCGAGCTGAACAAAAGCCTTGTAAGGCGTTATGTTAAAGACATCCTTGTTGATAGGCAGATTGAGTTGGTGTCAGATTATTTTAAGGGCGACGAATTGATTCAACATAATCCCGACATGGGTGACGGTGTACAGGAGTTTCTCAGTACATTGGAGCAATGGGAGAGCGAAGGGAAGCCCCAGGTGTATAGCAAAATGCATAAAGTGCTGGGTGAGGGAAATTTTGTTCTGGTATTGAGTGAAGGTTTTTTTAAAGGCGAACATGTTGCATACTATGATTTGTATCGCGTTGAAAATGATAAAATTGTTGAACATTGGGACGTCATTGAACGAATACCAGAGCCCGAAAAACGCAAAAATGATAATGGCAAATTCTAGGAAAGAGCATCGCTACAAGATCGTTAGCACTTTTTTTGTTGTTCTGCCAACAACTTTTATCATGTCAGCTTTATCAGGTTTTATGAAAGAGGAGGCGGATGAAAATTGGATCGGAGTACTTTTTAAATCTTGGCTAATTTCATTACCTGTTGTTTACGCCTGCGTGTTGCTCTTATTGCCGCTTGCAAATAAATTGACAAGCAAGATTTTAGATAAGAAAGTAAATGTATAATATAACGCATACCAAAAGAAATAACGTTAACTATGGGGGGAGATGCTATAATTGCTGTAAATTAACTTTAGTATCCTCAACAAATAAACTAAAAGCTATTTTGTGGTGAGGCTCTTCGTTATTTGCCATGATTTTAATTTATGATTATAGGAGAGAATCCAGGTTGTTTCACTGGTTCTCTTCCCTTTTCCGTTTAAATATTCACCTACTCGGACTGTTATCAGAGGAGTGGTATCTCTAAGTATTTCAGCATATGCTTTTTCACCAGTGCTAAGTTCTGCTATTGCCGGAATATTTTCTATACTTACTTCTGGTTCGAACAGGAATTTTGCCGTACACCCAACATTGAGACTTTTTCCTTGAAATATGATTCCGTTCATGATGTTATATTTTGAAGGATGAGAAATTCATATTATTCAAAAACTAGTAAAACATTAATACTCTTTTAAGAGTTTTATTGTAATATAACGGTTACAAATGGTAATTATTATTCTTATGGATTTCATGAATTCAATATCACATTTCTGAAACATAGATCGAATTGAATTTCCCCTCTAAACACTCGCAGCACCTAGGTAGACTCCACTCCATGGCACTAGCATCTATCTGATCGAAGGTAAAGTCGTTTTAGAATATGATTGTCCGTATATAGCTGTGCAAAATGTCTCTACAATCTGATCCTGGGAATGAGTAGCCTCACAGAAGAACTGCTGGACTTTGAGCCCGATTTTCTTACGCAACACCAAGCTGATTAGCTGTTTGATCCACCAGACATTTCGCGTGATCGGTGAAAGTGAGCTGTAACCATTTGAATATTGCGCTAATCCAATACCGCGGTTATGTTAGGATTAATCACAAATTTTCCATTAACCGTCCTATCGATAAAATCTGATAGATTAATATCAAGCATCAAGGTATGTGTTGCATTTGGCATGAGCAGTTTATCCCCCGCGATATTAACGGCAATAAATTGTCCTTGTGGCATCTCTAAAGGATAGGGAACTCCATCTATAACTATTTGATTTCCATTAGGGACTACTTTTAGCATAATTTCCTGTATGTTGCCATGGGGGACATGTCCTCCTGCAATGATGCTATCCTTTTGTATCCCTAGAATGTTTAATTTTTTATTCGCCTCGATTTTTCCTCCCCCCGCAGATGTGCGGGTCCATAGTTGTAGTATACTGAGATAGACTGCATCATACTGATCACCGTCGCTTTTTACCTTGACCTTTAGGTGTGCCTGCTCAGGTGCCGGACTATCGTCTTCATGGCAACTGCCCAAAAGTATTAGCAGGACCACAGACATAAGACACAACATTGCAGACATCTCTCGGGCAGTTAACCTTAGATATTTTGTATTGAAAATAAAGGTCGTCATAGTTTTTGAGTTGAACACAAGAGGAGCTTTGATCGTTTGCTTTTTTTAAAACTAATTTTCTTTACGCCACTATCAAAAGTAGCAAAGCTCTTTCGTGAGCAACCACCGTTTTACCAAAAAACTTTTACATCCCAGAGAGACTTCCTTTCGTAAACTAAAGCTGATCAATTGTTTAATATCTTCTTTAAAGAAGCATCTTGTTGCCAGACTTCAAAAAAGATGTATGATCGAACGATATGCCCCGCAGTTTTACCAGTTTGGTATGCCGGTAACCGTAAATATCCGAATTGACTGTGACCATTCCCTGGTAAACTGACTTTGTTTTAAGTTTCACAATCCCAGAGGCACAGCATCGGCGGGTTTATCGGGTGTAACGGTTTTATGTACCGTGATATTATTCAGCAGCGAAGCCGGCACCAGATCCAAGGGAATAGAGCTTCTGTCAGGATCGGAGAAGGGAGACACACACTAGTAATTACGCTATGGTAGTGCTACAAAACGATGCCTCAAGTTAACTGAGTATTAGTAAATCATTAATTGTATTTCTTAAAATAATTTCTATTCAATTTAATCTAGAATTCTGTGTATTTAGCGATGATGACGACAAGGCACAGCTTATATTCGATTTGTTAATCTTATTTCAGAACTAAAAGAGCTTTCCCAATTCTTTCCTAAATTGAAATATAGCTTAGGTTATCATAATATTTAAATTAAATCTTGAGTGATATGACTAATTGGAATTTAGTAAGAGGGGTAGAAGGAATATTGTCTGCCCAAGATATCAGAAGAAATATGCTATCTTACATTATCAAAAACCACCCTGCAAGTCTGATTCAATGCATTGAAAAAGAGTATAATATTTACCGGATTGATATTCTGGGTAGCGATAGTCTACTATTCGATTTGCAAGGCCATTTTGTAAAAGCAAATATCAGAAAAATAAAGGGATAGACCTACGGTGGCTATTTCAGTTCGAATGCGGTCATTTTACCCTGGGCCGAGAAAACAGGAAACATGACCCTGAGGTCTTTTTCCGTTGTAGAGTCAATCATTTATGATGGACAGACTCAAAAGGCTAAAGGCGTGCGCATCGTAGATGCTGCCACGAAAGAAAGTTTTGAATATTACGCCAAGATCATCTTTGTCAATGCCGGTGCCATTAATACGAATCTCATCCTTCTCAACTCAAGATCAGACGGTTTCTGAATGGTTTAGGGATTGACAGTGGTGTGTCGGGACAATATGTTGCATATCATAATTACAGTACCCGCGTATATGCCGATTATGACGGTGAGCTGAATGCCTATAAAATAGATGGTAGAAACCCCGCCAGAGGCGGGTATATACCTCGGCTCAGAGTTTTGCACCGGCAGGAAACAAACTCCTTGAGAGGTTATGCTACTGGTTTTGGCGCTTCCCGTTCCACTTATCAGGACACCTCGTCTACCGGAAAAGATCTGCGGGATAATCTGTTGAATCCAAAACTGGGACATCGGTGGGTTGGTGCCCAGATGATGGGTGAAACCATACCAAAGAGCGAAAATAGGGGGTTTTCTTGATGGAAATGATCACGATGTCTGGGGTGTCCCTTTGCTCAATATAGCCATCGGATACGGCGACAATGACGATAAAATGTCGCGGGATTTTGTTGAACAGTTTACAGAGATGTATAAAAAGGCAGGGTTTAGCAATATTCATTCGTCAACGTATAAGCAGGCTCCCGGGTTGGATATTCATGAAATGGGAGGCGTTCGCATGGGACGAGATCCCAAGAGTTCGCTGCTAAATGAATGGAACCAGATGCATGCCTGCAAAAATGTATTTATCACGGATGGAGCCTGCATGACCTCCACATCAACTCAGAATCCTTCACTCTCCTATATGGCCATGACAGCACGGGCAGTAGATTATACATTGGGTGAATTGAAAAAAGGCAACCTTTTAAATTAATTATGTCCTGATAATCTGAAAATGATACTCTTTACTTAAATGTGACCACATTTAAGTAAAGAGTATCAAGAGCTGAGTTTATATGCCTTATTGTCTTTGAAAAATCAGTGATGAATTATGATTTTTTAGAGCAGGAAATTCATGATCGTTTTGGCTATGGAAATATTGAGGTGTTCAAGCCATCAGCTGACAAATGTAATTTTGACATCGTGCAAATGGAATGGGGATTTATTCCCCTATTATGTCAAAAACAAGAAACATGCAAAGATGCACGTCTTGGCTACAAGGATGCATCTGGCAAATGCCACCATACCTACATAATTCTTAATGCAAAAGGAGGGGAGCTGCTATTGGTAGAAAATATCATTTTGTACTGGAAACTGCTCGTGATATCAAATACACTCGCTAAATTTATTGCAACTTTATTTCCGGAAGCCGGTCTAATTAGAGGTGAGCAACTTAAAGCAAGATATCTTAACCGACAGAGAAATGGTAAACGCCGTGTTGCGCGGCGATCGCCATGCTTTTGGAATGCTGATTAAGCAGACCGAAGGATTGGTCGCGCAGATCACTTTCAAAATGATCAGCAGTCCCGGTGACCGTAAAGATATAGCACAGGATATCTACCTGAAGGCCTTTAAGAATATAAGCGGATTTAAATTCAAGTCAAAGCTATCTACCTGGGTCGGCCAGATCGCTTACAATACCTGTTTGCATTACCTCGAAAAAAGGCGGCTGGTCCTACTTGAAAATTATGGCACAAACGATGAAGGAGATGAGCATCAACTGCCCGACGAAAGCGACAATGCCGAAGCACTTCTGTCTCAACAGTACCTTAAAACTGTCCTGAACAAAAAACTGGATCAGTTGCAACCATTATATAAAACACTGATATCGCTTTATCACCAGGAAGAATTAAGCTATGCCGAGATCGCTGAGATTACGGCGTTACCGGAAGGCACGGTCAAAAACTATATCTTCCGGGCGAGGAAGCAACTGCGAGAAAATATACTCAAAAACTATAAAAGAGACGAGTTATGAAAATGATTCATTTAACGGACACGGAACTACAACAATATTTAACGGAACCTAAAACGCTTGGGCCCGAAAAGACAGCACATGTTTTAAGTTGCGACCATTGCGCGGCGAAAATAGCAAATTATCGGCTGCTTTTTCAGGGGATAGCAACGGAACAGCGCCCTGCATTTGACTTCGATCTTTCCGTGTTGATCCTGGAACAACTTCCGGAACCAACAAGAGTTTTCCCCTGGTTTGCCGTCATCACTGGCTGCATTTCAGCACTCATAGTTGCGTTTTCTATAACTTATTTCTGGTCTACCTTGACTGCGCTGGCAAAAGGTATGTCTGGCATGATCCTTCCTATGACTGCCGTGGTTGCGCCATTGGTGCTGATCATTCAAAGCTTCGAATTGTTCCGGTCCTATCGGCAAAGAATGCGCACCCTGTTATCTGAAAAAACATTGCAACTTTAATAGTGCTGACCGGTCTAATCTGGTATAAACAAAGAGATATAAAATGAAAAAGATATTCACACTTTTCCTGCTCATCGCTACTGCAACTGTCAGTCGAGCGCAGGGCAACTCAACACCAATGAACGATCAACCGACCTTTCAGGAATTGATGCGAAGCACTGTGATCCTGGTATTGATCTATCTGCTGACCAATTTTATTTTGGCACTCATCAAGACCTGGTTCGACAACCGATTAAAAAAGAAGATCATTGAGTCCGGAACTTCAGATACAGTTGTTGCCCAGATATTAACAAACAACAGCACGCAACAACCGAATGCGCTGAAATGGTTCTGCGTACTGACCACTGCCGCGATCGGCCTGGCGATCGTCGGATTTTACCAGCTGAACGGAGTTTACACCTTATCGGCAATGGCGCTCAGCGTGGCGGTGGGGTATCTCGGCTTCTATTTCCTGATCAGACGTATCAGCGACTAACCTCCATCAGTTTATTCCTAAACTCTCTTGTTAAAAACTAAAGCTATAGACTGGCATGGGATCACTATGCCCCGAAATTATCAAACATGAAAACACTTACACTGGTCATCACGATCATTTTAGTATCCTTGGGCACCTGTTTTGCCGTTTTACTTATCAATTTTCATCCCGGTAGCACCAACGTCGCTGTGCAAGAGAGCCGCGATACCTATACACTGGCGGCGAGTTTTGATCATAGACGAACCGCGACAGTAAAGCGCTTCATCGACAGCTGCCTAGAAGCCAACGGGCAGTTGCCTGTTAAGGAGCAAGCTGCCGTTCATTATACGCTGACAAACGGCGGATTAAAAGTCGAAGCCCAAAAGGAAAAAAACAACGCCGAGGCAATGACCCGCATCAAAAGAATGTATCAGGACATCAGGTACCAGATCATCCCGCGATAAACCTTAAACGCAGCAAAAACACTCACTAGCACTATTTACATGAAATCACTATTTGTAGCCATCATGTTGGTTGCCGGGCTATGCTTTGCGCCGAATCTTTCAAGTGCTCAGGCCATGACTGGCAATATCACTGGGGCCATCAAGGAAGCAAGCGGCAAACCCGCGGATGGTGCCACCGTAACACTGAGCAGGCTAACCGACTCTGTCGCCGTTAAATATGAACTGGCATCAGCCGATGGTATTTATAAATTTGAAGGTATAAAGATCGGACAATACCGTTTGATCATCACGATGATGGGTATGTTAACCTTTAAGTCCGAACCTATTGTGGTTGATGAAGAGCATCCGCTGATAGAGATCCCATTGGTTATCTTGCATTCCGCTAACAAATCATTAAATGAAGTGGTAGTGACCGCGCAGCACTCGTTCCTGCAGCAGAAGATAGATCGGACGGTAGTCAATGTGGATGCCCTGATCAGTAATTCCGGTACCACGGCCCTTGACGTACTGGAAAAGTCTCCGGGAGTTAGAATTGACCAGGGGGGCGCCATCAGCCTGCGCGGCAAAACAGGGGTAGCGGTATTTATTGATGACAAGCCTGCCTACCTATCTGGCAGCGATCTGGAAAACTACTTGCATTCCCTGCCATCCTCTTCACTGGAACAGATCGAACTGATGACGAATCCACCTGCCAAATACGATGCTGCGGGTAACGCAGGAATCATCAATATTAAAACCAAAAAGAAAAAGGTTGCAGGATTTAACTTAGGACTAAACCTCGGTTATCGTCAAAGCCGCTACAGCAGCACCAACAACAGTATGGACTTCAACTTCCGAAAAAATAAGATCAACATCTTCGGTAACCTGGCCTACACGCTGCGCAACAGTTATAACGATGTCGATATTAACCGTCGGTATTTTTATGATGCAGGTAACTATTCCGGGGAATTTGCACAAAATTCCTATACCAGAAGACAGGGGGACGGCTATAAAGCGACGCTCGGTATGGATTTGTATGCGTCCGAGCAAACTACCTTCGGTGTGCTATTTATAGGTTTGATCCGATCACCCAAAAACGGTAACAACAGCAAGGGAAAGCTTTACAATGCCATCGGCCTGGCCGACTCAAGTATCCTGTCTCAAAACAATGAGCAGGGTAAATTTAAGAACGGTGCTATCAATCTTAACTACAAACATTCATTCCGTAAAAATGGCCCTGAGCTCAGTGCAAATCTTGATTACCTAAAATACAATACCAACAATGATCAGACCTTTATTAACCAAAATTACTCCGCGGCCGGCGATCTTATAGCTAAGGATCAGCTGAGCGGGCAATTGCCCACGATTATACGTATCTATGCCGCCAAAGCCGATTATAGCCAGCTGCTTAAAAAAGGCTGGAAACTGGAAGCGGGAGCCAAAAGCAGTTTTACAAATACCAATAACCAGGCGAATTACTTTAATGTTAACGGTGGGAATGCTACTCCGGACTATAACAAGACAAACCATTTCCTGTACAAGGAAGTGATCAGTGCCGGGTATGTAAACCTGAACAAAGACTTTAAGCGATTTAGTATACAAGCAGGTCTTCGTCTGGAAAATACAGACTCCAGAGGCCATCAGTTAGGTAATCCTGAAAAACAGGACTCTGCCTTTAACCCGAACTACACGGGCCTGTTTCCGACGATGTTCCTGCTTTACAAGCTGGATACACTTGGCGGCCATCAGCTCAAATTCAATTATGGCCGCCGGATAGACCGTCCCTATTATCAGGACCTGAACCCATTCATCTCACCGTTGGACAAATACACCTATTACGTAGGTAATCCTTATCTGCAGCCCTCTTACTCCGGCAATTTTGAACTGAGCTATATCTATAAAAACCGGATCACAGCTACGATCAGCTATAGTGATACGCGTGATCGGGTAAATGAGACCATCGAGATCATCAACGGCTATTATTATGACCGTCCGGACAATATAGGCTCGACCAAAGTTTATGGGGTCAATGTCGATGCGGGTTTTCAACCCGCCAATTGGCTGAGCATGCAGTTCAGTGCAGATGTCTCCCATATCAGTTCGCGTAGCGATTTTTACACAGGTAGGCTGGATACCAGAAGCACAAATTATTCCGGACAAGGCATTGTTCAGTTTAAACTCAAGAAAGGCTGGAGCCTGCAAATGGATGGTAACTATCAAAGCAGGCAGACCAGTGCTCAGTTCACGCTGGCCTCCAGGGGAAGATTGAATATCGCAACTGCTAAGACCATCTCTCCGCACGCGACTTTAAGATTGAGCTTTATGGATGTCTTGAACACTGGTGTCAATAGGGGCGAAATCGGAAACCTGGACCGCACGACAGCAAGTTTCAGAACGCTTAGTGATACGAGGGCTGTGTTGCTCACCTTAAGTCTCAGGTTTGGAAACACGGTGGCCGGCCAACGAAAGCATAACCAGACTGGGGCCGGTGATGAGCAGGGCAGGGTCAAAAATTAGCCAGGTTCTCCTTTCACCTCGACCCGCCAATTGATGATCACGAACAGAATTCCCATGATAAAAAAACGGCAATATCGCAGACGATGATCAGCGAAGCCCAGATGGAATTATTTGATTTTAAATAATTATCAAGTTGATCCTTTTGTTAACTTAGATTCATTCGATACTTTAGGGAATAAAACAATGAAGCATTATCTTCTTTTAGCCTTTGTAGCCTTGATGCTTTTCTTTAGCCGTTCGGTTTATGCGCAGCAGCAACCGGATACAGTGAGCTATTATGACCAGCATCGCGCACGCCGGGTACCGGTGGCTATTTATAAACCGGGGCATAAAAACGCCCCTGTGATCATATTCAGTCATGGGTACGGGCAGAACAGATCTGATAGTTATCTTTCCTACTCGTACTTAACTGATGAACTGGCTTTAAAAGGCTATTTTGTGATCAGTATACAGCATGAGCTTCCGACGGACAGCCTGATTCCATCTTCCGGCAACGCTCAGGTTGTCCGGCGTCCGTTTTGGGAACGCGGGGCTGAAAATATTGCCTTTGTTATCACTAGCCTGAAACGATCATATCCTGAATTAAACTATCACAATATCACGCTGATCGGTCATTCCAACGGCGCAGACATGTCAGCTTTATTCCCTATCAGGTATCCGGGTGTGGTGAATAAGATCATCACGCTGGACAACAGGCGCATAATCCTTCCACGGTCAAGAAATGTCAAGGTACTTTCCCTCCGGTCAAGTGACCAACAAGCGGACAATGGTGTATTGCCGACATCGGCAGAAGCAAAGGAGTATCCTATACACGTCGTCAGGCTACCTCATACGAATCATGATGACATGGATGATCATGCAACATCTACCCAAAGGAAGGAGATTTTGGGACATGTCTTCCGCTTTCTCGAAGTGAAAACGCATTAAAAGCAACGCATGTGCTTAACGAGGAAAATCTGAATGCTATAGCTGGAACAGTTGTAACGGAAGCAGTATTTTAGTTTTTGGAACAAAGAATGTAGACTTATATGTGAACAAGGTTCCGGTGTAACCACTTCAAATTAGCATTCTGTTTTATCTTGTCTGGAAATTAACAAACTAAAGTATTTATTTCTATGGAAAGATAAATATAATTTACAGTATTGGGTTCCAGGTAATTTTAATATGTTGGTTTATAGGTAAATAAAAGTAATAAATTTTAAAGGTTTTAAAATTTATATTTTTTATGATAGTTTCGGCTGAAAATTACTATGAGAAAAATTATGAGATTCTTCAAGTACGCCCTTTTGTCAATACTTAGCATCCTTGTATTTGCTGTTCTTTTTGTTTATATAAGCAGCCGAATTTTTATAGGTGCCAAGGATCAGAAATTTACAGATTATCTTAAAAGTAACCGGGAACAGATTTCTGACAGGATAGCAGGTAATTTATTTGATTCCAATTTCTATGATTCCCAGATCTTTCTTTTTGGGGAAATACATGGTTATGCTGATAATCAGAAAGTGGACCAATATTTACTGGAATTTCTCAATAAAAAAGCGGGTGTAAAATATTATGTTGCGGAAATGGATAGTAGTACTTCCAATAAGCTGAACAAATTTCTATCGGGAAATTCAAAAGATCAGAAATTGCTCGCAGAGGTTGTAACAGCGATGAAAAAACGTATTCCGCAACAGTCCAGTAAAGAGTTGCTGGATAAGTGGAACTCCATTTACGACTACAACCAGACTTTGGGAGATTCCCTCAAAATCGCTGTCCTAGGTGTTGATACTGATTTTGACAACAATTCCAGTAAAATCTCAAGAGATTCGGCAATGATGGAAAATTTTACCAATTTGTTGAAAAGACATCATCTAGAAAATGAAAAATTTTATGGTCTTTTTGGGTTTTATCATGTGCTCCAGCATGGCCCAAATGGAGGGAAAAAACCATTTGCGGAGCGACTAAAGAATGCGGGTTTCGAGGTGAAAAGCCTTGTCAGCTACACGCTTGAAAGCGAAATGTATCTCCCCAAAAACCCGCAATTTCCAACGCCGAAAGATCAGAAAGTAAGCTGGATCAATGCAGACGGGCCAATGATGTCAGTGAAAGGAATCTTTGATTTTTCGGACCTAGTTAAGCCAAATTCCATGACTTTATTTAAGTTGGATGCTGAAGATTCCCCTTATGGAAACTCTGAGAAGCTGATAGCAATTAAGTCCAGAATGTTCGGTGAGAGCTTCAATCCGCAGAATGGGACTTCCACGCTAGATTATTTTCAATACATCGTGCTGCTGAAAAATTCAAAAGCACTGACACCATTAAAGCAGGAATGAGGTCGGACAATTTTTAATGTTATTAGCATATATTTAGGTTCTGGTATTCCACGAATCTCTGTTTATTTCCAGATAGTTGTCTTCTATATTCATATGTATTTATCTAATGAAATGAATTGATTTTTTGCCATTCCTCGTAGCTGAGTACGCCAAGCTCCGGCAGGCTTTTATCGTTCAGAATATGGATAAACTCCAGTTGATTTCCGTCTGGATCGTCAAAATAAAGGGCAAGTGCGGGCATCCAGGCAAAAACCATTGGTTCATTGCTGCCATTTTTGAGAAAATTATAAGCCTTTAAGCCGTTTTTCTCTAAAAAAGTACTTGCATCTTTTAAAATAAAATCTTTGGAACAGCTGAATGCAAAATGTCTTTTATGGAGGTGACCTTGTTGTTCCCAAAGTCCGAGCATTGCCTTTTTATTTTCTCCGATCCAAAGAAACGCAATCGGCCTGGTTTCATCATAGTGTGCAAGCTTTAGACCCAATATTTGAGTATAAAACTGTACCGCATTTTCCAGGTTGCTTACTTGGATGTGTGTCTCATATAATCCTTCAATCATTTTTATATATTTTATTCTTAATAATTAGCGTGTTGTAATAATTATGACCATTTCATTTTAGCATATGAATAATCGGATAATCTTTACCTGAGCTGTCTTTTTCTGATCTTCCTGCTTTTCTGAACCCTAATTTTTCATAAAATTCGACAGCCTGATAGTTTTGCTCATTGACGTCAACCTTTGTAATGCCTGTTGTTTCGTCCATAAATTGAAATAAGCACTTTCCATAACCTTTCCCACGATAGTCATTGTGGATAAAAAGCATTTCGAGATTTCCTTCTGATACCGATGAAAATCCGATAGGTTTCCCATTTTCAATAAGGAGAAATACTTCGATATTGGGCAGATAATCCTTTGGGATGACTTCTTTAAAATAAATAAAATCTTCTTGGGCAAGAAAGTCGTGCGTAGCTCTTACAGCGGATTCCCAAATTTCCATAATTCTTGAATAATCTTCTTTGGTCGCCCGCCTGATTTGTTGTGACATAATTCTAAATTAATAACTTTAAATATATTAAATATTCAATGATGGTCTTCCTGATGCTATTGTATAAGCCTCTTTTATTACCTCTGAATAAGTCGGGTGGGCATAACTCATAGTAGCCATACCATTCGCGGTTACTTCATATTCCAGTCCGACAACAGCCTGTGCAATCAAATCTGCCGCACGGGCGCCGATGATATGCACTCCTAATAGTTCACCGTATTTCGGATCGGAAAGAACCTTTACAAAACCTTCCGTTTCCATTCCTGCTCTGGCCCGGGCGTTCACTGAAAAAGGAAATTTACCGATAGTATATTCCACGCCCTGTTTTTTTAATTGCTCTTCGGTAGCGCCTACAGAAGCCACTTCGGGCCAGGTGTACACTACCGAAGGGATACGGTCGTAATTGATATGAGGTTTCTGACCATGGATTCTTTCCACGACAAACACTGCTTCTTCTTCTGCTTTATGCGCCAGCATCGCGCCACCGATGACATCTCCAATCGCGTAAATGTTTGGGGCTGTTGTCTGGAGCAATTCATTGACTTTCACCGTACCATTGTTATTCAATTCCACGTTGGTGTTTTCCAAACCCAGGCCGGTTACGTAAGGTTTTCTGCCGACAGCAACCAGGATATAGTCGGCGGTTAGGTCTTGTTCTTTCCCTTGTTTATTTTTGAAATAAACCTTAGCTGTGCCGGCAAGATTTTCAGCTTTATAGACTGCCTGCTGAAGTTTGATTTCCACGCCTTCTTTGGTTAAGATCTTCGTTAAAGCCTTTCCTAATTCACTATCCATCGTCGCAATAAGATTATCAGCATATTCTAAGATAGTCACTCTGGTTCCGATTCTGTTGAATATGGAAGCCATTTCCACACCGATCACGCCGCCACCGATGATCACAATGCTCGCGGGTTTTCCCTGCAATGCCAGCGCTTCGGTAGATGTGATAATCCTCTTTTTGTCGACGGTAATGCCGGGAATGCTGGACGGTTTCGACCCTGTGGCAATAATGAACTTATCTGAATTAATAACAGTTTCGGTATGATCATCGTGTACAATTTTTAAAGTTTCAGTATTGACAAAAGAACCTGAGCCCCTGAAAACCGTGATCTTATTTTTTCTCATCAGGAAATCCAGACCTTGCGTGTTTTTGGTCACTACCTCGCTTTTTCGTTTAAAAAGCTGTTCAACATTGAGCCGGAGATCCGAATATTCAATGCCATGTGCCCGGAAACTGCTGAGCGCATCTGCATAATGATGCGTGCTGTCCA
>Ga0222427_100419_pt1 | contig 68080 bp, 56 predicted proteins | sample 2B20Ametagenome_FD_182890 | JGI IMG/M metagenome (GOLD analysis project Ga0222427, IMG submission 182890) | Enriched microbial communities from leaf-cutter ant dump, University of Wisconsin, Madison, United States - 2B20A (version 2) | ecosystem: Environmental > Terrestrial > Nest > Insects nest... | reverse complement strand
GCGACTTCCTTCACCATCTGCGCGCCCATGTTCTCGAACTTGTCGGCCAGTTCGATTTCCTTGGCGACGGACACGCCGTCCTTGGTGATGGTCGGGGCGCCGAAGCTCTTCTCGAGCACGACGTTGCGGCCCTTCGGGCCCAGCGTTGCCTTGACGGCATTGGCGAGTACGTTGACGCCGCGCACCATGCGCGAACGGGCGTCTTCACCGAAACGGATATCCTTGGCAGCCATTGCTATACCTCAGTGGATCAGGGGTGTAAGGGGTCTTGGGGGTTCGGTCGCGGAAGCGCGGCTCAGCCGATGACGGCCAGCACGTCGTCCTCGCGCAGCACCTTGTACTCGACGCCGTCGGCCTTGTAGGTCGAGCCGGCGTACTGGCCGTAGATGACCTTGTCGCCGGCCTTCAGCGCCGGGGCGCGGACGCTGCCGTTGTCCAGCGGCTTGCCGGGGCCGACGGCCACGACTTCGCCCTTGGTGGACTTTTCCTTGGCCGAATCCGGGATCAGGATGCCCCCGGCGGAGATTTCGTCGGCTTCGATGGGCTTGACCACGACGCGGTCGTGCAGCGGCTTGATGCTCATGTAAGACCTCTTGAGTTGTTGATTGGTCCGAAAAATCCGGTGGTCGCCACCCCGTGCCGGGCAGCGGCGCCACGCGTAAAAACGCCCGTCGACCGGGCTTGGCTCGGAGATGGGGATCACCGGAAGGCTTTCAAGGGCCCCTGCGCACTTCCGTTCCGGCCGGACCGGGGCACCGCAATTCCACTCCGTCAGCGCCGGGCCGGAGCCAGGCTCGACTCCCGCCCGGCCGGTACCGCGCCGGAACCGGCATGGGGACGGCGGCGGCAAAAGAAAAGGCGCGGGCCGCCGGGAAACGGCCTGCGCCAGGCAGGGGAGAGAGCCGCCCCGGCTGGATGCCGGGGTCTGATGGTTGTTTCAGAGGTAACGCGACCAGAGCACCGAGGCGGTGGCCGGGCCAGCCGGGATCGCCGGGTTGCCGGCGCTGCAGACCGGGACGACGTTCAGGCTGCCGTCGCCGTCGGGTACGTCCACGGCGATGCCGCCGGCGGAGATCGTGGTGTCCGAGCGCTCGTTGCTGCCCACGGTCAGGCTGCCCTGGATGGTCACGGTGGCGCCGCTGGTGAACAGCTTCCTGCCCAGCAGCACGCTGCCCTTGATCGTCCAGCCGGCCATCGTCGCGTCCTCCTCGCTGACCACGGCGGTATTGGCGATGGGCAGGCCGGTGTAGACCCTGGGATTGCCTTCGTCGTCCAGGTCGTTCGGGTTCTCCCAGGTCACGAAGCTGTCGCGGTCGGCGCACAGGTTGGCCGGGTAGAAGGCGCCACCGCAGACCGTCGCCGCCCCGGCGAAGTTGGGGGCGACCAGGTCGCCGTGCCCCGAGCCGGTCAGCGCGATGTCGCCGCGGTTGACCAGGGTGTTGAGCAGATTGATGCTGGTCCCGTCCACCGTCAGCTTCGCGTCGAACCAGAGCACGCCCGCGGGCATCTTGTTGACGCCGTGCAGCAGCCAGCTGCCGTCGTTCTGCCTGACGTTGAGGCAGCCCTTGTCGTTGGTGTTGTTGCAGGTCATCAGTTCCTGCAGGACCTGCAACTGGGCCGCGCTCGGGTTCTTCAGCGGGTACACGCCGTCGATGGACGAACCATCGGCACGCTTGACGTGCTGGATGGTGAGCCGGGGCTGGCCGCCGACGGACTCGAAGATGTAGTTCGCCATGCCCTTGTAGTTGTCCGCGTCGATGGGCTTCACCCGCGCATCGCAGTAGGGCAGGCCCGGCAGGCCCGGGCTGGTGCCGGCCTGCCCGGCCAGCACGTTGGCGACGGGCTTGTTGAGGGCGCCGGCCACCCGGCCGGAACCGCCCACCGACACGTCGTTGACGTCGAGGTTGCCGCCACCGAGCAGGCTGCCGATGGTGCCCGAGACGATATCGATGTCGCCATTGCCCCACAGCGTGTCGTACTTGCCGCTCCAGCCCTTGACCGAGACACGGTGCCCCCACAGCTGGCCGATGCTGAGGGTGTACAGGCCGGCATTGCCGCCGGTGATGGCGGTGGACCTGAACTCCAGTTCGTCCGGCAGCTGGCTGTCCTCCTCACCTGCGAGCAGCTCGGCGACCGCTGCCGCGCCGGATACCGCGCCGGTGGCGTCATCGATGGCGACCTTGCCCATGTCCAGCAGGAACTGGCCGCCATCGGCCAGGGTGACGACCACCCGCCCGCTGGCGGCCGGCAGCACGGTGCCGGTGGTCCACGGGATGCCCCCGGTCACCGTGGAGTCGATCAGCCGGCCACCCACCTCCGACGTGCCGATGGCCTGACCGCCGCTGTGCACCGTCACCACGTAGGCACCGGCCTTGACCGCGACGTAGTTGCCGCCGCTGACGCCGTTGCCGATGTTGACGTTGCGCCCCCACAGCGTGGTGCCGCTGGGGTTGCCCATGCCGTCGATCTGGATGCTGCCTTCGGAATAGATGTGGCCGTTGTCGGTGATGCCGCCACCGCTCAGCTTCACATTGCCCTTCATGCAGCCGGAGATGCGCGCGCTGGAGCCGCCGCCGACGGTCAGGTTGCCGGCCACCACGATGTTCTCGTAACTGGTGGAATTGGTCACGTCCAGCTTGCCGCCGCTGTAGTCCAGGTTGCCGTTGAACACCATCGGCGCCGGCGGCAGGGAAGCGCACACCGGCGGCACGCCCGGCCCGCCGGCGCCCGGGCCCACGTCGTAGACCACCTCGACGGTGGCGGTGGTCAGGGCGCTGCCGACGCCGGCCTCGCCGGTGACCGTGGCGTTCACCCGGTATCGGTCCACGCCGTGGGGCGCGACGCCGACGATGGCCGCCGACCTGACGCCGAGCGCGCCCATGCCTTGCACGGGCCCATGCAATGCTTCCAGCTCGGCCTTGTTCAACTGCAGCAGGTACAGGCGCAGCGCCTCCACGCCGCGCCAGGCCGCGGCCTGCGCGGCGGTGGCCGAGTGCGTGGTCAGCTGCCGGGACTGGGTGCCGCGCAGCGAATACACGGTGGCGGCCACCGTCACCGAGACGGCCAGGCCGACCACCAGCACGATCAACAGGGTGGCGACGCCGCGCTGGCGGCGGGGCGGCGGGAAATGCGGCTTCCGGTTCCTGTTCATGCGCGGGTTCCTTGGCGGTGTCGCGTGCCTGTCGGCAATGCGGGGGAGACGGTCGTCAGGTCAGGTTGGGCAGGCATACCGAGAACAGCTGCTTGCTGTCGTCCGCATTCGCCAGCCTCACCCGCTGCGCCGCCGGCGCGGGCGTAATGGCGAAATCCTGCTGCCGGTAGGGCAGGCACGAGGCCGGTTCCTGCTTGAAGCTGTAGCCGGCCAGCGATGCGCCGCCTTCCTCGTCGGCAGCGAACGCGATCAGGTTGCCGTCCGGCGTGGTGGGCATCAGCGCCAGCGGCTCGCGCTGGTTCGCGGCCCACGCCGCGGCGGCGGCATCGACGCAACCCGTCACCGGACGCAGGCGGTAGATGCCGTTCGCGTCCACCCACAGGCCGGCGCACATGTCGTTGGCGCCGTCGTTGTAATGCCATGCCACCTGCTTGCCATCATTGGAAATGGACAGGCGGCTGGCCAGCGGCGCGGCGGCCGGGTCCACGCCGAATCCGGCGGACTGCAGTTCGATCTGCGCGGCCAGCAGCCCGGCCGACACCTGCCCGTCGCGGCGGGCCGCCACCGATGCCTCGTTGGACACGCCCACCATCGTCTTGTACAGCGTCAGCATGGCGGCGATGGTGATCAGCGAGATCACCAGCCCCACCATCATGCTGATCAGGCTCTGGCCGGTCTGGCGCAGGCGCGCAGCGGCGGGAACGGGGCGCGGCTTCATGGTCATTGCCTCGACGACACGATCAGGGGCGCGTTCTCATCGCCGATGCCCAGGTCGGCGGCGGCGACCCGCAGCTCCACCCGCTGCGGCGCATCGACGGCGCGCGCGATGCCGGCCACGGTGATGTTGGCCGCGGCGACCTCGCAGTCCACGGCGACGGCCTTGTCGCCGCCGGGCAGCCTGATGGTGACGGCGCCGCCGTCGCACAGGCTGATGCCGCCGCTTTCCAGCTGCGCGCGCAGCTGCTCGACGGCGATGTTCTCCACCTTCGCATCGCGCTGGCCGCTCAGCACGCGGCTGGCCACATGCGCCAGCCCGGCACCGATGATGCTGGTGATCAGCACGCCCACCAGCGCTTCGAGCATCATGTCGCCGCGTTGCCGGCGGCGCGGATCAAAGCAGGTCGACATAGAGCGGCTCCTGGTCGTTGAAACCGATGGCGATGCGGGGGGTACCGGCGGCCGTGACGCAATCCGCGCCCGTGGTCACGCGGTGGCCGCGGTTGTCGAAGGCCACGCAGGTCCAGTCAGCCGCGTCGATCACGTTGGCCGCGCTGGCCAGGTGCAGCGTGCTGACGTCGCCGCCGGGAAGCGCAGCGCTCTTCCACACCACCCGATCCGGGTTGGCATCGGGGTCGGGGACGCATGGAATGGCCGTGCCATCCGGCGCGACGCCATCGACGCATGCCACCTGCAGGACGCCGGCGCCGGTGCGCTCCAGCCGGGCCGCAGGGCCGGCAGCGGTGCCGCCGGGGTTGCGCAAGGCCACCGCGCGCGACTGGGCGACGCCCTCCCACAGCAGGTTGCGGACCTGCATCTGCCGGTTGCTTTCCATCCACGACTTGGCGAACGGCATGCCGGCCAGGGCCAGTACGGCCATGATCGCCACGGTCACCATCAACTCGATCAGGGTGAAGCCGGCCGCGCGCTTCATCACCACCCCGCGAGGCAGCCGGCATCGCCCGTCGTGCCGTCCTGCGCCAGGGTCAGCGTGCAGCCGCCGAGCTTGCCGCTCGCGCCGCTGGCGGTGAGGGTGTAGCCATTGGCGTCGGAAGTGGCCGAGAAGCCGAAATCGACGGACTTGGCCGCCGGGTTCCATGCCGGGAAGGCGGCCTTGACCGCGGCCGTGTCGGCAGGCGCCGCCACCGGGTAGAGCAGGGTGCGCTGGCGGTGGTTTTCGAGCACCGCGGACAGCGCGCGCAGGTCGGCCTGCGCGGTGCGGATCTTGCTGCGCGCGACATAATTGGCATAGGACGGCAGCGCGATGGCCGCCAGGATGGCCAGGATGGCCACCACCACCATGACCTCGATCAGCGTGAAGCCCCGATTGTTGCGTCGATCCACGACATTCCCCCTTGGATGCCCTACCGGCGCGGGCAAGCGCGACCAATGTCACACTAAGCCAAGCCCCTACTTTGCCCGACAAGCTTTGTCCAGTTATGACAACGATGTCAAATAACCAGAAGTAATGTAGGAAAAGAGCCCGCCTATTTCTGCGAAAATCCCGTGATGGACGCCCATGACGCCCGCCTGGTCTTCTGCACCTGCCCCGACACACCCACCGCACAGTCGCTGGCCCGCCACCTGGTGGAGCGGAAACTGGCCGCCTGCGTGAACTTGCTGCCGCCGATGCAGTCTGTGTACCGCTGGCAGGGCCGGGTGGAACAGGCCGAGGAAGTGCAGTTGCTGGTCAAGACCTGCGCCGACCGGCTGGACGCGCTCACCGCCGCCATCACCCACCTGCACCCCTACGAAGTGCCGGAGATCCTGGCACTCACCCCCAGCGCCGGATTGCCGGCCTACCTGGACTGGATTCGGGCACAGACCCGTGAGGAAGACCCACGTTGAAGAGGTTGCTGCGACATTTCACCGCCCTGCTCCTGCTCGCCGGCTGCGCCCTGCCGGCATGGGCGATCAGCGAGAAGGACCTGCTGCCGGTCGACCAGGCCTTCGCTTTGCGCGTCGAGGCCGGCAGCCGCGACCGCATCGAGCTGCACTGGGACATCGCGCCGGGCTATTACCTGTACCGCCACCGCACCAGCGCCACGGCCGGGCCGGGCTTCGACGCCGGCACGCTGCGGATGCCCGATGGCGAGAAGAAGCACGACGAGTTCTTCGGTGACGTGGAGACCTACCACCGGCAGCTGCAGGCCACCCTGCCCGGCACCGCCGCCCCCGGCACCGACACGGTGACGCTGGAAGTGCGCTACCAGGGCTGCGCCGACGCCGGCGTGTGCTACCCGCCGCAGAAGCGTACGCTCGAAGTGAAGCTGCCGGCCGACACCGCCGGCATCGCCCCCGCCAACCCGCTTGCGCGCACCAGCGGCGGCCTGAAGCTGCCCGGCGCAGCGGCCGGCCAGAACCTGCCGCTGCCCTCGGAGCAGGCATTCGGCTTCGAGGCCATCGTCGATGACGGCAACCGCCTGCTGCTGCGGTTCTCGCCGGCACCGGGCTACTACCTGTACCGCGACCGCACCTCGCTGGCGCTGGAAGGCGTGGCCGGCATCCGTACCGGGCAACCGCGCTGGCCGGCCGGCACCTCGCACCGCGACGAGCACTTCGGCGACGTGGTGGTGTATTTCGACCAGGTGGACGTGCCGCTGCCGCTGCGCCGCGAGCATGCCGAGCCCGCCAGCGCCACGCTGGTGGCCACCTTCCAGGGCTGCCAGACCGACGGCATCTGCTACCCGCCGATGACCCGCCGGGTGCGGCTGTCGCTGCCGGCCGGCAAGGTGTCGCACAGCGACGAGGCCATCGTCACGCCGCGGGTGATCCCACCGCTGCCCGGCGGCAGCAAGGACGTGGCCGCGCCGTCGCCGGCCGCGGACCCGGGCGACCTGCCGGCACCGCAGCCGCTGGTGATGCATGCCGGTCCCGAGGCCGGGGCGACCACGGCGGACGCCTCGGCCGACAACGACCGCCGCAGCCTGCCGCCGGCCACCACCGGCACGCCGGCTTCGCTGGCCTGGGTACTGCTGCTGGCGCTGGCCGGCGGCCTGGTGTTGAACCTGATGCCCTGCGTGCTGCCGGTGCTGTCGCTGAAGGTGCTGGGGCTGGCGCAAAGCGGTGAAAGCCGCGCCCACGCACGCCGCCATGCGCTGTGGTACACGCTGGGCGTGCTGCTGGCCTTCGTGGTGATCGGCGCCCTGGTGCTGGCCCTGCGCGCGGCCGGGCAAGCGGCCGGCTGGGGCTTCCAGTTGCAGCACCCGTGGTTCATCGCCGCGCTGGTCTACCTGATGTTCGCGGTCGGGCTGAGCCTGTCCGGCGTGTTCACCCTGGGTGGCAACCTCGGTGGCGTCGGCCAGTCACTGGCTGCGCGCAAGGGCGCGGCGGGCGACTTCTTCACCGGGGTGTTGGCCTGCGTGGTCGCCAGCCCGTGCATCGCCCCGTTCATGGGCCCGGCACTGGGCTATGCGTTCACCGCGCCGGCGGCACTGGCGATGCTGGTGTTCGTGGCATTGGGGCTGGGCCTGGCGCTGCCGTTCCTGCTGATCGGCTTCGTGCCGGCGCTGGCGCGGCGCCTGCCGAAGCCGGGCGCGTGGATGGAAACACTCAAGCAGGTGCTGGCGTTCCCGATGTACCTGACCGCGGTGTGGCTGCTGTGGGTACTGGGCAAGCAGCGCGGCATCGACGCGATGGCCCTGCTGCTGGCCGGCATGGCCGTGCTGGCGCTGGGCCTGTGGTGGTTCGAGCGCAGCCGCTGGCACAGCCGCCGCTTCGGCATGGCCGCCGGCGCGGTGCTGACGCTGCTGGCGCTGGCCCCGGTGTGGGGCGTGACCCGGATGGCTCCGCCGGCCCGCGTGGCCAGCGAAGGCACGGTGGCCTATTCGCCGGAGATGCTCGACCGCCTGCGCGCCGATGACCGGGTGGTGTTCGTCAACATGACCGCCGACTGGTGCGTGACCTGCAAGGCCAACGAACGCAACGTGCTCGACCGCGATGCCTTCCGCGACGCGCTCAAGCGGGTGGATGCGGTGTACATGCATGGCGACTGGACCAACGTCGATCCGCAGATCAGCGCCTTCCTGGAACAGCACAAGGCAGTGGGCGTACCGCTGTACGTGGTGTATGGCCCCGGCGCACCGCCGCGGGTGCTGCCGACGGTGCTGACCCAGTCCATCGTCGAGGACGCGCTGCTGCGCGCGGCCCACTGATGCGAGCGATCGCGTGGTGGGCCGTGGGCATTGCCGCTGCGGCCGGCTTGTCCGCCGGTGCCTGGTTCAGCCGTCCCGCGCCGATTCCGGCGATGGAACAACCGGGACCGGCACGGACGCCATCGGCGCCGACGCTGCGCCCCGGCGAGTTGCTGCCGGCCTTCACCCTGCCCGACCTGGACGGCATGCCGGTGCAGTTCCCGGATCGCTTCAAGGGCAAGCCGTTGCTGATCAACGTCTGGGCCAGCTGGTGCGGCCCGTGCGTGGAGGAAATGCCGGAACTGGCACGTTTTGCCGCCGCCCATGCCGATACCGGTCCGCAGGTGGTCGGGGTGGCGCTGGACACCCCGGAGGCGGTGCAGGAATTCCTCGGCAACGTGCCGGTGTACTACCCGATCGTGATCGACACGCCCGGACCGGCCGATGCCGGCGTGCTGCTCGGCAACGGCGACGGGTTGCTGCCCTACAGCGTGCTGGTCGATGCACGGGGGCGGCTGCTCAAGCAGAAGCTGGGGCCGTTCCAGCCCGGCGAGATCGAGCGCTGGGCAACGCCGTGACGGCGGTGCTTCCGCGCACGGACGACCTGCCGCCACCGGGACAATGCCGTGGCCTCACCAGAACACGGTGTACAAGGCGACCAGGATGGCCAGCACCGCCAGCGTACCAACGTTGAAGGCGCTGCCGGTGCGGTAGTCCACGTCGCCGGTATTGATGACGTCCTTGTCCGGCGTGGCCGCCGTCAGCAACGACACCCCCACCGCCAGCAACAAGGCCAGCAGGAACACCAGCCCGACCCGGTCGATGAACGGCAACGCCGGCCAGACCAGCTTGAGCACGATCGACAGCACGAACGAGCCCAGCGCCGCGGCCAGCGCGCCGGCCTCGTTGGCGCGCTTCCAGAACAGGCCCAGCATGAAGATCACCACGATGCCCGGGGTGAAGAAGCCGGTGTACTCCTGGATGTACTGGAAGGCCTGGTCGAAGCTGCCCAGCAGCGGTCGCGCGGTGAGCATGCCCAGCACCACCGCGGCCACCGCGGCGATGCGCCCGACCCGCACCAGCCGGGCCTGGTCAGGCACGCGCTGGCGCTTGGCGTAGAAATCCAGGGTGAAGATGGTCGCCACCGAATTCACTTTCGAGGCCAGCGAAGCCACGATCGCCGCCACCAGCGCGGCGAACACCAGGCCGAGAACGCCACTGGGCAGCAGCCGCATCATCGTCGGGTAGGCCTGGTCGGGCTTGTCCAGGTTCGGCGCCAGCATCACCGCGGCAATGCCCGGCAACACCACGATCACCGGCATCAGCAGCTTGAGGAAGGCGGCAAACAGCACGCCCTTCTGCGCCTCGCCGATGTTCCGCGCCGCCAGTGCGCGCTGGATGATGTACTGGTTGAAGCCCCAGTAGCTGATGTTCATGACCCACAGCCCGCCGACCAGCACGCTGATGCCGGGCAAGTCCTTGTAGAACGGGCTGTCCTTGCCGAGGATCATCTCGAAATGGTCCGGCTGCGACTGCCACAGGCGCTGGAAGCCGGCGACGATGCCACCCCCCTCGCCGAGTTGGCCCAGGGTCAGCCCGGCCACCAGCAGGCCGCCCAGCACCAGCAACGTGACCTGCACGATGTCGGTCAGTGCCACCGCCTTGAGCCCGCCATAGAGCTGGTACAGCAGCGCGAACACGCCGATCAGCACCACCGCCAGCATCTGCTCCATGCCGGTGACCTGGTGCACCGCGATCGCCCCCAGCCACAGGATCGAGGTGACGTTGACGAACACGTACAGGCCCAGCCAGAACACCGCCATCAGGGTGCGGATGCGGGTGCCGTAACGCTGCTCCAGGAACTGCGGCATGGTGTGGATGCCGTTGCGCAGGAACACCGGCAGGAACCACTTGCCGACGATCAGCAGGGTCGCCGCGCCCATCCATTCGTAGGAAGCAATGGCCAGGCCGATGGCATAGCCGGAGCCGGACATGCCGATGATCTGCTCGGCGGAGATGTTGGCGGCGATCAGCGAGGCGCCGATGGCCCACCACGGCAACGACTTGCTGGCCAGGAAATAATCCCTGGCGTCCTTGCTGTGCCCGGCCTTTTCGCGCGACACCCACTGTGCCAGCACGAAGATGCCGGCCAGGTAGGCCAGCACGATTGCAATATCCAGTTTTTCCAGCCCCATTTCCCGTTCCCGCGCTGCGCCGCACCGGACGCCATCCCGGCACCCGTGCGGCAATGCCCCCGCAGGGGCCGGATCGAAAGGTGCCGGCCCCCTCCCGGGCCGGCACCGTGTTGCATCACTGCGTGGGGCAGTCCACGTTGACCTCGGACTCGCCCGCGGCCGCCAGGGCGATGCGGGAGATCGACAGGTCGGCGGCGGCAGCGCTTTCCACTTCCACCGGCCGCGACACCTGCGACAGATCGGCACCGGCGGCGGCGAAGCACTTCAGCGGCACCCCGACCACGCTCCAGTTGCCGGCCGGCACGGCCGCCAGCGTGGCGCGCAGGTCCACCCGCGCGGCGCAGCCTTCGCCGCATTGCACGCCAACCCACAACGGCGCGCTCAGCTCGCTGTCGCGGCGCAGGGTCAGTTGCAGCTGCACGTCGCCATTGCTCTGCCGGGTGACATCCAGCGGTGTCGAGGCCAGCAACGCCAGCTTGGCCGGTGCGGTGCCGGACCATTGCAGCCGGCGCGCGTCTTCCTGGGCCTTGTGGTCGACCGCGGTCATCTTCAGCGTGCCGTCGGCCAGCACCGTCGGCACCGTGGTCGCCGGCATGTCCGGCTGGCTATCGCTGGACAACTGCAATGCCAGCCCCAGCGCCGGACGCCCCTTGGCGAAGTAGACGCCGCTGCCGGCCTGTTCGCCGGAAACGCCGGAGACTTCCGGCAACGCCGCCAGGTCCCCCTTGTCGGCATAGCTCAAGCCATAGCCGAACTTGAACAAGGGGTCATGCCCCGGCTTGTTGACCGCCGAATCCAGCGCCGTGCGCGGCCAGGAGAAACCCAACTTGCCGTGGAAGTCGTGGTTGATGCCGCCATCGGCCTTGCGCAGCAGCACGTCGGCGATGCCTGCGCCTTCCGAACCCGGCAACCAGGCCGCGACGAAGGCATCGGCGGCATTGATCTCGCGGTTCATCCACAACGGACGCCCGCTGAGGAACACCGCCACCACCGGGATGCCATCGGCCTTGAGCCGCTTGAGCAGTTCCAGGTCGGCATCATTGCCGGGCTTGTACAGCAGGTTGGGGATGTCGCCCTGGAATTCGGCATAGGGATCCTCGCCGAACACCACGATCGCCACGTCCGGCTTGTGCCGGTAGTTGCCATCCAGCGCCAGTTCGGCGCTGCCGCCGGCACCATCGACGGCGCGTTGCAGCCCTTCCCAGATGGTATCGGCGTTGGGGAAATCGGCACGCCGGGTACCGGTGCCCTGCCAGTTCAGGGTCCAGCCGCCGGCCTGCTTGCCGATGTTGTCGGCACCGTCGCCGGCCACCAGCACGTGCTGCTTCGGTGCCAGCGGCAGCAACCCGCCGTTGTTCTTCAGCAACACCAGCGACTCGCGCACCGCCTGCCGTGCCACCGCACGGTGTTCGGGCGAACCCAGCAGTTCGAACTTGCCGCCCAATGCCCGCTGCGACGGCTTCGGCGCATCGAACAGATGCATCCGGAACTTGACCCGCAGCACCCGGCGCACCGCGTCATCCAGGCGCTCGGTGGAGAGCTTGCCGGACTTCACCGCGGCCACGGTGGATTCGTACATGCCCTTCCAGCTGTCGGTGGCCATGGCCATGTCCAGCCCGGCCTCGTAGGTGGCCGGGCAGTCGGTGGGGCTGCAACCGGGGATCTGCCCGTGGCCGTTCCAGTCGCCGACCACGAAGCCGCCGAAGTTCATCCGCCCCTTCAGCACGTCGGTCAGCAACGGCTTGTGGCCGTGCATCTTGGTGCCGTGGAAGCTGTTGAACGAGGCCATCACCGACTGTGCGCCGGCCTGGATGGCGGTGACGTAACCGGCCGCATGCACGTCGCGCAACTCGGCCTCGCTGACCGCGGTATCGCCCTGGTCCTTGCCGTCGGTGGTGCCGCCGTCGCCGACGAAATGCTTGACCGACACCATCACGTGCGCGTCATCGAGGAAGTCCGGCGCACCGACCTTGCCCTGCAGGCCCTCGACCATCGCCGCGGCGAACTCGGCCACCACCTGCGGGTTCTCCGAATAACCCTCGTAGGCACGTCCCCAGCGCACGTCCTGCGGCACCGCCACGGTGGGCGCGAACGCCCACTCCATGCCGGTGGCGCGGGTTTCGGCGGCGGTGACCTCGCCGATCCGGCGCTGCAATTCGGGGTCGCGGGTCGCGCCGAGGCCGACGTTGTGCGGGAACAGGGTCGCGCCGACCACGTTGCTCTGCCCGTGCATCGCATCGATGCCGAACAGGATCGGGATCGCCTTGCCACCGCCGGAGGTGTCCATCGACGCCTCCCAGAAGTCGTCGGCCACCTTCAGCCAGTCCGCCGCCGGTGCGTTGTACTTGCCGCCCGGATCGGAGCTGCCACCGGCCAGGATCGAACCCAGCCGGTACTTGCGCACGTCGTCCGGGGTGATGCTGGCCAGGTCACCCTGGACCAGCTGGCCGACCTTTTCTTCCAGCGTCATCGTTGCCAGCAGGTCATCGACACGCTTTTCCAGCGCCGGGTCGGCCGCCAGCGGCCAATGCACGGCCGGCCACTGCTCCGGGTGAATCGTGCCGTCATGGGCAACCTTCGAGGCGGACAGTGGTTTCACTGCCTTTTCGCCACTGTCGCATCCCGCCAGCAATGCCAGCACCAACGCACCGGCCAGCCCGGCGCGCCCCATCGGGAACTTCATCTCCATCAACCCTCCATCTGTTCGAGCGAACGACCCTTGGTCTCGCGCACGAACTTGATCACGAAGAATACCGAGACCACCGCCGCCACCAGATAGATGCCGTAGGTGGACGCCAGACCGGTACCGGCCAGCAGCATCGGGAAAGTCACCGTGACGATGAAGTTCGCCGTCCACTGCGCCGCACCGGCCACCGCCAATGCCGAACCACGTATCTGGTTGGGGAACATTTCACCCAGCATCACCCACATCACCGGGCCCCAGGACACGTTGAAGAACACCACGTAGACATTGGCCGCGACCAGCGCCAGCGTGCCCATGCGGCCGGGCAGCTGCAGGTGGCCATCCACCATCGAACCGCTGGCGAAGGCGTACACCACCAATGTCAGGGACACGGCCATGCCAGCGGAGCCGATCCACAGCAGCGGCTTGCGTCCGATCCTGTCGACCAGCAGTACGGTCACGATGCAGGCACCGATGCTGAGCGCGCCGGACAGCACGTTGATCAGCAGCGCATCGCTTTCCGAGAAGCCCACCGCCTGCCACAGCACCGCACCGTAGTAGAACACCACGTTGATGCCGACCAACTGCTGGAAGATCGCCAGGCCGATGCCGACCCAGACGATCGGACGCACCTTGCGCGTGGCCTTGTCCAGCAGGTCCGACAACTGCGGGCGATGGTGGTCCTGCGACAGCGAGGCATCGATCTCGGCCAGCGTGGCCTGCGCCTGGCCGGTACCGAACAAACGGGTCAGCACCGCCAGCGCCTCGTCCTTGCGGCGCTTGACCACCAGGTAGCGCGGGCTTTCCGGAATGAGCAGCAACAGCAGCAGGAACAGCAGCGACGGAATCGCCTGCATCCAGAACATCCAGCGCCATGCCGCCTGGCCGGCCCACAGGGGCTCGGTCGAGGCACCGGCGGCCCTGGCCAACAGGTAGTTGCTGAGGAAGGCGACGAACAGACCGGAGATGATCGCGATCTGCTGCACCGTGGCCAGCCGGCCGCGATAACGTGCCGGCGCCACCTCGGCAATGTAGGCCGGCGACATCACGCTGGCTGCTCCCACCGCGAAGCCGCCGACCACGCGCGCGGCGATGAACACCAGCGAGTCGTGTGCACCACCGGCCCCCAGTGCCGACAGCAGGAACAGCAGCGCCGAGATGATCAGCACCGAACGACGCCCCAGGTGATCGGCCAGGCGACCGGCAAAAAATGCGCCGATCGCGCAGCCCAGCAGCATCGAGGCCACCTCGAAACCCAGCTGTGCCTCGGTGGAACCAAAAGCCTGCTTCAAGCCATCGACGGTGCCGTTGATCACGCCACTGTCGAAGCCGAACAGGAACCCGCCTATCGTCGCCACCACGCTGATCAATACGATCAGCGCGGTGTTTTCCTTCTCCGTTGCCGCCATCACCGCTGACTGCACCATTGTTCTCCCCTCCGGTTTGGTTGCTTGGCCCGCGCTCAGCGCAGCAGGTAGTGGTTCAACAGATTCTCGTAGCGCTCCTGCTTGCCGCTGAGCTGCGCCGGCTCGCCCTTGCCCGCCGCCAGCCCGGCCAGCTCCGCCAGCCCCAGTTTGCCATCGGCGAAATCCTTGCCGGCGCCGCCATCGAAGCTGGCGTAGCGCTGTGCACGCCACTGTTCCCACGGCGAGTCGGTCAGCAGCGCGTGCGCCACTTCCAGGCCGCGGGCGAACGCGTCCATGCCGCCGATGTGGGCGATGAACAAGTCCTCCATGTCGGTGGATTCGCGGCGCGGCTTGGCGTCGAAGTTCAGCCCGCCCTGCAGGCCGCCCTGGCGCAGCACCACCAGCATCGCGCCGACGGTGTCGTACAGGTCGGTCGGGAACTGGTCGGTATCCCAGCCGTTCTGCGCGTTGCCGCGGTTGGCGTCGATGCTGCCCAGCAGGCCGGCGTCGGAGGCCACTTGCAGGTCATGCTCGAAGGTGTGCCCGCTCAGGGTGGCGTGGTTGGCTTCGATGTTGAGCTTGAAGTCCTTGTCCAGGCCGTGCTGGCGCAGGAAGCCGGCAACCGTGGCGCTGTCGAAATCGTATTGGTGCTTCATCGGCTCCATCGGCTTGGGCTCGATCAGGAAGTTGCCCTTCAGGCCGATGCTGCGGCCGTAGTCGCGCGCGGCGGTGAGGAAGCGCGCGAAATGCTCCAGTTCGCGCTTCATGTCGGTGTTGTGCAGGCAGGCATAGCCTTCGCGGCCACCCCAGAACACGTAGTGCTCGCCACCCAACTCGACCGTGGCTTCCAGTGCCGCCTTGACCTGCACCGCGGCGCGCGCGACCACCGCGAAGTCCGGGTTGGTCGAGGCACCGTTCATGTAGCGCGGATGACTGAACAGGTTGGCCGTGCCCCACAGCAGCTTGATGCCGGTGGCATCCTGGCGCGCCTTGGCCAGCGCCACCATGTGCTTGAGGTTCTTCTCGTAGGTACCGACATCATCGGCATCCGGCGCAAGGTCGATGTCGTGGAAGCACCAGTACGGGGTGCCGAGCTTGGTGAAGAATTCGAACGCCGCATCGACCTTGGCCTCGGCGGTGGCCATCGCGCTCTCGCGCTCCCACGGGAAGCGGCGGGTGCCGGGGCCGAACGGGTCATGCCCGGCATTGCCGAAGGTGTGCCAGTAGCAGGTGGCAAAACGCAGGTGCTCGCGCATGGTCTTGCCGCCGATGACCTTGTTGGCGTCATAGACCTTGAACGCCAGCGGGTTGTCCGAGCCGCGGCCTTCGAACTTGATCTGGCCGATGCCGGGGAAGAATTCGCGGGCGCCGATGAAGGGTTGGGTGCTCATGGTGGTGCTCCTGTCGGTAGGCGTGTTTCGTTGCAACGTCAGGCGATGTACAGCGGCCGCACGGCGTCGAGGTGGTCGAGGAAACGTTGGTAGGCCGGCTGGTAGGCGGCGTGGCGCTGCGGGTCGGGGGTGGCAGCCGCGGCCGGGTCCAGTGCCACATGCGCGGCCACCAGTTGCGCCGGGCTGATGTCCTCGCCCGTGGCGCGTTGCAGCGACCACAGCGCCTGCAAGGCGGCACCGAAGGCAGCGCCTTCGGCCTGGGCCGGCACGCTGACCGGCAGGCCGAACACGTCGGCCACCATCTGCCGCCATGCCGGGCTGTTGCTGCCGCCGCCGGTCAGCACGATGCGGTCGAAGGCCATGCCGGCGCGGACGAAGGCGTCATAGCCGTATTTCAAGGTGTAGGTGGCCCCTTCCATCGCCGCCCGGTACAGGTGCGAGGGGGTCAGCGTGCGCGCGTCCAGCCCGGCCAGCACGCCCTTGCCCAGCGGCAGGTCCGGAGTGCGCTCGCCGTTGAGGAAGGGCAGCATCACCAGGCCGTCGGCACCCGGCGCGGTGGCGTGGATGTGGGCATCGCCGTCGCGGCTGCTGAAGCCGAACAGGCGCGCCACCGCTTCGGTGGCCACGGTGCAGTTCATCGTGCAGATCAGCGGCAGCCAGCCACCGGAGGACGAGCAGAACGCGGCCCAGGCACCGTCCGGGTCCACCACCGGCGTATCCGAGTACGCGAACAAGGTGCCCGAGGTACCCAGGCTCATTGCCAACCGTCCCGGCACCACGGCGCCGGTGCCGAACGCGGCCATCATGTTGTCGCCGCCACCGACGGCAACCTTGGCCGACGCCGGGATGCCCAGCTCGGCGGCAATCGCCGCGCTCACCGGGAACAGCGTGCCCGCCTCGACCAGCGGCGGCAGGCAGGCGGACAAATCACGCTGCGGATCGGTGGCGTGCAGCAGTTCCTTCGACCATTGCCGGCGGCGCACGTCCAGCCAGCCGGTGCCGGAAGCATCGCCGTATTCGCAGAAATATTCGCCGGTCAGCCAGAAGTTCACGTAGTCGTGCGGCAGCAGGATGTGCGCCAGCCGCGCATAGGCCTCGGGGCGGTGCCTGGCCGTCCACGGCAATTTGGAGGCGGTGTAGCCGGCCAGGATCGGGTTGCCGGCCAGTTCGATGCAGCGCCGTGCGCCACCCAGTGCATCCATGATCTGCCCGCACTCGGCGCTGGAGCTGGTGTCGCACCACAGCTTGGCCGGGGCCAGCACCTGTCCTTCGGCATCCAACGGCACGAAGCCGTGCTGTTGCCCGGACACTGCCAGCGCCTGCACCCGTTGCCGCAGCGATGGATCAATGCGATCGAAGCAGGTTCGCAAGGCCACGGTCCACGCCGCCGGGTCCTGCTCGCGGCTGCCATCGTCGCCACAGTGCAACGCCAACGGCTCGCTGGCCGTGGCCAGCACGCTGCGGCTGGTGGCGTCGTACACCACCACTTTCAGGCTCTGCGTGCCTGCATCGATGCCGGCAACGACGCTCATGCCACCACCGCCCACGGGAAATTCCGCTTCATGCCATGCTCCATTGGCCATCCCGCCATTGCGCACTGACGCGCTGGCCGGCGGCGAGTTCGAGGTTCAGTTCATGCGTGTCGTGGACAAGGACGAATGTGCCGCCGTGCTCGGCCAGCAGGCCGGCGCGCACTACCCCGGCCTCCCACTCCAGGTCGAGCACGCCGGCGTTGCGCACGCGCACGCCGTGCAGGCGGCCTGCGTTCCATTCGGCCGGCAGCGCCGGCAGCAGCAGCACCTGCTGGCCGTGGCTCTGCACCAGCATCTCGATGATGCCGGCCGCGCCGCCGAAGTTGCCGTCGATCTGGAACGGCGGATGCGCGTCGAACAGGTTCGGGTAGCTGCGCTGCGGGGCCAGCAACAGGCGCAGGATGCGCAGGCAGCGCGCGCCTTCGCCCAGCCGCGCCCACAGGTTCAAGCGCCAGGCGATGCCCCAGCCGGTGGCCTCGTCACCGCGCAGTTCCAGCGAGCGGCGCGCGGCGGCGGCCAGTTCGGGGGTATCGCGGCGATTGATCTGGTGGGATGGATGCAACCCGTACAGGTGCGAAACATGCCGGTGGTGCAGCTCCGGGGCCTGCATGTCCCAATCCTGTTGCCACTCCTGCAATTGGCCGGCGGCACCGATCCGGTTCGGCGGCAGTTGGTCGCGCAATGCCGCCAGTCGTGCAGCAAAGTCGGCATCGACGCCGAGGATGCGCGAAGCCTCGATGCACTGGCCGAACAGGTCGCGCAGCAACTGCGCGTCCATCGTCGGCCCGGCGCAGATCGCCGCGCCATGCGGATGCCGGTTCTCCGGCGAGATCGATGGCACGGTGACCATGCAGCCACTGTCCGGGTCGCGTTGCAGGGTCTGCACGAAGAACAACGCCGCACCCTTGAACAACGGCCACACCTGGCGCAGCCAGGCCCGGTCGCGGCCATAGTCCCAGCGCGCCCACAGTTGTTGCAGCAGCCAGGCGCCGCCCATCGGCCACAGCGCCCATTGCGCGCCGTCCGGCGGCGTGGCCACCCGCCACAGGTCGGTGTTGTTGTGTACCACCCAGCCATCGACGCCGTACATCTGGCGTGCGGTGCGTTCGCCGGTACGTGCCAGCTCGGCAACCATCCGTTCCAATGGCTCCACGCATTCGGGCAGGGCCGCCGCTTCGGCCGGCCAGTAATTCATCTGGGTGTTGATGTTGAGCGTGTACTTGCTCTCCCACGGCGGGTCGAGCAGGTCGTTCCAGATGCCCTGCAGGTTGGCCGGCTGGGTGCCGGGCCGCGAGCTGCAGATCAGCAGGTAACGCGCGTAGGCGTGGTACAGCGCGACCAATGCGGGGTCGTCGCCGCTGGCGAAGGCCGCGATGCGCTCGTCGGTGGGCCGCGCCGCGGCCGCGGCATGGCCCAGTTGCAGGTGCATGCGCCGGTACAGGCGGCGGTGTTCGGCCAGATGCTCGTGCAGCAACTGCGCGTGGTCTTTCGCCGCCGCCGCGGCCAGTTGCGCGGCGGTGATCGCTTCCGGATCGCCACCGACATCATCGAAACCACGATGACTGGTGGCCGCGACCAGGCGCAGCTCCAGTTCACGCACGCCATCGAAGGCAATCTGCGCATCGCTGACGTGTACTTCGCCGCCGACGTGGCGGACCTGCACGCGGAAGGCGAAACGCAACGCCGCCGGCACCCCTTCGCGCGGCAGGTTGCGACCAGTGACCAGCCAACCATCGTCACTGGCGGTCGTGGTGGTGGCATGTTCGTTGGCGGTACGGATGAAGCCGCCCATCGGTTCGCCGCCTTCGGCGGTGCAGCGCCACACCAGGCATTGGTCGAGCGGCGAGATGAACACCTCGCGCCGGTGCAGCGCCAGCCCGGCGCGGAAGCTGGTGCGTGCCAGCGCCGCGTCCAGGTCGAGCTCGCGGCGGTAGTCGCTGATGCCTTCGAGCCGGTGGAATTGCAGCCACAGGTTGCCCAGCGGTTGGTACGGCATCTGCTTGGCCGGCCGCGAGATCAGCGTCGCGTCGGCCAGTGCCTCGGCCTCGGCGTAGCGGCCGGCGAAGACCAGCTCGCGCACGCGTTGCAGGCTTTCCTGCGCGGCCGGGTTGATCGCGCTGTAAGGCCCGCCGGCATACAGCGTGTCCTCGTTGAGTTGCAGGCGTTCGTCGGCGACGCCGCCGAACACCATCGCCCCGAGCCGGCCATTGCCCAGCGGCAGCGCTTCGACCCAACTGCGCGCCGGTTGCCGGTACCACAGTACGTCGCCGCCATTGCCGGCCTCGCCGCCGGCAGGCACCGGCGCGGCACCGGCCAGCGGCACGCTGCCGGCCACCAGTGCCGCGGCGGTTCCCTTCAACAACAGGCGACGGCCGGGCTGCGCCGGTGCATCGACCGCTGCATCGGCCGGTGCCGCCGCTACCGGCGTACGCGAGCGGCACGGGCTCACCCGCGCCCTCCCGCAACCGCCTGCCGGTGACCGTTCATGCCGTGCGCCACCCTGTGCTCAGCGGGCCTGCGGCCGCGCCACGTCCAGCGCGCTGCCGTCGTACTGCACGACCACGTCGGCCTTGGGTTCCAGCTCGCCGACACCGTCACGCGGGCCATCCACCCAGCGCACGCGCAGTTCGCGCTTGTCCTGCATGCCCGGGTAGCGGCCTTCGCGCGCACCGATGCTCAACACGCCACGCGCCTGGTCCCACTGCAACGGGATGCGGCTGGATTCACCGCGCTCGTAGCCGTAGTTGCGGCCGTTGTCCTCGTACAGCGAGAAGCTGCCGTCGGCACCGGTATAGACCTCCAGCGTCACCGGCGCGTTCGGCTGTTCGTCCACGTACTGCTGGACCACGGTGCGCGGCACGATGGAGCCGGCGCGCACGAACAACGGGCTGCGTTCCAGCGGCGCGGCGGCGGTGATGGTCTGGCCGCCGTCATGGCGTTCACCGGTGTTGAAGTCGATCCAGCTGGTGCCGGCCGGCAGGTATACCTCACGGCTGGTGGCCTGGAAGCGGGTCACCGGCGCGACCAGGAAGGCCGGGCCGAACAGGTACTGGTCGGCGACGTCACGGGCCTTGGCGTCGGCGGGGAAATCCATCGCCAGCGCGCGCAGGATGGTGCCGTCGTTCTGCCAGGTATTGCCGGCCAGGGTGTAGATGTACGGCAACAGCGTGTAACGCAGCTTCAGGTAATGCACGAAGCTGGCGTAGTGCGGGGTGCCTTCCGGCGCGATCTCCCAGATCTCGCGGTACGGGAACTGGCCATGCAGGCGGAACACCGGCACGAAGGCACCGTACTGGAACCAGCGCAGGCTCAGCTCGCGCCACTCCGGCAGGTGCGCCGGGTCCTGGTCGATGTAGCGCTGTTCCGGGGCGAAGCCGCCGATGTCGAAGCTGACGTTCGGCGCACCGGCCATCGAGGCATTGACCAGCCCGGAAATCTGCTCGCGCATGTCATCCCAGCGCGGCACGATGTCGCCACTCCAGAACGCCGCGCCGGCACGCTGCTGGCCGGCGAAATAGGCGCGCGAGAGGATGAACACGCGCTTGTCCGGATCGACCTGGCGCGAGCCGGCGTAGACGCCTTGCGAATGCATCAACGGATAGGAATTGAAGTACTCCACCGACGAACCCAGCGCGGTCGGCGTGGTGCGCGCCTTGCGCTCGCCGATGTCGATGTTGCTGTGCAGGTCCGGCTCGGACGCATCCAGCCACCAGGCATCGATGCCGCGGCTGTTGAGCTTCTCGTTGACCTGGCGCCAGAAGATTTCACGCCCCTGCTTCGAGTACGGGTCGTAGAACGAGTTCAGGTAGCCGTTGCCGATCCAGTCCAGCTCGCCCACTTCCACGTTGCGGTGGTACATGGCGCCGGCCGCGTCCAGTTCCTTGTAGTTGGCGGTGGTCGGGTAGAACTTCGGCCACACCGAAATCATGATCTGCGCGTGCTGGTCGTGCACGTGCTTGATCATGCCGGTCGGGTCGGGGAAGTGCTCGCCGTCGAAGTCATGCGAGCCCCAGGCGTTTTCCGGCCAGTACGACCAATCCAGCACGATGGCATCGATCGGCAGCTTGCGGCGGCGGTATTCGTCCAGTGCGCCGGTCAGTTCGTCCTGGCTCTTGTAGCGTTCGCGGCTCTGCCAGAAGCCGTAGCTCCACTTCGGCAGCAGCACCGCCTTGCCGGTCAGTTCGCGGTAGCCGGCAATCAACTGGTCGGCATTGTCGGCGGCGACCACGTAGTAATCGATCATCTGCCCGGCCTCGGACCAGATCGACAGGTCGCCGGCCTCGTCGGCAGGCAAGGGGTCACGATGCAGCAGCGCGATGTAGGACGGATCGATCGCGTCCCACTCCACCTTCACCTGGTGCTTCACCCCCGGCTCCAGGTCCAGCGCGAACTCGTGGTGCCACGGGTTCCAGTTCTGCCGCCAGCGGTCGATCAGCAGCTTGCCGTCCACGTACACCTTGGCGTATTCGCTGTTGTACATCGAGAAGGTGTGGTGGCCGCCGTGGCGGGCCTCGATCGCGCCTTCCCAGGTCACCTGGGTGCGGCCGCCCTTGGCGGTGTTCCAGCCCCCGGCCGGCAAGGCCTTCAGGTCCTTGATGTACTGGTAGTTGATCTCGTTCTCGCGACGCACCACGCGCTGCTTGCCGTCGAAGGCATAGGTGGCGGTGAATGCCCCCGGCTTGCCGTCGGCGTCGTACACCAGCAGGTCTTCCTGCAACGGGCGCAGGCCCTTGGGATCGCCGTAGCGGGTGATCGAGTTGTTGTCCCAGAGGATGCCGTAGTTGCGGCTGGAGATCAGGTAGGGAATGGCGTTGTCGATGTTGTGCTGGAGCAGTTCGACGTCGCGGCCCTTGAGGTTCATCCAGCCCTGCTGGTGCAGGCCGGTGCCGTACAGGCCTTCGCCCTCGACCGGCGCGAAGCGCTGGCGCAGGCTGTACATCGACTCGCCTTCGACCTGCTCGGCCTGGAAGCTGCGCGCCGACTCGGCCAGCAGCGGCTTGCCGGTGGCGTCGAAGAAGCTGACCCGGCCATCGGCCAGTGCCACCTGCGCGGAGATGCCGGCCGCCTTCAGGGTTACCGTGGCGGCATCCTGTTCGAGCTCGAAGGCCGGCACCGGCTTGTCGCTGGCCACCCGCATCAGGCTGGCGCTGCGCTGGAAATCACCATCGACGTCGGCACTGACCCGCACGATGTTGGCGTCCACCAGTTGCAGCCGCACCTGCGCGGCATGCGCATCGGCCGGATGCACGACCACCCCGTCGGCCTGGCGCTGCACGCTCTGCGCGTGGGCGGCCAGCGGCGCGATCGCCGCGACCACGGCCAGCGCCAACAGGTTGTTGCGCAGGCGCGCGGGCTTGTTTTGCATCTTCATCGTCACGTCCTCCAGTGCAGCGGCCGCAGGCGGTGGTTTGCGGCCTGCGTTGAATCAGTAGGTTGCCAACTTCACCCGCAGCAACTGGGTGGCGTCGGAGAAATTGAGCCCGTAATCGGTCTGGTCGCCGTTCCAGCGACGGCGGAACTTCCATTCGCCATCGACATAGGTGCCTTCATCCACGGAGTGGTAGATCTGCCGTGCGGCCACGGCCGGATCGGCGGCGACCAGGTTGATGCGCGCATGCGCGCCGGTGAGCAGGAACTCGTCCGGTCCCAGTTGCACCACCAGGGCGCGGCCGACCGGCTCGGGATTGCCCGGGGGCTCGCCCTGGAACCAGAACTGCGGCACGCCGTAGGTGACCACCGCGTTCCACTTGTCATCGATCTTCAGCGTCTGCACCGGCTGCCCGGGTTGCTCGGCGGTGGCATGCAGGCGGCCCTCGAAACCGGCCTCGGCAATCACCCCGGCGGCCGGGGCCAGCAGCCGGTAGTTCAGCGCGAACGGCTCGAACGCCTCGGCATGGATGTCCTTGGCCCCCAGCGGGTAGTTGGAATACCTGGAGTAGTCGATGCCGAACGGCGACCAGCCGATGGCCTGCTCGCCCAGCGCCGAGAACAGGTAGCGCGCGTATTCGGCGCGGTTGCCGGTCTCGGCGACGAACAGCGGGTTGTCGGCGCGCGAATAACGCTGCAACACCGTGGTGTAGAGCGTGTAGTCGGGCATGTAGATGTCCGGGGCCAGCAGGTCGATGTGCGGCGCGGCGGCCTTGTACACGTCGAGCACGTTGTCGGTCGGCCCGCCGCTGGCGTACTGCCCCGGTTGGCCGGGGTTGAACGGCCCGCGCAGGGCGGCATTGACGTACATCGGCAGCGGGTACTCGGCCTTGCCGGCGGCGGCGACCTGGTCGATGAAATGGGCAATGTGCCAGGCGTGGAAGAACTCGTCGGCATCGGCACCGAACACCTCGCGCCAAGTGCCAGGCTGCTTGCCCAGCTTGTGCAGCAGGGCCTCGGGCACGGCCGCCTCGAAGTCGCGCTGCGCCAGCGGCGAGAAGTCACGCACGCTGCCGTAGGTGCCCGGCTCGTTCTCCGGTTGCACCATGATCACCGTGTGCTGCGGGTCGTTGGCCTTGAGGTGGCGCATCAACTGCACGAAGGCCTTGCGGTCGGCCTCCAGCGTGGCCGGCGCATGCGGCGACAACGAGTTGAGCGTGCGCCCGTCGGCGGTGAGCACGCGCGGGAAACGCGTGTTGTCCAGCTTCACCCAGTCCGGCGCGTAGTTCGGGCCATTGTTCTTCCAGGTGGCGAACCACAGCAGGACCAGCCGCAGCTTCTTCTCGCGCGCCTGCTGCAACAGGGTGTCGACGAAGGAGAAATCGAACCTCCCTTCCTGCGCCTCGACCTGTTCCCATGCCACCGGCACCATCACCGTGTTCGGCTTGACCACCTCGATGGCCGGCCACACGTCCTCCAGCGCCTGCGGGTAGTTGCTGGAATTGTTGACCTGCGCGCCGAGCACCAGGAACGGCTTGCCATCCACCATCAATGCATGGCGGCCGTCGCGGCTGACGATGGCCGGCAGCGACGACGACGCCGGTCCACTGGCCTCGGTGGCAGCCACCTGCGGTCCACTGGCCGGGCGGCCGCAGCCGGCCAGCAACAGCGCGGCGGCCAGCGGCAGCAGGCCGGCGCGGCGCGACAACCCGATCATTGCGCACCCTCCTGCGTGGTCCGGAACGGCGAGGCCGGCAGGCCGCTGGCACCGACCAGGTTGGCGTCCTGCGGGGTGTCGTTCCAGCCGTAGCGGGCCTGCACCGGCCGGGCGACGGCGGCGCTGTGCAGTTCGACCACCGCGCCCTCGATGCGCGCCTGCGCCGGGTGGAAACGGCCATCGGCGGCGGCCACTTCGAAGCCCCGCAACGGCTGGCCATCACGCGCGGCCATCGCCGCGCCGTGGCGGAAGTGCAGGCGCAGCGCCGCGCCATCGGCTTCGGCGCGCTCGAACACCGGCCCGCTGGCCACCACGTCGTTGTCGCCATAGGCCAGTTGCCGCGCGGCCAGGGCCAGGCGCTCGCCGACCACGCGCTTGTTGCGCGGGTGGATGTTGTTGGCATCGCCGGCGTCGGTGATCACCACCTGCGCGGTGGCCGGCACGGCCAGCGTTGCCGACTGCGACTCGCGCAACAGTGCCCACGGGCTCACGCTCAGGCCACCGTCGGCATCGCGCTGGTCGGCACCGGAGGAAAACGGCGCCAGCTGCACCCACAGGAACGGCAGCGCCGGCGCATGCCACTGCGCGCGCCACTGCTCGATCAGCGCCGGGAACTGCCGGCGGTAGGCCGTGGCCTGCTCGACGGTGGCCGCATTGGCCTCGCCCTGGTACCAGATCACCCCGCGCACGGGGTAATCGCGCAGCGGATGGATCATCGCGTTGTACAGCAGGGCCGGATACTGGTTCTTGTCGTCCACCAGCGCGACCTGCGCGCTTTCGACGCGGAACTTCCAGCCCCCATCCAGCGCGCGTGCCGCGCCGCCCTCGGGCTGCACGAACACCTCATCGGCCTGCCCGTGGATGCCGCCACCGCCGCCAAAATCCTGCACCCGCAGCGCGACATGGTTGCGCCCGGCATGCAGCGCCGCCGCCGGCACCTCGTAGCGCCGCGGCAGGTCGTACTGCAGCTCGGTGTGGCCGACCTGCTGGCCATTGACCCAGGTGACATCGCTGTCGTCGATGCGGCCCACGCCGAGCAGCACGCCACGGCTGGCCTCGGCCGCGCTCAGGGTGAAACTGGCGCGGTACCAGGCCACGCCGTCCATGCCGTTCCAGCCCTGGCTTTCCCACAAGCCCGGCACGGCGATGTCCAGCCAGTTCGATTCGTCGACGTCGGCGGCCTCCCAGCCCGTTGCCTCGGCCGGCAACTGCGGCCAATGCGCCAGGTTGGCGCGGGTCTGCAGCAGCGCCTTGCCATCGGATTCACGCAAGGCGCTGGCCTGGGCGGCAATGGCCGCTGCATCCAGCCCCTGGGTGCCGGCATCGGTCCAGGCCTCGATGTTGCTGCCGCCCCAGGTGCTGTCGATGATGCCGACCGCGACCCCGGTGCGGGCGCGCAATTGCTGCGCGAAGTAATAGGCGATGGCCGAGAAATCGGCGACGGTCTGCGGCGACGCCTTTGCCCAGCTGCCGCCGGCCAGTTGCCATTGCGGATCACCGGCCCAGGACTTGGGCACCTTGTAATGGCGGATCAGCGGGTCATTGGCCGCGGCGATGGCCGCCTCGGCAGCCTCGGTCTGCGCCAGCGGCCATTCCATGTTCGACTGGCCCGAGGCCAGCCACACTTCACCAACGTAGACATCCTGCAACTGCCGGGGCGCAGCGGCGTCATCCACCTGCATCAGGTAGGGACCGCCTGCCGGCATTGCCTGCAACTGCACCTGCCAGTTGCCCTCGGCATCGGCGCTTGCCTGTGCATGCTGGCCGGCGAAATCCACGCTGACCTTCGCCCCCGGCGCGGCATGGCCCCATACCGGCAGCGGCTGCCCGCGCTGCAACACCATGCCGTCGGCGAACACCCGCGGCAGCTCCACGGCCTGCACCGAGCCTGCGGCCAGCACCAACCCCATCATCCACATGCCTTGCTTCACTGCGCTTCTCCGTACCAGATGCCGCGTCCCTCGGTGCCGACATACACGCGCCCATGCACGCGTGGATCACCGGTGACGTGGCGGATGACCCCGGCAAAGCGCTGGGCGTCGTTGTCGATGCGTGTCCAGTGGCGGCCACCGTTGTCCGAGCGGTACAGGCCGCGCTTGCCGGCCATCTCGCCATAGGCGAACAACACCGGTGGCAATCCTTCCCGGGCCGGCTTGCCGAGCCCGAGCGAAAACACGTTGTCCAGGCCCGGCACGCGTTGCAGCCGGCCCGGCGACCAGTGCAGCAGGCCTCGCCAGCCGGCCGCCACCCAGACTTCGCCGGCACGCCACGGATCGGGGCGCAGCTCGGCGCGGTACCACTGGCCCACCGCACCGGTGCCGGCATCGGCGCGGCGGAATTCGACGCCGCCGTCGCCACTGACATACAGCGCGCCGCTGGCCGCATCGAAACCGTAGTACACGCCGGCCTGGACCCGGTCGGCTTCGACCACCGCATTGGCCGGCAGCCCGCGTACCGCCTGCCAGTGCCCGCCGAAGTCGGCACTGAGCCAGTGCCCGCCATTGCGTACGTGCCAGATCACCCGCTTGCCGTCGGCAGCCAGCGCCAGTTGCCCGGCACCTTCACCTTCAGGCGGCTCGCTGGCGAACGCGGTCCAGCGGCGGCCACCATCGTCCGACCACGCCGCGCGCACCGCGCCGGCCGGACGGTCGTGGAAGTGGCCGCTGCGCACCATCAGCAACGGTGCCTGGCCGGCATTGGCCAGGCTTTCGGTATTGGAAAAGCGCACCCCGGCAAAGCGCTGCTGCGGCACGTCCAATTGATCGTGGACGAAGCCGTCGATGTCACCCAATCCGCTGACCAGGTGCGCGCCCTGCGCCGGGCTGAGCAGCGCCAGCGGCACGGTTTCCTCGAAGCCGCGCAGCGGAAATTCCCATTGCAGGCGCTGGCCGGCATCGAATTCGGCCAGGTTGCGCGAGGCCCACAGGCCATAACCGGTGACGAACAGCAGCCGTTGCCGGTCGTACGGGTCCAGCGCCAATGCGCCGATCCAGTGCGGCCGCGCATCCTCGGTCCACGGTGCGCCGGCATGGTCGAAATCCGAGCGCGGGAACAGCGGCGTCCAGCTGCGCCCGCCATCGACGCTGCGGAAGATGTCGTCGTGCGGGGCAAAGCGATTGAAGGTGCTGGCGACGATGCGCTCGGCATCGTGCGGGTCCACCGCCACCGCGCCCCAGCCGAAGCCGTCGCCCTGCAGGTCGGTGGATTGCGCCACCGGGGTGATCTCGGTCCAGCCGCCATCGGCCGGGTCGAAACGCCACAGCGCGCCGTTGTTCATGGTGTTGGGGCCGGGCTGGTCGCCGTAGCTCAGCAGCCAGCGGCCGCGGGCATCGCGCACCAGGTGGTTCGGGCGCAGCCCGGTCGGCTGGCCCGGCACCGCCTGCCAACTGGCACCGGCATCGTCGGAGCGGTACAGCGACGGGCCGGTGGTGGAAACACCGGCATACACGGTGCGCGAGGCACCATCGCTGCCCTTGCTGTCCGGTTCGAAGGCGACGAATACCACGCCGATCGGCTGCGGCCCGTTGCCGCCCTCGGCCGTGGCGGTCTTCGCCAGCGCCGGGAAGCTGGCCAGCTCGCTCCAGCTGGCACCGCCGTCGGCACTGCGCCACAGGCCATCGGCACGGGTGCCGAACAGCAGCACCCGGCCATCATTGGGGTCCACCGCCAGCCGCTCGCCATTGGCCCGGCCCTGGGCGTTGCCGCCCAGCTTGAACGGCAGTTCGCTGCGCTGGAAGCTGGCCCCGCGGTCATCCGAACGCAGGATGCTGCCATTGCTGCCGCGCGCATGCAGGTAGGTGCCCACCGCCAGGTACAGGCGCCGCGGATCGGACGGGTCCACGGCCAGGCTTTCCACGCCGAAGCGGCCACCGTCCTCGACGCCCATCCAGTCCAGCAACGGCTGCCAGCGCTGCTGCTGCGGCAGCCAGCGATAGGCACCGCCGATGTCGGTACGCGCATACAGCAGGCCGGCTTCGCCCGGGTGGAACACCAGCCCGGTGACGAAGCCGCCGCCACCGATGGCGACATTGCGCCACTGGTAATCAGCCGCGGCGGCAGCCTGTACCGCCGCCGCGGGCAGGATGGCCAGCAGCAATGCTGCCAGCCATCGCCGCAGGAGTCCGCTGCCGGTGGCCGCTTGTTGCCGCGAACCACTGTTTCCCACGCACCGGCCCCCCGCCATCAGCAACACCGCTTACAGGTCCAGGTTGGCGCGGATGCTCAACCCGTAGCGGCGATCGTTGACGTACCAGCCGTTGGGACGGCTGCTGCTGCCGTAGTAGTCGAACTGGACTTCATCGAGCAGGTTGGTGCCGTCCAGGCTGATCGACCACACATCGTTGAGGTTGAAGCGCAACGAGGCATCGAGCTGGCCGGTGGCGTCGTGGTACTGCGGCACGTGGCCGGCATTGGGCGGACGGGTGGTGACCAGCCAGGTATCGCGCCAGTTGTAGGCGGCACGGAACGACACGCGGGCCTTTTCGTACATCAGCACCAGGTTGTAGCTGTTCTTGGACAGGCCTTCCAACGGCAGGTAGGAAATCTCGATGCCATCGGTGGTGGTCGCGTCCGGTGCCGGTGCACTGCTGTCCACGTAGGTGTAGTTGGCTTCGAAGCCGAGCCCGTCCAGCCAGCCCGGCAGGAAGGTGAAGAACTGGCGGTAACCGAACTCGGCACCCTTGATCTTGCCGTCCTGGCCGTTGACCCGGGTCTGCAACTGGAACTCGCGCACGCACTCGGCACCGACGCAAGGACGCGTCTCGCCGCCCGTGGCACCTTCCAGCGGCACGGTGAAGCCGGCGTCGTAGTAATCGGCCGCCATCGTGTCGTAGTAGTAGAAGCCCTTGACCTTCTTGTAGAACACGGTGCCGTACAGCATCGAGCCTTCGCCGAAGTACCACTCCAGCGAGGTATCGAACTGGTCGGCGTACATCGGCTTCAGGTTCGGGTTGCCGCGGCTGGCATAGGACACGCCACCGGTGTTGAAGTCGAAGAAGGTGTTGTTGAGGTAGACGTAGGGATCGAGCAGGTCGAAGTTCGGCCGCGACATCGCCCGCGAGGCGGCAACGCGCCACTGCAGGCTGTCGGTCAGGAACATGCGGAAATTCAGGCTCGGCAACACGTCGGTATAGGCGTGCTTGACGTCCACCTCCGAGACCTCGTTGCTGGCCGAACCCTGCAGCGGCTCGTAGCCGTTGACCGTGGTTTCGGTACGCACCACGCGCACGCCGACGTTGGCATCCCACGGGAAGCGCCCGGCATCGCTGCCGAGACGCAACATCGCATAGGCCGCATAGGTGCGTTCGCCGTACTCGCGGATGTCGGTGACCGGGTTGTAGGCGATCGGATCGTGGCCGAACATGCGCACGGTCTTCTCGTAGTCGGCGACCATCTCGTCGCAGGCCACGTAGCCACTGGGCAGGCCGCTGTCGCCGCGGAAGTGGTCATTGAACGGGAACAGGCGGTAGCACGCATCCGGGTAATCGGAGAACGGTGCGCCGGTGAAGCTGCCCCAGGCATTGTCGGTGCCGGCCGGGGCGATCTTCTGCCAGTTCCAGCCCGAGCTGCGGGTGATCGCGTCACGGTCGGTGTAACGCACGCCCATGCGCAGGTCGCGCAGCACGCTGCTGTCGAGGAAGTCCCAGCGCAGGTCGGCGCGCCAGGAGAACTGGTCGGCGTCGTTGTTGTCGCGCTTGTCCAGGTGCGAGTACCAACCACCGTAGTTGTTGATGTCGCCCATGTAATCGTTGATCGGCTGGCCGGTGGCCGGGTCGAGCACGGTCACCGACGGATACTTGCCGCCGTTCATGTCCACCCGCACCGGCGGTACGCCGTACAGGCCGGACCAACCGCGCCAGTCGTCCGCATCCACCTGGCCGGCCAGCAGGTCGACCCAGTAATTGACGCTCTCGGTGGTGGCATCGATGTACTGCAAGTCGGTGGACAGGTGCAGGTTGTCGTTGACCTGCCACTTGCCGCCCAGCGCGTAGTCGGTGGTCACCGAGTTGCGCCAGTCCATGCGCGAGGTGGTGGTGACCAACGCGTTGTTGAAAGTGCCGTACTGGAACTCGCCGTCATCGGTGAAGCCGAACGGATCGGTGAATGCCTCGTAGCCGGGCACGTCCGGCGACACGAAGCCCCAGCCCTTGTCCGACCAGTTCACCAGGTCCTGGGTATTGTTGTTGAGGTTGCCGGTACGCACGCTCTGTTCGCGGTTGCGGAACTTGTAGTCCGAGCGCAGCACGGTGGCGTACAGCTCGCTGGCGTCGTTGGGCTTCCACTGCAGGGCCAGGTACTGGCCGTCGCGCTTGCGGTCGCCGAAATGGCTGTACATGCCCAGCTCGCTGGGGATGACCACTTCCTTGCCCTCGTAGCCGGGCACGTTGTCATAGGCCAGGTAGCTGCCGAAGTTGATCCGGTCCTCGCGGTAATTGCCTTCTTGGTGGGCCAGGTTGGCCAGCACGCCGAACTCGCCGGCGCCGGTGGTCCAGCGGTTGGAGAACAGCAGCGAGGTCGAGGGCTGCACGGCATCGCGCAGGTCCCACTTGTTGACGGTGAAGCTGCCGCTGATCTTCATGCCTTCCTGGTCGAACGGCATGCGCGTGCGCAGGTTGACCAGGCCGCCGAGGCCACCTTCGATCAATTCGGCGCTGGGGTTCTTGTACACGTCCACGCCGCCCATCAGCTCGGCCGGCACGTCTTCCCAGCTCAGCGCGCGACCGCTGTTGGCGGTGAAGATGTCGCGGCCGTTGAGCTCGCTGCGCACCTGGGTCAGGCCGCGCACCATGATGTCGCTGCCCTCGCCCTTGTTGCGGGTGATCTGCACGCCGGTGATGCGTTGCAGGGCTTCGGCGACGTTGTTGTCCGGCAGCTTGCCGATGTCTTCGGCGACCACCGAATCGACGATCTGGTCGGTGTTTTCCTTGATGATCTGCGCCTTGGTCAGGCTGCCGCGGGTACCGGTTACCAGCACGGTATCCAGGTCGGTGGCCGTAGCCGTACCCGCGGCGTCCTGCGCTTGCGCGGCTGCGGACAGCAGCAGCGCCACGCTCAGGGCCAGGGCGGTGGGTTGCAGACCGGTAGCGGTGCGACGCTGCGCACCATTGGCCACCTTGCGGCAGCGCTTGAACGTTGACATGAGTGTTCCCTCCCAGGACACATGGCGAACGATTAGTTTTTGTCCCGGCCCCGGCGTCGTCGCGCCTCGGTTGCCGGGTGAAGCAGATCGAAAACCGCGTACTGCCGTATCCCGTGCGACGGGATAACCCGAATTGCCGCTTTTCCGTCTTTCGATGCCGCAAGCCGCCGCACCCCCTGATACACGCGGCCGTCAACCCTGATGCTGGTGATCGATGATGACCACGGCAGTGAGCATAGGCAGGGGAATCCATTCCCTACCAATGAAAAAATGCGAGCAACCAATATCTGTAAGGAATAGCTCCGTTCAGCCCATCCGCGGATAAAGCTTGCGCGCGGTCAGCCGCAATGCTTCCAGCACCCGCTCCGCGCCCGGCGACAGCAATTGATCGCGGCGGCGGATGATGCCGAAGAAATCCATGCGCACCTCCAGCGCGATCGGCAATACCACCATCTGCCCGGTCTGCAGGTAGGAAGCAACGGATTCGGGCGGCAAGGCCGTCAGCAGGTCGCTGTGCCGCAACAAGTGGATGGTGACCGGCAGCGAGGTGGTCTCGGTGATGTCATGCGGGGGCGCCAACCCCTGTTCGAGGAACACCGCATCCAGCCGCGACCGCAGCACGCTGCCGTCGGGCGGCATGATCCAGCCATGCTCCACCAGGTCGCCATGCCCCACCCGCTTGCGTCCGGCCAGGGGGTGGCCGGCACGCACGATCACCGAGTGCGGCTCGTCGGCCAGCGGCTCGAACTCCAGTTCACTTCCTCCCTGCGCATCCATGATGCGACCGACCACGATGTCCAGCTGCCCATCCAGCAACCTCGCCACCAATGGCCGGCTGTAGTCCATCTCGATGCGGACCAGGATGTCGGGGAAATCACGCTTGAGCGCGGCCACGGCCTGCGGCACCAAGGTGGTGCCGGGGGTGACCACGGTACCGATGGCCGCCTGCCCGGTGCGGCCGCTGCGTAACGCGGCGATCTCGTCCTGCGCACGGCCGATCTCCGACAGCGCCGAACGCGCCCGGCGGATCAGCACCTGCCCGTACCAGGTCGGCTCCACCCCGCGCGCATGCCGTTCGAACAGCGGCACGCCGAGCAGGTCCTCCATTTCCGCCAGCAACTTGGAAGCCGCCGGCTGGCTCATGTTGGCCGCCTCGGCCGCACGCAGCACCGAGCGCTGCTCGTACAGGTGCAGCAGCAACAACAGGTGGCGGGTCTTCAAACGGGTGGCGTTGAACCAGCCGGTGCTGGGCTGAACCATGCGTATTGCTCCCTTTGTTCGAGCAGCTATTCGACCAATGAATACATTACGACAAAAATTTCATTTGTCGCACATAGGTTCGCAGGCAAGGCTATGCCACGCTTCCGCCGTACCGGTGCTGCCCAAGGGGTCGCCACGGGGCCATCGACGGAATGCACAAGGGAGAACGGGATGAAGACTTCACTGCCAACCGGCACAACCGGCGTGGATACCGGCGCGCGTCATCCATGCCGTACGGAAGCTTGCCGATGAGCGGGCGCCTGTCCGGCAAGGTTGCCGTGGTCACCGGCGCGGCCAGCGGCATCGGCGCAGCCATCGCTCGCCTGTTCTCCGGCGAGGGTGCGCAGGTGGTCGGCATCGACCTGGTGCAGGCCGACGCGGCAGGCTTCGAACTGCTGCAGGGCGACATCACCGACGCTGCCGCGATGCAGGCCGCCGTCGACACCATCCTGGCCCGCCACGGCCGCATCGACGTGCTGGTCAACAACGCCGGCGCCGACGTGTTCTGCGACCCGCTGGCACTGCAGGAAGAGCAATGGCAACGTTGTTTCGCACTGAACCTGGAAGGCGCCTGGCAGCTGTGCCGTGCGGTGCTGCCGGGCATGGTCGCGCAGCAGGCCGGGGCCATCGTCAACATTGCCTCGGTGCATGGGCACAAGATCATCCCCGGCGCATTCCCGTATCCGGTGGCCAAGCATGCATTGATCGGAATGACCCGCTCGCTGGGCATCGAGTACGCCGCACACGGCATCCGCGTGAATTCGATCTCGCCCGGCCTGATCCTGGTGCCGCGGATCGAGGCCTGGTTCGAGCGCGAACCCGGTGCCCGCGAACGCCAGGCCGCGTTGCTGCCGCCGCGACGCATCGGCACGCCCGAGGAAGTGGCCTATACCGCGCTGTTCCTGGCCAGTGACGAAGCGCGCTTCATCAACGCCACCGACATCCTCGTCGATGGTGGCCGCTCGCAGGTCTACCACGACTGACATGACTTCCCTGCCCTTCCAGCTGCCATTGATCGCGATCCTGCGCGGCATCACCCCCGCCGAGGTCGATGCGCACGTCGATGCGCTGGTCGAGGAGGGGTTCGACGCCATCGAGATCCCGACCAATTCGCCGGACTGGCAGGACAGCGTGCGCCGCAGCGTTGCCCGCCACGGCCACCATGCCTGCATCGGTGCCGGCACGGTGCTGGAAAACGCGCACCTGGATGCGCTGCTGGCCGCCGGTGGCCGGTTGATGGTGACTCCCAACACCGATCCGCCATTGATCCGGCGGGCAGTTGCCGAAGGCCTGTGGGTGGCGGCCGGCTTTGCCACCGCCAGCGAAGCCTTCCAGGCACTGCGCGCAGGCGCGCAGGTCCTCAAGCTGTTCCCCGCCTCCATTCATGGCCCGGCACTGGTGCGCGCCCTGCGCAGCGTGTTGCCGCCGGTCCCACTTTTCGCCGTCGGTGGCGTCTCCCCCCTCACCCTGGCCAGCTATCTTTCCGCTGGCTGCCAGGGTGCAGGCACCGGCGGTGACCTTTATCAACCCGGCCAACCGGTGGCGGCCACGCGCGACAACGCGCGGCGCTTCCGCCAGGCCTACCTGGACCACTCCGCATGAAGATCGTGGGTCTGACCACCTACCAGGCCGCACCGCGCTGGCTGTTCCTCAAGATCGAGACCGACGAGGGCATCAGCGGCTGGGGCGAGCCGGTCATCGAAGGCCGTGCCACCACCGTGGAGGCGGCGGTGCACGAGCTCGGCGACTACCTGATCGGCCGCGACCCGGCGCGCATCAACGACCTGTGGCAGGTGCTGTATCGCGGCGGCTTCTACCGTGGCGGGGCGATCCTGATGAGTGCCATCGCCGGCATCGACCAGGCGTTGTGGGACATCAAGGGCAAGGCGCTGGGTGTGCCGGTGTACCAACTGCTCGGCGGCCTGGTGCGCGAGCGCATGAAGACCTACCGCTGGGTTGGCGGCGACCGCCCGGCCGACATCGTCGCGCAGATCCGCCACTACCGGACGCTGGGTTATGACACCTTCAAGTTCAACGGCACCGAGGAGCTGAAGCTGATCGACAGCCCGCGTGCGATCGACCGTGCCGTGGCCAAGGTCGCCGCGATCCGCGAGGCACTGGGCGATGCGGTGGACTTCGGCATCGATTTCCACGGCCGGGTCAGCGCGCCGATGGCGCGGGTGCTGCTGCGCGAACTGGCAGCGTACCGGCCGCTGTTCGTCGAAGAGCCGGTGCTTCCGGAGCAATGGGAGTACTACCGGCCGCTGTCCGACATCAGCGGCATCCCCCTGGCCGGTGGCGAGCGCATGTATTCGCGCACCGAGTTCAAGCCGGTGCTGGCCGCCGGCGGCTTGGCGATCCTGCAGCCGGACCTGTCCCATGCCGGCGGCATCACCGAGTGCCACCGGATCGCGTCAATGGCCGAGGCCCACGACGTGGCGCTGGCACCACATTGCCCGCTGGGTCCGGTGGCGCTGGCCGCGTGCCTGCAGCTGGACTTCGTCAGCCACAACGCGATGCTGCAGGAGCAGAGCATCGGCATCCACTACAACGAGGGCGCGGACCTGCTGGACTATGTCATCAACAAGGATGATTTCCGTTGCGACAGCGACGGCTGCATCGCCGCGCTGCCGGGCCCCGGCCTCGGCGTGGAGATCGACGAAGCGCGCCTGCTCGAAGCCAGCCGCAACCCGCCACGCTGGCGCAACCCGCTGTGGCGGCACGCCGACGGCAGCGTTGCCGAATGGTGACGGCAGCACCCTCGGCAAGCGCGACGCTGCTGCTGGACAGCCGCTGCGAGCTGGGCGAGGGCATCCTCTGGTGCGAGCGCCACAAGCTGCTGTACTGGACCGACATCCTCGCTGGCCGCCTGTGGCGCTTCGACCCGGCCAACGGCCAAAGCCGCCACTGGCAACTGCACGAACCACTCGGCTGCCTGGCACTGGGCGAGGACGGCCGTCTGCTGCTGGGCTTGGCCAACGGCCTGCATGCCGCCGACCCGGAAGCGCATCTGGACGACGCAGACCTGCCATTGCAGCCACTGGCCGCCGTGGAAGCCGACGACCCATACACCCGCATCAACGATGGCCGCGCCGACCGCCACGGCAACTTCGTGTTCGGCACCAAGAGCGAGCACCCCGACCAGCGCCGCGCCGGCCGCTACTACCAGTGGAGCGCGCGGCATGGCCTGCGCATGCTGGCGCTGCCGCCGGCCGCCATTCCCAACGCGATCTGCTTCAGCCCGGACGGCATGCGCATGCATTTCTGCGATTCGGCCGATGGCCGCATCCTGGCCGCCAGCTACGACCCGCACCATGCGCGTACCGGCCAGCCGGAAGTGTTCGCCGTGGCCGAAGCCGGCATCGAGCCCGACGGCGCGGTGATCGATGACGACGGCCATCTGTGGAACGCGCAATGGGGCGGCGGCCGCGTGCTGCGCTTCAGCGCGGACGGCACCATCGAGCGGGTGGTCCAACTGCCGGTTCGCCACGTCACCTGCTGCGTGCTCGGCAACGATGCGCTGTATGTCACCAGCGCGCGCATCGGCCTGGATGCCGCCGGGCTGGCCGCCGAACCGCTGGCTGGCGGCGTGTTCATGCTGCCGCTGGCCGGCATCCGTGCCCGCGTGGACCGGGTGGCGCTGCCATGATCGCGGTCGACTGGGGCAGCAGCAACCTGCGCCTGTACCGGCTTGACGCCGCCGGCCACGTGGTCGAGCGGCGCCGCAGCGGACACGGCCTGCAAGCCACGCCCGCGCAGTTCGAAGCCGTGCTGGCCGCGGAAATCGCCGATTGGAATGATCCATTGGTACTGCTGTCGGGCATGGTCGGCAGCCGCAGCGGTTGGCGCGAAGTGGCTTATCTGCCCTGCCCGGTCGGCATCGATGAATTGGCCAACGGGCTGTCGCCCTTGCCGGCACCGGCACTGGGCGGGCGCGAACTGTGGATCGTGCCCGGGATCAGCGATACCGGCAGCGAGGCCGTGCCGGACGTGATGCGCGGCGAGGAAACCCAGTTGGCCGCCTTGCTGGCGGTATTGCCGCGCGGCAACCATGTCGCCTGCCTGCCCGGCACCCACAGCAAATGGGTCACGATCAACGATGGCCGCATCCAGCGCGTGGCTACCGCCATGACCGGCGAGCTGTATGCGGTATTGCGCAACCACAGCATGCTCGGCGCATTGATGCCGGTCGACGACAGTCGCTTCGATGCCTGGGCCTTCGAGCAGGGCCTCAAGCGCAGCCGCCAGCCCGGTGGCCTGCCGCACCACCTGTTCGGGGTCCGCACGCTGGGCCTGTTCAAGCAGATGGAGAGCAGCGCCCTGCCTTCGTACCTGTCCGGCCTGCTGGTCGGCCACGAGATCCTTGCATCGGGAGCTCTGCAGCACGCGCCGCGACTGTCGCAGGTACACCTGATCGGCAACGACCGCCTGCTGGCACTGTACGCACAGGCCCTGACCAGCTGGGGCGTGGGCGTGCAGCGCCATCCCGAGGACCTGGCCGCACGCGGCATGCATGCGCTGTGGCTGCGCCGCCAGGCCCTGCTCGGTGCCGTTGCCGCCAATGCTTCCGAATAAGCGAGCGCCAACCTCGCCCCATCCTCCGCACCCATGCCAAGGAGCAGAACCGATGCGTCCGATCCAGTCCCGAGTATTGCTTGGCCTGCTTGCGCTGTCGGCCCTGTTCCCGCAGCCATCCGGCGCCGAGGTGCTGGTCCGCTCGGTCAGCTACCAGGGCAATGACGACCAGCCCCCGTTGCAGGCGGGCAACTTCCGCAACCCGATCCTGCCCGGCTTTTATCCGGACCCGTCGATCGTCCGCGTCGGTGCCGACTTCTACCTGGTCAACTCCACCTTCGGCTATTTCCCCGGCCTGCCGATCCACCACAGCCGCGACCTGGTGGACTGGCAGCAGATCGGCAACGCCATCGACCGCCTGGATCAACTCGACTACGGCAACGACGAGCTGACCCGCGGCCTGTTCGCCGCCTCCATCAGCTACCACGATGGCACCTTCTACATCGTCAACACCTGCTTCTACTGCGATGGCGGCAACTTCCTGATCCATGCCCGCGACCCGGCCGGCCCCTGGTCCGATCCGGTCTGGCTGCCGGTGCACGGCATCGACCCCTCGCTGTTCTTCGACGATGACGGCAGCACCTGGGTGGTGCACAACGACGTACCCGACGGCCCGCTGCGCTACGACGGCCATCGCGCGATCTGGCTGCAACGGATCGAACCGGCCACCGGCCAGGCCATTGGCGCACGCCACCTACTGGTCGATGCCGGCGCCGACCCGGCCAGCAACCCCGAGCACGTGGAGGGCCCGCACCTGTTCAAGCACGACGGCTGGTACTACCTGACCGCGGCCGAGGGCGGTACCGGCGAGCAGCATGCGCAGATGGTGTGGCGCAGTCGCGACCTTGCCGGGCCGTACTTACCCGGCCCGGATAATCCGGTACTGACCCAGCGCGACCTCGATCCGGCACGCCCGGCCCCGGTCACCTCGACCGGCCACGCCGAATTCATGGAACTGGCCGACGGCAGCTGGTGGGCGGTGTTCCTCGCCACCCGCCCGTACCGCGGCAACCAGTACAACCTCGGCCGCGAAACCTTCCTGCTGCCGGTGCAGTGGCACGATGGCTGGCCGCAGGTATTGCCGCGCAATGTCGCCGTGCCGCTGCAACTGCCGCGCCCGCCATTGCCGGCCACGGCCAGCACCGACAGCGCCGCCTTCGGCTGGAACGAAACCTTCAACGCTGCCCGCCTGCCGCCGCAATGGCTGACCCTGCACCCGCCGCACGACGCCTGGTTCGCCACCGGCAGCGACGGCCTGCACCTGCAAGCAGGCAGCACTGCACTGGGCACCCGGGGTGAGGCCGGGCAGGCGCATTACCTCGGCCACCGCCTGCAACACCATCACGCCACGCTGGAAATGCAATTGGCCGCAGGCAGCGTCGCCGATGGCGAACTGGCCGGGTTGGCGTTGTTGCAGAACGAACGCCACCACTACGTGCTCGGCGTGGAAAACAACGGCGGCAAGCGCCAGCTCGCGCTGTACCTGCGCGATGGCGAGCAGGACCCGGACACCGGCCGCCTGCTGGCCAGTGCCGCGCTGCCCACCGGCATCGCCGATGTCCGCCTGCGGCTGCGCGTGGACGGCCCGCGCGCGCAGGCCTGGTACGCCACCTCCGATGGCCAGTGGCAACGCCTCGGCGAGGAACTGGACGCCAGCCTGCTCAGCGTGGACAGCGCCGGCGGCTTCATCGGCAATACCTTCGGCCCCTACGCGCTGCGGCGCTGAACCACGCGGAGCAACGCCATGCCCGGCATCTCGCGACGTGCATTGTTCAAGGCCGGCATCGCCGGCTTGTCTGCCTGGCCGCTGGCCTCGCATGCCGGCGGCGGCTGCATGCCACCGGCGGCACGGCCGGCGCGCGGCAGCGAAGGCCAACGCCGCGCCGCCCTCGGCGATGGCCGCTACCTCAATCCCATCATCGCCGGCGACCACCCGGACCCCACCGTGCTCAAGGACGGCGATGACTACTACCTGACCTTTTCCTCGTTCGATGCCTGCCCGGGGCTGGTCATCCTGCATTCGACCAACCTGCTCGACTGGACGCCGTTGCAGGCGGCGCTGCCACGCCCGCCCGGCACGGTCTGGGCGGTGGACCTGTGCAAGCACGACGGCCGCTATTTCATCTACCTGCCGGCGCTGGCCGCAGGCGACGTCTGGAAGATCCACGTCATATGGGCCGATGACATCCGCGGCCCGTGGAGCGAGCCGATCGACCTGCAACTGGACGGCTGCATCGACCCCGGCCATGCCGTCGGCGAAGACGGCCAGCGCTACCTGTTCGTCAACGGCATCCGCAAGGTGCGCCTGCGCGAGGACGGGCTGGCCACCGATGGCCCGCTGCAAGCGGCCTACAGCCCGTGGCGCTACCCCGACGACTGGATCACCGAGAACTTCGCCCCGGAAGGCCCCAAGCTGTGCCGGCGCGGCGACTGGTTCTACCTGATCACCGCGGTCGGCGGCACCGCCGGCCCCGTCACCGGGCACATGGTCATCGCCGCGCGCTCGCGCTCCATCCACGGCCCTTGGGAACACTGCCCGCACAATCCGCTGGTACGCACCACCAGCGAGGCCGAGCCGTGGTGGTCGCGCGGCCATGCCACCCTGGTCGAAGGCCCGGACGGCAATGACTGGCTGGTCTACCACGGCTACGAAAACGGCTACCGCACACTGGGCCGGCAAGTGCTGCTGGAGCCGGTGCAGTGGGACGACGATGGCTGGTTCCACGCCCGTGGCGGCGACCTGTCGCAGCCCTTGCCGGCCCCGCGAGGGGCGGGCCGCGGCATGCCCGAGCCTGCGCTGTCTGACGATTTTTCCGGCCCCCGCCTCGGCAGCCAATGGGCCTTCCACGGCACCGGCACGGAGGCATTGCGGCGCCTGCGCCACGGCGAGCGTTGCCTGTACCTGGCCGGCGCCGGCAGCTCGCCGGCCGACAGTGCGCCCCTGACCTGCATCGCCGGCGATCGTCGCTATGAAGTGGAGATCGATCTCGAACTGGAAGGCGACGGCGAAGCCGGCCTGCTGCTGTTCTACAACCACAAGGCCTTCGTCGGCCTCGGCTTCAGCGCCCGCGACATCCGCAGCTACCAGTACGCCGAGGAGCAGGCATGGGCGCGGCAGCCCTTCAGTGGCCGCCGCCTGCGCATCCGGGTGAGCAACGATGCGCAGGTGCTGACCTGGCACACCTCCCGCAACGGTGGCCGCAGCTGGACTCGCCATGACACCCGCATGGAGGTATCCGGGCTGCACCACAACGTGTTCGGCGGCTTTCTCGCATTGAGGCCGGCCATCTACGTCACCGGCGACGGCGGCGCCCGCCTGCGCGACTTCCGTTACCGAGCCTTCGGCTGAAGCCCGCACCCGGGCAATGGGGGAATCGCCTGCGCCTACGATGCCAAGCATCCGCAAAATTCAAACAACCAATTAAAACGACGTCAAGTTCGCCGAACTGGACAGCATTGCCGGCTTCGCTCAGACTCCCGCCCTTTCCACCCACCGCTGGCACATGGCAAAGCTGCTGGTCCTCCACGGCCCCAACCTGAACCTGCTCGGCAGCCGCGAGCCGGAGGTCTACGGGCACACCACGCTGGCCGGCATCGACGCGGCGCTGGCCGCGCAGGCGCTGGCCGCCGGGCACGTGCTGGAGAGCCTGCAGTCCAACGCCGAGCACGTGCTGGTCGAGCGGGTGCAGGCCGCCCGTGGCGACGGCACCGCCTTCATCCTGATCAACCCGGCCGCCTTCACCCATACCTCGGTCGCCCTGCGCGACGCGCTGGCGGCGGTGGCCGTCCCGTTCATCGAAATCCACCTGTCCAACCCGCACGCACGCGAACCCTTCCGCCAGCACAGCTATTTCAGCGACAAAGCGGTCGGCGTGGTCTGCGGCTTCGGCGCGGACAGCTACCGCTACGCCCTGGACGCCGCCCTGCAGCGGCTCTGACCCCATTCCCCGGCGGCGGTGCGCGAGCGCGCCGCCGCCGACAACACCCAAGAGGCTCTCTATGGACCTGCGCAAAATCAAGAAGCTGATCGACCTGCTGGAAGAGTCGAACCTGGCCGAGATCGAAATCAAGGAAGGCGAAGAATCCGTGCGCCTGTCACGCACCCCGGTCGGCGGCTACGTGCCGGCGCCGATGGCCGTCGCCGCGCCGGTCCACGCCCCGGCCCCGGCAGCGGCCCCGAGCATGCCGATGAACTCGCCGACCGAGGCCTCCACCGGCGGCACCGCCAAGCCGGGCAACGCCCTGCCGGACGGCCACGTGCAGCGCGCGCCGATGGTCGGCACCTATTACGCCTCCGCGGCCCCGGACAAGCCGCCGTTCGTCAGCGTCGGCCAGCAGGTCAAGGCCGGCGAAACCCTGGCCATCATCGAGGCGATGAAGATGTTCAATCCGATCGAGGCCGAGGTGTCCGGCACCGTGGTCGCCATCCTCGGCGAAAGCGGCAACCCGGTGGAGTTCGACCAGCCGCTGTTCGTGATCCAGTGAAGCCGGGAACGGGAAACAGGGAACGGGGAATGAAGCATTCCCGCGAACCCGTCATTCCCTGTTCCCGGTTCCCTGTTCCCGCTTTCTTGAGAACCACCCATGCTCGATAAAGTCGTAATCGCCAACCGCGGTGAAATCGCGCTGCGCATCCTGCGCGCGTGCCACACCCTGGGCATCCGCACGGTCGCGGTGCATTCCACCGTCGACCGCAACCTCAAGCACGTGGCGATGGCCGACGAGTCGGTGTGCATCGGCCCGGCGCCGTCGTCGGAGAGCTACCTCAACATCCCGGCGCTGATCGCCGCGGCCGAGGTCACCGACGCCCAGGCCATCCACCCCGGTTATGGCTTCCTGTCGGAGAACGCCGACTTCGCCGAGCGCGTGGAGCAGTCCGGCTTCATCTTCATCGGCCCCAAGGCCGACACCATCCGCCTGATGGGCGACAAGGTGGAGGCGATCCGCGCGATGAAGGCCGCCGGCGTGCCGTGCGTGCCCGGCTCGGGCGGCCCGCTCGGCGACGATGCCGCCGCCAACATCAAGATCGCCCGCGAGATCGGCTACCCGGTCATCGTCAAGGCCGCCGGCGGCGGCGGCGGCCGCGGCATGCGCGTGGTGCATTCGGAAGCGGCGCTGGTCAACGCCATCGCCACCACCAAGCAGGAAGCCAAGGCCGCGTTCGGCAACGACATGGTCTACATGGAGAAGTTCCTGGAGAACCCGCGCCACGTGGAAATCCAGGTACTGGCCGACGGCCAGGGCGGCGCCATCCACCTCGGCGAGCGCGACTGCTCGATGCAGCGCCGCCACCAGAAGGTGGTGGAGGAAGCGCCGGCACCGGGCATCACCGCGGAACTGCGCGAGGAGATCGGCAAGGTCTGCGTGGAAGCCTGCATCCGCATCGGCTACCGCGGCGCCGGCACCTTCGAGTTCCTGTTCGAAAACGGCCGTTTCTACTTCATCGAGATGAACACCCGCATCCAGGTGGAGCACCCGGTGACCGAACTGATTACCGGCATCGACCTGGTCGCCGAGCAGCTGAAGATCGCCGCCGGGCACAAGCTGTCGATCAAGCAGAGCGACATCAAGATCAACGGCCACGCCATCGAGTGCCGCATCAACGCCGAGGATCCGGAGACGTTCTTCCCCTGCCCCGGCACCATCACCGGCTTCTACCCGCCGGGCGGCCCGGGCGTGCGCGTGGACACGCACATCTACGGCGGCTACCGCGTGCCGGCCAACTACGACTCGATGATCGGCAAGCTGATCGTGCACGGCCCGGACCGCGACACCGCCATCGCCCGCATGCGGGTGGCGCTGAGCGAAATGGTGGTGGATGGCATCAAGACCAACGTCGCCCTGCAGCAGCGGATCATGCGCGACAAGGGCTTCCAGGCCGGCGGGCAGAACATCCACTATCTGGAAAAGCGCCTGGCCGAACGCAAGAACCAGTCGATCGCGCTGACCTGAGCCGGCACCGATTGAAGCTGCAAGGAAGAAGGCGGGGAAACCCGCCTTCTTCCGTTTCGGAGGTAGGTCGGGGCCATGCCCCCGACGATTCGTGCATACCGCCGTCGGGGACGTAGCCCCGACCTACCCCCGGTGGTGGTGACGGCCGGCACCCGCCAACGTCCATGCATCCACCTCGCCGCATCGTCTAGGATGCCCGCTTCCGTATCGCCGTCGCCGTCATCCCCATGCCCTTCCTCGAACTCACCCTGCGCTGCACCGAAGCCACCCAGCCCCGCTACGAGAACGCGCTGGAGGACGTCGGCGCACTGGCGGTGACCATGCTCGACGCCGATGCCGACACCGGCAACGAGCGCGCGATCCTCGAACCGGGCGTCGGCGAAACCCCGCTGTGGAACGAACTGGTACTGACCGCGTTGTTCCCCGCGGAAACCAACGCACTGGCGTTGCTGGCCGCGCTGGAAGCCTTCGACCCCGGGCTGGACTGGAGCAACGCCGGCTTCCGCGCGGTCGCCGACGAAGACTGGGAGCGCGCATGGCTGGACCAGTTCCAGCCGATGCAGTTCGGCCGGCGCACCTGGATCGTGCCGTGGAACCACGAACTGCCCGAAGCCGCACAGGCCGGCGATGCCGCCGTGGTACGGCTGGACCCGGGCCTGGCCTTCGGCTCCGGCACCCACCCGACCACCGCGCTGTGCCTGCGCTGGCTCGACCAGCTGGCCGCCGACGGCGAGCTGGCCGGCCGCAGCGTGCTCGATTTCGGCTGCGGCTCCGGCATCCTCGCCTTGGCCGCGCTCAAGCTCGGCGCCGCCAATGCGACAGGCGTCGATAACGACCCGCAGGCGTTGATCGCCACCGCTGACAACGGCGAACGCAATGGCGTGCACATCGCCGCCTGCCTGCCCGAGGACGAGCCGGCCGCCACCTACCCGGTCGTGGTCGCCAACATCCTCGCCTCGGCGCTGGACGCACTGGCCGAACGGCTGGCCGCGCGCGTGGCGCCGGGCGGGCGCATCGCCCTGTCCGGCATCCTGCACGGGCAGGAAGGCGAACTGCTGGAGCGCTATGCGGCATGGTTCGGGCAACTGGAAACCGCGCAGGACGGCGACTGGATGCGCATCACCGGCGTGCGCCGTGCTTGAATGGGGCCAGTCCCACGGCCCTCGATGCGCATGACCGCCGAAACCCCGCCCGACCGCCGCCCGCTCGCCACCTTCCTGCACGGCCCGCAGGCCGAAGCCGGCAACGCAGCCGCCACAACCGACGACACGCCGGCACCGGCCACGGATGAAACCGGCGACGAGGCCGGCGACGAAACCTGGGCCATCGCCGATGCCGCACTGGCCAACGACGCCATTGCCGCCGAGGCGGCCGCACCGGAACCGGCGGTACCGGCAGCGACCACCGCTGCCCCGGCCTTCCTGCGTGGCGCGCGCCCGGCGGTGCGCACGCCACGCTGGCAATGGGGGCTGGTCGCCGTGCTCGGCGTGCTGCTGCTGGTGCAGATCGCCGTGGCCGACCGCGCCCGCCTCGCCGGCGACGCCCGCACCCGCCCGCTGATCGGCGCGGTGTGCACGGTGCTGCGCTGCGCGCTGCCGGCCTGGCACGAGCCGGCGGCCTACACCATGCTCCAGCGCGAGGTGCGGCCGCTGGCCGGCCAGCCCGGCGTGCTGCAGGTGCAGGCCAGCTTCCGCAACGACGCGCGCTGGGCGCAGGCATGGCCGGCGCTGCGATTGTCGCTGTCCGACGCCGACGGCCGCGTCATCGGCCGCCGCACGTTGCAGCCGGGCGACTACCTCGACCCCGCGCAGGGCCCGCGGCAGCTGCTCGAACCCGGGCAGAGCGCGCAGGTGGCGTTCCTGCTGCACGAGCCGTCGGCGGCCACCGTCGCCTATACCTTCGAGTTCCGCTGACCATACCGGCCGGCATGACGCCGCCACGGCCCACGCGCTAGACTGCCCCCTTCCACCGCCGGCCGCGTTCGCGCCCCGGCCACGTTGAATCCGGGAATCCCCTTGAACGCTGCCCCATCCCGTCCTGACAGCAGTCGTGGCGCTCCGAAGCCGCCGCTGCGCGAACACGTCGCCCAGTCCGTGCGCCGCTACCTGCGCGACCTCGACGGCTGCGAGGCCGACGATGTCTACGAGATCGTGCTGCGCGAAATGGAAATCCCGCTGTTCGTGGAAGTGCTCAACCACTGCGAAGGCAACCAGAGCCGCGCCGCGGCGATGCTCGGCATCCACCGCGCCACCCTGCGCAAGAAGCTCAAGGAATACGGGCTGGCCTGAGGCCCCCACGTAGGAGCGCACTTCAGTGCGCGATGGGGCATTCACCGGACAGCTTCATCGCGCACTGAAGTGCGCTCCTACCCCTTGCGTTGCCAGACAGCCGTCACCGCTGCAACCAAACCCCGGGGCCGCGGGCCGCTACAATACCGGCCCGTTTCCGCTTCCCCTCCCATCCCCCATGTCCGCTGATCTGCTGCCCGTGCGCCGGGCCCTGCTGTCCGTTTCCGACAAGACCGGCCTGGTCGAACTGGCCCGCGCGCTGGCCGCGCGCAACGTCGAACTGCTGTCCACCGGCGGCACCGCCAAGGCGATCCGCGAGGCCGGGCTGCCGGTCAAGGACGTGTCCGACGCCACCGGCTTTCCGGAAATGATGGACGGCCGGGTCAAGACCCTGCACCCGGTGGTGCACGGCGGCCTGCTCGGCCGCGCCGGCATCGACGAGGCGGTGATGGCCGAGCATGGCATCGCCCCGATCGACCTGCTGGTGCTGAACCTGTACCCGTTCGAGGCGGTCACCGCCAACTGCGACTGCACCCTCGCCGACGCGGTGGAAAACATCGACATCGGCGGCCCGGCGATGCTGCGCAGCGCGGCCAAGAATTTCGCCCGCGTCGCCGTGGCCACCAGCCCGGCGCAGTACGACGCGCTGCTGGCCGAACTGGACGCCAACGACGGCCAGCTGTCGCTGGCGCAGCGTTTCGCGCTGTCGGTGGCCGCGTTCAACCGCGTGGCGCAGTACGACGCGGCGATCGGCAACTACCTGTCCTCGGTCGCCGACGCCAGCGCCACCGTGCCGGTACGCGAGGCGTTCCCGGCGCAGATGAGTTCCACTTTCGTCAAGGTGATGGACCTGCGCTACGGCGAGAACCCGCACCAGCAGGCCGCGTTCTACCGCGACCTGCATCCCGCGCCCGGCTCGCTCGCCACCTTCGTCCAGCTGCAGGGCAAGGAGCTGAGCTACAACAACATCGCCGACTCCGACGCCGCATGGGAATGCGTGCGCCAGTTCGACGCCCCGGCCTGCGTCATCGTCAAGCATGCCAACCCGTGCGGCGTGGCCGTGGCCGCCAGCGTCGGCGACGCCTACGAGCAGGCCTACGCCACCGACCCGACCAGCGCCTTCGGCGGCATCCTCGCCTTCAACCGCACGCTGGACGCGAAGACCGCGCAGACCATCCTCGACCGCCAGTTCGTCGAAGTGCTGATCGCCCCGGACTACGAGCCGGCCGCGCTGGATTACGCGACGAAGAAGGCCAACGTGCGCGTGCTGCGCATCCCCACGGCAAAGGCGACGCCGGGCTTCATCGACAGCAAGCGCGTCGGCTCCGGCCTGCTGCTGCAGAGCGCCGACGACCGCGTGGTGCTGCGCGACGAATTGAAGGTGGTCAGCAAGATCGCGCCGACCGAAGCGCAGTTCGCCGACCTGCTGTTCGCGTGGAAGGTGGCCAAGTTCGTCAAGTCCAACGCGATCGTCTATGCCAGGGACCAGCGCACGATCGGCGTCGGCGCCGGGCAGATGAGCCGGGTGTATTCGGCGCGCATCGCCGGCATCAAGGCCAACGATGCCGGGCTGGTGGTGCCGGGATCGGTGATGGCCTCCGATGCGTTCTTCCCGTTCCGCGACGGCCTCGACGCCGCCGCCGAAGCCGGCATCAGCGCGGTGATCCAGCCGGGCGGTTCGATGCGCGACGCCGAGGTGATCGCCGCGGCCGACGAGCATGGCATCGCGATGGTGTTCACCGGCGTGCGCCACTTCCGGCACTGATGAAGCCGGGAACGGGGAACCGGGAACGGGGAATGGCCACTGCTGCATGGCCCGCGTTGCCGCGCCCGCTGTGCGCGGTCCTGCTGCTGCCGCTGCTGGCCGCCTGCGGCAATGGCGCGCTGGGCGATGCGCAGCGGCAGGCCATCGCCACGCTCGGCAAACAACTGCCCGCGCCCTACCGTGACGGCCTGATCATCGATGCCGTGCATCGGCACGGCGACGACCTGGTGTTCGTGATCCGTTCCCCCGACGCCACCGTGGCAGCAGCCAAGGCCCGGCCCGACGTGTTCGCGGCCCTGCGGCACGACGAGGCCGACGCCATCGCCGAGTTGTGCACGAATACCGCGCTGGCACCGGTCTACGCCGCCGGCGGTGGCGTGCGCCGCCGCTTCATCGACGCCAACGGCGCGCAATTCTTCGAAGTGGCACTGAAGGCGTCCAACTGCCGCTCCCCATGAATGCCCCCAGGACTGACCCCATGAAAATCCTCGTCATCGGCTCCGGCGGCCGCGAACACGCCCTGGCCTGGAAACTTGCGCAATCGCCGCGCGTGAGTGAAGTGCTCGTCGCCCCGGGCAACGCCGGCACCGCGACCGAAACCAAGTGCCGCAACGTCGCGGTCAAGGTCACCGACATCGACGGCCTGCTGCAACTGGCCCGTGACGAGGCCATCGCGCTGACCGTGGTCGGCCCGGAAGTGCCGTTGGTGGCCGGCGTGGTCGACCGCTTCCGCGCCGCCGGCCTGCGCATCTTCGGGCCCACCGCCCAAGCTGCGCAGCTGGAGGGCAGCAAGGCCTTCGCCAAGGACTTCCTCGCCCGCCACGGCATCCCCACCGCGTTCTACGCGGTGCATACCGAGGTCGAGGCGGCGCTGGCCTACGTGCGTGACAAGGGCGCGCCGATCGTCATCAAGGCCGACGGCCTGGCCGCCGGCAAGGGCGTGATCGTGGCGATGACGCTGGACGAGGCCGAGGCCGCGGTGCGCGACATGCTCGCCGGCAATGCCTTCGGCGACGCCGGCGCGCGGGTGGTGATCGAGGAGTTTCTCGACGGCGAGGAAGCCAGCTTCATCTCGATGGTCGATGGCCGCGTCGCGCTGCCGATGGCGACCTCGCAGGACCACAAGCGCGTCGGCGACGGCGACACCGGCCCCAACACCGGCGGCATGGGCGCCTATTCGCCGGCACCGGTGGTCACGCCCGAGGTGCATGCGCGGGTGATGCGCGAGGTGGTCGAGCCGACCGTGGCCGGCATGATCGCCGACGGCGTGCCGTTCACCGGCTTCCTCTATGCCGGGCTGATGATCGACGCAACCGGCACACCGAAGGTCATCGAATTCAACGTGCGCTTCGGCGACCCGGAAACCCAGCCGGTGATGCTGCGCCTGCAATCGGACCTGGTCGATCTGGTCGAGAAGGCCATCGACGGCGCGCTGGCCGGCGTCGAAGCACAGTGGGATCCGCGCCCGTCGCTGGGCGTGGTGATGGCCGCGCGCCCGTACCCGGAAACGCCGATTACCGGCGACGTCATCCGCGGTCTGGACGAGGTGCCGGCCAGCGCCAAGGTGTTCCACGCCGGCACCACGCTGGACGCCGACGGCAACGTGGTCAGCGCCGGCGGCCGCGTGCTGTGCGTGGCCGCGCTGGGCGACAGCGTGTGCGACGCGCAGAAGCATGCCTATGCCGGCGTGAAGGCAATTTCGTGGGCCAATGCGTTCCACCGCAGCGACATCGGCTGGCGCGCCATCGCCCGCGAGCAGCAGTAAGCCCGCGCCGCTCCTACACATCCATTCCTGCACTTCCGTGCTGCTGCCCGATAAGCAGAGGCCTCCCCGCCGGACGGGTTGTGCGGCAGGGAGGCGCTATCAAGCCAGCATCATGCCTCCGGCTCAGCGGTGCACGCTGCCGATGCTGGACGCCGGGTAACGCTCGCCGGCAGCAACCGCCACCGGGAACACCGCGTCGATCCGCGCCAGTTCATCGGCATCCAGCGCGACGTCCAGCGCGCCGAGGTTTTCCTCCAGGTAGGCCAGCCGCTTGGTGCCCGGAATCGGCACCAGGTCGTCGCCGCGCGCCAGTACCCACGCCAGCGCCAGCTGCCCGGCACTGATGCCCTTGTCCGCGGCAATGGCGCGCACCTGCTCCACCAGTGCCAGGTTGCGGGCGAAGTTGTCGCCCTCGAAGCGAGGCGAATGGCGGCGGTAGTCGTCCGCATCGAAATCTTCCGGCGTGCGGATCGCGCCGGTCAGGAAGCCACGCCCCAGCGGCGAATACGGCACGAAGCCGATGTCCAGCTCGCGTACCGTAGCCAGCACCCCGTTCTGTTCCGGTTCGCGCGACCACAGCGAATACTCGGTCTGCAGCGCGGTGATCGGGTGCACCGCATGCGCGCGGCGGATCGTCTCCGGCGCCGCCTCGGACAGGCCCAGGTAACGCACCTTGCCCTGCTCGACCAGCCGCGCCATCGCCCCGACGGTGTCCTCGATCGGCACGTTCGGATCGACCCGATGCTGGTAGTACAGGTCGATGTGCTCCACGCCGAGCCGCTTCAGGCTGGCCTCGCAGGCGGCCTGCACATAGGCCGGGCTGCCTTCGATGCCACGCACCTGCGGGTCATCCGGATCCAGCCGGATACCGAACTTGGTGGCCAGGAACACCTGCTGGCGACGGTCGGCGATGGCGCGCCCGACCAGCACCTCGTTGGTATGCGGGCCGTACATGTCGGCGGTGTCGAGCAGGGTGACGCCGCGCTCCAGCGCGCGGTGGATCACCGCGATGGCCGCGGCATCGTCGCCGCGGCCGCCGTAGAACGCGCTCATGCCCATGCAGCCGAGGCCGAGGGCGGAAACCGTGGGGCCGTTGCGACCGAGGGTGCGGGTCTGCATCGCGATGCTCCGGGGAAAGGGAGGGCCACTGTAGGGCGTGGGCTTCAGGCGATAAATCGGGATAATTTTCAACTTCAATGAAGCATGACTTCACAATCAACCCCGCCCTGTTGCCCGCCCTGGCGGCCTTCGCCTGCGTGGCGCGGCACGCCAGCTTCAGCCGCGCGGCCATCGAACTGGGCATGTCGCCCTCGGCGCTGTCGCAGTCGGTGCGCAGCCTGGAGCGGCGGCTCGGCGCGCGCCTGCTGCACCGGACCACGCGCCGGGTCGGGCTGACCGAGCCGGGCGAACGGCTGCTGCACGAAACCCTGCCGGCGCTGGCGCGCATCGGCGGCGCATTGCAGGCACTGGAGGAAAGCCGCGACGTGCCCGCCGGGCGCCTGCGCGTCACCGCACCGCGGATCGCGGTCGAACGGCTGCTGCTGCCGCACCTGCCGGCGTTCTGCGCGCTTCATCCGCAGGTGGAGGTCGAGCTGGAAGTGCAGGCGGCGCTGACCGACCTGGTCGCCGAGGGTTTCGACGCCGGCATCCGCCTCGGCGAATCGCTGGCCGACGGCATGGTCGCGGTGCCGCTGGGTCCGCCGCAGCGGCTGGTGGTGGTCGGCGCCCCCGCCTACCTGCAACGGCATCCGCCACCGGACACGCCCGAAACACTGGCCGCGCACGTGTGCATGCGTTACCGCCGCAGCGACGGCCGGCTGATGCCGTGGGAATTCACCCGCGACGGCCAGGATTTCAGCGTCGAGGTCGGCGGCGGGCCGATCTTCAACGACAGCGGGCTGGGCCGGCGCATGGCCATCGCCGGGCTGGGGCTGGCGCAGGTGTTCGAGGCCGCCGCCGCGGATGACCTTGCCGCCGGGCGGCTGCTGCGGGTGCTCGATGACTGGCAGTCGCCGTTCCCCGGCTTCCACCTGTACTACCCCTCGCGCGAACAACTGGCGCCCAAGCTGCGGGTGTTCGTCGACTTCATGCGCGAAGCCAACGGCAAACCCGTGCCCGTGCCCGACCTTGTAGGAGCGACGTAAGTCGCGACCGGGGCTTGTTTCGGCTCCCTCCGCAACACAGCCCGCACATCCCGATGCGGGGGTTCAACGGGAACGCCTCTTCGCGACTCACGTCGCTCCTACGGGTTTCCCACGGGTTGATGCCCGGCGACGCCTCCGCCCCTTGCCCGCCTTGCCGCTTCCGCGCCCACACTGCAAGCTGGCGCGTCCCCGCCTGCGAACACCGCCCCGGCATGCGCTCCTCCGAACGTCTGTTGACCCGCCTCTGGGCCCACGAGAAGGCCAGCTACGGGTTGCGCGTGTTCGTCGCGCTGTCCACGGTGCTGGCCGCGTGCTGGTACCGCGGCGACCTGCTGCCGCTGCCGTCGCTGTTCCTGGGCATCATCGCCAGCGCCATCGCCGAGACCGACGACAACGGCCGCGGCCGCGCCAAGGCGGTGCTGTTGTCGCTGCTGTGCTTCGTCGTCGCCGCGGCGGCGGTGATCCAGCTGTTCGCGATGCCGCTGGCCTTTGTCGCCGCGCTGGCGCTGGCCGCGTTCGCGCTGACCCTGCTCGGCGCGCTCGGCGAGCGCTACGCCTCCATCGGCCAGGCCACGGTGACGCTGGCGATCTACATGATGGTCGCCCTCGACCAGCAGCCGGGCGCCGAGGCCGCGCAGGCCTGGCGCGAGGCCGGGCTGCTGCTGGCCGGCGCGGCCTGGTACGGCCTGCTGTCGATCCTGTGGACGGTGATGTTCGCCAACCGCCCGGTGCGCGAGCGGTTGGCGCGGCTGTACGTCGAACTGGGCCGCTACCTGCAGCTGAAGGCCGACCTGTTCGAGCCGGTGCGGCATGGCGGGCTGGAGGCGCGGCAATTGGCGCTGGCCGAGCAGAACGTGCGCGTGGTGCAGGCACTGGATGCCGCCAAGGCCGCCATCCTCAGCCGCTTCGGCCGCTCCGGGCGGCCGGGCGTGCAGTCCGGCCTGTATTTCCGCCTGTACTACATGGCGCAGGATTTCCACGAACGCGCCAGTTCCTCGCACTATCCCTACGAAGCGCTGACCGAGGCGTTCTTCCACAGCGACGTGCTGTACCGCTGCCGCCGGCTGCTGACCCTGCAGGGCCAGGCCTGCGCCGCGCTGGGGCAGGCCATCCGCCTGCGCCAGCCGTTCGACTATGGCGACCAGTGCCGGCAGGCCGGGCAGGACCTGCAACAGTCGCTGCGCTACCTGCGCGGGCAACCCGCCCCGCGCTGGCGGCTGCTGGGTTCGCTGCAGCTGCTGGAAACCAACCTGTCCAACATCGCCCGGCAGCTGTCCGAGGCCTCGCTCGCCGACACCCCGCTGGAAGGCATCGACACCCGCCTGCGCGACTCCTCGCCACACACCCTGCGCGAGATGGCCACGCGCCTGCGCCAGGCGCTGACCCCCGGCTCGCTGCTGTTCCGCCACGGCGTGCGCATCGCGCTGGCGCTGACCGCCGGCTACGTGCTGCTCAAGCTGGTGCATCCGCAGAACGGCTACTGGATATTGCTGACCATCGTGTTCGTGTGCCGCCCGCATTTCGGCGCCACCCGGCTGCGGCTGGTGCAGCGCGTGGCCGGCACCCTGCTCGGCCTGGGCGTGACGTGGGCGCTGATGCAGCTGTTCCCGGGCACCACGCTGCAATTGCTGCTGGCGCTGGCCGCCGCGCTGCTGTTCTTCGTCACCCGCAACGAGCGCTACGTGATCGCCACCGCCGCGATCACGCTGATGGCGCTGCTGTGCTTCAACCTGCTCGGCGACGACGGCTTCGTGCTGATCTGGCCGCGGCTGCTGGACACGCTGATCGGCGGCGCCATCGCCGTGGCGGCCTCGCTGCTGGTCCTGCCCGACTGGCAGGGCCGGCGCCTGCACCGGGTGATGGCGCAGGTAGCAGCCACCTGCACCGGCTACCTGGACGCGGTGCTGGGCCAGTACCGCAGCGGCATGCGCGACGACCTGCCCTACCGCGTCGCCCGCCGCGACATGCACAACGCCGACGTGGCGCTGTCGGTGGCGCTGTCCAACATGCTGCGCGAGCCCAGCTACGCGCGCGGCAACCTCGACGCCGGCTTCCGCTTCCTGGCCCTGTCCAACACCCTGCTCGGCTACCTGTCGGCGCTGGGCGCGCATCGCGCGCAGGCCGCGGCGGTCGAAGACGACCCGCTGATCGAACAGGGCCACCGGCAGTTGCGGCAGTCGCTGGCGCAGCTGGCCGACGCGCTGGAACAGCGCCAGCCGGCGATGCCGCAGGAAGACGAGGTGGCGCTGGCCGATGCGCTGGAGCAGCTGCCCGACGACATCGACGACAAGCCGCGACTGGTACGCACCCAGCTGGCGCTGATGCTGCGGCTGCTGCCGAAGCTGCGCGCGGCGGCGGCCGAAGCCGTCGGCAACGCCGCGTAGGTCGGGGCTACGTCCCCGACGGGTTTTGCCATCAGGGCGTCGGGGCCGTAGCCACGACCTACCCTCCTGCCAACCCGGGACTCCTGCTAAGGTGCCGCGCAGAACGCAAGGAGACCCGATGGCCGGCCACAACCAGTTCGCGTTGCTGAAGCAGCGCCGCTTCCTCCCGTTCTTCATCGTCCAGTCGCTGGGCGCGTTCAACGACAACATCTACCGGCAGGCGATCATCGGCCTGCTGTTCTACCTCGGCGTCAGCACCGCCGAGCGCACGCTCTACACCAATCTGGCACCGGCGCTGTTCATCCTGCCCTACTTCCTGTTCTCGGCACTGGCCGGGCAGATCGCCGAGAAGCTGGAGAAGCAGCGGCTGATCGTCATCACCACGACGATGGAAATCGCGATCATGTCGCTGGCCGCCGTCGGCTTCCTGCTGCAGAACATGCCGGTGCTGCTGGTCGCGCTGTTCTGTACCGGCCTGCAGTCCACCCTGTTCGGGCCGGTGAAGTACTCGGTGCTGCCGTCGATCCTCAAGCCGGAGGAACTGACCGGCGGCAACGGCCTGGTCGAGATGGGCACTTCGCTGTCGATCCTGACCGGCATGATCGCCGGCGGCCTGGTGTTCGTGCTGGCCGGCAGCCACGGCCCCATCGTCGCGGCGGTGGCGATCATCGCGCTGGCGCTGGCCGGCAACGCCGCCGCGCGGATGATCCCGCGCGTGGACGCGGGCGCGCCGGAGCTGAAGATCCGCTGGAACCCGCTGTCCGAATCGCTGGCGGTGCTGCGGCTGGCGAAGAAGCAGAAGGCGGTGCGCAACGCCATCCTCGGCGTGTCGTGGTTCTGGTTCGTCGGCACCGTGCTGACCTCGCAGCTGCCCAGCTACGCGGTGGTCAACCTCGGCGGCGAACCCACGCTCTACATCTTCGCGCTGGCGCTGTTCTCCATCGGCACCGGCACCGGCTCGCTGCTGTGCGAGAAGCTGTCGGCGCGCACCGTCGAAATCGGCCTGGTGCCGCTGGGCGCGTTCGGCATGAGCGCGTTCCTGCTCGACCTGTATTTCGCCCGCGCCGGCACCGCCACCGCGCAGGGCCTTTCGCTGGCGCAGTTCGTGCAGCAGCCGGGCAGCGCCCGCATCATCGTCGACCTGCTCGGCATCGGCCTGTTCACCGGCTTCTTCGTGGTGCCGCTGTTCGCGCTGATCCAGAGCCGCACGCCGAAATCGGAGATGTCGCGCGTGTTCGCCGCGCTGAACATCCAGAACTCCGGCTTCATCGTGCTGGCTGCGGTCATCGGCCTGCTGCTGCAACTGAAGCAACTGACGCTGCTCGGCCATACCCTGCCGATGCCCGGCCTGAGCATCCCGCAGCTGTTCCTCGCGCTGGCCATCGCCAATACGCTGGTGGCGATCTGGATCTTCAGCATCGTGCCCGAGTTCCTGATGCGCTTCCTCAGCTGGCTGATGGTGCGCACGCTGTACCGGCTGCGCGTGCGCGGCATCGAGGCCAACGTGCCCGACGAGGGCGCGGCGCTGCTGGTCTGCAACCACGTCAGCTACATGGACGCGCTGATCCTGGCGGCGGTGGTGCCGCGCCCGGTGCGCTTCGTCATGTACTACCGGATCTTCAACATCCCGGTGCTGCGCTGGATCTTCCGCACCGCCAAGGCCATCCCCATCGCCAGCCCGAAGGAGGACGCCGGGCTGATGCAGCGCGCCTTCGACGCAGTGGACGCGGCGCTGGCCGAGGGCGAGCTGGTCTGCATCTTCCCCGAAGGCGCGTTGACCCGCGACGGCGGCATCGCCGCGTTCAGGTCCGGGGTGGAGAAGATCCTGGCCCGGCGCCCGGTGCCGGTGGTGCCGATGGCGCTCAAGGGCATGTGGGCCAGCATGTGGAGCCGGCGCGACAGCCGCCTGGGGCGGATGCGCGTACCGCGCCGTTTCCGCGCCCATGTCGAAGTCATCGCCGGCAAGGCCGTCGATGGCGCCGCCACCGACGCGGCGCAACTGGAGGCCGCGGTGCGCGCACTGCGCGGCGACGATGCTTGAAGCCGCACCCGGCCACTGGCTACGCTAGCGCCACGGCCGCGATGGACACGCCACGCAGACACCGACAAGGGAAAAACATGGACAACACCACGCCACCGCCGCCGCCCACGCCCGTCGTGGCGCCGCAGCAGGTGCACCATCACCACCACTACCCGCCGAAGTCCGGCGGCACCGCCGCGTTGCTGGAGGCCCTGCCTGGCATTTTCCAAGTGTTCGGCATCGGCCACATGTACGCCGGCAACGTCGGCACCGGGCTGATCATCATGTTCGGTTACTGGGCGGTGGCCTTCGTCAATTTCCTGCTCTGTTTCGTGTTCATCGGCTTCATCACCGGCCCACTTTGCTGGGTGGCCACGATGATCGTCTCGTCGCTGACCGCGGCCAATGCCTGCAAGACCCGCTGATTTCCCAACCAAGGAGTTTCCCATGAATAGCAATAGTCCCGTTGTCTCCAACAATCTCGTCTGGGCCATCCTGTCTACCCTGTTCTGCTGCCTGCCGCTGGGCATCGTCTCGATCGTCCATGCCGCCAAGGTCAACAGCCTGCTGGCTGCCGGTGATGTCAGCGGTGCCCGCGATGCTTCCGAAAAGGCCAAGAAGTGGGCCATCTGGTCGGCAGCGGCCACCCTCGTGCTGCTCGTGCTGTACCTCATCCTCTTCTTCGTGCTTGGTCTGGGTGGCGTGATGATGGGCGGTTCAAACTACTGATGAAGCCCGCGGGCCGGCACCTTGCCGGCCCGTTCGCTTGATGAATATCGCAATTCCGCAACACCTGCTCCGCTACCTGCCACTGGCCTCAATGGCTGGCACCGGCATTGGTGCCGCGGTGCTTCTGCACCGGATCGACCCCAATGTCCCCGGCGGTCTGCTGCCCCCTTGTCCTTTCTACACGCTGACGGGCATTTGGTGCCCCGGCTGCGGCAGTACCCGCTGCCTGCATGCGCTGGTCCATCTGGATCTGCCCGCGGCAATGGCGATGAATCCCTTGCTGGTGGTATCGATCATTCCCATGCTGGTGCTGGCACTGCATGGCGCGGGTCTGTGGCCGGCAAAATTGCACTGGCTGGTGCGCGGGTTCGCACGACCGATTCCGTGGATGGTGGTGATTGTTGGTTACTGGATAGCCCGCAACCTGCCGTGGTACCCGTTCAACCTGCTCGCACCGGGCTGAAAACACGCTTCCTTGTGGATGCAGGGCTTGTTTGTGGGTGCGGGCTTGCCCCGCATGGCGCATTCCCGGCAAAGCCCTGTGCCGGGCAAGCCCGGCACCTACAACAGGTCGCATTCCCGGTAGATGCGGGGCTTGCCCCCGCATGACGCTGCGGTCAGCCCACCCAACCGGCGATGATCATCAGCGCCAGCACCGCCATCCACAGCAGCAGCATCCTCCATACCACGCTCATCGCGTCGCGCAGCTCGGGGAAGCGTTCGTCGATGGGCACCAGGCCGGCCTCGCGCGCTTCCTCGGCCTCCTCGCCCAGTTCCATGCCGACGCCGGCGCGCGCCGCCTCGCCAAGGAAGTCCAGCTCCAGCGCCCAGCGGTTGCCGGCGGCGCGGCGCCATGCCGAAAACACCGTGTCGAAATTGCCCACCAGCGCCATCGACAGCGCCATCAACTGCGCCACCGGCCATTCCAGCAGCGCCAATGCCCGGCTGCCCCCCGCGTGGCTGGCGGCGGACACGCACTCTGCCTGCGGCCCCTGCACGGCCTGCGCCAGCAACCGGTACGCCGCCACGCCGAATGGCCCCAGCAGCAGGAACCAGAACAACGGCGCGAACCAGCGCCGCAACGCGTTGAACATGACCGCATCGACCAGCGACGCCACGTCCTCGCGCATGCTGCCACCGGCCGCACGCAGGTGTGCGGTCGCCTGCGCGCGGCTGCCGGCGTCGTCGGCATCGATCACCGCCTCGACGTCGCGGTCCAGGTCGCGCGGCCCCCAGCACAGCACCAGCACGACGATGCCGTACAACAGCGACGGCAGGCCGTAGAGGCGTTCGTCCAGCAGCCATTGCAGCAGGGCCACCGGCAACAGCAACGGCAGCAGCCCCGGCAGCAGGCCGAAGCGGCCACGCGCCCATCCGCCCTGCGCCTGCAGCCACGCCAGCCAGCGCCCGAACCAGTGCCAGTCGCGCATGGCGGCCATCACGACCGGGGCCAGATGGCCCAGCACCAATGCCGCGATCACTGCTACCAGGGTAGTGAACATGGGTTTCCTCCGCGCCCCGATTGTAGGCCCTGCGGCGTCCGCCGACGGTCGCCCGGGCTCACGCCCGCTGCCGCCGGTACCAGTGCTCGATCAGGGTGCTGGCGATCGAGATCGGCGGCGGCAGCAGGATGCCCTGGCCATCATCGCCCTCGCTGCGGCGGCGCAGCGCGGCGCCGACCTCCTCGGCGTCGAACCAGCGCGCATCCTCCAGCTCGCCATCCACGGTGGGCACGTCGTCATGCGCCTCGGCACGGAAGCCGACCATCAGCGCGCCCGGGAACGGCCACGGCTGGGTGCCCAGGTAATGCGCATCGGTCACCCGCACCCGGGTTTCCTCGAACACCTCGCGCGCCACGGTCTGCTCGAAGGTCTCGCCCGGCTCGACGAAGCCGGCCAGTACCGACCAGCGCCGCGGCGCCCAGGCGGCCTGCCGGCCCAGCAGCAGGCGGCCGCCGTTCTCGACCGCGACGATGACCGCCGGATCGACCCGCGGGTAATGCTCGGTGCCGCATTGCCCGCAGCGGCCGATGAAACCGCCGCGGGCGAAGGCCACCGCCCCGCCGCAGACGCCGCAGTAGCGGTTGCGCGAATGCCAGTACGACATGCCGCGCGCGTAGCAGAAGATGCCCGCCACCTCGGCCGACCACTCGGCCGCGGCGCGGCGCAGGTCCAGCCGTTGCGGCGCCTGCAGCGTGACCGTGGCCGCTTCGACCACGAACCACGCCTGCTCCTGTTGCAGGCCGAGGAAGATGGCCGCGCCGGGCCCGCCGCCCAGTTCGTGGCCGCTGCTCAAAAACGGCTGGCCGGTTGCATCGGCGAACGCGGTGCCGTCGGCATCGAGCACCAGCACCCGCGCGTCGGGCCAGAGCCGGGCCAGCGCCTCGGCGTCGTCGCGCAGCGCATCGGCGCGGTCCAGCGGCGCGCCGGCAAAGGCATGGCCGGAAAAAGGAACGGTATCGGGCATTGCCGGACCCCTGAAGAAACTGTGGCCATTGTAGGAGCGCACCTTGGTGCGCGATGGGGCATTACCGGTAGAGCCTCATCGCGCACCAAGGTGCGCTCCTACGGCACAACCCGCCTATACCGTGAAGCTGCTGCCGCAGCCGCAGGTGGTGCGCGCGTTGGGGTTGCGGATCACGAACTGGGCACCGGTCAGGCTCTCGCTGTAATCGACCTCGGCGCCCATCAGGTATTGCAGGCTCAGCGGGTCCACCAGCAGGGTCACGCCCTCGGTGACGACCGCCAAGTCGTCGTCGGCGCGGTTCTCGTCGAACTCGAACCCGTACTGGAAGCCCGAGCAGCCGCCGCCCTGGATGTAGACGCGCAGGGCGAGGGCCTCGTTGCCCTCGTCACGGATCAGTTCGTGCACCTTGGCCGCCGCGGCCGCGGTGAAGTTCAGCGGGCGGTCGAGGGACTGGTAGTCGGGCGCGGCCGGGGTGCCGGGCAGGGAGACGAGCGTGCTCATGCGCCCAGCATGGGGACGGGACCGCCGCGATTCAAGCCTCTGCGGACGCCGCGGCCGCCGCGGCCACCGCCTGCGGCGCCGGCAGCGCGGCCATCGTGCCCGCATGCAGCAGGCGCCCGTTGAGCTGCGCGCCGGCGCTCATTTCCACCACCTGGTAATGGACGTTGCCGTTGACCCGCGCGGTCGGGGCCAGCTCCACCCGCTCGTCGGCGTGCACGTCGCCGTCCAGGCTGCCGCCGACCACCACCACCGACGCGCGCACCTCGCCCTCGATATGGCCCTGTTCGGCCAGGGTCAGCGTTGCCCTGGCGCCGTCCTCGGCCACCACCTTGCCCTCGATGCGGCCTTCCACGTACAACCCGCCGCTGAACATCACGTCGCCGCGGATCACCACCTGCGGCCCGATCAGCGCGTCCACCACCATCTGGCTGTCGCGGCTGGACTTGTTTCCGAACATGCTTACTCCCCTCTGCCGTTGCCGGCGAGTTTCCAATCGAATGTCTGGTTGGCGCTCCCCCCCGGGCCAGCCAACGAGATTCGCACACGTTGCGGTGTGAAATCCTTGGGCAGCATCACGCTGCCATCCAGTTGCTGGAAATAGCGGAAGGAATAGTCCTGCCCCGGCACCGCGCTGCGCTGGTGCAGTTCATCCCAGCTCACCGTGACCAGCTTGCCGTCCCTGACCCCTTCCACGACGAAGCGCATCTGCCCCTGGCTGATCGCGCCGCGGTTCAGGTTCTGGGTAAGCACCACGCTGTAGTGCCAGCTGCCTGCGGTTTCGGCGGCGAACTCGATCGAATGCGCATTCAGCCCCTTGCGCTGGCTGGTGGCGCCCACCAGCCGCTCGTAGAACGCCACGTCCGCGCGCAGCCCGGCGATTTCCTCCTCGCGCTCGGCCAGCGAGGCCTGCACCTCGGTGGTGGCGGCGCGGCTGATCTTGTCGGAGGCCTCCAGCGTGGCCTGCCGCTGCCGCAGCTCCTCGATCTGCCCGAGCTGCAGCTGCGCCTGCTGCTCACTCTGGCGCAGGCGCTCGCGCAGGTTGCCGGCATCGGGCGAGGCATGGCGCGCGGCCAGCCAGCCCACCAGCAGCAGCGACAACAACCACGACACGGCGATGGCCCACGGCAGCCAGCGCGAGTACCGCGGCGCACCGCGCGGGGTGATCTGGAAACGCGAGGGACGGTTGTTCATGACAGTGGCGACGGCAGCCCGCGGGCGCCGCCTGCGCTCCGGCCGAAACGGTCGGGCAGTGTAAACGACCCCGGCGCCGGCCACCGCCGCGGGCAAGGCTGGCAATCGCCCCGGCCATAGCCGATAGTTGCCAGCCTGTCCCGGTTTCCATTGGCGTCGTCCCGTCCATGACCGAAGCCCACGTGTTCGTCATCGGCATCCTGCTGGCCTGGCTGGCCGGCATCCGCGTGTACCTGACCGTGTTCGGCGTCGGCCTGGCCGGGCTGCTGGGCTGGGTCGACCTGCCGCCGGCGCTGCAGGCCACGCAGTCGTGGTGGGTGCTGGGCACTTCCGGCGCGCTGGCGCTGGTCGAGTTCTTCGCCGACAAGATCCCCGGGGTGGATTCGATCTGGGACCTGCTGCAGACGCTGGCAAGGGTGCCGGCCGGGGCGTTCCTGGCCGCGGCCACGCTGTCGCCCGACGGCGAGCTGAGCACCGGCGTACTGGTCGCCGGCGCCGGCGTGGCGCTGGCCAGCCACGGGCTGAAGGCCGGCACCCGCGCCCTGCTGAACACCTCGCCGGAACCGGCCAGCAACTGGATGGCCTCGGTCGCCGAGGACGGCGTGGTCATCGGCGGGCTGGCACTGGCACTGGCGCACCCGTGGCTGGCGCTGGCGTTCGTGCTCGGCGCCAGCCTGCTCGGCGCGCTGGCGGTGTGGCTGGCCTGGCGCATGCTCTGGCGCGGCCTCAAGCGCCTGTTCACGCCGGCCGATAGCCACGGCGACGCATCGCGGCATTCGCTGCCACCGGCACCTTGACCGCATAATCCACGGCTCACGGGGAGTACCGATGGCACGCAGCGACACACCCAACCTTTCCGCCCGCCCGGTCCGCGCGGAAGTCCCGCCGGTCAACTACTGGCAACGCTGGAGCGTGGCGAGCGCCAAGCCGGCCGAGGTCGTGCGCGCCCAGCTCACCGAGGCAGCCGCCGGCGCGGCCGCGCCCACCGTGCAGGCGCCCGGCCTGCAGGCCGCCAACGAGGCGCCGTACCGGGTGCTGATCGTCGAGGACGACCGCTCGCAGGCACTGTTCGCGCAAAGCGTGCTGCACGGCGCCGGCATGCAGGCGATCATGCAAATGGAGGCCGAGGGCGTGCAGCAGGCCATCGACACCCACCGCCCGGACCTGATCCTGATGGACCTGCACATGCCCGGGCTGGACGGCATGCGCCTGACCACGCTGATCCGCCAGCAGCCGGAGCAGCAACTACTACCGATCGTGTTCCTGACCGGCGACGTCGACCCCGAGCGCCAGTTCGAAGTGCTCGACAGCGGCGCCGACGACTTCCTGACCAAACCAATCCGCCCGCGCCACCTGGTCGCGGCCGTGTCCAACCGCATCCGCCGCTCGCGCCAGCAGGGCCAGGGCGGCACCGGCGCCGGCCCGGCGATGAACAACCCCGAGACCGGCCTGCCCACCCGCCACAACCTGATGCTGCAACTGGACGCCGCGCTGGCCGCCAAGGAAAGCGGCGGGCTGATGTTCATCGAGATCGCCAGCGCCCTGAGCCTGCGCGAACGCTACGGCTACGCCGCCTTCGAGCGGCTGATGGTGCAGGCCGGCCGGCGCCTGGGCGAGGCCGCGCGGCCGCACCCGCTGGCGCGGCTGAGCGACAACAGCTTCCTGCTGCTGGCGCGCAACATCGACGAGAACACCGTCGAGGCGCTGGCGCGCACGCTGCGCGAATCGCTGTCGGCGCACCCGTTCCTGGTGCGCGAGGAGGAGTCGGTGCACCTGCGCTGCGCCATCGGCCACGCCCACCTGTCGCAGGGCTTCGCCGACGCCGGCATCGCCGTGGAAGCTGTGGAGCGCACCGCCCTGCAGGCGCGCCTGCTCCCCGACGGCATCGCCGCGCACCAGAGCGCCGCCGACGCCGCCGCGCAGGAACACCTGGCGCTGCTCGACGGCCACCTCGAACTGGCCTACCAGCCCATCGTCGCCGTCTCCGGCAGCGACACCGCGCAGTACCAGGTGCTGCTGCGCATGCGCCGCAGCGACGGCGCCCTGCTCTCGGCCGGGCAGGTGATCCCCGCCGCCGAGGCCGCCGGGCGCATCGCCGACCTCGACCAGCAGGTGCTGGAACACGCGCTGGGCCTGCTGCACCGCTACCAGTTCGCCACCCCGCCGATGCGCCTGTTCGTCTCGCAGTCGCTGCGCACGCTGGCGCGCGAAGCCTTCGCCGACTGGCTGCTCAAGGCCATCGCCGAGCGCGGCATCCCCGGCAGCGCGCTGGTGATCGACGTGCGCCTGGCCGACGCACTGGTCCATGCGGTGACGTTGCACCAATTCTGCGACCGGCTGATGCAGGCCGGCGTGCAGTTCTGCCTGAGCCAGTTCGAGCCCGGCGCCGAAGCCAATGCCCTGCTCACCCAACTGCCGTTGAGCTTCGTGCGCATGGCCGGCCGCTATGCCGGCAGCCATGCCGACCAGAAGCTGCGCGACGAACTGCGTGGCGTCATCGATGCCGCGCACCGCGCCAACCTGCAGGTCGTCGGCCAGCAGATCGAGGACCCGCAGGCCGCCGCCGCGATGTGGATGGGCGGCGTCGATTTCATCCAGGGCAACGTGGTGCAGTCGGTCGGCAGCGAACTGGACTTCGACTTCCAGAACGCGGTGCTGTGAACACCCCGGCAGGCGGCCGCTGGGCGCTGGGCGCCACGCTGCTTGCAACCGCGGCCGCGGCCCTGCCGTGGTTGCCGGGCCCGGCGCTGCCGCCACTGGCGGCGGCCGCCGCCATCGCCGCCGCCCTGTGCGCCCTGCTGTCGCTGCGGGCCGCCCGCAACCAGGCCCGCGCGGCCGACGAGCAGGCGCGCCGCGCACGCGACGCCGAACGCGAACTGCAGCGCCTGCGCCAGGAGCAGCAACGCCACAACCAGCTCGAACAGCAGCTGCTGCAGGCCAAGCAGGACGCCGAAGCGGCGATGCTGGCCAAGGGCGAGTTCCTGGCCACGATGAGCCACGAGATCCGCACCCCGCTCAACGGCATCATCCCGATGCTGGAAATGGTCGCGCAGGGGCCGCTGGCCACCGAACAGCGGCAGATGCTCGACACCGCCAGCGAGAGCGCGCACGCCCTGTTCCGCATCGTCGACGACATCCTCGACTACTCCAAGCTCGAAGCGCAGCGGCTGGAGCTGGAAATCACCACCTTCAACCTGCGCGAACTGCTCGATTCGATGCTGCAGCTGATGCGGCGCTCGGCCGAGCACAAGGGGCTGGGCATCACCCTGCACCTGGACCCGGCGGTGCGGCTGGCGGTGCGCGGCGACCCGGTGCGGCTGCGGCAGGTATTGAGCAACCTGCTGGTCAACGCCATCAAGTTCACCGAGCACGGCGGCGTCCAGGTCCACGTCCGCCGCCTCGGCGAGACGCCGGTGCAGCACCGGCTGCGCTTCGAGGTGCGCGACACCGGCATCGGCATCGACAGCGCGCGGCAGGAGCACCTGTTCAGCGCCTTCACCCAGGCCGACGCCTCCACCACCCGTCTGTACGGCGGCACCGGACTCGGGCTGGCCATCTGCAAGCGCATCATCGACCTGATGAACGGCAGCATTGGCCTGTCCTCCGTGCCCGGCCAGGGCTCGACGTTCTGGTTCGAGATCCCGCTGCTGAAGGTGGTCGGCGACCTGCGCCAGCCCGGCCAGGCCCACGGCCAGCGGCCGCTGCTGCTGGTCACCCGCGAACCGCGGCTGCGCCAGCGCCTGCAGCTGCTGCTGCCGAACTGGGGCTTCCAGCCACGGGCGGTGGAAACGGTGCAGGAAGCGCTGGACCTGCTGCGCGACGGCGCGACGCACTGGCACGGCGTCATCGGCGACCTGGAATCCCTGCCCCACGGCGCCACCGCGCTGCAACGCGCGATCCAGCGCGACGGCAAGGAAGGCGTGCAACCGGTCTGGCTGCACGGCGACGCACCCGTGCCCGTGGAACTGTACGCGGACGCCACCGTGCTGCCCCGGCAGTGCCCCGACGACGAGCTGCGCGCGGCCTTGGCGAGCACCGCGTACAACACGCCCGCCGCCACCGTGGCCCCCACCATCGCGCCGACCGCCGACTGGTCACCGGCCGGCGTCCGCGTGCTGCTGGTCGAGGACAACCCGGTCAACCTGCTGGTCGCGCAGAAGCTGCTGGCCGCGATCGGCTGCCAGTCCGACGCCGCCGCCAACGGCGAGCTGGCGCTGGAAAAAATGCGCGGCCACGCCTACGCGGCGGTGCTGATGGACTGCCAGATGCCGGTGCTGGACGGCTACGGCGCCACCCGCCGCTGGCGCGAACACGAAGCCGCCACCGGCGCACCGCGCCTGCCGATCATCGCCATGACCGCCAACGCGATGGCCGGTGACCGCCAGCGCTGCCTGGACGCCGGCATGGACGACTACCTGTCCAAGCCCATCGTCCGCGACAACCTGCAGGCCTGCCTGCAACGCTGGTGCCAGGGCAGCGCCACGCCACAACCAGCCAGCGTCGTGCCGGCCCCCGCGCCGACGCCGGTACAGGCAGCGGCGCCGGCCCCGACCGAAGAGAACGCGCAGGCCGCGGCCCCGCCGATCCTGGACCGCGAAATACTCGACGAACTGCGCGAGATCGCCGGTAGCGAAACCGCTACCATCATCGACGTGTTCCTGGACGACAGCACGCCGTTGGTGCGCAGGCTCCAGGAAGCCGCGGTCGCACCGGACCTGGAGCAGCTGCGCGAATTGGCGCACAGCCTCAAGTCGGCCAGCGCCAACGTCGGTGCGCTGGCCCTGTCCGCCGCGGCACGGCGCGTGGAACTGGCCGCGCGCACCGGCATGCTCGACCGCCCGGCGGTGATGGTGGCGCTGATCATCGCCGAGTTCGCCCGCGCCCGGCTGGCGCTGGTCGGCTACCAGGCCCAGATGCGCGCCGGGGCCGGCGCGCGCGGCTGAATCAGTCTTCCAGCTTGGTCAGCAGGTAGTTCGGCTCGCCGATGCGCTCGATCAGGTCCAGCTGCGTCTCCAGCCAGTCGATGTGCTCTTCCTCCGAATCGAGGATCTTCACGAACAGCTCGCGGCTGACGTAGTCGCCGATGCTCTCGGCGTAGGCCACCGCGTCGCGCAGCAGCTTCACCCCGTCGCTTTCCAGCGCCAGGTCGCAGCGCAGGATCTCGGTCGGGTTCTCGCCGATGCGCAGCTTGCCCAGCGCCTGGAAATTCGGCAGCCCTTCGAGGAAAAGGATGCGGTCGGACAGCATGTCCGCATGCTTCATCTCGTCGATCGACTCCTTGTACTCGTGCTCGGCCAGTTCCTTCAGCCCCCAGTTCTTCAGCATCTTGGCGTGCAGGAAGTACTGGTTGATCGAGGTCAGCTCGTTGTAGAGCGCCTTGTTGAGGAATTCGATGACCTTGGCGTCGCCTTTCATGGGTTGCTCCCGCACACGTTGAACGCGCGCACTGTAGCGCCATGCGGCGGACGATGAAGTAACGCGAATCGTGCTCATTGACCTTGCCGCATGCGGCAGTGGCGCACGCGCGGCATCGGCCACGGCGGAACGGAGACGGGAAGCGCCGGGATGGCCCGGCCGCTCAGGCGGCCTTGCCCAACTCCAGCATCGGCAGCGGCAAGCCGTGCGTGGCGCGCGCCTTGGCCAGCAGTTCAGCCGCCATGTCCAGGCAGGAGCCACAGGTCGAGCCGCAGCCGGTGCGCATGGTCAACTCGGCCACCGTGCTGCAGCCGTTGTCGGCGGCTTCGCGGATATGGTGGTCGGTCACTCCGTTGCAGATGCAGACGTACACGGTGGGCATCGGGGGCAGGCAGGCCAAGAGCGGCCTGTCGGCATTTCATCGAAAACGAGAATGGTTGTCAATAATTTTCCTGAATCATTCTCGTCAAGGCCCGGCTCAGCTACCGACGGGGCCTTCTCCCTGCACCTTCTTCGGCCAGTACCCACGCGCGCGCGAACGCTTGCGCGGCCGCTCGTGGCCGGCGGCGTGGCCGGGCATCCAGGCTTCCTGCGCGCTCTGCGGCATCGCCGTGACCTCGCTGCCCGCCACCCCGCGCGCCAGCGGCGCCAGGTGCCGCAACGCCCGCGCGTAGACACCGCGCTTGAACATCACCACGTGCTCGACCGGGTACCAGAAATCCACCCAGCGCCAGTGGTCGAATTCGGGGCTGTCGGTGTGGTCCAGGCTCACGTGCGCTTCGTCACCGGTCAGGCGCAGCAGGAACCAGACCTGCTTCTGGCCGATGCACACCTGCCGCTCGTTGCGGCGGATGGCGCGGCTGGGCAGGCGGTAACGCAGCCAGCCGGGCGTTGCCCCCAGCACTTCCACATGCTCGGGCAACAGGCCGGTTTCTTCCTGCAATTCGCGATACATGGCCTCGACCGGCGTTTCGTCGGAGTTCATCCCGCCCTGCGGGAACTGCCAGCCGTCCCTGCGCACGCGTCGTGCCCAGAACACCTGCCCGTCTTCCCGCATCAGCACGATGCCGACATTCGGTCGATAGCCGTCCGGATCGATCACGATGCGGACTCCTGAAAATTTCTACTGTCCGGACTCTGCCACGGCCATCGCCGCGCCACAAGCTCGGAAGAAAACTGTTGACAGGCATCCCTGCCATGCGCAAAATTGCGGGCTCCCTCGGGGCTATGTAGCTCAGCCGGTTAGAGCACAGCACTCATAATGCTGGGGTCGGTGGTTCGAGTCCACCCATAGCCACCACGGATGCCGGCGTTGGCATCCACCCGCAGGGAATGCGATAATCGTCGTTCACATTGCCCCGTCGCCAAGCGGTAAGGCACCTGACTCTGACTCAGGCATTCGGTGGTTCGAATCCATCCGGGGCAGCCAAACACGAAAGGCCCGATCGAAAGATCGGGCCTTTTCTTTGCCCGCATTCCGCATGCACCGCCGCAGACCCCGCATCGGCAGTGCCGGTCACTGGCCGGCGGCCGCAGGACAATACCCCACAAATGACAAAAGCCCGGCCTAAGCCGGGCTTTTGCTTTCCCAGCGGAGCCCCGAAGGACTCCGCCAAGCGCGATGGATCAGCGCTTGGAGAACTGGGTGGCGCGGCGGGCCTTGTGCAGGCCGACCTTCTTGCGCTCGACTTCGCGGGCGTCGCGGGTCATGAAGCCGGCCTTGCGCAGCTCGGACTTCAGGCCTTCGTCGTACTCGACCAGCGCGCGGGCGATGCCCAGGCGGATCGCACCGGCCTGGCCGGTGGTACCACCGCCGGCGGCGGTGACGACGACGTCGAAGCTTTCGGTGTTCTTGGTCAGCTCCAGCGGCTGGCGCACGATCATGCGCGCGGTCTCACGGCCGAAGAACTCGTCCAGCGGACGGCCATTGACGGTGATGTTGCCGGTGCCCTTGCGCAGGAACACGCGGGCGGTGGAGGACTTGCGGCGGCCAGTGCCGTAGTTTTGCGTGATAGCCATGATCAGATATCCAGAACTTGCGGCTGCTGGGCGGCGTGCGGATGTTCGGCGCCGGCGTAAACCTTGAGCTTGCGGTACATCTGGCGACCCAGCGGACCCTTCGGCAGCATGCCCTTGACGGCGATCTCGATCACGCGCTCCGGGTGGCGCTCCAGCGCCTGGGCCAGGGATTCGGT